>ERZ795044.4188-NODE-4188-length-11900-cov-5.288223_pt1 | contig 11900 bp, 8 predicted proteins | sample MGYA00375128_ERZ795044 | MGnify/ENA primary metagenome ERZ795044 (study PRJEB30173, sample SAMN05720213) | anaerobic digester metagenome | isolation source: active sludge of municipal wastewater-treating anaerobic digesters | place: USA | collected 2014-12-22 ... | reverse complement strand
ATGGCTTCCAAAACCGGCAGCGAACATTTCCGAAAACGCAACTCATTTAAAGCCTTCAGCAGCCGGAACAATCCTTCTGGACGCTTGTAAGTACAGATGCAAATAGTAATTCTGACATTTTTTTTACACAAAACAATCCACCGCCGATTATTTACGCAACCGCCGTTTCCAAAAGATAATCCCCGTAAGCACCGACCAGACGATCCCAATCCCATCTTTCGCTATCAGTTCTTACCTTGCGGGACATTTGCGTCAGAAGATCCTTATCACCCAAAAGATAGCGGATTTTATCCTCAAAAGCCTCGACGTTTCGCGGAAGCAAAAAGCCGTTTTCGTTAATCAATTCACGGGCATACCCCACATCCGTGCTAAGAGGGACAACCCCGCACGAGGCTGATTCTATCAAAGGCATCGGTACCGTCTCCGATTTAGACAAACAGACGTATAGCCGACAACCATTATAAAGACGCGCCATGTCGCCGACAGAACGGCAATGGCCCCACGGCAGATCCCCGACAACCTGATAATATTCGACTCCTTCATGGCGCATACGCTTTTTCAATTCAAGGAACAAAGCGTATCCTTTATGCTCCATACGGCTCTTGCTACTGACAAACAAAATACGAAAAGGACGCAGCTCAAAAGGAATCTTACATTCAAAAATGGATCGATCAACTCCGACGGGCAGATAAGCACATCGCAAGCCGGCCTTCAAAAAGCGATTAACGTTGCTTCGATCGTTCGATAATACGCCATTCCAAAAAGAGAAAAACTTTTCTTTGCGACGGATATCCTCCTCTGTTAAGACATGGTGAACGGAAACTATCATTTTCGTGCCGGCTTTATTCCTCAAACAAACATATCTCCTCCAGGCGTCTTCCCGACTTGAGCTCATATCGGTCTTTAACGGATAGTTTTCCGAAGTCACCCAAATCAAATCATAATGCCGAGACTTAACGATATTCTCCCAATACTCATTTCGGGCACGAGTCTCAACGTAACCGATATCTATGTCAACTTGCCGTAGACGTCGTTGAAGGGCCTTCGCCCAATGGTCAAATACCCAGTTTTTCACGTCCGCAACATAAAGAATCCTTTTCTTCGCGATTTGAGTCACGGCATTCCCTCGCCCCCAACCCGTCCTATCCGCCGTTGCCGCATTCTTGCTATCAAAAGAACACGAACGCCGGAAAGAAAGATCGGAAAGACAATTAAAATAAATGTTCCAAGTGCGCCCGATCTTCTTTCGAAAGAAATACTGAAAAGCAATTTTAGGTAAAATCCGGGAAAAAGGCTTTAGGATTCTCACCAATATTATCCGAAAAGCCGTACACCGGCCGTAGCCAAAGTAAACGGCCCGCCAAAGCCGGCCCAAATCCCCCAATAGATTAAAAACAAATTCGCGAATTTCCTCAAGAACATCCCCGAGCATAGCATCCGTTCCGGAATTTAATTTTAAGGCCATGTATCGGCGAAGCATTTCATCAGAACATTCCCCCTTATCGGATCCATGATAAACGGTAATAACGGGAATGTTTCCAACAGCATTAGAGAAATGACAAATTGTTCCGCTAAAATCCAGGATTTGCTCCGGACGCACATTCCGGACAATTGCCAAAAGTTTGCCGCAGTCATCCCCGACGTTATTCTCAATCGCCTTGCGGCAAGAAAACTTCCTCATTAAATCCGGTATCCCTTTACCGAATTTAATGCCAAAGACAGGACACACGCAATCATCGATTCTTGAAAAAACTAACGGTTTGTTCGGCCCCCAGGTTCTAGTTCCCATGATAACGAGCCCGCACCAATCAATCTCATTAACCTGCCTCAAGAAACTATCAGGAAGTACGTAGTCTTCAGGAGAAGAACCTTCCAAAATCACTGCCAAAGTCCTCCGTTTATGCGAAACACGGTGCATCTCCATAAAATACCGTTCCCACTGCTTCACGGAATCCTCAAGCGAAAAATACGTGGAGATGACTGCACGCGCGTATTTTTTCATTTTTTCATCCTTGACGGACTGAATAATCGAGCGCGCAATTATGTTACCACCGGCATGGCGAGGCACAGGATATCCCATTTCCCCCAAATCAAGGATAGCGCCGGTATTCTCAGTATAAACGGTGGGAACACCCGCCAACCAAGCCTCGGCGAGAGCATTCGAAAATCCTTCCTCAGGCGACAACTGACAATAAACATCGGCGGCATTCAAACAACTGCCGATATCCTTAGTCCAAGGAAGAAGGCGATATCTCCCCGGAATCTTCTTCTTCATCAATGCTTCATAGTAATCTTCGTCCAGCATTCGACATTCTGTCGCACCAACAAGAACCAACTTCCAGTCCTTTCCCAGCTCAGATATTCCTTGAATAAGGAAACCAAGACCTTTTCCATGTTCAATCCTTCCGCAATAAACGGCAATTTTATCGTTTAGACCAATTCCCCACCGTTGTCTCTGACTTCCCCGATTAATTTCCGGGGAAACTCTGGCAGGACTAAATCCATTGCAGATAACACGGACCTGATCTTGCAAAATCAAAGGAAATGCTCTCCGGCTACTCGAAGAATTCGCCGTGAGATATCGGGTCAACAAAGAGTTTTGGCTTGCGAATTGACGCGTTTGTTCATCGAACCCAAGGGAAACAGCTATAATTCTGCCTTTAAAATCCAGAGGCACCATATCCGCCATACCGGAAATACCCCATAAAAAGACCAAATCCGAGTCCCGGCAAATCCTCTCCACTGCCCCACGGAAATTTTTCAAAACAACCAAATTGGGATGATTAGAAAAACGTTTTTCTTCAATAGACAGGTAGATCGGCGGCATATTTTTCGGAAGATCAAAATCGGGCAACGGGAACCCGTGCCTCAATGCGACCCCAGAAAAACTTACCAAAGAAGGGTCCATCCATTGAATAAGATTAAAAATCCGATGCTCTGCCCCTCCATAAGTCAAAGTGCTGAGAATAAACCCGACTTTAATTTTTGTCACCAAATCCCCCACGTCTCCCTTCCGATTTAAACCGAGCATCTGAACTATTCGGATTAAGCAATATCTCTTTCAAATAAAAGGATCATTCCCCATATGTCGCCTGATACTCTTTAAAAGAAACTCCCCATATTGCCGTCATCCTTCCAAACGCTTTAAAAACCTCACGCAAACAAACAATTACAGCCAATTTCTCTCCCCGTACGGCCACAAACAACAATGTGATAGAATTCCTGAGAGCCCGCCATACCGCTTGGGCGAAAAAAATAGTCTTTTTCAAGGACGAATCCGCCTTTCTCATTTCAACCCTCATGCGGCCATTTCCCAAACTATACGCCCTTCTCAAAATCCATTTTATATTGGTTCGACTCTCAGGCACGTACTCACAAACAACAGCGTCATCCGCCCATATTAACTTACCCCCTAACGCGTAAATATTTGAAAAAAACATGAGGTCCTCCCTCCCCGTCAATGCATATTCAGAATCGAAAGAAACGCGTAACCGAGAAAGAATATCCCTGCGAATCAATACATTCCCCGCATACGCTTCTTTGAGGAATTTTCCCGTAGGATATCGGTCCGTTCCGAAAAATTTTGCGCCGATCAGCCAGCTTGCAACCGGTTTTTCAAAAATCCCCAGTGTCGGTCCCCCGACGACATCGGCATGATAAGCCCCTTGCACATACAAAAGTTCATCCAGCCAGGAAGGTTCCGGAACCTCGTCATCATCGATGAACGCCACAAAATCCGTTCCTTCACGCACTGACTGGATCGCCCTGTTCCGCGCGTAAGAAATCCCCCTGCAAGGTTCTATTTCATAACGAATCGGCCATCTATAATCGCGCTGCGCCTTTTCACAAAAATCCCGCATCATCCCTTCCGCAGTGTTGTCCACAATAACAAGTTCAACGGCAGGAGCGGAAACCTTCCGAAAACATAACCGGCTCAACCCTTGCAACAGCCGCGCCAGCCCTTTGGGCCTTCGGTAAGTGCAAATGCAAATCGCAACTTTCATCACATCGGCGGCAAACCCCCTCCCATATTACTCACCATGAGTTGCATGATATTCATAATATATCACTCCCAAAAAACCGGCGGTACGCCCAATCCCATGCATAATATATTTCAACCCACTAACCAGCAAAACCCTGCCGCCGACAAGTGATAACGGCAGCAGTAATAATCCCCACAAAATCCATCTAATAATCCCCATCGCATATAAAAGGGCTTTAACGATAGACTTTCTCAAGGCCAAATCAACGCGAACCGATTGAATCCCGTGCCGATAACTTCGTTTTAAAATCCATTTCAAATTGGCCCTGCTTTCCGGAATCCACTCAAAAACGATTGCGCGTTCCGCCCAAACAATTTTGTAACCACGCAAGGAAAGGCTCTTAAAGAAAAAAGTGTCTTCGCCGCCGGTTAAAGCAAATTTTTCATCAAATAAAATCTTCTCTTCCCTGAAAATACGGAATTTCACCAAAACATTGTAGGTATGAGCGACAGAAAGAATTTCGCCCGGTGAAAAACCCTGTATTTTGTTGAAAAATTTTCCGCTGATAATCCACGAAGGAACCGCCTGTTCGAATCGACCATACGCGGGCCCCGTAACGACATCAGCATGGTAAACACCCTGCACATACAAAAGTTCATCCAGCCAGGAAGGCTCCGGAACCTCGTCATCATCGATGAATGCCACAAAATCCGTTCCTTCACGCACTGACTGGATCGCCCTGTTCCGCGCGTAAGAAATCCCCCTGCAAGGTTCTATTTCATAACGAATCGGCCATCTATAATCGCGCTGCGCCTTTTCACAAAAATCCCGCATCATCCCTTCCGCAGTGTTGTCCACAATAACAAGTTCAACGGCAGGAGCGGAAACCTTCCGAAAACATAACCGGCTCAACCCTTGCAACAGCCGCGCCAGCCCTTTGGGCCTTCGGTAAGTGCAAATGCAAATCGCAACTTTCATCTTCGATTGTCCAAATACATTTAAAGTTTTATCGGCAATTTTTGAATTAAAAAATTATGCTTCCCTGCCAAAGTCCTCGGGATATCCTCAACAAACTCAATCTTAAACGTCAGCAATTCCCCATACCGTTTTGTCAGCATGTCCATAATTTTCACGGAATCACTCCCCGAATAATGAGGCATTCGAACAATCTTGAGGACCACACATCCTGGCCTATCCTGATAAAATTGTGCCTTAAAAATATTATTTGTCGTCATTGAAATAACACGGTCGGCAACCCCGGTGAGGGGAAGATAATTCCCTTGCACGGAAACAAAAAAGTCCTGAAGTCTTCCATCGATCTGCTTAACCATTGGGCCTTTTCTTCCACAATGGCAAATTTGCTCTGCAAAGGTCCCTAAATCGTTTGTCTTGTATCTGATAAATGGCATCACATAATTACCAAAGCCCGTAGCTACGATTTCCCCTTTCTGATCTTCGCCTTCAATTCTTTTACCTTCAAAGTCGATTAATTCTGTAATGCCATATTCAGGAAATAAATGACAATAATTGCTTTCTTCACATTCGCCGCCCAACACGGCATGCTCTGAATGCCCATAAAAATTAAAAACCCGGCATTGAAATACTTCCTCCAAAAATCTTCTTTGTGCAGGATACAGGCTTTCGGACCCACACAATAACGCCCGTACGGTCGGAAAAGGACTTATCTTGGACTGCTTCATGAAACTTCCTAACAAAGTAATCGAAGAAGGATAGCAATGAATAAAATCCGGTTTGAATCTCCGTATTTTCTCAACATAGACAGGCAAAGTTGCCCCATCCATGTGATAAGAAGAAAGAATAAGGGCATTTTCGGAAGGAGCATATTGCCAGAATTTTCCATTTTTTGCAGATTCCGGAACTATCCCGCACAATATAATACGTGTATCGCTTAGATTGAATCCTGCCCTCTTCCACAGCATCCTAATAAAAGCCTTTTCCCGTTGTTTATCTTTTTTCTCATCCCGATAAAATTTAAGGGGAAAGCCCGTCGACCCGCCGGTAGTCAGAGCAGATATTTCTCCTTTGGAGAAATTCAAAGCAATTAAATCGGGCAACCTTTCCCGAATAATTTCCTTCGTCAGAAAAGGTAACTTTTCTAAATCTTCAAGCCGTTTAATATCCTCCGGCTTCAATCCCCTTTCATCAAAAACCTCTCGATAATACGGCACTTGCGCATAGGCGTGGGTCAAAAGCTGATTCAGCTGACCCAACTGATAGAATTCCATCTGCGGTTTTTCCCACCACTGAGATTTCTCCAAGAATCCATAGGTCTCCCAGAAAATGTTCCCATATCGGATTCTAGGCGGAATAAGTCCGTATAAATACATCAGGGGTCGTCTCAAGTCGCCGATCATCATTCAATCCTTGGTCAATCCCGACTTTTCGCTGATTTCCGACAATCTGATCTCACAAAAACCCCGTCAGCAAAATTGGTCATCCAACGGACCTTAATGCTCAAACGCAGCAACATAGAAGAAAATTTCAAAACCCAACGATCCCAGGCAGGCAAGTACGGTTCACAACTCGGATCGAAATTCAAAGTTAGATATCCATCTGCTGAGATTTGCGTTGGTCCCACAATATCTTCGAAAACTTTCTTCATTTCAGACACCTTCCAATATATTTCATTATGAGGATAATTTTTATTCCCGCCATGCCGGCATATTTGGTGATACAAATTACGAATCCCCATGATATTAGGGAGTTGTATCATGCAACATCCGCCATCCTTCTTCAACACTCGGACAATTCCATGCAATGCGTTCCTGATGTATTCCTTTTCAAAATACTGAAAAACATTGTATGAGAAAACCGTATCAAAAGCATTTTCCCGGAAAGGCAGGAAGCCTGCTTCCGCCACAATAAAAGCAGCCGAAACATTTTGTTGTTTTGAAACTCTGCGCGCGGCAAGGATCGCATCAAACAAAGGATCTATCCCAACCACACGATATCCTTTCCTCGCAGCACTCAAAGACCACCTCCCCCAATTACAACCGATATCCAGAAAAATTCGTCCTATCCCCTCCTTCAAGGGTAATTCCGGCACGGGATAACCTGTCAATTTTTTCAAGAACCGTTGTTTCGTCAGCCTATTCATGATGCCAGCACCCCATCCATCAATAAAAATCTGCTGAGCATAATTATCCACAAAATCATTAGCCGCCGATTCATTGTTTTTTCCCATTTTCGAATCTTGATAACAATACCGTGCTCCTCGGATCTTAAGCTTTTCGGAAGAAGAGGGGGGCATAATCGGAACTCCCTGGATAATCGGAAATTCATGTCCATGAGGACAAGACAAAAAACTCTCCGCCCACTTTAATCCATCAAAATCGTAAGGGCAGACAAGATTTGCCCGCAACCATTCATCCGCATTGTAATTATGACAGTTTTCATCAGACATAGCGTTCATACAACTCCCTTAATATTTCAGCGGAAGCATTCCATTCATATCGATTCAAGACGCTTGCCCTGGCGTTTTCGCCGATTTCCGAACAATTTCCGGAAAGGGCTTTAACCAGAACATCCCGGAAACTCCTCATGTCCCCTTTGATATACAGAAAACCATTTACACTGTCCCGGATTACTTCTGTTACTCCGCCCACATTGCTGGCCACAACAATTTTCCCCATCGCCATTGCTTCCAAAAGCTTCAAGGGGAGTAGACATTCCGATGAAACGCATGAAGGACGAGGAATAACAAAAATATCGCACAGCTGGTAATAAACGGGCATTTCATCATGCGGTACAAAGGGCACATATTTAACCTTCCGGGAAAACCGATCCGCCAATGCTTGTATTCGCCCCGACTCAGGCCCCTGCCCGATAAAAAAGAAAACCGGAGTATTGCCTTTTTCGAGCATCCCCGGCAGACAGCCAATCAGATCCGAGATTCCATTAGTCCGGTCCAGATAGCCCGCATACATCACAACTTTGGCTTCCTCAAGCCCTAACTCATGCTTTATTTTCAAAACTTTTTCACGATATTCGGCTTTCGGAGAAAAAAGTTTCCCATCCACCCCGTTAGGGATCACGGTTATTTTATCGTTCTTCATTCCGTAATGCGCAACCAGCCATCTTTTCAATGAATTTGTCAAAGTGATGATACGATCGCTCTCTCTCAACACTTTCTTCCCGAGAACATCCGCGCAAAATTTATACAAGAAACCGGAAGCCCCCTGAAAATAGTCTTTCCGAACCGCATGAATTTCACAAAAGAAAGGGATCCGTCTCGTTTTTGCAATCTCCATCCCCAATCTCCCGGTCAGCCACTTGGTTTCATGGGCATGAATCAGCTGTGGGAGCGCTTCGCGCAAAATCAAATTCCTGACCGCCGATCTGACCGCCAAATAATCAGGCAATTGCCGGATTGCCCGAGGCCCCAAAAAGGGTGCCTTTAAAAATATCCTGTGCGATTTCACATTGCCGAAAGAGTCAGTAAGGAAGTTCACTCCTCCCTCAGTTTCCATTTTACCCACGGTCACTACATCTACCTGATAGGGCAACCGGGAAAGTAAATTATACAGCCGGGTCGTGGGCCCCAGACACTCCGGGAAAAACCTAGTGGCAAAATGAAGAATTCTCATGCCGTCCCATCGCATTTCGAATCGATTCCCACGGACAATTCGATTAAAATCTCCTTCTCCGCCGGAAGATCGACGTTCTTTTTTGCGGTAACCCTCACGGATTGTTTCATGACGCCATACGCGGGCGAATAGGAATCCGGCGTTTTTTGAAATTCGAGGCCATCCGATTGAATCACGATACGATCCGAGCACTCCGGAAGTAAAATGAAATTCCATTCAAAGGCATGGGAACCCATTCCCTCGAATTGATCTTTTACTTTAAATGCTTTCTTGGGCCCATCAAAAATCAGCGTTCGGCGATGCACAACAACCGCGGAAGATCCTTCCCCCACATACCGTTCACCGATAAACACGAAAGGAAATCTCTCCGCTTTCCAATCAAGGCATTTCGAAACCGCACAACCTCTCATGCGAAATAAGCTGCCGGCATCAGACCGGAAAGAGTCCGCATTATCAATTCTCACCGTATTATGGCATCCGGAACTCCTGAACCGGTTCCTCAACGCCACATCGGACGTATAAAGGCAAGTCCCCGGATCCACAAGAAGATCATTTCCTTCAAAAAATAGCTCAAAGCTCAAGTCGTCATCGTGCCCATGAGTATAATGCTCCCCGCAATTCCGTGCCGGACATGAAATCACGCAGTAATTCCGATTCCTGCGCATCACATACCAACCCGCATAGGAAAAAGCTTTGGATCCCACTTCCCCGAGCGAAGACCAGGCCAGCGAATTCCAAATTCGTTCCCCTTGCTCTCCAAATACAAGGAAAATCTCAGCAGTGCTGTTCACTGAAGTGAAAAACTCCCTTATTTTCCATTTCGGTTCCCGAAAGAATACGGCCCCCAATGCCAGCAGATATCGCATATCCAAAGCGTCCCGGGGATAAAACTTCAAAAACTGCCCTGAATCATTATCCCCGATTTGAGGCATCCGTCCATTTGGCTTTAAAAGGTAACAAACGGCGTCAAACATCTTGTAAAGTTTGTTAATGAAGGCGGGCCCGAAAATATTATCCGCCAGCTCCCGATAATTCGCTCCATCGAATTCATCACGGCTTCTCACAGATATGAGGACCGAAAAGAAAAACAGCTCCAAGACCAACCGATGGTAACAAGTCGAGGCTTCATGATCGCATCCATCCGGATGCACTTGCTCCTCCATCAAACAAACAAGTTCTTTAAGCCCGAATTTCTTCCAAAATCCCGGCAGTATCATTCCGTCAAAAAACGTTCCCAAAAAAATCAATCCGGCGATATCCGCAAGGTAATGGTTCGACTGCCTTACTTTCGCCTCAAGATTGTTCTTAAGATGGCATCCGTGCTGATACAAGCTCTTTAAATAGAGAGCCCAAAAATCACGGCTAATCCCCAACGAAGATCTGAAGTAAAAAAAAGCGGCGATCAAATTTGCGGCCCGGACGGCGACTTCCATCGCGCATCGCCAATTGACGCCAAACATAAAAGGATTCCTCAAAATCCAATCCCTCGTCTGAGAAACAAATTCAACCGAATACTTCTCATCTCCCGTCAACCGATAAGCCTGTCCCAGCGTAACCAGATGTTGGAAACGGGACAGCTCCCAAGGCATTTTTATGTCCGCCTTGTCATACGGGATCTCAACCGTCCGGTAAAACTGCCCGGGATCCCACGAATATTTGTTCTTAAAATCGGAATGCCAATTAATTTGAGGTCCCGCTTTCATGTCTCCGGTTCCTAGGATGTCAAAGACATGGTCACATATCTTGTCGGCCTTCCTAATAATATCGGCAAAAGAATCGGCCGAAGCGGACTGCCCCGCCGGAGACTTTCCTATATCAGCCATTTCATTTAAGAAAAAGGGACACTCCCATCGATCCAATCGCCCGATTTTCACACGGTGTTTTTCGAAAAACCAGGCGGCTTCAATAAGCGATCGATTAAAAAAAGATTCCGCCCAAAAGCGGCTTCGATCAAAAACACTTTTCAATTGCTGCCAAACATTCAAAACCATAAGAAATCCCTTCTAAGAATCAAATAGCCGGCAGGCTTCGGGCTTTAACCCGTTAACGGCTAGGATCATAAAGATACAGCTGATTGCATTTGCTGCAGATCGGAAGCAACCGCTCGTCGATCATTTTTCTGAAGTCAAGAAATTCGTTAGAATTCCATGCCTCACTCGTCGAATGAGTATTTAAATCCCCCATAATCAAATCGGGGAATTGTTTACAGGCGACAATCTCTCCCGAAGGCTGGACATCCATTCTGATCCACTGTTTAAAACATTTCTGCCGACCCAAGGTATCTTCGGGAGTATCCAGATAGTCTCGTATCTGATCCGCATTTTTCAAAGACGGCATCCAGGAAATCTGTACAGGCCACTTTTCGGATTCAATGAGCCGGTACTGTTCAGCAAACACCCTCCGGTCCAGATCATGCTCAAACAAATACCCCAAATGCGTCCTGGGAGTCACTCCAAATTTCCTCCCGACGATCTCTTCGTAGCCTTGCGCCTGCTGTTCGGAAATAAACCAGCAGAGATTAAACAATATCCAATCAATTCCGCTGGCAATCATGGCCTTGCAAAACGCATACATCTCGCCGACGTTCTGCGGCAAAACAGTAAATTCGCATCCGATGTAAGGAGGACGTTTCAATTTTTTAAGATTTCGCACATTGTAAATCACTTTTTCAAAAACCCCTTTTCCCCGGATTGCGTCATTGGTAGTTTGCAAACCATCCAGAGAAACCGCAAAAATCAGATAGGGATTTCCTTTGATGGCATCGACCAAATCGGAAAGCAACAAACCGTTTGTGCCGATATACGCAAAACATCTCTTTCGTTTAAAGAGATGCATCAATTCCCTGATACGGGAATACAGCAACGGTTCACCGCCAAACAATATGAAGGAAGGCTTGAAAATAAGATGCGAGCCCATAAGCCTCTCCGCAACGGCCAAATCCAATTCTTTATTGGCAAATTCCGGATCCATCCGCTTGCACCAACCGTGATCCCCCCACTGAAAGCACATCCGGCAGCGCAAATTGCACTTATAAGTCAGCACCAGTTCATAACAAATCGGCAAAGGAGCCCGTCTGGGAAACTTAAAATATTTCACGCGCCAAAAGCGCGCAGCCATCCGAACCTTTCGAAACAGAAGATGCCGAAAATATTTCGGATATTTAAAACTCAACCGCAATAAACCGGCAAAACCCAGCATGCTCATCCCATCCCCCGCCTTGCTTAAGCACAATATTCCAGTTCTATACAACCTCTTAGAATCCCATTGTCAAAGGACATCCTGTCTACCTCACTTTACCGCTCTAAGCGTA
>ERZ795044.4187-NODE-4187-length-11901-cov-7.973831_pt1 | contig 11901 bp, 15 predicted proteins | sample MGYA00375128_ERZ795044 | MGnify/ENA primary metagenome ERZ795044 (study PRJEB30173, sample SAMN05720213) | anaerobic digester metagenome | isolation source: active sludge of municipal wastewater-treating anaerobic digesters | place: USA | collected 2014-12-22 ... | reverse complement strand
TCTAAAAAAATAACCATAATATTAGGGTTATTTTTATATGCTTCATTATGGGGTGGCTAAGCGCAAAACTTGGAAAACTTTTTTGATGGAATATTTGGTAAATTAGCTTCATTTTTTAATGGTGGTCTTACCATTTCTAGTTCCGGAAAAACAGAACCATTTCTCATTTTAAAACGTTCGTCTGTAAATATTTTATTAGTACTCTTAAACCCTAATTTTTCATAAAACTTAATAGCCTTATCATTATAAGAAACTACGTGAACAATACTTTTTTTATGTGGATCTAAAAATTTTTCAGCCTCAGACCAAATGAGACCACCTATTCCCATTCTTTGATATTCGGGAAGAACATATATTGCCTGAAGCTGATTATAATCTTTTTCTATCGCAACATTACATAGAGCAACTACATCCCCGTTATATTCTAGTAATAATTTTAATTCGTTCTCTTTTGTTTGAGTTATTTTTTCTTTGCTCTCCTCTATTTTATCTGGCGCCAGTCTTTGATCATATTTATAAATAATATCTTCGGTTGTAATGTTAAATTCTTCGTTGGGGTAAGTATCTAACCAAGCCGAAAGATAAACCCGATGAAGCTTTAAAACATCGTCGGGTTTTATTTTTCTAATTTTATAATCAGTAATTTCCATAATTTAATTATACTTATTATTGAATTATCTGGCAAACCAAGTTTTTATTCTCATATAACAGAAAAAACGAGCCTAAAAGCTCGTCTTTTTCAAACGGGGTGGCTAATCGCAAAACTTGGAAAACTTTTTTGATGGAATATTTGGTAAATTCTTAAAATTATGGGCAATTATAAGCTTTTCTCCACCCAGCGTTTATAGCCTCCTGTTCTGTACAAAACCACTTTTCTCCATATTTTTCATCTATAACCGTTGAACTATAGTAATCACAACCAGGAAAATGATAGATTTTCTCTCCCGTATTATAGCTTATATTGCCTTTAATTACACAATCTTTCAAATTATCTTGATTTTTATTATGTCCACTACCTTTGTCTTCCAAAAATTCAATTTTTATATCTTCAGTTTTTCTTTCTTGAACTAAAGCATCAACAATAACAGCAACAGATTTTCTGGCAGCCTCTAATTCCTTATTAATTAACTCTTTTTCTACAACGTTTTTATCAACAGTATTTAATACAGCACCCCCCACCCCAAGCCACCGATTTAAAATCCCGAGATTGGTAAGCTTTCTTTGATCTATTACTGGCGACTTATCTTCTGATATTTTTCTAAGAGTTGCTTCATCAAATTTATAAATCACCCCCAGATCCTTAGCTAAATAATTTAACTGGATTTCCCATTTACTTACTAAGACATCCTTAGTTGTTATAATGTGGGTCATTTCTTTGGTAAAGTTTTTAAAAGCATCTAAATAATCTTCTTCTGAAAGTTCAACTCTTTCTAAAATATTTTTATCTCCAAGAATTTCTAGTTCTTTTTTATAGGAAGCTTCAACAACTCTTTCTAAAAGCTTTTTATTTTCTTCTTTTATTTCTATCTCTCCATAATCAATTGTTGGCGTGTTAGCGTCTTTTTTGCCTGGTTTTATTTGCAGGGACAACTTGGCCAAGTCCTCTGATTTTTTCTGTCTGGCTTCGAATTCTTCATCTGTAAAAGGTTTGTTTTTTTGTTCACTTTCTATAATATTTACATTTTCTTGAATATAGTTAGTATGTTTTTCAAATTGGTTATCACAACCAGAAAGTATTAAAATTAAAAAAAACGAAGAACTTAAAACAATCTTTTTCATAAAAATAATAATTAAGTAATTATTTTTAAAGCCTACCACTATTTTATCAATAATTCTACTAAAAAAATAACATTTTTACCATTATATAACAGAAAAGACGAGCTTTTAGATTCGTCTTTTCCAAATAGGGTGGCTAACTGCAAAACTTGGAAAACTATTTTGATGGAATATTTGATAAATTAACTCTTATTAGAAGCTTTTAATAGGTTCACAAAGTCATCCTCAATTTTTTTAATTTCAGCACCTAATCCTTTTTTAAAATAATCATTAATCTTTCTAATAATATGGAAATAAGAGTTAAAAATTGTAACAAGTGTTTCGGATACTAAATTCTCACTTGGACCGGAGTTTAAAATTAAGCGTCCATTCTCTTCTTTAAAATAGTCATTGGATGATCTCGGATTAGAATGGCTAAAATTACACTGTATTCTATAAGCGGTTTCATATAAATCTAACCACCCTACGCTTTTAGCCATGTCAGCAATATTCTTGTCCGACCAACTACTACCATAATTATATTTTTTATTTACTTTATTTGCTTCTTTATTGATATCTGTGATTATCTTCTGGCTTTCTGCGGATGATAAATACTTTTGAAACCGACCAGATCTAGCCATATAACCGTACATCTTTTTTCTTTGAATCCAGTCGTAGGAAAAATATCTCTTTGCCATTTTATCAGTTGGATCTTGAAAAATATATTCTATGGTTAAAGCCAATTCAAAAATACTTCTACATAAAATTGAGGCGTCCTCACCCATTCCATTACGACACAAAAGAGATGAAGCACAAAGCGTTTTATCTGCCTTAGCAATAGCATAAAGCAATAGCCCCTCTTTTTCACTTTTTGGTTCTGGGTGATTAGTTAAACATTTGTTTGCAATAGTTCTTAACTGCTCTAAAAGAGTATAATAGCTTTCCATTTGCATAGAGTTAATTTTTATTTTTCTTTTTTAAACATCTTTCAATCCTTTTGTCCCATTCTCCACCCCATTCCTGTTTTTTAGCTTGTTCACATAAAGCAACAACCTCATCAAATTGATTTTGTTTCTCTAAAATTATAGCCAATTGTTCATATCCTGTGTGCATTGGTAATTCCTTGTATTCCTTTTTAAAATCAAATATTGATTTAGATGAAAGTTCAATTTGTTTTTTACAAGCTTCAATTGCGATATTTAAAGACTCTTTGTCTATGTCTCTAAAACGATAATAAAATTCTATTTTATTATGATAGAAGAAATGAATATCTAATACTTCTATTTTATTATTAATTAAATCCTCCGCCTTATTCAATAATTTATAACCGATTTCCCTATCTTTAACATTCTTAAACCATCCAGCTAAATTAGATAATAAAGAAACTGCACTACCGCTACTATATTGAATTTCACCTTTTACCAAAACGTCACGCGAACTACCCAGAGGTTGGAATGTTTTTACAATATATTCTCGTTCTTGTTTATTAAATGTTCCAAGCCACCATTCAATTAAATGGTGGAATGCAATTTCACCGCCTATTTTTTCTTGTGATTTAAATATGTTAAACATTAATTTATTTATCTATCATTTTTTTAAACTCTAAAAATGCGTTAGAAAACTGTTCACTTAACAGATAATTACTAAACTGATACTCTTCATTAACTCCATTGCTGGTTTTTAAATTTATAACACCATATTTTACAACTGGTATTTGATAATTATCTTTAAATCTTTTATCTGGCTGTCCGTTTTTATTAACTTTGAACCACGTGTATTCTATAATTTCAGAATCTTTAGGAACTTTTTCTTGTTCTATAAGTTTAGCGCTATTAAAGCTAAATTCTATCTCATCTAGTCCAACAACTCCAAAACTATCTTTCCCCTGCATAACAATAAAACTTGGGTAAAAATACAAATCCGCTCCATTAGAATTATTAAAACATAAAGCCTGTTTGCTGTATTTAATATCTTCCAAATCTTTAAGTCCTATTTTAATTTCCTTTCTAACAATTGCCCTAGATGCTGCTGATCTAGTTTTTGTTTTATCATTTTCTTCCTCCCTAGTTATATCCCAAATTTTTTCTATGTCCATCAACTCTTTAAAGTTTTTTAAAACCTGTTCATATTTATTTAGGGACTCATTATCAAACTCCGCATCTAGTTGAACATAAGACTCACTTTTTTGTTTTTCTAATTCCAAAATTGCTTGTTTTTGATTTTCAATATCAGCCCTTATTTCTTCTGCTATTTTTTTATAAACAAACCCAACAATAAAGAGATAAACAAAAAATAGTTTTACTTTTGACCATAATAAATCTTTTTTAACTTTTTTAATGTCTACGGCTAACTCTTTACGCTGATTATGAGCGTCTATTATGGATTGTTTTACACCCTCCATATTTTGACTAGTAATTTTATCAGGCTCTACACTAAAAATATTGTCTTTTTGCTCTATTAATGACTGGCTATTCGTATCGTTATTTTCTTCTGCCCTTAGGTTATTATTTAATTTAGATGAAGAAGAAATTTTTTGTCTTTTATAAATACCCGTTCCAGGAATTCCTGTATTTAAATACGCTCCATCTTTACCAAAAGTAAAATTTGCACCCCTAATTCCGATTGATGTGCTTATACCACTTCTACTAAAATTTAATCTAACACCTGGTATTATTTTTATTCTTCTTCTAAAACTCCAACTAGCCATATTTTTAAAATATTATTTTCCAATACAATAACATTCTGACAAAAATTTTACTAAAAATCAAAGAAATTTATATCATATATGGCTATGATTAAAGAAAATATAAATTTGAGGTTATTTAAAAAATATGCTAGGATTTAATTGCGAAACTATACTTAATCTGTAAAGGATTTAGCCAATCTTGGCATTTATCCTGCTTGTGCAATGGAACGGGCACGCCGACCAGCATAAGTAGGATCCTTTACGGATACCCAAAGTGTAGTTTCGCAACTAGGTCGGGTGTCCGTTTTTTTATTGGAGAGATTATAACTCACGTCATAGGCTAAAATCAGCTCATTTTCACGGCCTATACAGTCAAATTTGAGCCGTTTACCCTGTTTTGTGTCTTACCCTATTGCTAAGCTGTTTTTCTTGAAAATAGGACTGTATACGGCTTGACTATTTACTTTTTAAATTTTGCGTAATAATAATTAAGCTATAATTAGCTAAATATGATTTTGCTATTAATAGGACAAGAAAAATCTATTAAAAACCTAGCTGATGACATTTCAAAGGCAAGCTCATTTATTGTGAGCAAAAACACTCAACTGAATAATTACGAAGAAAAATATCTTGAAGCAATAAAAAGCGGTCAAGATATTATTTTTATTAGGCATCATATAATGCCCAGCGATTACTTATCTATAAACAGGGATAATTTGCCAGAAGATTTTAGAATAAAAGAATCTGAGCTAAAAAATGATATTGTTGTTGTTTATTTAAAAGAGGATTTAAATCAAAATTCTTATGAAATTGAATATATTTATTCAAGAATTTCAAAATTAAACTGGTTGATAGCAAAAAATAATGTTTCCGTCGCTGATATTTTAAATAATATAAATAGCTTTAATGAAACTAGAATTAAAAATATATGACAGAAAAAATAAATAAAAAATATCTTTTAATTTTTATTGGCTTGATTGTTTTATTTTTTATAACTTTTCTTGGATATTATTTAACAAATCAAAAAAAGGATATCCAAAATAAGCCAGAGCAATTTGAGCCAACTGAAACAAGTTCTAAAGCGTTATTAGAACAAGAGGATGACAAAATAAAAATATATTCTTTTGCTCCTGGTAATAATTATATCGATTTAAACTTTGACGGAACTGATGATAACGTCTTTGTTTCTCATATTGTTGGGGCTGATTATTATGATTATCACACAAACGCTAACACTGACATTTATAATTTCTTTATCAAAAAGAGTAGTAATTGGAATATTATAACTAAAGAAAATAAGGATAAAAAAATCTTAGACTTTGAAAGAGATTTTTTAATTAGTGAAATAATGGGGTGCAATGGAGGTAAAGTTTTAAAAATAGCACAAACAAATAATAAAACATTTTTAATTATTACAAAAAATAATAATAAAGAACCGGACCAATCTAAAACCAAGGCAATTTTTAGTATTTATGAATTAAAAGAATCTGGCGATCTTATTGGGTCAGATTATATTTTTGTTTTTATAAAAGATGTTTTTGGATCAATTCCTGGATGTGGTATTGACGATTTATCAAATCAAGAAATTTTAGAAGTAATAAAAAATAATACTTAATATAAAATTTATGAAAAAAGAAATGAGCTATCGTAAAAAAACAATTCTTGGTGTTTTAGGAATGATTCTTATTTTAGGAGTTATTATAAACAGCAAGGAACTTATTTATTTGTTAGTTTGGAATGACGCCGAAATTTTGGGCCGAAATATTTTTACACTATTTTCAATTTTTGGTGGAGGATATTTTTTATATTTAGGATTTAAAAAATGAAAAATTACTTAGAAAAAATTAAAGACTATTATATAAGGATTAATATTGCGATTTTGATGCTTGGTTCAATATTTCTTTTTCTTGGCGGATTTATTAACTCAAACGAACCCCCTTGGTGGTTTAATTTAATTTGTGGTTGGAGTGGATTAACGGTTTCACTTAAACTGAGTAAAATTTGGTATAAAAATTAAAATTCTTAATTAAATGTATACGGCACTTAAAACAATTTTTAGAACCAGTGTTATTGAGCATGATAAATACTCGTTGATTATCAACTGGATATTTTCAAATAAAATTCTTTGTATAATTTTATCTTTTATTTTGGTGGTGTTAGCGACTATCTTTTTTAAAAGATTAATAAAAAAATAATTATGCTAAATAAAAACCATTTAATAACTATTTTAAATGCGGCAATAAAAAATGTTATTTTTTATGGCATTATAGCTTTTGTAATAAAGATTCTATACAGAAACTTTGAATTAATTTTATTGTCAAAGATTCTATCAATAGTTTTTATTATAATAATGCTTATTAGTTTAATATTCTTTATTATTTCTCTTGGATCTGGTTTACTATCTTTTTTTGTTAACTTTCACGAAAAGGATATTGAAACTCAAGCAGAACAAAAATTTTTATGGGCAGGAACAATAATACAACTACTGGAAAATGCTATTTGCCTATACTATTCGTGGTATTTATATAAATTGATTTTTTAACGACAGTTTCCAAAAATCTCCTAGAAACTGAAGAACGGTTTTACACTTTGTGTAAGTCGAAAAGAGAGGGTATTCGTCAGTTATCCTCTTTTATTGACGCTTATTTTTATAGGATTTAAACTATAAATATAAGCTAATTCATACACTCCGTTTTAACGAAGTGGACAAAAATATGGATAATGAAGAGATAATAAGTTTAATTAATCAAGGATATTCCTTAATTGAAGACCTTGAGTATTTTCCCCACAAAGAAGAATCTTCTATTGTTTTAACTGACAAAATAAATTTTTGGGCAGATGATTCAATGAGGATTTTAAAAAAGGTTGGTAAAGATAAAGATGAAATAAAAGTGGTTTCTATAATTAATCCAATTTCTAATCTTTTTGATTTTGAAAAACTGGAAAACAAAAAATCTCTTGAAAAAAATAAATTAAAAATTAAAGATTTTATAGTTTTAATTTTAAATGACCTTGTAAAAAACAAAGGGCTCCACATCAGAGAAAATACAATTTTTTATAACAAAAGAGAAATCTACATAAATCAAAAAGGTAAAATTAAATACTACAGACCAAGAAGGATTAAAAATAAAGATTCAAAAAGAATGTGTGTAATTTTGCTTTTAATAAAAAGGAATAAATTACTCTCCCCAAAAGAGATTGCAGATAGAATCGATTATACCGACGGATCAGAGGTTAAAAAAGAAATTGAAGGTATTAATGAAATGACAAGAGAGAAATTAGATGTAAAATATGATTTAATAATTCACCATAAAAATCTTGGCTATAATATCAATAAATCAAGGTACCGTTTTATAGAGAGTAAAAAATAAATACCTTAAGACAGTTGTTAATAAGCCGTAAAAAGACCAATTTTATTGGTCTTTTTTAGTTTTAGGTATTATTTAAGTATTTTTATTTGCGAAGCATAATATCATCATAAGCAAATTTATGATGAACAACCAAGACCAAACAACTAAAGACTTGGCGGAAATGGAAATCAATTTTATTGATTATGTTTCAATTGTTCTTGATATTTTTGAGCAATAATTAATCTAACCAACAACTATGAACAAACTACAAGCGCTTGAAAAAGCAAGACAAAAAAGAATTGGTATTTTGTTGTTTGATAGTAAAAGCTATTCAATAACAAAAATTCCTCACAACTATATGATCTTTATCAAACTTGATCACAAAAAAGAGCACAGAACAATTGATAGAGATTTTTACTGCCCAATTGAGGATGATATTTTTTATGCCCATGAAATAGCTAAAGATGCTATTAATAAATATTTTAAGAAATAAAAATATGCTAAGAAAAATAACCTCCGATTTAATTAGTCTTTTAAATACAACCGATCAAAAAACTGTTCTCAAGTATATTAAAGCAATTAATCAGGTGTCGGACAATCCTTTAAAATCAAAAGATTTAAAAATTATTGTAAGGACGGAAATCAAAAAAAACAAAACAGAAAATCGCTTAGCTAATAAAAATAATCCGCTTGAAATAGTTTCTTCAAATTATTTGTTAAATTCTGATTTTAAAACTGAGTGGATTATTCAAGGTTTACTACCAAAAGGATCTCTGTCTATTTTATCGGCTCGGCCTGGTAGATTTAAAACTTGGCTTACTCTTTATTTTGCTATTTGTATTTCCCAGGGGAAGAGTGTCTTTAATATGTTCCCCGTTAAAAAATCAAAGGTGTTAATAATAAATGAGGAAGATTCTAGTGTGCTCATAAAAGAGCGACTGATAACACTTGGTCTTGATAAAAAAACAGAAATTTCTTTTAGTATTATGTCGGGATTTAAAGCTGATAATGATGAAAGTATTGAACTTCTAATAAAAGAAATAAAAAGACTAAAAATCAATGTTGTAATTATAGACAGTTTAGTCAGAATTCATTCCGGAGACGAAAACAGTGCAAAGGATATGTCTAATTTATTTTGCAAAATATCACGCTTAAAAAAATTAGGCATAACAGTTTTAATAAATCATCATCACCGAAAGGGTCAGGGCGAGCAAGACAATGATAACCAATCAATGCGTGGCTCAATAGATATTTTAGCCGCTCTTGATTGCCATATGATGATAAGTAAAGAGGGTAATGATTTAAAAATTAAACAAACAAAAAATCGTTATCAACCAGAAATTCCTCCTTTTAAAATTTCTTTTGAAAAGAAAGATTATAAAATGGAATTCGTTTTTAAGGAATATACTAACGAATCATCAAGCGTGGTTATAGATAAACAAGAAAAAAATAAAGTGTCTATTTTGTCATTTATTGAGCAGAGGGCAGAACCTATAACCCAAGATATTATATATCAAGAATTTCAAGGGTCTATTGGAAAGAACAATATACTAAATATCTTAAAGACACTCGAAGATGAACAAAAAATAAAAACGATAACCAGGGATAAAAATAGAAAACTATATGTTAAATATTCTGTTTTTTAGTTTTTTAATATATAAGGGTTCTAAAAAACTAAAAAACAGACTTGCCACTTATATTTTTCCTGTATAGCTACACGATTTATTCCTGAAACATTTAGATTTTTGAATTTGCGTCTTATATTATAAGCATTTCTAATCATCCCTAATCAAAAATCTATGACAAAAAAAGCACTTGCCTATTATCGTGTATCAACTGATCTTCAAAAAGAAGAAGGAACAATTGAAGTTCAAAAAATGAAGGTCAGAGAATTTGCTATCAAAAATGAATACCTGATTATTGAAGAATTTTCAGATGATGGGTTCAGTGGTGGATTAAGCGATAGACCAGGATTAAAAAATCTTCTTGATTTATTAAACAACACCGAAGCGGAATATATAATCATCTATAAGCTAGATAGGTTAGCAAGAGATTTATATATTCAAGAAGGTTTGATAAAAGAGTTTAATAAAAATGAAAAGCAATTAATTTCAGCTTTTGAGCCTGATTTAGACAGTAGTGATCCTTTCAGAAAAGCTTTTAGACAAATGCTTGGTGTATTCTCTGAATTTGAAAGAGCAATGATCGCTTTAAGACTTGAAGGTGGTAGAGAAAGAAAGGCTAAAAATGGTGGTTGGCATGGTGGGAAAATTTATGGCTATGACAACAATGAGGGCAATTTAGTAATTAACCAACAAGAAGCTAAGACGATTATGTTGATATTCAATCTAAAAAGAAAAAAGAAATCCCTAAAAATAATTGCTAATACTTTAACGGATTTAAGTATCCCGACTAAGAGAGGAAACGAGAAGTGGAGTCCATCAACAATTAAAAAGATTTTAAGTAATCCAATTTATAAAAAAGGCTTAATCTCTTACAAGGGCGAAAAATATCAGTCAGCAGTTGAATTGATTTTACGATAGCTTTTTAAGGTAGTCATTAATCTAATTAAAATATGATAAATAAATCCCTATTTAATCACCTATAAATATATGGATAAATATTATAGCTATTACAGAGTTTCGTCTCTAAACCAAGCAGAAACAGGGGCTTCCCTTGAAGCTCAACAAGAAGCAAATCAAAAATTTGCAAAAGAAAGAGGGTTTCAAATTGTAAAAGAATTCCGTGAAGTACAAAGTGCTGCTAAAAAAGGTCGAAAGCAGTTCGGTTTAATGCTAGTGGAAATTAAAAAATCAAAAAGCGTTAAGGGAATAATTTTTCACGACGTAGATAGATCTTGCCGATCTATTAGCGACTGGGCAAAAATAAAAGAGCTATCAAATGCTGGTTATAATATTTGTTTTAGTCGTGATGGTTCAGACTTAAACAGTAGAGGTGGCTCATTAACCTGTACTATGAAAGCTGTAATGGCTGAAGATTTTATTGCTAATTTATCACAGGAGACTAAAAAGGGTATGAACAAAAAAGCAGAGCTTGGTTATACAGTTTTTGGAAGAGTTTTGTTAGGATATAAAAAATCAGGAATTGGAACAAGAGAACTTGATCCAATAACCGCGCCTTTAATTAAAAAATGTTTTGATTTATATGCTACTGGTAAATATACTCTTCATGAGCTAGCTGATGAAATGTATAAGAAGGGTCTGAAAACCTATAACAATAAAAGAATTGAGTATACAAAAATCAGTAGAATCTTAAATGATAAATACTATATGGGCATCATTGACATAAAAGGCAAGCTTAATATTGGACTACATCCCGCGATTGTTTCTGATAAATTATTCAAAAAAGTTCAAGATGTTTTACAAAGAAGATTTACTCCTCACACTCATAAAAACGATTACAAGTTTAAACACATCTTAACCTGTGGTTTATGTGGACACACCTTAAAATCAATGACCGCTAAACATAAATATCCTTATTACTATTGTCGCAATAAATTTTGCCAAGCAAAAACATTCTCTGAAAATAATATTGAAGAAATATTGTTAAAAGAGATTGATAAAATTAAATTTAATAAACAAGAATCTTCTCAATTATTAAAAATTGCTAAAGATTTAAAAAGGACTTATGAATTTGAATTAGAAAAAATGAATGATGCTCTTAGGCTTAAAATAACTAACTGCAATGATCGTTTAAGTAATTTAACTGACCACTTATTAGACGGTACAATTGATAAAGAGATTTACGAACAAAAAAAACAACAATTTACTCTTGAGAAAACCGCCCTTGAATCTGAAATAAGTGACTTTCAAAGAACCAACGAGGCTTCGTTTAGTAGAATTGAAGAACTAACAAAACTGCTCTCAAATCCAGCTTATGCCTATAAAGTGGCAAACCACGAAAATAAAGCTAATCTTATTAAAAAATTGATAAAAATTATCAAAATATTCCCTGAACGTGTAGATTTAGAGTGGCAAACCACATTTTTACCCTTATATAACAGAAAAAACGAGCTTTTAGACTCGTCTTTTCCAAATGGGGTAGCTAGAGGGAATCGAACCCTCATCTTCGGGACCACAACCCGACGTT
>ERZ795044.4186-NODE-4186-length-11903-cov-6.039754_pt1 | contig 11903 bp, 13 predicted proteins | sample MGYA00375128_ERZ795044 | MGnify/ENA primary metagenome ERZ795044 (study PRJEB30173, sample SAMN05720213) | anaerobic digester metagenome | isolation source: active sludge of municipal wastewater-treating anaerobic digesters | place: USA | collected 2014-12-22 ... | reverse complement strand
TTAAAATTTTCCGTCCAATTAGCTAACCGTTACTCGGATTCTACGCAATCCAGCACCAACACCTTCCTCCTTAGCAATTTTAAATTTCCCAATTTCGCCGGTGTGAGTTACGTGCGGACCGCCACAAAACTCTTTACTAAATGCAGTTTCAATATCTTTACCAATATAATAAACGCTTACCGGGTCCGGATATTTTTCCTTAAAGAAATAAAGTGCGCCGGTTTTCTCTGCCTCCTCCTTCGGTAAGACAACCTTTTGCATCGGAAGGTCCTCCGCAATTTTCTGATTTACAATTTCCTCCACCTTAGAAATTTCCTCCGGTGTTACTTTTCTTGGGAAAGTGAAGTCGAATCTGGCGCGCTCCACGGTGATATCGCTTCCAGACTGATGAACCTCGTCGCCCAGCACCATTCTAAGAGCTTGCTGAAGCATGTGGGTTGCAGTATGTAGTCGTGTAACAATCTTTAATTCCTCCTCGCTTCCGGCCTTAAGCTCTCCGGTGTCCAAAATCAATCCATGACCACCAAATTTCTTTTCAATTCCGGCACGAGATATTTCCTGATGTTTCTTAAATTCTTCATCGAGCTTAGCTCTAAACTCAACTTCGTTAAATTTATAGCTTCTACCTTCCAGCAATTCCCGAATAACTTCAATCGGAAAACCATATGTTTGATACAAATCAAAAGCATCCTTCCCAATCTCGGTTGAAACTAAATCTTTTGAATGCGTCTCTGGGTATCTTTTATCAAATTCTCGCAAACCTTTATCCAGGGTCGAAGTGAATTTCTTCGATTCCAAGCTAAATTCATCCATCACCGCTCCTTCTTCCAATTTTAAATCCAAATAAAATGATCCGTAGTAATCAATTACTTTTTTAATATACGCAAGCAGATCTTCTTGGCCCACAATATTTTTCTTGGCAATCACCAAAAGTCTCCTTATTAATCTCCTCAAAATATATCCTCGTTCTTTGTTTGATGGTCTTACTCCGTCCGCCAACAAAAACGTTGCGGCACGCAAATGATCCGCCATTATTCTTGCTGAACGAGAATCCAAATCTCGATCCTCGAACAAAAAAACAAACGGCTTACTGAATAAGTCGGTTTCAAAAATAGTTTTTGTATTCTGAGAAATCATCGTCAGCCTCTCCAACCCCATTCCGGTATCGATTCCCGGCGTTTCAAGCGGAGTTAATTGCTTTTCCGGATTGTTCGCCAATAAATCCTCCCGCGAACCGGAATAGAAAAATTGATTAAAAACCACATTCCAAACTTCAATATCCTGTCCGGACGCATTCTTTAAATAAACCTCGGTAGTTGGACCACACGGGCCGGAAGTTCCGGTTGGACCCCAAAAAACATCTTCCATTCCTTCTTCGCGAACATCGGTAATTCCCAATTCGTTCCAAATCTTTTTAGATTCCTCATGTTTCGGCACCGCATCTGATCCTTTGAAAACAGTAACGTAAGAAATTTCCAAACCCATCACTTTGGTTATAAATTCAAACGCATAAGTTATTGCCTCTTTTTTAAAATATCCACCGAAACTAAAGTTCCCCAACATTTCAAAAAATGTTAAATGGCTTTCGTCGCCAACCGATTCGATATCCGAAGTCCTAAAAGACTTCTGAACCGAAGCAGTGCTTTTGGCGCCAAAATCTTTAAGCGCATCCGCTTCGCCAGTGTAATACTTTTTAAACTGCTGCATTCCGGCAGTAGTAAGCAAAACCGAAGGATCATCCGGCACAAGTGAACTTGAAGGAACCACCGCGTGGCCTTTTTCCTTCATGTATTCCAAAAATTTAGTCCTAATTTCGTTTCCAGTCATAAAGCCAATTCTAAATGAGGAAAATATATTATTCAATCTCCAGTTATTTCTTATTAATTAGCAACCCCACCCGCCCAACTGTTGCCTATTGAGCGGTCGTTCAATAGGCAACAAGCTCAACATCATATACTCGCACAACAAAAAACCGAGGTCTAACCCCGGCAATCAAATACATTCACCGCAATTATGCGACTCCTCAGCATCAAACTCTCTCCTACTTACAAAAACCGGACGCGCGAGTGGCAAAATCTTTCCGTCACAATCGTAGGCAATATTCCCAAGTCTTTTAGTGAAATACTTTATTTCATCAAAATCCAATCCATCCAAAAACTTCAAAGATTCTTTGAATTTAGGGGCTATCACATTCTGAAGAAAAATTTCGCCAAACTGTAACTCTGGATGCTCGTCGCTAAAATTTCTTTTCCGCATCGCTCTCACCCCTGAATCCTCCGGCAATAACTGGAGCGCTATTGATCTCGCACCTAAACCTAACTAACTGATCAAATGTCGCGCCCTCTGCCCAAATAAAAGCTTCGTACTCTCGAACCGCAGCCTCAAACTCTGCCTTGGTATATATCCCACCTTTTCTATGAATTGCTTTGTGGATATAAACGTTAATCCTCTCGTCGGAAATCCGCTTTCCTTTTTCCAAGGGAATCTGCTCCTTATTAAGATGCTGGCTAAATTATGCCAAAATCTTAATTAATCTCAACTCTGACCATTTTTGATTTTCTTATTCATCGAAGTTAATATAACTCCATAGCTTTGCGGGATTAGTATAGTGGTAGTACGATTGCTTCCCAAGCAATAAGCGCCAGTTCGATTCTGGTATTCCGCTCAAAGATAAGATTCTCCCGCCGAAGCGGGATTTCGTCGCCGTAATCATTTCGCGTTCCGCGAACTGAACGGCGTCGATAACCGCTATCCGCTCTACGAAAATAAAAATCCCGCCTAAGCGGGAGTTACACATCAATAAAACGAACGAAATAAGTGGCACCCAGAATGAACATTTCTCGCTTAATTGTTCCATCGGATTCCAGGCGCTCGATAATCAAGAAATTATCTTCGTCAAAACCAACTCCAACTATATCTGCAGAAAAAACCACCTCATTCATTTGGTTCCTTATTTCCATTGCAGCCTTTTTGCGGGATTCAATCGGCGCCTTACCACCAGATTCACCAAATGGCTTTTTACTCTTAATACTAAAAACTTGGCCCGAAAATTTATTGCCGACTTTCTCTACTCCCACCTAGTGCCTCCTAATCAAAATTCTGCCTTGATAATATCGCCAATCTTTTAAAAAGCCAAGCCGGTCAACAAGCTGAATATCCAATTAATAATCGGGTGAATTAACCTAAAACCAAAAAATATAAACAAAACCAAAAGCAACATCCCATTTCTCTCCACAAAAGCAAAAACTGAAGGATTAATCATCCTCTCTGGTAAAAATCCAAACAAAACTTTAGATCCATCAAGCGGAGGAATCGGAACCAAATTAAAAACACCAAGCAAAACGTTAATATAAACAACAATCTGGAACATTAAAGAAAGTGGTGTATCTGGCATCATTAGCCTAACTAAAACTCCGAAAACTAAAGCAATCAAAAAATTACTCACTGGACCGGAAAGCGCGATTAACGCTCCCCCAGTCTTAGGGTTCTTAAGATTATACGGATTATACGGCACTGGTTTTGCCCAACCAAAAAGAATTGAGGTGTTCGCAATGTAAAGCAAAAGCGGCAAAATGACCGAACCGAATGGATCAATATGTTTGAGCGGATTAAGCGTGAGTCGTCCCGCGTCCCGCGCGGTTTTATCCCCCAACCTTTCGGCAACGAACCCGTGAGATATTTCATGAACCATCACCGAAAAAATCAACACGATAAATTGGAAAATTAAAATTAATGTATCGTTCATATAATTATTTTTTCTTATTAATGAGAGAAACTATCGCAATAGTAGCCCAAACGCACTGCAAAGCAAAAGATGACCAGGCTTGATTATAATAAACATTCACTCCAACAAAAATCGCCCCAACTAAATTCATCAGCTGATAAACAGGGCTACTGCCACTTATATTTTTGTGCGAAACAAGATAATAAGCCAAAACCACAAGAAACATTCCAACCCAACCAATAATCTCAATCAAAATGTTCATCTCAAAACATTATAACATGACAGGCTTTTAAATAACCAAAAAATACATTATATTCTAATGGTAACTTTTGCGCCCGCATCCGCCGATAAGCGGACGGGGCTTCCCGATTTAGATTGCGATTGTATTGCGCCCGTAGCTCAACTGGATAGAGTACTTGGCTTCGAACCAAGGGGTTGGGGGTTCGAGTCCCTCCGGGCGCACAATGTTTTGCTTTTGTGTGCCCGCGAGGAGGCTCGAACGGGAGGTGGGTCGGAGGAACGGAAGTTCCTCCGTGTAGGAGTCCGCCAGTTGGCGAAATTGAGAACCGAGAGGTTCTCAAAGAGCGGAGCGATGTGAGATTCCCCTCCGGGCGCACATTGGAAACAACTAAGCCTTGTGCAAAAAAATTACAAAACTCTTAAAACGCAGAAGGCAGCAGTGACTCAGTTGAAGTTGGAGCAATCTCCTCTGACTGAACCGACGGCAAAACCTCCGCCTTTTTATCAGCAAGTCCTCTAAAATTCAATTTGCTAGCCTCTTCAATCCTGAAAGCTGTATTACCACCCGCCCCCTGTCCCCCGGTAGAAACCGCCTGAGAAAAAGAAGCGGCGATATCTGTACTAACACTCACAAATAGCCACAACAAAAGCCCGGCCATAATCAAAGCGGAAACCATCAGCACTAAATCCAAATATGTTTTAAAAAAATTCTTCATTTAACGAAAATATGTTTTTCCGGAAAGCTGCAAACGGTAAATCTCTCCACTATCACGAGTTAAATCAAAATTTTCGATACTCATTATATTTCGCGTGGTTCCAATCTCGGCGTCTCTCATAAACATCAAAATTCCATCTATGCTCCCAGACACATCCAAATTAAAAGCAGCTGATCCGGGAGCGGTTGGAGTAGAGACAACCGGCTCTCCTTGAAAAATAAAATTAAAATTTAACTTTCTTGGAACCGCCAAGTTTTCTAGATATCGCTGATAGCTATAAAGTTGGTCTCTCTCTGGCAAAAGCGCCTCCATCTTCCGCTTGTACTCATTCGCGCTGCCTGAATTTCTTTTAAGTTCCGCCAAATCAGACAACAACTGGGCTTTGTGATTAATGTTCGATTGAGCTGCGCTCACGGAAGCGCTCAAAGTTGTAAGTCGTTCATCTAGCTGGCCAAAAATAACAAAAAAACCAACCAAGCTGGTGACGATTATCCCCAAGCCGACCATAAGCTCTTTTTTAAAATCACTCTTCATCTACTTTAATATTATAACATATCTGCCATAATTAAATGGTGACTGCGGAAAAGATCTATTACAACGCGCTGGCTAAATTGCTAAATTCTAACTACGAAAAACTCGCCGCAATTTATGAATCAAAAAATAAATTTGAAGATGCCTGGAATTCTTTGCCGAAGGAGGTAAAAACGTTCAACCCGGAAAAAGAATTTGAAAAATTGGAAAAAAACAAAATAGACTTAATCTTCCAGGACGAGAAAAACTTTCCAAAGCTACTCAAAGAAATTCCGCTACCGCCAGTTGCAATCTACACAAAAGGCAAAATCGATCCGGAGGCAGTCTCGCTAAGCGTGGTCGGCACCAGGAAAGCCACCCCAGACGGAGAAGAAATTGCCTACGAACTCGCCGAAAAAATTGCCAAACAAAACATCCAAATAACTAGTGGTTTGGCCATGGGAATAGATTCTGCCGCCCACAAAGGGGCTTTAAAAGCCAAAGGAAAGACCATTGCCGTTCTTGGACGCGGCCTAGACGAAATCTATCCAAAAACTAACGAACGGCTCGCAGAAGAGATACTACAAAACGGCGGCGCAATAATTTCCGAATACCCAATCGGAAGCGAGCCGCTGGCGCATCGCTTCCTCGAAAGAAACCGAATCATTAGCGGCATAAGCATAGCCACAATATTAATAGAAGCTCCGGAAAAATCCGGATCAATCTCCACGGCAAGATTTGCAATAGAACAAAATAGAGATTTGTTTGTAGTGCCCGGGCCAGCGAATCACCGAAACTATAGCGGCTCTCACAAATTAATCCGCGAAGGAGCAAGACTCGCAACCTCTTTTGAAGAAATATTCGCCGATTTAGGAATCGAAACAAAACCAAAAAACATAAATTTCTCCGAAGAGGAACTCCTCATCCTGGAAGCTATAAAGCAGCACAAAAATTCTCTCGGATTTGACGAAATCATAGAAATCAGTAATCTAGAGTTTTCGAAAGCGAATATATCCATCGGCAAACTCCTCGCGATAAATATTATAGAAGAGACCCCCGAAGGTTATAAACTGAAAAAATAGCGTTAATTTTTATCGCCAGCATCCCGATTCCGCTTTAGCGGAAGAGGTTAGATGGCGGAATCCCGCAACAACATTTGGAAATATAATCAAATGAGTAGTAGAATTAAAAAATTAATTGGAAAAACAATAGCAAAAAAATATTGCGGGGAAAAATGTTGAGAAAATAAATGGCAACAAAATCTAAAAAATTAGTAATAGTAGAGTCACCGACGAAGGTTATCGCCAGCATCCCGATCCCGCTTTAGCGGAAGAGGTTAGATGGCGAAACCCCGCACAAAGTTTGTGCGGTCCAGACGACAAATAATAATCAATCAACAATATGGTAAAAGGCAAGAGATTAGTAATAGTGGAATCACCAACGAAGGCCAAAACAATATCTGGCTTTTTAGGTTCAGACTATATTGTAGAGTCCTCTTTTGGTCACGTCCGAGATCTACCAAAAAGCAAAATTGGGATAGATATTAAAAATGATTTCACGCCTCAATATGTAGTCCCGCGAAAAAACGCAGCCCATGTTGCCGAACTCAAAAAACTAGCTTCCAAAGCAAGTGAAATAATTCTCGCAAGCGATGAAGACCGAGAAGGAGAAGCGATTGCTTGGCACATATCCGAGCTTTTTAAGGAAGCTGGAAGCGCCAAAGACCCAAAATCATTAAAACGCATTGTTTTTCACGAAATCACCAAAGAGGCAATAAAAGAAGCTGTTGAAAATCCTCGCAAGATAGACATGAATCTTGTAGACGCACAGCAAGCGCGCAGAATTTTAGACAGGTTGGTTGGCTACGAGCTATCCCCTTTCCTCTGGAAAAAAATTCGCTATGGCCTTTCTGCGGGACGTGTTCAAAGTGTCGCGGTCAGATTAATAGTTGAACGAGAAAGAGAAATCGAAAAATTTAAAGCCGAAGAATATTGGTCTATTCAGGCATTGTTAAGTAAAGATAAAAAAGATTTTACCGCCAGACTTTATTCCGCCAACGGAAAAACGGTCGGAAAAATGGATATTGAGACCAAAGACAAAGCCGAAAAAATCGCTTCCGAAATCAAAAAGGAAACCTTTACCGTCTCGGAAATCTCTACTAAAAGAGTAAACCGAAATCCAGCAGCACCGTTTACCACTTCTACCCTACAGCAAGAAGCTGCCCGCAAGTTGGGTTTTAGTGCTAAGCAAACAATGGTAATCGCCCAACAACTTTATGAAAACGGCTTCATTACCTATATGCGCACGGACAGCGTAGCTCTTTCTACTTCTTCTCTCGCAAGAGCAAAGCAAATTATTGAAGACAATTATGGGAAAAAATATTCTCTGGAATCCCCTAGATATTTCTCAAATAAATCCAAAGGCGCCCAAGAAGCCCACGAAGCAATTCGCCCAACTGACATTGGGAACAAACTCGGCGAGAACTTCAACTTAAAAGATCGCGGGCAACACCGTTTATATGATCTCATCTGGAAAAGAACCGTAGCTTCGCAGATGGCTCAAGCGGAATTCGAACAAACCTCAATTGATTTAAAAGACGACAAGAACAACTTCGTTCTTCGCGCCACAGGACAAGTAATGCTTTTTGATGGATTCATCAGGGTCTACACCGAAGGAAAAGACGAACAATCTGTTGATGACGAAGAAAATTCATCAACCCTACCAAATATTGAAAAAGGAGACTCTTTCAAGCCAAAAGATATTTTAACCGAACAACATTTCACTGAACCACCAGCCAGGTATACTGATGCAACTCTTATAAAAGCCCTAGAAGCTCACGGAGTTGGAAGACCTTCAACCTATGCCCCGACACTCTCTACTATTCAAGAAAGAGATTATGTAGAAAAAGAAGACAAAAAATACAAACCAACCGAAACCGGAGTCGTAGTTAACGACATGCTGGTTGAAAATTTCCCGGAAATTGTAGACATTAATTTCACCTCGCACATCGAAGAAGAATTCGACGAAATTGCCGAAGGAAAATTGCAATGGAATAAAGTTATTAAGGAATTTTATACTCCATTCAAAATTCACTTAGATGAAAGAATGGAAAGTGTTGAGAAGAAAATTGAAATCTCGGAAACCCCTTGCCCTCACTGCGGCAAGCCGATGGTTATCAAATTCGGCAGAACCGGAAAATTCTTAGCCTGTCCTGATCCAGAAGTGAAAGTTACTCTCCCCCTCCCGGAAGAAGCTGCGAAAATTAAAGAGCTTTCCGAAAAGACCAAAGGCGAACTCTGCCCTATCTGCGGTAAGCAAATGGAAGTAAAAAGAGGTCGCTTTGGCTACTTCTTGGGCTGCGTTGACTATCCAAAATGCAAAGGTATTTCCAAAATCTGGAACAAGACTGGATTTAAATGTCCAAATTGTTTTGCTCGGCTTGCCGAGCAAGATGGTGAGCGGATTGCGGTGAGCGAAAGCGAACCGAGTCGAACCATAAACATAACTAGCCCTTCGACAAGCTCAGGGCAACCAAACAAGTTGGTTGGTGATATTGTTGAAAAAAGAGGAAGAGGGCGCGGCAAACCTTTTTACGCCTGCACCCGTTATCCGGACTGCGAATTCGTGATGAATAAAAAACCAGAAACTCAAACCGAACTGGACGAAGCCTACAAAAACTGGAAAGCGAATCCTCCGAAGCCAAGAACATCAAAGTATTCTAAATCAAAAAAATCTCAGTGGGCGCCAGATAAATAGAATCAGGTGCAGTCCCGTAGTGAAGTCATAAACTTATACTACTGGGAACACCCCCCCCAAAGCCTTGCGCCAGAAAATATCCGGCCTAAAAACCGCTTAACAAACAGCTCGCCATTTGACGAAGTACTCCAAAAGTCCCAGAATATAGATATGTACAAAAAGATATCTACTGGCCTAATTACGCTATCATTTTTGCTTGGCGCATACGCGTATACAATTCTTCCGGAAAAAATAGTCTCCCACTGGAACATTTACGGAAATCCAGACGGATACATGTCTAAATTCTGGGGAGCTTTTTTAATGCCGATCATCGGGCTGGTAGTTTATTTATTCCTAAGATTTATGTATAAGATTGATCCACTCAAAGAGAATCTTCAAAAATTTCATAAAAAATTTGAACAGTTTATGACTGTTTTTATTGGATTTCTCCTATACCTATATTTACTAACCATTCTTTGGAACACAGGCATTGAGTTTGACATTATATCCGCCCTACTTCCAGGATTTTCAATCTTCTTCTATTTTGTCGGAGATTTAGTTCAACATTCCAAACGAAACTGGATGATTGGCATTCGAACATCTTGGTCAATGCAAAGTGACGAAATTTGGGACAAGACCAACAAACTTGCCGGCAAAATGTTTAGGTGGTCTGCGGTTATCATTCTCATCGGAATCTTCTTCCAGCCAATCGCCTTCTATTTGACGATCATCAGCATTTTCGCCTCCGCCATCTACCCCGCAATTTATTCTTACCAGCTATACAAAAAATCAAAGTAGGCTGAAATATGAATAAAAAAGCGGGGACCAAAATCCTCGCTTTTTTATTTGAATAATATCAAAATAATACCTAATATTTAGCCAAATGACCGTCAAAGAAAGAGTAAAAAAAGAACCAGATGGACTGCTCGCCAAAGCCTATCGCTTTGCCGAAAATGCTCATCGTGGACAGAAAAGAAAAACTGGCGAACCGTACTTCGTCCATGTTTTGGCAACCGCCGAGATTCTTTACGAATGGCGTCTGGATGAACCAACGGTTATCGCCGGACTTTTGCACGACACAATCGAAGACACTAAAACCACCGAAGAAGATATATTCAAAAACTTTGGCGAAGAAATTCTATTTTTGGTTAATGGCGTAACCAAGCTTGGGAAAATTAAATATCGCGGCACAGATGCCGAAGCGAAAGCCGAAAATTTAAGACGAATGATTCTTGCTATTAGCGAAGATTTGCGCGTAGTGTTTATTAAACTCGCCGACCGCTTGCACAATATGCGCACCCTTGGCGCCTTACCTCCGGCCAAACAAAAAAGGATCGCTCTCGAAACACACGAAATTTATGCGCCGCTTGCCTACCGAATGGGAATGCAGAGTGTCTCCGGAGAATTACAAGACTTGGCGTTCCCTTACGTCTACCCGCAAGAGTATCGCTGGCTTAAAGAAAAAATGTCCGAAGAATACGAAGATCGCCTAAAATATCTTGATCGCTTGAAGCCGATGGTCGAAACAGCACTCAAAGAAAAAGGGTTAAATAAACCACAGATAGATTTTCGCGCCAAAAGATATAGCAGTCTCTACAAAAAACTTCTTCGCAACCAGATGGATCTTGGTAAGATTTATGACCTCGTCGCTATGCGTTTAATTTTGAGCTCTGTCGAAGACTGCTATTCGGCGCTTGGCACAATTCACAGCCTCTGGCCGCCACTCCCGGGGAAAATCAAGGATTACATCGCCATGCCAAAGCCAAACGGCTACCGGTCCCTCCACACCACCGTAATTGGACCAAATCAACGCGTAGTTGAATTTCAAATCCGAACCGAAGAAATGCATAAAGAAAACGAACATGGAATTGCAGCGCACTGGATATATAAATCCCACAGCGGAGAAAACGAAAGCAAAAAGAAAAAAATATTCGAAGAAACACAATGGGCTAAGCAGCTCGCCAAATGGCAAACCGCAAAAAATGATGACGGAACTAATGCCGAAGAATTTATTGAATCACTTAAAATTGATTTCTTTAAAGACAGAATATTTACAATAACTCCGCGCGGAGAAGTTATTGACTTGCCCGCCGGCTCAACCCCAATAGATTTTGCTTATCACATCCACACCGAAATCGGCAATTCTGCAGTTGGAGCAAAGGTGAACGATCAACTAGTGCCCTTAAGCCACGAACTCCGTTCCGGAGATTTGGTTGAGATACTATCGCAAAAAAACAAAAAGCCATCCGAAGACTGGCTAACTTTTGTTAAAACTTCCATAGCCAAAGACAGAATTAGATACGCCCTCAAAAAGAAAAGTAATGCTCTACTGCAAAAACAACCTACTCGTTCCGAATTTAAAATCGTGGCCTCAAACCGAATAGGCCTAGTAAAAGACATCACCTTGATAATTAGCAGGTCTCACGTCAACATCCTAAATCTTACCACCACGAATGCCGGCGAAAGATTTAATACTCTAAGAATATCCTGCGACTTAATCGAAAAAGAAAAAATTGAAAAACTTATTCTTAAATTAAAAGAATTAAAAGATATTAAAGAGATAGGGTATCGTCTCCTCGAATCCCAAACTTCCTAAGCAGTTCTAAGAACTCTTCTTGAGAATAAAACGAGATGGTAATTTTTCCCGTACCTCCATGGTCTTTAATAATAACCGGCGTTCCAAACTCACTACTAAGCTTCTCCTGGAGAACTTGGAGGTCTGGATTTATTTCTTTGCGAGCCTTTTCAACTTCTTTACTATTCGCGTATTCCGACACCCTCTCTTTCAGCTCTCTGGTAGTTAAGCGATTCGAAAGCAAATCATTAAAAAGCTTCATCTGTGTTGCCTGGTCATCAATCGCAAGCAACATTCTTCCGTGGCTTTCAGTTAATTGCCCTTTTGAAATCGCCTCCTGTATTTCGCTTGGCAAATCCAAAAGTCTCATAGTATTTGCCACCGATTCTCTGCTTTTTCCAAG
>ERZ795044.4185-NODE-4185-length-11906-cov-5.591005_pt1 | contig 11906 bp, 7 predicted proteins | sample MGYA00375128_ERZ795044 | MGnify/ENA primary metagenome ERZ795044 (study PRJEB30173, sample SAMN05720213) | anaerobic digester metagenome | isolation source: active sludge of municipal wastewater-treating anaerobic digesters | place: USA | collected 2014-12-22 ... | reverse complement strand
TGATCGTCGATGACAACCCCGGGCTCATCCAGGTCATGGCACGCGTGCTCTCGGGCACGGCCCAGCTGCAGTTCGCCACCAGTGGCGCCGCAGCGTTGCAACGGGCACGCGAGACGCCACCCGACCTGATACTTCTCGATGCCGAGATGCCGGGGATGAGCGGCTACGACGTGTGCGAGGCGCTCAAGGCCGACCCCGACCTGGCGGAAGTTCCCGTGATCTTCGTCACGGCCCACAGCGAGCAGGCTTTCGAGCTCAAGGGCCTGGAGGTCGGGGCCGTGGACTTTCTGGCCAAGCCCATCAGCGAACCGCTGCTGCTGGCGCGGGTCAAGACACAGCTTAGCGTGAAGCACCTGACGGACGAACTCAGGCGGCTGAGCACGATCGACGCGTTGACCGAGACGGTCAACCGCCGAGGGTTCGACGGCGCTCTGGCGAGGGAATGGAAGCGTGGGTTGCGCACCGGCGATCCGATCTCCGTGCTCATGCTCGACGTCGATCACTTCAAGCTCTTCAACGACAACTACGGCCACCCCGCCGGCGACGCATGCCTGCGCACCATCGCGCAGACGCTCAAGCGGATCGCGCTGCGCCCGGCGGACGTGATGGCGCGCTATGGCGGCGAAGAGTTCGTGGTGCTGCTCCCGCAGACGCCGCGCGCCGGGGCCCAGCACCTGGCGCACCGGTTGCTCGACGCGGTGGAGGCAGCCGGCATTCCGCATGCCGCCTCGCCCACGGCGCGCCACGTGACCATCAGCATCGGCATCGGCTGCTACGACGAGCACAGCACCTGCTGGGTGGAACCCTCCACCGAGTCGCGCTTCATGTCGAATGTCGTCTGCTCGGCCACCGATCTCGTCCAGAGCGCCGACAAGGCGTTGTACGCAGCCAAGCGCGCGGGGCGAGCCCAGGCATGGCAGCTGGACATCGGCGACGTCGACATGCCCGGCCTGGCCCAGGAGATCGCGCCTGAATTCCGCCGCCGGCGGCAGAGAGTCACGACATGAAACACGCCGGGCGGCCGGCACTCTTTGCGGGCGCGGTGCTGGCCTTCGGCCTGTTGCTGGCCGCAGCGGCCGCGCTCTGGCAGGAGCGTCAGAACCGGGTCCGCGCCGAGGCCAAGTTCGAATCGCTCAGCGAGCGCGTGGTGACGAACGTCGGCCGCCGCCTGCGCACCTACGAGTACGGCCTGCGTGGTGCCCGGGGCGCCGCGGCCACCGCAGGCGAGCAGCTGACGCGCGACGCTTTCCAGCGCTACAGCGCGACCCGGGACGTGGGCCGCGAGTTTCCCGGCGCCCTCGGTTTCGGCTTCATCCGGCGCGTGGCGCCGGCCGAGGAGGCCGGCTTCGTCGCCGGCGCCCGCCAGGACGGCTGGCCGGAGTTCTCGATCCGGCAACTCGAGCCGCACGACGGCGAGCGCTTTGTCATCCAGTACATCGAGCCCGTCGTGCGCAACCGTCTCGCCGTGGGCCTGGACATCGCCTCCGAGCGCAACCGGCGCGAAGCCGCGCTGGCTGCGGCGCGCACCGGCGCGGCGACGCTGACCGAGCCGATCACTCTCGTGCAGGCGACGGGCAAGCCGGCGCGATCGTTCCTGCTCCTGCTGCCGATCTACCGCACCGGCAGCGTGCCGCAAGGCGCCGAGGAGCGGCAGGCCGCCGCCATCGGCTGGAGCTATGCACCTCTGGTCATCGACGACGTGCTGAAGGATCTCGACGGCGAGGCCGCGCTGTACACGCTGGCCCTGCGCGATACCCGGGCCGCCGACGGCCGCCCGTTCTATGCCTCACAGGGCAGCGAGGCGGCGCCCGCGTCCGGGCTGCAGGCCCGGGAGGCCCTGGAGATCTTCGGGCGCACCTGGGAGGCCGAACTGCGGGCCACGCCGGCCTTCGTGGCCGGGCTGCACCTGACGCCGCCAATCCAGACCGCCGCGGTCGTCGGCGCTGTGGCGGCCCTGTGTGCCGCGCTGGTTGCCCTGCTGGCGCACGCCAACGCACGCCGCCGGGCCGGGCTGATGGAGCAGGCGCGTCGGGCCTCGATCGTGGAATCCTCTGACGACGCCATTGTCGGTGTCTCGCTGGACGGTGTCGTCACGGATTGGAACGCCGGCGCGCAGCGCCTTTTCGGCTTCCCTGCTGGCCAGGCGCTGGGCCGCAACGTGGCCGCCCTGCTGATCCCGCCGGCACTTCTGGGCGAGGAAAGCCGCATGCGCGAGGCCGCGCAAGTCGGCGAGCGGGTGGCGCCGTTCGAAACCACGCGACGCACCGCGACGGGGGAACTGGTCGACGTGTCGATCAGTGCCGCGCCGATCATGGCGCCAGACGGCCGCTGCATCGGCTACTCCAAGACCCTGCGCGACATCCGGGAGGCCAAGCGCGCGCGCCAGGTCCTCGCCGATCTCAATGCGTCGCTGGAGAGCCAGGTGGCCGAACGCACCGAGCGGCTCGACCGCGCACTGCACGACCTGCGCGCGATTCTCGACGCCGTGCCGTCGATGATCGGCTACTGGGACGCCGGCCTTGTCAACCGCATGGCCAACCGGGCCTATGGGAGCTGGTTCGGCGTCGACCCCGCCTCGCTTCCCGGTCGCACGATGCCGGACCTGCTGGGCGACGAGCTCTTCGAGAAGAACCGCCCCTTCGTGGAGGCCGCGCTGCGGGGCGAACCGCAGACCTTCGAACGCATCATTCCGAGGCCCGACGGGCCGGGCGTGCGGCATTCGCTGGCGCACTACATCCCGGACATGGTGGACGGTGAGGCCCGCGGCTTCTACGTGCTGGTGCACGACGTGAGCGAGCTGGTGGCCAGCCAGCAGCAGCTGACGGCGGCCACCCGCAACAACGAAGCCCTGCTGGACCTGCTGAACCAGCACGCACTCGTCTCGGCCGCGGACCGTCGTGGACGCATCATCGAGGCCAATGACGCCTTTTGCGCCCTTTCCGGATACGACCGCGAAGAGCTGCTGGGGCAGGACCACCGGATGCTCAACTCGGGCCTTCACGGGCGGGACTTCTGGGTCGACGTGTGGCGCACCATCGCCGGTGGCAAGGTCTGGCGCGGCGAGGTGTGCAACCGGGCCAAGGACGGATCCCTGTACTGGGTCAACAGCATCATCGCGCCGTTCCTGGGCGCGGACGGTCGCATCGAAAGGTACCTGTCCATCCGCTATGACATCACGCCGATCAAGCGGATGGCGCTGGAGTTGAAGCGGGCCAACGAGCGCTTCGCGCTCGCCGCCGACAGTGCCGGTGTGGGTGTGTGGGAATACGACCTGGTGGCGAACACGCTGGTGTGGGACGAGCGGATGTTCACGCTCTACGGGCAGAGCTCCTCGGGTGGTGTCGCGCCTTACACGCTCTGGAGCGAGAACCTGCACCCCGGGGATCGGGCGAGTTCGGAGCAGGCGCTGCATGCGGCAATCGAGGGGACGGCCAAGTTCGAGCCCACCTTCCGGATCGTGCGCGGCGACGGCGCGGTTCGCCATATCAAGGGAGCGGCCGAGGTGCAGCGCGACGCCGCAGGCAAGGCCCTGCGGATGATTGGCGTCAACTTCGACGTCACCGATCTGGTCGAGGCCGAGATGTCGCTGCAACGTCGCGAGTCGCAGATGCGGCTCGTCATTGACAGCTTCCCAGGGCCTCTGGCGCACTGGGACACCGACATGCGCTGCACGTTCGCCAACCACGCCTACACGACGTGGATGGGGCTGACGCCAGACCAGATGGTCGGGCGCACGCAGGTCGAGCTCTTCGGCGAAGCGGTCCTCGCGCTCAATCGTGACGCGATCGTCGGCGCTCTCCGGGGCGAGCCGCAACGACTGGAGCGGACACGCGAGTTCGCCGACGGCCTGACGCGGCACTATCTGTTGCACTACATCCCCGAGCGGGTGGGAGGGGAAGTCCGCGGCTTCATCTCCGTCGTCGTCGACGTGACGTCAATGAAGGTCGCCGAGCGCGAGCTGCGCCACGCCGTGCAGCGAGCCGAGGCAGCCAACCGTGCCAAGAGCCAGTTCCTGGCCAACATGAGCCACGAGATCCGCACGCCGATGAACGGCGTCATCGGCCTGAGCTACGTGCTGGAGCGCACGCCGCTGAATCCGGACCAGGCGGACACGCTAGGCAAGATGCAAATGGCCAGCCGATCGCTGCTGGCCATCATCAACGATGTGCTCGACCTGTCCAAGATCGAAGCGGCGGAAATGACGATCGAAAGCTCGCCGTTCGTCCTGTCGAACGTTTTGTCGGAGCTGACCGCGCTGGCGCGGGTTCAGGCCGATGCCAAGGGGGTCGGCTTTGCCGTGCGGGCGGATGCGACGCTGCCGCAGGCGCTCGTCGGCGACGCGACGCGGCTGCGCCAGGTGCTGATCAACCTGTTGAGCAACGCCATCAAGTTCACCGAACAGGGGAGCGTGGAGTTCGACGTCTCGCTGCTCGGGCAGCAGCATGGCGCGGCGCGGCTCCGATTCGAGATCAAGGACAGCGGCATCGGCATCGCGCCGGAGGCGCTGGAGCGCCTGTTCACACCCTTCGCGCAGGCCGACACCTCCACCACGCGGCGCTTCGGCGGCACCGGTCTGGGGCTGTCCATCGTCAGGCAGCTGGTCACGCTGATGGGCGGTGAGGTGGGCGTGAACAGCACGCCACAGGTGGGCAGCGAGTTCTGGGTCGAACTCGAGTTCCCGGTGTGCGACGAGGCCGCGGTGGCGGGATTGGCACAGGTCACTGCGCCCTCGAACGGCCCCGGGCTGACAGGTGTGCGCGTGCTCGTTGCCGACGACAGCCCGATCAACCTGGAAGTGGCACGGCGCATTCTCGAACTCGAAGGCGCACAGGTCTGGCTGGCCGGCAACGGCCAGCAGGCAGTGGACCACCTGCTGGGCGACCCACACGGGGTGGACGTCGTGCTGATGGACGTGCAGATGCCGGTGCTCGACGGCCACGACGCGACGCGGCGCATCCGCAGCGGGCTGGGGCTGAAGGATCTCCCGATCATTGCGCTGACGGCAGGCATCACCACCGGCGAACACGAGCGCTCGCGGGCCGCGGGCATGAACGACGTGGTGGCCAAGCCCTTCGACCCGCCGGCGCTGGTGCGCTGCATCCGCAAGCACGTGCAGCCGAGCGAGCCGGTGCACGAACCGGCGCAGGCCGCATCCGTGCAGCAGGTCGCCGCGGCGCCGCAGTGGCCGCAGATCGAGGGCATCGATGCGCGCGACGCGCGCACGCGGCTGGGCGGCGACGTGGCGCTGTTCCGCTCGCTGCTGCGCCGGCTGCTGGAAGACTTCGCGGACCTCGGCAACGATCGGCAGGGCAACGACCTTGCTGCGCTGGCCGCCAGGCTGCACAACCTCAAGGGTAGCGCCGGCACGCTGGGGGCCAAGGCGGTGCAGCGGCTGGCGGGGCAGGCCGAGCAGGCTTGCCGCGCGGGCCTGCCGCAAGAGCTCGAAGCGCTGATGCCGGAACTGGCCGCGGCACTGGCCGGGCTGCGCGCTGCCAGTACAGCCGTGCTGCAGGCACCGGTCGAGGAAGACCCCGATCAAGCGGCGGCGGGCAGCCTGGACGGGCCGGCGCTGGCCGCGTTGCTGGAGCAACTGCGGCGCTTCGACATGGCCGCCATGGACAGCTTCAAGGCGCTGGCCCCGCAGCTGCGGCCGATGCTCGGCCCGCAGGCCTTCGCCACCGTGCGCCAACAGCTTGACGATCTCCAGTTCGAGCGGGCAGCCGCGGCGCTGCAGGGGATTGAGGACAATTAGCGGCTCGATTCCGGTCGACAATGGCTGCGTCTTTGCGAGTGGCGGGTTTGCGGCGTCGCGATCCCAGTTTCGGACTGCTGCATTGGGTCGATGGCAGTCTTCGACCTCGGCTTTCCGCCGTCGTTCGTGCCGCGCCGTCAGGCAAACCGCCCCTGCAGGAACCAGCCCGCGCCTTCGGCGTCGGACTCCGCCGGCGGCAGCCGCGCGCGGTAGATCCACACCAGCGCGCCGTCGGTGGCCTGGGCGATGAAGTAGTCGCGCTCGGCGAGCGCGCCGTCCCACCAGCCGGACTCGATGCGCTCGGGGCCGCTGAGCAGTTGCAGCGGCCGGCCGTCGAGCAGCGGGCGCGCCAGGCGCTCGTGCAGCGGCTCGGGAGGCCACAGCATCCACACCGGGCGCACCGGCAGCGGCGCGGCCGGTGCACCGGCCGTGCTCGCGGGCGACGGGGCCGGGTCGGCCACGGGGCGCGTGGCGCCGGCGCGCTCGGGCCGGTGGTCGCTCAGGCGCTGCAGGCGGCGCACGCGTGCCGGGCCGAGCCGCGCCTGCAAGCGCTCGATCAGGCGGACCAGGCCTTCGCGCTCGCTCGCCGCGCTCGGGAAGAGCTCGCCGTTGGGCGCGGCCTGGCGGGCGATGTCGTGCGCCTGCAGGCGCAGCTCGATCGTCGGCGCGGGCAGCGGCAGCGACGCAAGCCGCTCACGCAGCAGCACGCGCAGGTGCATGGCGTCGCGCGAGGGCTCGGCCAGCGCGATCTCGAGCGCGGTGGCCTCGGGGGTGCGCGTGTCGCGGCGCCAGCGCGACTCGTGCTGCATCTGCAGCGTGCAGCGGCGCACGAGCGCGTGCTGCGCGTCGAGCCAGGCCACCAGCCGCGCCAGCAGCACCTCGGCGCCGCGCAGCACCTGCTCGGTGGTGTCGGCCCGTGCGAAGAGCTCGAGCCGGCTGTCGAAGGCCGCGGGCAGCACGACCGGCACGCGCGGGTCGGGCCGCTGGCCGTAGGCACGGTCGATCTCGTCGAGCAGCCCGTCGCCGAAGCGCCGCGCCAGCCCGGCGCGCGGCAGGCGGCGCAGCTCGCCGAGCGTGCGCAGGCCCATGCCCTGCAGTGCGTCCCAGTGCTCGCGGCCGGGGCCGAGCAGCCACACCGGCGCGGCGTCGAGCGCACGCTGCAGCGCCGGCCCGTCGGCGCAGTGCAGCCCGTGCTGCACGCGCGCCAGCAGCGCCGCGCCCAGCGGCGTGGGCGCGCTGACGACCTGCAGCCGGTGCCCCAGCGGCGCGAGCGTGGCCTGCAGCCGGCGCAGCAGCAGCGGCAGCTGCCGCCCCGGCCCGCCGAAGCAGCGCAGGCTGGCCTGCACCTCGAGCAGCACGGTGTCGGGCGGCGCGTCGGGCGCGCTGCCGCCCTGGCACGACACCTGGGGCGTGAAGGCCAGCGCGGCGTGCACGACGGCGTCGAGCGCGGCCGCGTCGCGCGCCGCATCGACCGGGCCGAGCACGAGTTGCGGCACGAGGCCGAGCGCGGTGGCGCGCTTCATGCCGGGCTGGAGGCCGAAGGCGCGGGCCGCGGCGTTGACGGCGACGAGGGCGCGCGCGTCCATCAGCGCCAGCGGCGCGGTGGCGGCGTTCGCCCCGGCCGTCAGCGTTGCCGGCAGGGTGGCCGCGAAGGCCTCGAGCGACAGCGCCGGCAGGTGGAGCGCGATCCACAGCATGGCAGCGAGGCGTCGACGCGCACGGCGCGATCAGGCCAGGTTGACGAAGGTGGCCGCGTGCAGCACCGGCGCGGGCGCCACGCGCCCGGCCTGCGCGCGCTGCAGCGCGATCGGCGACAGCACCGGAGGCAGCTCGAGCGTCAGCGGCGACTCCAGCGGCGGCCCGCGCCGCTTGAGCAGCTGCAGCGACAGCACGTCGGGCCCGCCGGGGCGCAGCGCCAGGCGCAGCGGCGCGGGGCTGGGGCGCCGGGCGGCGTCGAGCTCGCGCAGCACGAAGGCCGGCCCGTCGTGCGCCTGCGCCGCCGCGAGCTGGAGGCGGCGCAAGCGGTCGGCCCGCAGCCGCGGCGGCAGCCAGGCCAGCACCGCGCCGACGTGGCCGCTGGCCAGCGCCTGCTCGAGGGCCCACAGGCGCCCTGCGGGGTCGGATTCCCGGCGCCCGGCCGCCGGGTCGTGGCCGGGCGCCCTGCCCGCCTCGCCCGCGCCCTGCGCCCGCGTGTCGATGACCAGCAGCTGCTCGACCTCCAGCCCGAGCTGCGCCAGCGCCCAGGCCGACAGCGGCGCGGGCGGGTCGAACAGCATCACCAGCCGCCCGCGCGCCTGCGTGGCGGCCAGGCAGCCGGCCAGCAGCCGGATCTCGCCGACGCCCGGGTGCGGCAGCAGCAGCTCGGTGAGCCCGCGGCGCGGCCAGCCGCCGCCGGGCAGCTGCGCGTCGAGCTCGGCGAAGCCAGTGGGCTCGGCCCGCTCGGCCGAGCGCCCGAGCTGGTGGCCGAGCCACAGCCCCGGGTGCAGGGTTTCGGGGGCGGCGCGCAGGCGCGCGCGCGCCTCGTCGGCCGGCCGCGGGCCCGGGCGCGCCCCGGCCGGCGGCAGGGCCGGGGGCGGGGAGGCGGAAAGTCCGGCGGGCACGATGTCCATTTGAAGACTGTATGTTCATACAGTCTTCGACGCAAGCACTCGGGCATCTCCGGCGCCGCCGGCCCGACAATCGCCGCCCATGGTCCTGCCCGACACCCTGCCCCGCGCCGACTGCCCCTGCGGCAGCGCGCGCCGCTACGCCGACTGCTGCGGCCGCTGGCACGCCGGCGCCGGACACCTGCAGGCGCCGGACGCCGAAAGCCTGATGCGCTCGCGCTACAGCGCCTACGTGCTCGGCCTGGGCGACTACCTGCTCGCCACCTGGCACGCGAGCACACGCCCGGCCGCGCTCGAGCCCGACCCGCCGGGGCTGAAGTGGCTGGGCCTGCAGGTGCGGCGCGCCGTGGCGCTGGACGACACGCACGCGGTGGTCGAGTTCGTCGCGCGCAGCCGGCTCGGCGGCCGTGCGCAGCGGCTGCACGAGACGAGCCGCTTCGTGCGCGAGGGCGGGCGCTGGTACTACGTCGACGGCGACCTGAACGGGACGTAGCGCTTCAGGCGACCTCGTGCCCGGCGGCCGCCTGCCAGACGCGGTACCAGTCCTCGGCGCCGAGCTCGACGGCGAGCGCCGCCACGGCCTCGCGCAGCGCCTCGACGCGGCCCGAGCCGGTGATCGGCAGCGGGCGCGACGGGTGGCGCAGGATCCACGCATAGGCCATCGTCGCCAGCGACACGCCGCGCGGCGCGGCCAGCGCCTGCAGCACGTCGCGCACGCGGCGCGCGGCCTCGTCCGTCGCGCCGAACAGCCGCCCGCCGGCCAGCGGCGACCAGATCATCGGCCGCAGGCCGAGGTCCAGGCACTGGTCGAGCGTCCCGTCGGTGAGCGCGCCGAGCTGCAGCGGCGACAGCTCGATCTGGTTCGTGACCAGCGGCACGCGCCGGTGCAGCATCGCCAGCTGCGACGGCGCATGGTTCGACACGCCGAAGTGCTGCACCTTGCCGGCCGCACGCAGGCCGCGGAAGGTGTCGGCAAGTTCGTCCGGGTCGGTCAGCGCGTCGGGCCGGTGGATCAGCAGCAGGTCGACGTGGTCGGTGCGCAGCGCGCGCAGCGAATTCTCGACCGAGGCGATCACGTGCGCGCGCGAGGTGTCGTAGGACTTGATCGCGTGGCCCGGGCGCGCCTCGCCGGTGAGCTTGATGCCGCACTTGGTGACGATCTGCAGGCGATGACGCAGCGCCGGGTCGGCGGCGAGCACCTCGCCGAACAGCGCCTCGACGGTGTAGCCGCCGTAGATGTCGGCGTGGTCGAAGCTCGTCAGCCCCAGGTCCAGGCACTGGTCGACCCAGCGGCGGCGGCCGGCGAGGTCGAGCCCCCAGTCGCCCATGCGCCAGGCGCCGGCGACGATGGCCGACAGAGCCGGGCCGCCCGCGGTCAAAGGCACGGGTGTCGCGCGGCCGGCCGGGGCGCTCACTTCAGGTCGCCGGCCAGGCTGGCCAGCGTCTCGGCCGGGATCGTCACGTGCGCCGGGTAGTGCGTGTGGTCGCAACCCAGCTTGACGGCCGCGCCGGCACGCACCGCCTCGACCGCCGGCCGCGGGAACTCGAAGCGCAGGAAGTGCACCGCCGAGGTCTTCTCGGCGGTCTCGCGGTCCAGGTCCTCGTCGGCGATCGCGTAGGCACGGCCGTGGCCCTCGACCTCGACGAACATGCGGTCCTCGATGCCGATGAGCCGCGCGAGCTCGCGCCTGCGCTCGTGCACGTCGGGGTACTCGATGAGCATCGTCGCCTTCCAGTTCGTGCCGTCGGGCACGAGCGGCGCGTAGGCGTCGATCTCGCTCTGGATGCCGTCCTCGTCGAAGATCTTCTCGATGTGCAGCATCTCCTGGATCTGGCGGCGGATGGTGTGCTCGTCCTCGAACTGCACGCTGACGTGCTCGCCCAGGTGCACGGTGCGCAGCTTGCGGTGCGCGATCACCTCGGGCTTGCTGGACTTGCGGATCTTCGCGTAGGCCTCGAGCGTCATGAGGCTGTCACGGGTGATGGTCATGGCGGTCTCCATCGGGTTTCACAATCCGTAGGCGATGCGCACCAGGCTCAGCGGGTGCGCGATGGTGGCCGGGGGCAGCGCGTTGTTCGCCAGGCCCTGGGCGATGTGGTGGCCGGCCATCGGGCAGTCGGAGCCGATGTAGTCGGGCCCGTCCTTGGCCATGGCCTTGAAGACCGGCTTGCCGATCTTCATCGCGGTCTCGTGGTACGGCTTCTTCACGCCGTAGGTGCCGGCGTGGCCCGAGCAGCGTTCGACCGTGTTGAGCTGCACCGTCACGGTCTGGCCGATGAGCTTGAGCAGTTCCTCGGTCTTCTTGCCGATCTTCTGCACCCGGCCGTGGCAGGGGATGTGGTAACTGACCTTGCCCAGCGGCGTCTTGAAGTCGGTCTTGAGCAGGCCGTCCTTGTGGCGCGCCATCAGGTACTCGAAGGGGTCGAACATCGCCTCCTGCACGGCCTTCACGTCGGCGTCGTCCGGGAACAGCAGCGGCAGTTCCTGCTTGAACATCAGCGTGCACGAGGGCACGGCGCTGACGATCGCGAAGCCGTCCTTCGCGTACTTCGCGAGCACCGGGATGTTGGCCTCCTTGTGCCTGGCGACGCCGTCGAGGTCGCCAAGCTCGAGCTTGGGCATGCCGCAGCACGACTCCTTCTCGACGATGACGTACGAGATCCCGTACGTCATCGTCGAGAAGGAGTCGTGCTGCGGCGTCTTGACCAGGTCGTGGCCGATGCCGGGCTCGTTGTAGTTGACGTAGCAGGTCGCGAAGATCGCCACCTTGCCGGGACTGCGCTCGCCGTCCTTCACGGCGGTGGCCTGGCCCTGCTTCTTCGCGCTCCAGCGGAAGCGGCTCGTGGCGAGTTCGGGCATCCACGCGTCCTTGTGCACGTCGAGCACGCTCTCCATCACGCCGCGCGCGGCCTTCGTCCGGTTGATGGCGTTCACCGCCTGCACGACGATCGGGATGCCGGCGAACTGGCCGTGCACGTCGGTCGACGCGAGGAACTTCTCGCTCGTCTTGACCAGGCCCTTCTTGTACTTGATGGCCTTGGCACGCAGCATCGTGTGCGGGAAGTCGAGGTTCCACGCGTGCGGCGGCACGTAGGGGCACTTCGTCAGGTAGCACAGGTCGCACAGGTAGCACTGGTCGACGACCTTCCAGTAGTCGTCCTTCTTGACGCCGTGCACCTCGCCGTCGTCGGTGGCGTCAACGAGGTCGAACAGGTTCGGGAACGACTGGCACAGGCTCACGCAGCGCCGGCAACCGTGGCAGATGTCGAAGATGCGCTCCATCTCGGCGAAGGCCTTGGCCTCGTCGTAGAAGTCGGGGTTCTTCCAGTCGACCGGGTGCCGGGTCGGGGCTTCGAGGTTGCCTTCGCGGGTCGTCATGGTGCGGCCTTCCTGCTGGGGTGTCGATCGCGATTGCCCTCGCGCCGAAGGCAATCGCGATCCACCAAAGAACAAGGGGCGCGAAGCCCCCTGTTCGTCGAACGGCGAGGCCGCTCAGTCCACCAGCGCGTCGAGCGCCTTCTGGTAGCGGTTGGCGTGCGAGCGCTCG
>ERZ795044.4176-NODE-4176-length-11913-cov-5.414319_pt1 | contig 11913 bp, 5 predicted proteins | sample MGYA00375128_ERZ795044 | MGnify/ENA primary metagenome ERZ795044 (study PRJEB30173, sample SAMN05720213) | anaerobic digester metagenome | isolation source: active sludge of municipal wastewater-treating anaerobic digesters | place: USA | collected 2014-12-22 ... | reverse complement strand
TACGCACTTCATATTTTTTGGTGTGATAGAATTCTTTGCCATCGTACACCAGTGCACTCCAGCCATTATCACTTGCGCTGTGGCTCTCCCGCAGCGAAGAAGCAATGTATTTAAATCCGAATTTATCTTTCATCTGTTTGAACACGTCTTTGAATCCGTCGAGGTTCAGTTCGCCTTTAGTAACATCAGTATCCTTTGCTTTAAAACCGAGTGTGGTATCCGCATCTTCTTCGTTGCCGATACAAACATCCACATACTGGCAAAGCCGGCTCATCACTTCTCTTGCTTTTTCCTTGCTCCATAATTTTTTACGGTAGTTAAGGTCAATGCTGGTGGTGATGCCTTTGGCTTTTGCCGCTTTTAACGCTGCTTCTGTTAATGCCGCTGCCTTGTCGCTCAATGCCGGTGTGATACCCGTGGTATGAAACCAGGAAGCGCCTTCCAGTATCTTATCAAAATCAAATTCAGAAATATCAACATCGGCAATGGAAGCGCCTGCACGGTCGTATACCACCTGTGAGGCACGCATAGATGCCCCTGTTTCCAGGAAATAGATCCCCAGCCTGTCGCCACCTCTTGCAATGTATTGTGTATCCACCCCATAACGCCTTAAATGATTGATCGCTGATTGCCCGATGGGGTTATTGGGAACCTTGGTTACAAATGTTCCGTTAAGTCCATAGTTACATAAAGCTGCAGCCACATTGGCTTCTCCACCCCCGTAGGTTATATCGAACGAATCGGCTTGTACAAAACGTTTAAAATCGGGTGTTGACAAACGCAACATGATCTCTCCCAGGGTTACAATTTTCTTTGACATATTCTTATTAGGTTTTTATAGTTTGAAAGATACACAATGTAACAGCACTGCTGTGCATTCCGGGCGCTTAAATTAACGGTAACGTTCCCGGAATCGTTGCCGGTTCTGTTACCAGTTAAAATAATTCTTTGCATTATTAAAACAAATATCCTGCACCAGTTTCCCGGTCCATGCCGTATCATTGGGCAGTTCGCCATTCTCGATCTCTTCGCCAAATAAATTGCATAATATCCGCCTGAAATATTCATGGCGTGGATAGCTCATAAAACTGCGGCTATCGGTAAGCATGCCTACGAACTTACTTAACAATCCCATGTTTGACAAAGCATTGATCTGTTTGATCATTCCGTCTTTCTGATCCAGGAACCACCAGGCCGAACCAAACTGAACCTTTCCTGCAACCGATCCGTCGTTGAAATTACCGATCATGGTTGCCATCAGTTCGTTATCTGCCGGGTTCAGGTTATACAGGATGGTTTTAGCCAGCTGGTCTGTTTCATCCAGCTTATTTAAGAATTTAGCCAGCGCCCTTGCCTGCGAAAAATCACCGATGGAATCCCAGCCGGTATCGGCGCCCAGTTGCTTAAGCATGCGGGCATTGTTGTTACGCAATGCACCCAAATGATATTGCTGCACCCAGCCTTTTTCATGATCCCATTTTGCAAATTCAACCAGCATGGCCGACCTGAATTTCAGGTTCTCCAAATAACTTAATGCGGCGCCTCCTCTTATTTTATCAAAGATGTTCTTTATTTCAGCATCGGTATAATCTTCGGCATATACCTGTTCCAACCCATGATCTGAAACAGCACAGCCGTTGGTTGCAAAATAGTCATGGCGTTTCTTTAAAGCCTTCAAGTAGTCATCATAAGAGGAAACAGCAATATCAGAAACCTGCTGCACTTTATCAACATACCCGTTAAAGGCAGCCACATCATCTACGTTCATGGCTTTATCGGGGCGATAGGCAGGCAATATCTTTATCTCAAACCCATCGGCTTTTATTTTCTGATGATGTTCCAGTGAATCGGTGGGATCGTCGGTGGTACACAGCACTTTTACATTCATCTTACGCAGCAGGTTGCGAACCGAGTATTCTGCTGTTTGTAACCTGGCTGAAGCATCTTCATAAATGGCTTTGGCCGTATCGGCATTCAATATCGTATCAATTCCAAAATAGCGCTGCAACTCCAGGTGTGTCCAGTGATAGAGCGGGTTACGCATGGTATAGGGAACAGTGGCAGCCCAGTTTGCAAACTTTTCGTAATCAGTTGCATTACCCGTACAATATTTTTCATTGACCCCATTGGTACGCATGGCCCTCCATTTATAATGATCACCATAAAGCCATACCTGTGTAAGATTTTGAAACCTGATATCGTTGGCTATCTGGTCGGGAGGAAGGTGATTGTGGTAATCAATGATGGGTTGCGGTTTTGCAAACTCATGATAAAGTTGCTGAGCAGTTTTATTCTGTAATAAGAAATTTTCGTCTAAAAATTTTTTCATAACCTCGCCCCTAACCCCTCTCCTGAAGGAGAGGGAACCAGGTATTTGTTTTATAATTAACAATATACTATTTCTCGACTTCGCTCAGGATTGTCATAAAGAAACCCCTCTCTTCCATGGAATAAAATCATCCTGGTTGAGCAATACCGCTTTGGGTATCACTTCCCCGCTGGCGGCCTTTATACAATACTCCAAAATATCTTCTCCCATCTGTTCAATGGTTTTATCGCCTTCAATAACGGGACCGCAATCAATATCAATAATGTCGTTCATCCGTTTGGTGAGGTTGCTGTTTGTTGAAACCTTAATGGTTGGGCAAACAGGATTACCCGTTGGCGTACCCAGCCCGGTAGTGAATAAGATCAGCGTGGCCCCGCTGGCTGCTTTACCAGTGGTTGCTTCCACATCGTTGCCTGGTGTACAAACAAGATTTAATCCTGGCTTTGTTGCCGGTTCGGTATAATCCAGTACATCCACCACCGGTGATGTTCCTCCTTTCTTTGCAGCACCGGCGCTTTTTATAGCATCGGTGATCAAGCCGTCTTTTATATTTCCGGGAGAAGGATTCATATGAAAACCGGAACCTACTTTCAGGGCCGACTCATTGTAATTGGTCATCAGGCTGATGAATTTCTTTGCAGCCGCTTCGTCTTTTGTGCGGTCGATCAAATTCTGTTCTACCCCGCACAATTCAGGAAATTCGGCCAGCAATATCCTTCCGCCCAGTGCCACCACCAGGTCGCTGCAATAACCAACGGCAGGGTTTGCCGAGATACCGCTAAACCCATCGCTGCCACCGCATTTAACGCCGATGCATAATTTGCTGAGCGGCGCCGGTTGTCTTTCCTGTTTATTGATCTCAATCAACCCGCTGAATGTTTTTTTAATGGATTCAGCGATCAGTTGTTCTTCGCTTTGCGATTGCTGCTGTTCAAAAATGAACAATGGTTTTTCGAAGTTTGGATTCAGTTGCTTCAGGTCATTTACAAAATCCTGCACCTGCAGGTTCTGGCAGCCGAGACTCAAAACGGTAACGCCTCCCACATTCGGATGATTGGCATAAGAAGCAAGCAACTTACTTAACACAGCAGCATCCTGCCGTATGCCTCCGCAACCTCCCTGGTGATTCAGGAATTTTATTCCATCCACATTTTTAAATAACCGGTTGCTCCTGCTTTGATCACCCGGAGACAGATCAATGGAAGAAACATCTTCTCCATTCTTAAATGCTTCCACCAGTTGATGAGCATATCGTTTATATTTTGCAGTAACGGCATAACCCAGTTCATTATGCAAGGCTTCCCGTATCACATCCAGGTTACGGTTCTCACAAAAAACGGTGGGTATGAAGAGCCAGTAGTTAGCCGTTCCCACTTCCCCATTGCTGCGGTGATACCCGTTAAAGGTCCGGTTGGAAAATTTTGATACATCGGGCGCTGTCCATTTATAATCTGTTTTGCGGTAGAAGAAAGGATCGGCGGCATGTTTGAGGTTGGCTGTTGAAATGATGCCTCCTTTGGGAATATCCGCCTGTGCCTTGCCTACCAGTACGCCATACATAATTACGGAATCGCCTTTGGCAAGACCGGCAGTAACAAATTTATGCTTGGCAGGTATATCATCCCGGAGTATGAACTCTTCGCCATTGAAATCCACTTTTTCCCCCTTTGACAGGTTCGTCAAAGCCACCAGTACATTATCATCCGGGTGAACCTTTACAATTTTTTGTTTCATCTATTAATATTAAGCAATGCTTTTTTTGGATTGAAGCGGATCGATCACCGCTGCCATTCCCAGTTCTTCAATTTCGTTTATTTTTTCCTGAACGGCTTCTGCAAAACCGGGCAGGGAAGACAGGTCGTTCCCCCACAGCGAAGTATCCCGTAATACAGAAGCAGCGATCATTTCCCGCTTAACCGTTTTCCATTTTTCATAAAAGTAAAAGGCCTTATCATCCTGGATGGGATAAAAATTCCCTTTCAGTTTTCCGGAATAAATCCCATTCTCCTCCTTTACCGCTTTCATAAAGTAAATATAAGCCGCAAATCCCGTTGCCATATATTCCGGTACCGAATTGAAAAGGGAATAATAATTACGCAATACCGGCACCACCCGCATGCGCATCTTTGATGAGTACTGCATGGTTATACTTAACCACAGGTGATTGATATAGGGGTTACGGAACCGGTCGAGGCAATTAACAGAGAACTCATTTGTTTGTTCGGGCGTGGTATTGTAGGGAATGGCCACGGCAATTTCAGACTGCATTACTTTACTGATATAATGCTGCACCTGCCGGTTGTCCATCGCATTTTTAACCGTATCAATACCCGAAAGAAATGCCACACCGCTGCTTAATGTATGGGTGCCGTTCAGTAACCTCAGTTTAAGTTCCCGGAAGAGATTGATGTCTTTAGCGATCACCACTCCTTTATCTGCCTGCGCAAAAGAAAGTACATCGGCAACCTCTTTACCTCCTTCAATGGCCCAGAGCCGGTACACTTCGCTCATGATGAGCAGGTCGTCGGAATAACCCAGTTTGTTTTCGATCGACTCTTTCAATGCTGTTTCCGGTTTTCCCGGAACGATCCTGTCGACCAGTGAATTGCAGAACCTGTTTGCATTCTCCAGCCAGTCGATAAAACTTTCATCCAGCCCGTTCAGGTGAGCCAGTTCAATAACGATCGATTCCAGTTTCTTTCCATTGTCAATGATCAGTTCGGTGGGAACGATCACCATACCCGATTGCCTGCTTCCCTGGAAAGCCTTGTAACGTTCAAATAAAAAGGCCAGCAGTTTACCCGGGTAAGAAACCGGCGGGTGGCGGCGAATATCGTCCTGCACCAGTTGAATACCCACTTCGGTGGTATTGGAGATAATAACTTTTAGTTGCGGGTTGTGCGCACATTCCAATACTTTGTTCCATTCCGCCTTTGCCGAAAGCACCCGGCTTATGGAAGCATTGATGATATCTTCTTCATACTTCTTACCATCTTCAACTCCCCGTACACAGATGGTATATAACCCATCCTGTTTTTCAAAAGCGCCGGCATCTCCCCCATCGGTTGATTTGACCACCACGATCCTGCCATTGAATATCCCCTGCTTATTCGCTTTGTCGATAAAATAATCGGGCAGACCACGAAGTAATACACCCGTGCCAAACTGCAATACTTTTTCCGGCAGGTCGAATAAAGCTGCGTTGGGAAGTGATACATCGTTGGCAGCAATATTCTTCAGGTTATATTTTGATAGCAACATACTCTTTTAGTTTTTATTTATTTTTTTAAGCCAGTCGGGGTATTCTTTTACCAGCAGTTTTTCTGCCCAGTTGCCATACCAGGCATACCCTATCCTTCTTTCGTTCTCTATTTCTGCGATTGTTTTTTTCCGTTCGCTGTCACGCCCTGAAAAAAAAGGTTCGTTTGTATTCACGTCGTAAAATCTTGCCCATAAAACAGCACCTTCTTCCGGCTGCAGTACCCGGTCTCTTCCGCTTTTTTCATTGGGTGCAGGCACATCCACATATTTGTACCCGGTGATCTTTACTTTGCTGAACCATTCTTCTGCTGCTTTAACCGCCGCAATAATGTCGGACGATGGTTTCTCTATCCGCATCAGGAACCGCACAATGCCCACCGATTCGCTGCCGCTTAAGGAAACCAGTTCAAATTTGCGGGCCATTTCGGGTTCCAGTGTTTTGGCATTGTACTGGGCGCACCAGGCGGTTAGCTTTCCATTTTGTTTCAGCTGTGTTTTTAAAATACACTGCACCCCTCTTACCACAGCATCCACACATTTATCTGCATACGATGCATCCATCACTTCCATATCGTTTATTTTATACACAATATCGTACAATACATTCAGCACATTCACCATAGCGTTATCGTTATATGTGATCTGGCTGCGGTAACTGCTGAAGTCGGGATAGAACTGCGGCCAGCCGCCATTGGCATATTGTGCTTTTAATAAATAGTCCACCCCCCTTTGGGCAGATTCCAGGAAGCGTTTATCGTTGGTATTTTTAAATGCCTTAACCAGGTACCTGATCTCTTTAGTAGTGGCGCTGTTATCGATGGTGGCGTCAATGCCTTCATTATATCCAGCCCTCAAGGTCTTCAATTCATCCTCCGTTAATGTTCTTTTATAATTAACATTGGCCCCTTTGAAATGTTTGGGCCAGCCGCCGTTGCTGCGTTGGTACAGCAGCATGTTCTCGGCAACGGTATCCTGGATCATTCTTCCCGCAGCCACTCCGTTATCGATCTTGGTATCCATTTTAATTTCTTCACCGGTTGGATTCCATTTGTAATCATATACCCAGGGCACATTGTAATCATTGATACCGAAACCGGCGGGCAGGTTGTTTTGATGCCAGGCATAATCACCGCCCTCTTTCTTACAGTTATAATAATATACTCGTCTGCCCCATAACAAGGTATTATTGGTTGGCACTAAATAAATATCGGCATCGGCCATATTTTTTGCAAAGCTGCAGTTAAGGAGATAGAATTGTGCATCCCGGTGATAACGGCCTAACTTAAAATCGTCATCGCCGGTGAATTTGCAGTTGATGAGAACCGTTTTTGATTGTTCGTATTTACTTCCGTCGTGCCAGATAGCGGCATTGCGGTCGCGGCAGATGAACGTACAGTTGTCGGCAAGCGCCCAACCCCGCGGACAATAAAAGTCAACGCCGCCTTCCATGATGCAATCTTTGAAATAGAACATGCCGCTGTCGGTATTCCATGGGCTAACCGTATCGCCGCCATAAGCACGGAAGATGCAGTTCTTAACGATCAGCCTTGTTGTAGCAAATGAACGCAATGCCATCTGGTGACTATAAGGCCGGATGGTTTTTATCTTCCCGCTGTCGTTTGCACAGGCGATCGTTTTCTCTTTTGTATTGTCTTTTCCGTAACTGTTGATGAAGGAAAGATTCTCCAGGGTAATGTCGCTTCCTTTCAGGTTGAGTGTAGCCGTTCCGTAATCGTCTTTATTATCGCAACGCCATTCTTCCCGGGCCTGGGCAATGGTAACAATTGTTTTTTTAGGATCCTCCCCCTTCAGTGTGATGAAGTTTTTATCAATGAATATCTTTTCGTTGTAGGTTCCGTTCTTTATAAATATGATGCGCTGTTCTTTTGCTTCGGCAGGCAGGCTGTTAACAGCGTCCTGTATGGATATGAAATTACCTGATCCATCCAGGGCAACCGTTACCTGTTTCTGGGCGAACGAACCCGTTACCACAATGAGTATGGCAGCGCAGAGAGATGATATTTTTTTATACAACCGCATTATTTTTTAGGCACCTGGGTCAATAACCATTTAACCAATTCATTGGCTGCTGAGAAATTTTCATATTCAGCCGGTATCTTTCTTCCATCCAGGTATTCATTATATATCCAGGGATCACCTACGGCAAACACCGTTCCTTTGCCGTATTTAGCCGTAGCCATGATCACATCGCCGTCCTGGCTGATCAATGCCTTTGCCGGGCTTTTAACTTCAATGGTACTGATCTCTTTCAGGTACATTTTCTTCGTTTTGCTGAAAACAGCATTGGGAGTCCTGTTATAAACCGCCCCTGTTTCAAACTCACTTCCCTTTACCATGTTGCGGCTTTTATCGGTAAAATGAATGCCGAATTTTTCCGGGAGTATATTATAATGTTTCAGGTCGCAGTTCATGGTATCGTTGGTCATTATGAGCAACACCCCGCCTGCTTTTACCCAGTTGGCAATTTCGGTGGCACTTTTTTCATCCATGTAATTGGGCGTTTTGGTATCCCGCATTCCATCGGGGTCAACCATTATATATACAGAAGCTCCTTTTAGGTTTGCAGCGGTGGGTGCCGCTTCCAGGCTGGAGATGCCGGCGCCATAGGACCGCCATATATCGCCGAAGAGGCTGAATCCGCCGTTCTCTGTATCGTCCCAGGTATAATGCCTGCGAACGTTCACCCCATAACTGTTCTTGCGCCATTCGTTGTTGAAATAATTGTCCATCACTACTTTTTTGCCGGCACCTGCTTTGGGTAAAGCGGCTATTTCCATTTCCACACTGCATAAGATGAAGGCGCCCATTCCTTTGGGATCATTTACCACCACCGGCTCTCTCATATAATATTCAAAACTGCCATCCCGGTATGGTTTACCACCCAGGCCGGAAACACTTACGGTTCCTTTTAAATTGGTTTGTCCGTTTGCATCCACTTCAATGAATTCTTTTATGATGCCGTTGTATCCCTTCTTCGCATTTTGTAAGTAAGTGGCGGGAATATATCCATTACGCACTGCCTTAGCCAGCGTGTACACCAGCATACAGGAGGCAGATGCTTCTTTGTAATTTTTTTCCCGGTTGGGCAGATCAAGAATGTCGTACCACAGGCCCGACTTTGCATCCTGCACCCCGGTCACGGCTTTTGCAAAGCGGTTCAATATTTTTATGATCGAATCCCTTCCCGGGTGATTGGCAGGAAAATGATCCAGCACATCTACCATGGCCATGCCGTACCAGCCCATGGCCCTTCCCCAGAAATGCGGAGAGCAACCGGTTTCCTTGTTGGCCCATTGCTGTTCTTTGCTTTCATCCCAGCCGTGATACAGCAATCCCGTTTTTGCATCACGGGTATGCCGTTCGATATTGATGAACTGCCGGGCTATATCATCAAACACCGAATCCTGCTTTGCCCATTTTGCATATTCTGCATAAAAGGGCTGTCCCATGTACAATCCATCCAGCCAAACCTGCCAGGGATATATCTTCTTGTGCCAGAAACCGCCTTCCTTTGTTCTTGGATGATCGTTGAACTGGCTGCGGATATTATCGATCGCCTTCTTATACTTTTCTTTCCCGGTAACATTGTAGATCATCATCAGCACTTTGCCGTTATTGGTATGGTCGATGTTGAACTCATCTCTTCTGTAATCTTTTATCGTACCGTCGTCGTTCACATAATAATCCATGCTGTGCTGGATATAATTATAATAGCTTGCATCGCCATACAGTTTCCAGATACCTTCAATGCCTTTTAGTATCACGCCCTGGTCGTAACTCCAGCGGGCAGGCCTGCCGGGTACTACAGAAAATGAATCGGGCCAGGTACGCATGGCGGTTTGTGCCATCTGTTGCGAATAGGGCTTTTGCTGGGCAATCGCTGCAGCAACAGTTACCAATAAGAGAAGTATGAGCGATATTCGTTTCATTTATTCTTTCTTTGCTTTTACTTTTGTTTTCTTTTTCTTTTCTTCCACCACCGGCTGTTTCATCCAGCTTACCGCAGCATCGGTGGAACCGAAACCGGCATTTAATTTCTGCTTCGCTTTTGTTGCATCCGTATTAAATATGTTCACGTTCCTGGTGCGGTCGCCCTGCACAATGGCCAGTACATCGGCGCTGTCTTTATATATCAACCCATCAATGGTAATACTATCGCTGTTGAGTATGTATGCTACCGGGTTGGTATTCTTACTCATCATGGTGATGTTCTTGAGGTTGATGTTGGTGGCTTCCTGTATGTCGATGCCTTCATTGGCCTGCAGCACGGCATTCTCTATCCAGATATTCTTTATGTGCATTTCCGGAATACCTCTTACCAAAATTCCTTTGGCGGCGCCGTTGCAGGTAATGTTGCGGAAATAAAAATTGCGGAATTGCGGCGTGGTTTCATCCACCGGCTTTACTTCTACTTTGGGTGGTTCTCTTTTTTCCCCGGATAAAACAACCGGGTCTTTGGCCATATAATACATGTCAAACAGCACGGCTTCGGCTGCAATGTCTTTCATGTCTACTTTATTCACATACACATTCTCCACCAGGCCGCCTCTTCCCCTGGTTGTTTTAAAACGAAGGCCGATATCGGTGCCTATAAACGTGCAGTTGCTTACAAACATATTATTTACGCCGCCACTCATTTCACTGCCTACTACAAATCCACCATGTGCATGATACACCACGCAGTTGTTCACGATCACATCTTTGGTGGGAATACCGCGGCGTCTTCCTTCTTCATCCCTTCCGCTCTTGATGGTGATGCCGTCGTCGCCGGTATCAAAATGACAATCTTCCACCAGTGCATTCTTACAGCTTTCGAGATCCAACGCATCGGTATTGGCGCCGAACCAGGGATTTTTTACCGTCAGGTTTTTTATGGTGATGTGTTCGCTGAACTGAACATGGGTTGTCCAGGCCGGCGAATTTTCAAAGGTCACATCCTGTATGCGTACATTTTTGCAATTGAAGATGCGGATCATGTTGGGGCGAAGAAAATCTTTTACATCTTCAAAGTCACTGAGTTTTTTTCCGCCAGCCAGTTTACCGATGGTTTTATCCGTAAATCCCTTTAAGGCTTTGGCAGAGGAGTACCATCCCTGCTGGTTCTCTGTAAGCACGCCGCCATACTTTTTCTGGTGCGCCTTCCATTCGCTTTCGGTCATCTTATTCTTACCGATCGGTCTCCAGTAAAAACCATTTCCGTTCATGATGCCTTCGCCGCTGATGGCAATGTTCTCTAAGTTCTCTGCTGTTACCGGTGACTGACAGCGGGCCGCTTCCACTCCTTCAAACGTGGATACAACAAGTGGATATTGGTTAAAGTCGGAACTAAAGATCACCAACGCACCTTGAGCCAGGTGCAGGTTGATATTGCTTTTCATAAGGATGGGACCGGTAACAAAAGAACCCCTTGGGATCAGCACCGTTCCGCCGCCCTTGCCGGCGCATTCTTCAATGGCCTTATTGATGGCTGATGAATTAAGTGTCATTCCATCGGCAACGGCGCCATAGTTCATGATGTTGAATGTATCTCTTTTAAAATGCGGGGCATAGATCTTTGGAAGTTCAAAGGAAAACTTCTCATTAAAATCAGATGGCTTCAGGAATTTTGCCAGGCTGATGTTCTGCTCTTTAATGCCCTGGCAAACCAGGGAAGCCATGGAGGCAGCGCCGTATTCACTGAAGTGTGTATTGTCTTCCCCCTTGCCCTTGTAATTTTTAAAATGGCCGGCTGCAATATGCAGGAATAATCTTTTAGAACCCTCCACGCCTTCTTTCACGATCAATGCTTCGCTGCTTTTGTGCAGGTCGATCAACGGAACATTCATTGCTGCCGCCACTTCTTTCACCACACCGGGATAATCGCCATGCTGGTCAACAAATTTTCCATCGGCATCAAATTTCCGCCGCATCACGGGTGTTATCAGAACCGGGTTGGCGCCTTTGCTTCTTACATCATTTACAAAGCGCATAAGATTTTCCCGGTACAAGGTATGCGCAGGGGCAGAGCGGTTGCTGTCTTCCACTTTCTGGTCGTTATGACCAAACTGTATCATCACATAATCACCTGCTTTCAGGCGGCTCATCACGGTATCCCAGCGATGTTCATTGATAAAGCTCCTGGTACTTCTGCCGTTCACGGCATGGTTCTGCACTTCCACTTCATCGGTAAGGTATTTAGGCAGGTACATACCCCACCCCCTTTCCGGGTTATCATCGAGTGGTTTATTGGCCATGGTGCTGTCGCCGATGAGAAATACCGTTACTTTTCTTTCGGGTAATAGAAAGGAAAAGCCGGTGATGAC
>ERZ795044.4170-NODE-4170-length-11924-cov-14.604853_pt1 | contig 11924 bp, 11 predicted proteins | sample MGYA00375128_ERZ795044 | MGnify/ENA primary metagenome ERZ795044 (study PRJEB30173, sample SAMN05720213) | anaerobic digester metagenome | isolation source: active sludge of municipal wastewater-treating anaerobic digesters | place: USA | collected 2014-12-22 ... | reverse complement strand
CGTTAAGCTAACTGATACTAATTGCTCGTGCGGCTTGACCCTATAACTTTGATCTGTGAAAGCAGTATCAAGGAAGTTATGCCAAGTTGACGCATTCAAAATTTCTGTGAAAGCAGAGTCGTAATTGACAAGCTGATTAGCTCTATAAATTGGTCGTCTTGACCCAGTCAAGATGGCAAAAAGTTATGCCTGACGACCATAGCGAAGTGGTACCACTCCTTCCCATCCCGAACAGGACAGTGAAACGCTTCAGCGCCAATGATAGTGCGGATTCCCGTGTGAAAGTAGGACATTGTCAGGCTATTAAAGCGAGAAACGCCCAGTCAAATGACTGGGCGTTTTCTTTTGTGGCGACACAAAGATGACTTAAGCCCCTGGCCCATTTTGGATCCGGGGCTTTTTCATTTGCCCCCTCTTCGTGCGTTGCTACGCGTTTACCAGAAATTCGCCCTGACGGGCGGCGGCACCTGATCCGACAAGATCTGCCGAGAGCTGTTCTATCCAGTGCTGTCTTGAAACATCGGGAAAATATTGGTTGTAAAGCATGCCAAGATAATCTGCACTGTCCACCCATTCAAGCAAATCGGAAAGTCTGACTCTCTGGATCTCCAGTAATTTGAACTTCACCAGTACCTTGGCAGCGTGCAGAGCATGTTTTCGGGGGCTCTGAATGAAGCTATTCAGTCTGCGCCTCGCTAAGGCCAGAGAATCTGAAATATGGGTAAATACTTTCCCATGGCCCGGAATGATGACTTTGGGCGACAAGTGCTCATTTAAATCCAGTGTGGAGGCAACCTCTTCGAAGGCTTCGATGCCCTCCAGCTCTGGAAATACAACGCCAAATCCATTCTCCCAAAGTGAATCTGCTGAAATCAGTACCTTTGATTGCGGCTCAAACAACACAATCGAATGCGGATCATGGCCGGGCGCAGCATGAATTTCCCATGAAAGGTTTCCCAGCACGACTTCAGACCCTGGCTGGAGCAAGTCATCGAACAAAAACTGGGGGCAGTGTTGCCCGGTTGGCGTGTAAGTGAGAGCCAGTGGATCCCAATTTCGAACAAAAGATGCCTGTCCGGGCGGAATCAACGTCTGAATTTTGGGGAATCGGTCTTGAAGAGCCGAATTTCCGCCGCAATGATCACTATGCAGATGTGTATTGATGAGCAAATCAAGCGTTTGCGCTCCCAAAGTCTGCTCAATCAAGGCCAATGTTTGGTCTGAATGCGTGTGGTAGCCGCTATCGACCAGCGCGGAACCCTGGCGTCCAACAAACAAAATATTGTTGGCAGACAGCCAGCCTCGCTCAAATACGGTAACGCCAGCAGGAAGTCCAGATGAAGTCGTCAACATGTACGAGTCATTCTGCCCTCGGCAGCCTAAGTCGCCAGACTCAGCGTTCTGGCGAGTTCAAGCTCACAAGTCACCGGGCTCTGTTCAAAAAGCATTTGAATCCAGTTGGACTCGCGTTGTTCAATCAGTTCAAGAAATCCTTTTACGCCGCCCGATTGGCGAGCCATGGCTGAAAAGGTATCGAAACCAGTTTCCAGAAAATGCTGCAACGACGCTAAACCCGCGGCTGCAGCCGGTCCGCGCATCATCTTCAGCATCATTCTCAGGCCAGGCAGGCGAGTCAAGCGGTCCAGCTCACGTCCGATATCCAGAACGCCGTTGAGCTGCGCCAGCCGATCTTCCCTTCGTGTGACAGTTTGCCACGCGGCGATATAGTGTCTCGTTGGCACCTCGACACCTGAGGCAGGCACCAGAGCGAGCCACGCCTGTGCCATGTCATGATCAAGCTGCTCAGTCAGCACATGCAATTCCGCCAAAGCCACGGCAGTGGCTACTGCATGATGGGGCAGAAGTCGCTGCATTGCACCTGCGATACGTGCAAACTGGGCGTCTCGAGCTGTGTAGTCGCTTTCACTGTACAACTCGTCAAGAAAAAACCGGGCAGCTTCTCTATACCGCGAACCGCTCAACAAGTCTGCATAAGTCCCGGCAAACCGCTGCGACTGAATGCGTTTGACGGTTTTGATTGCAGCGCCCAATGCCGAATCGTCTGCCGCTGCCTGACGCAGTTCACTCACGGTCGCCACTGCAAGGCGAATTCTTTGTGCTGGTTCCATGAAGGTCAAGTCTAGCCGGGTCGGGATTCTTTCGTGTTACTGACCCTGATGTGAATTTCTCACGGGAACGCCGCCTGAAATTTACGACGCAAATTCACCCGCACGGCCTATTCTCGACCTCGTCAGATCAACGTCAAAGGGGTATCGCATGAATGCACAACGGCAGTCCCATTCATTTCAGTCAACAGGTGTCCGCACTAAATCAGCCCCTGGTCATGTACGCCATGTCGAGTTTGCCCTGCCGGACGAGATGCAGGGCATTTTCGCGGGTGAGGTGCGGCAAAGGCTGTGTGAAATGGAAGCTGCCATCACTGAATCTAGTGGCCTGGCACTGGGGCGTGCGGCATCGTCGTTGCAGGCGGTATCCAGCGTTGTCGGGGCCGTTGAAACACTTGCCATTTGCTGCAACATCGAGTTCGACGCCATCGCAGGACGGCTCCATGATGCCCGCAGGCGCCTGGGGCAACTCCACGAGTTGTGGGACCAGGCTCTCGACGATTCCCTGGTGCAGGTTTGATTCGCCATGAATACCCTGCTTGACACCACTTTCTCCGACAGGCGTGCGCCACAACTTCCAGCCAAAGCGGCGGTTGACTTTCCCAATGACATGCTCTACATGTTGATCGACGAATTGGCTCATGGCTTGGTGGTACTGGGTGCTGACGCCCGCGTACTGCTGTGTAACCATGCGGCGCGCCGTGAACTGGAGCGTTGCCGGGTTCTGGGCGAGCGTGATCACCTGCTGTATGCCTGCACCCGGGACGGGGGCAAGAAACTGCGCGCCGCGCTGGATGATGTTCAACATGGCCGGCGCAGTTACATCCAACTGGAAAACGAAGGTGCCATGGTGTCACTGGTCGCAGTTCCCGCGCCAGCTGACTACGAGGCAACCCAGGTCACTGCCATTTTGCTGTTTGCCAAGCCTGCAGTGTGTGAGCCCGTTACCCTCTCGTTGTTCAGTCGCAATCACCGGCTGACCAAAACAGAGGAGCACGTGCTGGGCATCTTGTGTCTGGGTTACTCCACTCCCGAGATCGCTGTCCATATGAATGTTGCTGTATCGACCGTGCGAAGTCATGTGCGCAGCCTCTGCGCCAAAACAGGCTCATGCGGTGCGCGCGGCCTGGTCAATCTGGTGGCGGTTCTGCCACCCGTGGCCTCCAGCCAACGTTCGTCTCCAGTGCATTGAGCCTGTTACTCGTTCCCGCGCCGTCCCATGCTAGAGTCTGGCTCTTCAAGAGCCAACCCATGCCCGCGCCCAACTTCACCGCCGTCCAGGAAAAGCAGCTTGCCACGCTGAATCCCCGGCTACGTGCGCTTGCCAGCCGCGGGGTCATGCGCAACTACCGCAAAAATACCATCATCATTGCCGAGAATGACCCCGGTGACACCATGTTTGTATTGGTGCAGGGGCGCGTCAAGGCTTATTCGTCAGATGTGGATGGCCGTGAACTCACTTACGGCACCATCGATGCAGGAGACTACTTCGGTGAAATGTCATTGGATGGCGGCCCGCGGTCTGCCTCGGTCATCACACTGGAGCCCTGTGTTTGCGCGGTAATTGATCGTGCCGAAGTGCGTGCTTACCTTGCTGAAGAGCCCGATTTCGCCATGACCCTGATCAATGAAGTCATCCGCCGTGCCCGCGCTGCGACCGAGTCCGCGCGCAGCATGGCCCTACTCAATGTGTATGGGCGGGTGGTTGCACTGCTGGAGAGTTACGGCGGTCCTGCCAAAGCCGGCGCACCGGTGCTGATTTTCCCGGTGACGCATCAGGACCTGGCCAGCCGGGTGGGGGCATCGCGTGAAATGGTGAGCCGTCTGCTCAAGGATCTCGAAAAAGGCGAATATGTCAAATTGGGTGTCAAGCGCATCACGCTGCTGAAGAAGCTGCCGGCTCGCTGGTAGTTGTCCGGCACTGCAGGCGATGTGCTCCGCAAGCGGAAAAACGGCTCAAAATAGGGGCTAAATCGGCCTCTAGCCCTCGTGGAATATGCGTGGTCAGCTACTTTATTTGTAGCATTTCACTCCGCCGATCACATCCCGTTCAGCAGTTTGCGCGCCCGTTGGGGTGACGCGGCGCTGGTACCCACCAGCCGCACGGTGGCACCGCTTCGCGTGCCCGCGGCGAGCAAACCCAATAGCACGGCGTTGTCGTCACTGGCCTCGTGCACGTCAGGCACATCGTTCACGCCGTGGCGCCGGGCGCGGGTCGGGTCGGGTTCAGGTCTTTGCGGCGAGTAGTGCGCCCAACTGCCGTCGCCGGCCCGCACACCACCCACGGTTACCGTTTTGGTGCCGGTGGAAATGCTGTTGAAGTTGCCGCTGCGGCGGATGGGTGACGGGTTGCCGGCATGGTCAACAAACGAGCCCGGGTTGCCGCTCATGTCGTAAGCTGCGTCTTCAAAGTGTGATTGCAGCGCCCCGTTGTAGGTGCCCAGCACCTCATCGTCGCGCTCCACGTAGACATCCAGCGTGACCGGTTGGGCTTTGGCATCGTGCGTGCGGTTGGTTATCCGGACGGCCCAGACGCCGGCGGGTGCCGTGAAAATATCGTCGTCGAAACTGAATGTTGGACCCACCGCGATCAGCGCACAGGTGCCATTTCGCCCGGTTGCCACGGTCTTCGGATAGATCACTGCGCACAGGGGGTGCGCGCCGCTGTCCGTCCACATTTTCGATTCGCCCCACTTGAGTGCAGGCAGAGCAGGCCGGCCCGGCGGGGTGAGTTCAATCTCGATGCCGGTGGCGCCCTCAGGCAACCAGATTTCGGCAAAACTCTGTGTCAAATCGGCCGGTAGACCCCGCCAGTGAAGCGTGACCAGCTCCCCTTTTGATAGCGTTTTGTTGGCGTGTGTGCGACTCTGGTAACTGTTGCCAGCGGGTAGTGCAATCTTCAGGTGGCCGCGTTTCAGCGTGATCAACTGGTCCATCGCTGCTTCCAGGATCGAGCTGCCGTCGTGCGGCCCGGCCAGTGTGCCCCAGCTGATGTTCACCGCCACTTTGGCCGTGCTGGCGCAACGCGACAGAATGTACAACAGCCCGTCCAGCACATGCACGTTCATCGAGCCGCCGGACGAGTCAAAAATGGTGTCCCAATCCAGCTGCACCGCGACGATGTCCGCCCGACTGGTGTCATCACCCACTCCGCCCCGTGCACCACAAAACAGGTCCATCACGTGGGTGCCGTGATTGACAGATTTGCGTAGGTCTTTCAGCTTGAAGTGCTCGTACACCGCGCCCTCGTCCACCATGCCGTTGTAGGTGCGCTGTTGCATGGCGGTGTTGATGTCGGCTGCCGTCAGCTCGTGGCCGTAACCCAGGGCTCCGGGTGTCCGGCCCACGCCCTTGCCGTCCTGTCGCCAGAAGAAGCGGGTGCGTGCCTTGCCGTTGTGCAAAAACCGGTCGTTGGCAAATGCCAGGCCACCATCAATCAGGCCCGCCACCTTGCCTTTGAGCAGTTCGCCGGGTTTCAGGTCAACGGGCTTGGTGCCGGGCGCGGTGGGGTCATCGGCCTGGTCACCCAATGGCAGCCCCATTTCTACCCGCAGCACCACGTCATGCAGGTTTCCGCCGGGGCAAATACGCCTGAAAAACTCCCGTTTCACCCGTGCCGAGCAAAACAACAGCCCGGCGGGCGCCGCAGCAGAGGTGTACACCGCGGGCACGGTCAGCCACTGCCGGGACGACGCTGCCAGCAACTGGACAACCGTGTTGCCGGGCTTAAGCTCCAGCACCACGGGCAGCCAGGTGGGGGTTCTGCCTTTGTAACCCGCAAAGCGGTCCGCCTCGGCCCATACCAGATAGGGGTCAAAACCATTCGTGGCACCCGGGCGGGCCCAGTCAATGCCGGTGAATTCACCCGTGGGCAGTTGGCTCCAGCTCATGTGTGTGCCCGCCTACTTCAGTGGTTGCCACTCTTTGGCTGCCTTGGACCACATGAAGGCCAGGATGGGCGAAGCGGCGATGGTGCTGGTCAGTGCGCCGTATTGGTAATACTTGCTGTGGTTGTCGGTCATCGACACACGCAAGTCGAAATCGATCACTTGGCCGGCCGAGCCATGGAATTTGGTCCCGTCAAAACCACGCTCATGCACTTTGCCGCCATTGCAACGCGCCACAAAAAACTCGGCCAGCGCCGTGCCCAGCAAGCGCCCCACCGCACTATCCACCGGAAAATGCAAACCGGCCACGGTACGGTTCACCGCAATGCGGGCCGCCTGACGCTCCAGTTGCTCCTTGTATTTTTCGCCTTTGGGTAGCAGGGCCTGCAGCACGGTGGCGATGGCAAACGCCTCGGTTGCGTGGCCGCTGGGCCAGCTGCCATGGCCGGGTGTAGGGATCATCGGCTGAATCTGGGGTGACAGATCATCTGGCCGCTGGCACGCAAAGGCGGCCTTGAAACGCATTTCGATCTGGATGGCCAGCGTCAACACAAGGGACACCAGCTCCAGCGTGTATTTGTGACGGTGATCGTGCAGGCAGACGATGGAACCCCAGAACGCCGTTTGCGGGCCGATCTCAGCCAGGATTTCCGCACCACGGTCACCACGCAACTCGGCATAGTCCACCACGAGGCGCAACTGCTGCTTGAAGATGTCGGCGGTAGGGCGGCGCAAGTTGACCAGCGCATAGTCTTTGAGCGGCTTCTTGTCCAGATCGACAAAGTGCACAGCGACGGATTCACGGCCCTGGTTCACAGCGAAATGCAGGCCAGCCATCAGTGCCTGTTCGCATACCGCCAGGCGAGGGCCAGCCTCCCAATGGGACAGTCGATCGGGTTTATCCAGCGGTACTGGCAGATGGACAGGCAGGGTTGCGCCTTGGTAGGGGCCAACGAGGGCGCTACGGCTCAAGTTGAGGGCGCCAGCCAAAAGCGGAGACCCTGCACTGGTACCTCCGCTGGTACCACCACTCGTTCCCCCACTGGTGCCGCCGCTTGTCCCTCCACTCGTTCCTCCGCTGGTACCACCACTTGTTCCCCCACTGGTACCGCCGCTTGTCCCTCCACTCATCATGCTTAGACCAGACATATAGCCCCTCTTTGGTAAATGTTCACAATCATTATTCGGGCGCGCCCAACTGCCTCAGCATCGCAACGACGCGCTGACGTGGCGAACTGGTCGATCCACCCATGCCCTGGTAACGTGCAATGGTGAATTCTGGTGACTCCTGAAGTAACAGGCGCAAAGTTTCTTTCGCCTCTTCGATCCGGCCGCTCTCACCTTGGGCGAGCAGCAAGGTTCGCAATATCGGCTGGTGATGTTTGTTTGCCCGTAGCGCCCTTTTCCCGACTTCAATACTTTTTTCGTAGTCACGATTGATCGACAGCGCGGTGGACAACATGAGGTCGTAGTAATACTTCATGGGGTCAACAGGTGACAGAGTGGCGGCGGTCTCAGCCTCCCGCACAGAGGCCTCGGCAGAGCCCCACATCGATGACCAGACACTCTTGTAAAGCCATGCCAGTGATTCGTTGGGATTCAACCGGAGCGACTCGTCAATCTGCCGTATGGAGGCATCGGTATCGCCAGACAATTGACACAGCGCATGCCCCTGTATCGCCAGCGCCAGCGGGCTCAGCGGCTTTACGTCAAGCGCGCGCTGTGTTTGCTCGAACGCCAGTTTGGCATCGCGCTCGGGTGAATCACTCATACCCCGAACCACCCGCATGATGTGCCATTTGGCCAGCCAGGCGCGCGGTACAGCCGAGCGCTGATGGCGTTCGACCAGTGCTTCCAGCGCCTCACGGCTGCGCTGGAAGCCGGCAGTGGTTGAGCGGTGCATCAGAGATACGCCACTGAGCAAGAGTGCACAGCTGTCCAGCCGGGGCAGGGGTTGAATCAGGGCCTGCTGCACCTCGGTGTCCAGCAAGGCGCGGTGCGCAGCCCCGGCAATCTGGTTGAGCAATTCACTCTGGGCCTGCAACAGGTCGCCCACGTCGCCCGCGCTGCGCTCGGCCCAGGCTATCTGGTTGTTGCGGGTGTCGGCCAGCTCGGCGGTGATCAGAATCCTGCTGCCACTCACCACGTAGCTGCCGCACAGCACGTAAGAGGCATCCAGGCGGTCCTGAATTTCGGTCATGGCGCTTTCGCGCCCGCGAAATGCGGTGGTGGACAGGCGGGAGATCACGCGCAAGTCCGACGTGCGGGCCAGTTGTGCAATGATGCCTTCGGCAATCAGTTCGCCAATGGCAAAATGCTCGGGCTCATTGCTGCGCGCTTCAAACGGGATGACTGCCACGGTAGGGCGCAACTCCACCGCCACTTCACTGAGCGAGCGCACAACCGGGGCCGCACCCGCGGGGCCCACGCGGTAAGCGCGAACGGGCTCAGGCACATGCTTGAGGTGACAGTCGCCCAGGTCTTCAATGTCGGCGTCCAGTCCCTCGGTGAGTTCGTCGCGCAGTTCGGCCGAGGTCACCAGCTCACCGGGTCCGGACAGCGTGGTGAGCCGCACCGCCAGGTTGACGTCCTTGCCGTAAATATCGTTGTGATCGGTGACAAACGATGCAATGTGGGCACCTGCGCGCAAGTGCAGCTGCTGCTCCGGTGCCACGCCCTGGTTGGCCTGGTCGGCAAACAGGTGCGCGGCAAATGCGGTTTTCATGCAGTCTTGCGGGCTGGTAAATTCGATCATCAGACCGTCGCCCAGGCTTTTGACCAGCCGCCCACCGTGAAGGGGAAGGAGTTGCTGCTCCACATGCGCCACCAGTTGCTGCCACCGCCGTACGAACCCATCTGCGTTCTCCTCCATGAGCCTGACGGATTCCACGACGTCCAAGACCAGTAGCACTTTGGTGCTTCGAGGCAAAACGGATGCGAAATCAAAAACAGGGGAGGTCATCGTAGGTGGCGGGACAAAAGGGCGCCTCCTCATTTTGTAGGAGGAAACGTAAAAGACCTATTTTGTCCCATCAGGGTTATCACTGAGCGCCGCAGCGACGCATCACCCCCCGATAGGGGATCCGGAGGCGCGGGATCAGTCGCTGCTCGCGTACATGCCAGTCTCCTGGGGCTGCAATTCGTCCGCCTCCAGCGCCGGCAAGCCTTGCAGCTGCTGGTACACCGGGCCGAAGTCAGGCGCCGTCATGTCAAACAGCTGCTTGAAGCTGTCAATGACAAAGTAAGTCTGCTGGTAGCTGTCGATCTTGTAGCGGGTGCGCATGGTGCGTTCCAGCCCGAGCGGCAGCCGGTTCGGCTTGGGGCTTTGCACCGCATAGGGCAGTTCGCCAGCCGAACTGAGAATGCCTGCGCCATAGGCCCGCAAACCTTCACGTTGACGGATCAAGCCGAACTCTATCGTGTACCAGTACAGCCGGGAGAGCTGTTCGCAGGCGCCCAGATCATTCGCCTTGAGCCCACCCTGGCCATAGCGCTGCACGTAGTCCGCAAACACCGGGTTGAACAGCAGTGGCACGTGGCCAAACAGATCGTGAAACACGTCAGGCTCCACGATGTAGTCAAACTCCTGCGGCGTGCGGATCCAGTCGGTCACCGGAAATTTGCGGCGGGCCAAGAGTGAAAAGAAGGGCACTTCGGGTATCAGCCCGGGCACGGTAACGATTTCCCAGCCGGTAGCCCGCATCAGGCGCTCGTTGATGTCGTCAAAATGCGGAATACGGTCCACGGAGCCAATGCATTGGCCGAGCGATGGCAGTGCCGCGATGAACTCGCTACACGCCAGGTCGGGCAGCAAGGCCGCCTGGCGAGCGAAGAGGCGACGGTAGGTGTCGTGGTCCTGCGCCGTGTAGGCCGCATAGTTTTGCGGGCAGGTGTAGTCGGCCCCGGCGCGGCTGTAGTCGCCCCGCGGATGGCGCTCACTGGCGCCATAGACGGTGGGTTCAATCGCCATGCCAGCTGTCCGGTGTCATGCTGTCAGCACGCCACGGCGCATCTGGTCGAGTTCCATGGTTTCGAACAGGGCCTTGAAGTTGCCCTCACCAAAGCCGTCATTGCCTTTGCGCTGGATGAACTCAAAGAAGATGGGGCCAAGCTGGTTCTCACTGAAGATCTGCAACAGCAACTCACCGGGCTTGCCGTCCAGCAGGATATTGCGTTGCTGCAAGGCAACTACGTCTTCGCCATGACCGGGGATGCGTCTTTCCAGCAGTTCGTAGTAGGTTTCGCTGGTGTTGAGCAGCTTGACGCCACTCATCTGCAAGGCATCCACCGAGGCAATCAGGTCGGTCGACCCCAGCGCAATGTGCTGGATGCCCTCGCCGTGGTAACGGTCCAGGTACTCCTGAATCTGTCCGGCCTTCTCGTTACCCTCTTCGTTGATGGGAATGCGGATCTTGCCGCAGGGGCTGGTCATGGCCTTGCTCTTCACGCCGGTGGCCTGGCCTTCCAGATCAAAGTAGCGCACCTCACGAAAATTGAACAGGCGCTCGTAGAAGTCAGCCCACTCGCCCATGCGGCCACGGTGCACATTGTGAGTGAGGTGATCGATGTAGGTGAGGCCGTGGCCTGCGGGGTTCAGCGCCTCAGCTGCCGGGATGCCGGGCAGTGCTTCGAAGTCCACATCAAAGAAGCCGATGTTGCCAATGTCGCCGTCTTTGGCGCCGTTTTTGCCGCGCCAGCGGTCCACCAGATAGATCAGACTGTCGCCAATGCCCTTGATGGCCGGAATGTTGAGTTCGCCCGGACCGGCTTTGCCAGCGTAACCAAAGGCGCCCAGGTCCAGCGCGCGTTCATAGGCGCTTTTGACGTCCTGTACGCGAAATGCAATGGCGCAAATACTGGGGCCATGCAGGCGGGCGAAACGCTGGGCGAACGAATCCGGCTCGGCGTTGATGAGGAAGTTAATGCCGCCCTGGCGGTACAGCGTGACGTCTTTGTGCCGGTGTTTCGCCACGGGCCGAAAGCCCATGCGCTCGAACAGGGCGCCCATGGCCACAGGGTCCGGGGCGGCGTATTCAATGAACTCAAAGCCATCGGTTCCCATCGGGTTTTCCCACATCGTCTGTCTCCAGTTCGCGGACGCCTGCACCAGGCTGCCGGCGTCATGTTGTAAAGCATGCAACTCTATTGGAATGGGGGGTGTTTATTCCTGCAAATTGATGATTGTGATTTGTGTTTTACGCAATAAACCTGCAAAATTTCTTTCATGGAAGCACTGGACAAGATCGATAAGCAGATACTGCGCACCTTGCAAGCGGATGGGCGCGCCACGTTCGATCACATCGCGGAGGCCGTGAGCCTGTCGCCCAGCGCGGTGCTGCGCCGGGTCAAACGGCTGGAAGAGTCAGGCGTGATTGACCGGTATGTGGCCCTGGTCAAGCCTGAAGCTGTGGGCTTGGGGTTGACGGCCTACATCAATGTGCGGCTGGAAAAACACACGGAGAGCCACAAACGCAACCCGATGGACCTGTTTCGGACCAGCGTGCAGACTTGGCCGGAGGTGGTGGAGTGTGCCGCACTCACCGGTGAGATGGATTACCTGCTGAGGGTTCTGGTAAATGATATGAGTGCGTACTCACATTTCGTCATGAACACGCTGCTCAAGCATCCAAGCGTGCAGGACTGTAAAACCAGCTTCATGCTGGATCGGGTCAAAATGACAACCGCCATACCGGTATAGGCCGGTTCCTCTATTTACTGCGTTGGTTTTCGGCATTTCAAGTTTCCAATACTAGGGAAAACCCTTGTATTGGAGCCATGGTTGATCCGAAGGACTTATTAAAAGCGTCTCTGGAAGCGGGCAAAGGGTTTCTGCGCCCTCCGTCAGATGCGCACGGGCTAGGGGATTCGCCGCGTCCCGCACCGTTGATGGTGCCCATCCGCTCGCTGGGTG
>ERZ795044.4162-NODE-4162-length-11936-cov-6.081727_pt1 | contig 11936 bp, 10 predicted proteins | sample MGYA00375128_ERZ795044 | MGnify/ENA primary metagenome ERZ795044 (study PRJEB30173, sample SAMN05720213) | anaerobic digester metagenome | isolation source: active sludge of municipal wastewater-treating anaerobic digesters | place: USA | collected 2014-12-22 ... | reverse complement strand
CTTTATCTTTTTACGGCTTTCCTTTCGTATCTCTTTACGGGCAAGGCCGATCAAAGTGTAATTCAGGCTTTATGGGATACCAATATTGTTGAATCAGGTAAAGAGGCTGATAACTGGTTGGGTTTGTATGGGGCCATCACCTCTCATTTTCTGATCTGGAAGTGGTTAGGCATTTCCGCCTTCTTTATTCCACCCTTACTTTTCCTGTTGGGATTTAAACTGGTATTTAAACGCGAACTGGTTTCTATCTTCTCGGCATTTATCCTTTCGGTCTTTGCCGGATTATGGTTGAGTTTGCTCTTGGGTTACATCACCCACAGCATGGCCGGTGTAACCGAAATAGGATTTATCAGTGGCGGCTTAGGATACGAACTTGCAAAAATATCTGATGGACTGTTTGGCTGGGGCACGTTTCTTATCCTGGTACTTTCTCTATTTATATTTATAATCTATTACTTCAATGTAACTGCGATCAATGCCTTTCAGGTGAAAGATCCAAAGCCCATGGGCAATGAAGCATTGTTAGCGGATGATGATTTTGTCATCAAGCCAACCTATTCAGATGAACGCGACATCTGGCCGGCACAACAACCGGAAGATTTGCCGGAACCTGTATTGATCATTAAACCTCCGGTAGAAGAAGTTCCTAAAGTTTCCAATGAATTGAAGTTGGATCTGGAGCCTACGAAACCAGTGAAAGCGGAAAAAACAGTTGAGCCTCTTTTTACCATTGAAGAGCCGAAAAGTGACACAGATGAATTAGCGGAACAGTTGGTGGAAGCTCAGGGTGTTTATGATCCTACCCTGGACCTCGGCAGCTATAAATTTCCAACGCTTGAACTGCTAAATGAGTATGAAGCAAGCAAGGTTCAGGTTACCCAGGAAGAACTAAATCAAAACAAAGACCGCATCTTAAGTACCCTTACCAATTTTAAGATTGGGATTCAGAGCATCAAAGCAACCATTGGCCCTACAGTTACGCTCTATGAAATTGTACCGGAAGCAGGTATTAAAATCTCAAGGATCAAAAACCTGGAAGATGATATTGCATTGAGTTTATCGGCTCTTGGCATTCGTATCATTGCACCGATTCCCGGCAAGGGAACCATCGGTATAGAAGTGCCCAATAAAAACCGCGAAATGGTGGGCATACGTTCAGTGTTAAGTTCTGAGCGATTCCAAAAGACAGATAAAGAACTTCCGATCGCTATCGGTAAAACCATCTCTAATGAATTGATGGTGATCGATCTTACCAAAATGCCACACTTGTTAGTGGCGGGGGCGACAGGGCAAGGTAAATCGGTTGGACTTAATGTTATTCTGACTTCTCTATTATATAAGAAGCATCCCAGCCAGATTAAATTTATCCTGGTCGATCCGAAGAAAGTGGAGATGTCGCTCTTCAGCAAGATTGAACGGCATTACCTTGCCAAACTTCCCAACAGTGAAGAAGCCATTATTACCGATACCAAGAAAGTAGTGTACACCCTCAATTCACTTTGTATTGAGATGGAAAACCGCTACGAGATATTAAAAGATGCAGGCGCAAAAAATATTAAAGAGTACAACGCCAAGTTTGTCGCTCGCAAACTGAATCCGAAGGAAGGCCATCGCTTCCTTCCTTATATCGTTTTGGTTATTGATGAGTTGGCCGATTTGATGATGACTGCCGGCAAAGAGGTGGAGACTCCCATCGCACGTCTCGCTCAATTAGCACGCGCTATTGGTATTCATTTAGTACTTGCTACGCAGCGTCCTTCGGTGAACGTTATTACGGGTGTTATCAAAGCAAACTTCCCGGCTCGCTTATCATTTAGAGTAACTTCGAAAATTGACTCGCGCACAATTCTGGATACTGGCGGTGCCGATCAGTTGATTGGTCAGGGCGATATGCTCCTTTCTACCGGCTCTGAGATTGTTCGTTTACAAAGTCCTTTTGTTGATACGCCTGAAATTGAAAGAATCTGTGATTTCATTGGCTCGCAACGAGGGTATGAATCTGCTTATCTACTCCCTGAATTTGAAGGTGAAGATGAAGGAGGAGCTTCCGCGGTAGATTTATCCGAAAGAGATGCTCTGTTCGAAGAGGCCGCCCGACTCCTTGTTCAACACCAGCAGGGAAGTACCTCTTTGATCCAGCGCAAGCTGAAATTGGGATATAATCGTGCCGGCCGTTTGATAGATCAACTGGAAGCAGCTAAAATTGTGGGCCCGTTTGAGGGATCCAAAGCCCGAGAGGTCTTGATTAAAGACCCCATGAGTTTGGAACAATTATTGAATGAACTGAAAGAAAAGCATAGTCAATCCTAACTCGTGATAATGAAAAAGCTCGTTTTTGCCGCCCTTTTGATGTTTGTCGGCACCATATCCTATTCTCAGTACGATCCTAAGGCCCTGGAAATTCTGGAGGCCATGAGTAAAAAATACAAAGCCATAAGTGCATTTGAAGCCAACCTTACTTCGGGCATGACCAACGAAACGGAAGGGGTTAAAGAAGAATTTAAAGGAAAAATCACTGTAAAGGGCGATAAATTCCGCCTGTTACTCGATGATCAGGAAATTATTAACAATGGCACAACAGTTTGGACTTACCTGCCCTCGGCCAAAGAAGTGAACATTGATAATTTTGATCCGGGTTCGGATGATGTGAATCCCACTAAAATTTTTGAGATGTATAAGAAAGGTTTCAAATACCTGTACCTGGCAGATAAAACAGACGGTGGTGTGGTATGTGAAGAGATCGATTTAGTACCAGAAAAGAAAGATGCTCAATATTTTAAGATCAAAATGATGATTGTAAAAAAGGATAAGAGCATTCAAAGTTGGACTATGTTTGACAAAGCCGGCAACCGCTATAAATACACGATCACCAAGTTTGTTCCCAACGTTAAAGTAGATGATGCTTTCTTCACCTTCGATCCAAAGAAATATCCGGGTGTGGAAATTATTGACTTGCGTTGATCTTTAAATGAAATGAAAAATTGGGCTGTCCTTTTGGATGGCCTTTTTTATGTTTAGTAGGAGTTAAATTTCTACCTTCGGGCCGCTAACCCTTTAACCTACTTTCCCGTGACCCGCCAGGAATTGTTTGAGCAGATAAAGAAAAAGAACTCCTATCTCTGTGTAGGACTTGATACAGACATTGAGAAAATTCCAAAACACTTGCTTTCCTTGCCTGATCCGGTGTTTGAATTCAATAAGCAGATCATTGATGCCACCAAAGAATTCAGCGTAGCTTATAAACCCAACATTGCATTTTATGAATCAATGGGTCCAAAAGGGTGGGAGAGTTTGCGCAAAACGCTGGACTACATTCCAAAAGACTGTTTTACCATTGCCGATGCCAAGCGGGGCGATATTGGAAATACATCTGCACTCTATGCGCGCACCTATTTCCAACAAATGGAATTTGATTCTATTACAGTGGCGCCTTACATGGGTGAGGATTCTGTTAAGCCCTTCCTTGACTTTCCAGGCAAGTGGGTGATTCTATTGATTCACACCTCCAACCCGGGTAGCATTGATATCCAGCAATTGGAAACACGTGATGGGCGATTTGTATATGAAGAAGTAATCTTTGCATCCCAACGTTGGGCTACTGCCGACCGAATGATGTATGTAGTGGGTGCAACTAAAGCCGATAAGATCGGAACGATCCGTGCCCTGGCACCCGATCATTTTTTTCTGGTGCCGGGTGTAGGTGCGCAAGGTGGTGATCTGGAAGCTGTATCAAAAGCCGGATTGAATGCTCAGTGTGGCTTACTGGTAAATTCCTCACGGTCTATCATCTATGCATCAACTAAAGAAGATTTTGCAGACCGGGCAAGGCAGGAGGCGCAGGCCTTGAAAACCCAGATGAAAGAATATCTTCATAAATTTATTCAGTAGCTTAATCTAGATTTTGCTGGTAGAGCCTCTTTGCCAGAAAGAATCCTGCTACTACCACCAGGTTCACACCACCGCTAACAATCATGATTTTAAAGTAATCGGTTTGATAGTGTTTGAAGATCATGAGCACCATAACTCCATAGAATAAAACCATTCCTCCAAATGCTTGTATCAACCAATCTTTGGTTTTCAGGATTTTAGCGGGCAGGTAGATTGAAATTGCAGGAACCAGAATAAACCAGAAAAGAAAAAGCGTAATCAGGTTCCACCCCATAATAAAGGAAAATGGAATCAATGCAATAAAAAGGGTGAGAACGACTACAAAAGCTCCCCGAAAGATGGATATGCATTTTGGCTCCATATAATTAATGAGTAAGGAAGATAGTATTATTTTGCTTTGAAAACGATGGTAATAGTTAATTTGGGATTGGAAGTAGGGCATTTCTATAATTTTCATGTTGCATGAACGAATCATTCCTCCATTACCTGTGGCAGTTTCAATATTTCGATAAACGAGATTTAAAAACCACTGTGGGTGAAGCGCTGAATATCCTAAAGCCCGGCATTTTAAACTCAGACTCCGGCCCCGACTTCTCGCAAGTAAAAGTCAAGATTGATAACATCGATTGGGTAGGCAATGTCGAAATTCACGTGCAATCTTCCGGTTGGTATGAGCATAAGCATGATCAGGATCATGCGTATGAAAATGTTGTGTTGCATGTAGTGTGGGAAGAAAACAAACCTGTATATCGAAACGATGGCACGCGCATCCCAACGTTGCAGCTCAAAGATCGGGTAGAGGAACATATAATTAAGTCCTATCAAAAGCTAATCAACAATCCCAATTCAGTTCCTTGCGAGAAATCCTTTCCTGCAGTAGATGAATTGGTCAAGCATTCCATGATCGACAAAGCTCTGATGCAAAGACTGGAATCAAAAGCAAAACAAATCAGCGCATTACTCAACCAAAATAAAGGTGATTGGGAGGAAACAACCTATCAGCTACTTGCAACTAACTTTGGTTTTAAGATTAATAAGGAACCTTTTCTCCAACTCGCAAAATCTCTCCCCTACAAATTAATTCAAAAGCACCGGGATCAACTTACTCAGGTGGAAGCCTTACTTTTCGGACAAGCCGGTTTTCTGGTTGCCAAGTCGAAAGATGAATATCTGACCATCCTTTTTAACGAGTATCAATTTCTCGGTAAGAAGTATGATTTGATTAACAACCAACTTCATGTCGCCCAATGGAAATTTTTGCGATTGCGGCCGGCCAATTTTCCTACCATCCGGCTCGCCCAATTTGCAACCTTGCTGGCTACTCATGAAAATATTTTCTCCTCAATGCTCGAGCTACGGGATTACAAATCACTGGTTGGTTTCTTTGACATTCAGCCCTCAACTTATTGGCATAATCATTATCGCTTTGGGAAAAAATCAAAGAGCCTTGTATCCGGCTTCGGGGAGGCCAGTCGCGATATCATAGTTATTAACACGGTGGTGCCCTTATTAGTGGCTTATGGCCAATCTAGAGATGACTGGAGTTTGGTGGATAGGGCAGTTCATATCCTGCAGTCAATCCCTGCCGAGAAAAACAGAATCACTAAGCTTTGGCAAAACCTGGGAAATGCATGTAACACTGCCTTCGACTCGCAGGGTTTGATAGAGTTATATAATAATTACTGTCAGCGCAGGGAATGTTTGAATTGTGCTATTGGATCTTCGTTGCTTCGCCCCAACGTTGAGATTTCATGATTCTGATGAACATAGTCATCTTGGTTAGCCTCGCAGTGCTTTTTTCTAAGCTTGCAGCCGGAGAGCATCCCCGATTGTTTTGGTTCGCTTTGCTTTTTAAGGTTACCATGGCCCTGGCATTGGGGTTGGTGTATCGCTATTATTATAGTGCCAACGATACGTGGCTTTTTTTTGAAGATGCAGTTAAGCTTGCTGACTTTGCGAGAAATGACTTCAAATTGTATTTTGAATTTCTATGGAGCAGTGACTCTACACATTCCATCTGGAGCGAGTTGTCGAATACGCAGGAGCGGTCTCTTTTTCTCGTGAAGATGATAAGTATCTTTTCATTGATAAGTGGTAATAATTATTGGATCAGTGCTATCTACTTCGCGCTCATCTCCTTCGCGGCAGCCTGGTATTTGTTTCGCATCGTAACGCAACACTTTCCAAAATCACGAAATTCGGCTGCTCTTGCTTTCCTATTTTTTCCATCCGTAGTTTTCTGGGGCTCCGGGTTAGTGAAGGAAACGTTGGCGTTGGCTGGAATTTATTTTATTGCAACACTTTTCGTAAAGTTAATTCATCAATACCCGAGCGATGGAGATGTCAGACCGCTTCAAGCGGTCAGACGTATAAAGCTGTGGGAATGGATCACAGCTAGTCTTGCTTTTTATCTCGCCTGGAACCTGAAGTACTATTGGACCGCCTTGTTTATGGCAGTTGTCACCACGTCTCTGATAAATCTCTTTTTACGAAACCGCTTTGTGTTTTTGAATCGATATAAGATGTCACTCTGGGTAGGTATTTTTCTGATCTTGATATCCACCGTCAGTCTTATGCACCCCAATTTTTACCTGAGTCGTTTTTTGGATGTGCTTGTAACCAATCACAATGATTTTGTAGAAATCTCAAAACCTGAAGGACTTATTCACTATTATAAATTAACGGCAGATTGGTTGAGTGTTTGCGTCAATGCCCCCTGGGCTCTTATCTCGGGATTGTTTCGCCCTTTTGCGTGGGAAGCGGCCGGAGTCACAGCCGTTTTAGCTTCTATTGAAAATCTTTTTTTGTTAGCATTGGTCGTTTCTTCATTGTTTCGAAAAAGAACGACCCCGGCAAATCAATCGCTTTATTATTCTGCGCTAGTCTATATAGTGCTGCTTTGCATCTTTCTGGCCTTATCTACACCCAATCTGGGTACCTTATCGCGATATCGCATTGGCTTTACTCCTTTTTTAGTATTTCTCATTTCTTATCGCAATCCATTGCTGCAATATTTGTTTGACAGAATCAGTCATTTGCGGGCATAGATCCTTCACAATATTTACCTTTGTGCCATGGAAAATCCGGTTATCATTTTTGGCGCCAATCACCTCGGGCGTGCAGCTAAAGAAATTTTTGACACCAACAGTGTAGTCGTGTATGGTTTTTTGGATGACAATAAAAAACTACATAACACCGAAGTGGACGAAGTAGTTGTTTTAGGTGATACTGATAATGATGGGTTTCTTAAACTGATCGGTAAAAAGTGCGAGGCCTTTGTGGCAGCTGATGATAATAAATTGCGTAAAGGACTTGTGAAGATGCTACAGGAGGTACGCCACGTGCAGCCGGTAAATGCTATTCACTCTCAATCGGTGATTTCGCTGAAAGCGATTATCGGGCATGGTAATTTTATAGACTTTAACACCTATCTAGCTCCAGGTTCGAAGATCGGGAGCCATTGTATTCTTAACGCACGCACCTTTGTGGGCGTAGAAAGTACATTGGGAGACTTTGTTCAGGTTGGTGCAGGGAGTTCCATCAACGCAGGCGTTACTATTGAAGACGAAGTTTTTATTGGCTCGGGTGTAACTATTGTTTCCGGTGTCACTATAGGCAAAGGCGCACGCATTGGTGCTGGCTCTGTGGTTATTGCTTCTGTCAAAGAGGGCGAGACAGTGTTTGGAAATCCAGCGCAAAAGATAAAGAGTTAATCTAGTCATGGCCAAAATTCCCGAAACCGATCTCGTCTTAAATCCGGATGGCAGCGTTTATCATTTAAACCTGTTGCCGAAGCATATTTCTGATATTGTGATTGCTGTTGGCGACCCGGGCCGCGTTTATACAGTGAGTCAGTATTTTGATGAAGTAGAGTTTGAAATGAACAAGCGTGAATTCATCACGCATGTAGGTAAATACAAGGGCAAACGTATTACGGTAATCAGCACAGGTATTGGCCCCGATAATGTCGAGATTGTTTTCACGGAATTGGATGCCTTGGTGAACATTGATTTGAAAACGCGCGAACCAAAATCCCGAAAGAAGAAATTGAAGATCATTCGGATTGGTACATCGGGCGCTTTGCAGGAAGATATTCCGGTGGGCTCACATTTAGTTTCGGACTATGCCGTTGGCCTTGATAACCTGATGAGCTTTTACGATTTGCCCATGGATGATGTGGAGGCGGGTTTAGCCCATGACATTCACCGTAAAACAGGACTTCCGTTTATGCCCTATGTAGTGCGAGGGTCTGAAACCCTGCGCGATCAGATTGCTGGAAGTGATATGATTAAGGGCAACACGGTTACGTGCCCTGGTTTTTATGCGCCCCAGGGACGCGTACTTCGGCTACCGATTCGTTTTCCCAATTTATTGGAAGACCTTAATTATTTTCACAAGGGAGATTTTTGGCTTACAAATTTTGAGATGGAAACTTCTGCCTATTATGCATTTGGAAAATTACTGGGTCATGAAGTGCTTAGCGCGAACGCTATTATTGCCAACCGCATGAAGACAAAATTTTCTAAAGACCCGCACAAGATCGTAGATGGTTTAATTAAAAAGGTATTGGATCGGGTTTAATTCGAATCTCGAGCTTCTAGCTTCCATTCTCGAACCCTGAACTTCTGGTAATTTTACCCTTACATTTACGCTATGAACATAACTTATTGGCAGGTAATCCGGGATGATTCGAAACGAACGTTTGAGGTAATCAGCAAAACAACTAATGATAATGCGTTTACCAATCGAACGCACGCCATGCAAAAGGCTGGCATGAATGTAAGTTGTATGACGCCCCCGGTCACTAATAAGACATCCAGTAAAGACGCGATAAAAATTATAGGCTACACGAAAGAAGACGGATTGAACGAGCGACTGATAAAGGAGTATTCAGAAATTCTAAGAGCTATTGATCCCTGGTGATTTATTCCCTGTCTGCTCCGCCAATAGGTGGATTCGACAAAGGCAAGCGGTCGAATCAACAACCATGTTTACTTTATTTACACATCAACGAGACCCTGCCTACCGGTATAATTTGCATTTCATACTTCTCCACGGCCTTGGAGCAAAACAATTCGTCTAATCAACACAGGATATTAAATTATAAGGATGTATTGAGTAACTAGCATTGAAAAAGAATCAGCATGGAAATCGGTATTGATAGTTTCGCTTCAACGGTAGCGAGCGATGGTGGTAAGTCTGCCAACAGTGTACAGGTAATACAAGAATTACTGGAGCGCATTGAACAGGCTGATAAGTCGGGCCTCGATGTATTTGGAATAGGGGAGCATCATCGCGCGGAGTTTCTAGATTCGGCACCCACTGTGCTACTCGCAGCTGCAGCAACCCGCACCAAACACATTCGGCTGACCAGTGCTGTAACCGTCTTGAGTGCAGCCGACCCGGTACGGGTATTTCAAAATTTTGCAACACTCGATCTGGTTTCGCAAGGTCGTGCCGAAATGGTTGTGGGCCGGGGTTCCTTTATAGAATCCTTTCCACTGTTTGGTTTGAACCTCAACGATTATGACGCATTGTTTGCTGAGAAGCTCGAACTGCTGTTGACCATTCGTAAGAACGAAGTGGTAACGTGGTCGGGTAAATTCAGACCATCATTAAAAAGCCAAGCCATCTATCCACGCCCATTGCAAAATCCATTGCCCATCTGGTTGGGTGTGGGCGGTACTCCCGAATCGTTTATCCGTGCCGGAGTTCTTGGTTTGCCTTTAATGGTAGCTGTTATCGGTGGAGAAACACATCGCTTTCGTCCGTTGATTGATCTTTATCGTCAGGCCGGAAAGGAAGCCGGCCATTCACTGGAAGTTTTGAAAGTGGGGTTGCATTCCTTAGGCTATGTGGCCAACACCACAGAAGAAGCGATTGATGATTACTATCCAGGCTATGCCGAAACCTTTACACGCATTGGCAAGGAGCGCGGCTGGCCTCCAGTAACACGCTCAAGATTTGATATGCAACGGGGCCCCACAGGTGCTTTTCTCGTGGGTAGTCCTGAAGAAGTCGCAGAAAAAATTTTACGACATAGCGAATCACTGGGTGGAATCTCCAGACTTACATTTCAAATGGATAATGCAGGCCTATCGCATGCTAAACTGTTGCAAGCCATTGAACTGATTGGATCAAGGGTTGCGCCTATTGTTAAGAGGAAACAAACAGGCTGATATTACTATTGCTTTATCATTTTCAATAGTATTCAATTTTTCGAATTCTTACTGAAACCGGCTTCTTATTGACAAAAGTGATATCCTTTATCCAATTACCTTCCTCATCATATTCATAGCGATGCCTGATCCTCTCTTTTACATTTCCCTTGATCCCATACCGAACCAGTTCCACCACATTATGCCGGTCGTCATACCTGGCCATTATTTTTGATTCAATAACCAAACTCCCGTTCAAAACAATGGTTTCGATATTATTATTCAAGCTGTCATATTTATAGTGAGTGATTCTTTCTTCTCTCTTTAAAGGATATTGGAGACTAGTTTGAATCCGATTTCCATTTGGATCAAATTGATTTATCTCTTTACCCGTTAAACGCCCATCCTTGAAATAATGATTTTCCACATTGTTGCCCTTTTCATCAATATAGCTTTCCGAAGTTTTTACAAGGGCTCCTTTTTCGAACGAATACATCACACTTATTATCTGGCCATTGCTATCCAATTGAACAATTTCCCGCACTGTATTTTTTCCATTTTCATCATACGAATTACCCTCAACCAATTTATTTAAGTCATTAAATCTATTAACCCGGCTGCCCGTTATAGTTTTAAAATGATAGGTAAAGTTTTCTGTAAGATTGCCATGTTTATCATAGTTGAAAATCGTTCTCCATTCCCTGTTTCCACTCGAGTTAAATTGATCCTTACTTAATAAATTACCCTTAGCATCAAAAGTAGATTGGGTGATGAACGAATTTTTAGAGATTTCAGGACGGTTATCAACTACTCCATCAAATTCTGTGGGATCATGCATAGTTTCCATGATGGCTTTGATTTTCTTTTCAGGCTCATGTGTCTGTTTTCTTGTTTCAATATTTTCACACGAAACAAAAGCAACGCCTAAACAAAACACGGATAAATATTTTAGAGCTGACCTCATGGGCAGTTGGGATCTAGATAGGACCTTTACAATAAAAGTAGTAGTTTCCAATGATCGAAAGTTTTTGATCCTGCTTTAAACCTTTTTCTTCCCCCTTTCAACACCTTAGATGGCCTTTTATGGCAGGAAGCTGCACGCAACGAAATTCGGAGTTTACACGTTTTAAAACATTAGTATTTGTTGTATACCCTCATTATTACCATCAACTAAACCCCGTTTTATGAAAACACATGGTACGTATAAGTATTCGCTGGCAATTTTGCTAGCGATGATGTTTAATATCTCGTTTGCTCAACTGTTACAGTTGCCGGATGGAGGCGTGAATCTTAAATCGATGACTGGAAGAAGAGTGGGTGTAACAGATATAGAGATACATTGGAATGCCCCTGGGGTAAAAGGCCGTGAAGGAAATATCTGGGGAACAAGTATTGCACCGTATGGATTTACTGTATTAGGTTATGGTTCCAATGTTGCCTCTCCATGGCGGGCAGGGGCCAACGAAAGCACAACGATTTCATTCTCAACGGATGTTACAATCAATGGCAAACCGTTAGCTGCCGGTACTTATGGTTTTTTTATTGCGCTCTATCCGGATTCATGTACTCTCATCTTTAATAAAAACACAGCAGGCTGGGGAAGCTATTTCTATAGGAGTGACATGGATGTGTTGCGCGTAACAACTCGCCAGCAAAAGGATCTCAAAGAAAGTAAGGAGCGTTTAGACTATACCTTCTCGAATCAAACCGATCGTTCGGTGGAAGTGGCCCTTGAGTGGGAGAAGTGGCGCATTCCTTTCAAGGTAGAAGTGGATTTATTAAGTACTACATTAGCTTCTATTCGATCCCAATTAAGTGGCGCCATGGGATTTGATCCGCCCGGTTTGGAAGCCGCTGCTGCGTGGTGTTTGCAAAACAATGTTAATTATG
>ERZ795044.4161-NODE-4161-length-11941-cov-33.949352_pt1 | contig 11941 bp, 8 predicted proteins | sample MGYA00375128_ERZ795044 | MGnify/ENA primary metagenome ERZ795044 (study PRJEB30173, sample SAMN05720213) | anaerobic digester metagenome | isolation source: active sludge of municipal wastewater-treating anaerobic digesters | place: USA | collected 2014-12-22 ... | reverse complement strand
ATATTGATGACTGCCAAAGTGGAATACTTGCTAACCAAGCAAGACTAAGAAGAAAATTTTATAAAGATAATAATTGGGAAATTTTATGAAAGAAAAACCAAAAGATATAACATTTCATTATACAAATGAACAAATGGTAAAAGACTTAATAGCTATTACCCCATTAACTGGCTCTGTGCTTGATGCTGGTAGTGGTAAAAATAAAGTTTGGTATAAAAACATACCAGATGGATTAGAGAAATACGAATGTGAAATTGAAGATGGTTGTGATTTTATGGAGTGGGATAAAAAGGTTAATTGGATAATTGGAAACCCACCATTTAATATTGGTTGGAAGTTTATAGAAAAGTCTTGTGAGATAGCACAAACAGGTATAGCAGTATTGGGAAATATAAATAATTTTAATCAATTCACACCAAAAAGATTACATAAAATGAAAGAAAAAGGTTTTACACTTAATCACATAAAGATAGTAGCAGATAAAAGATGGTTTGGAAGATATTACTATTTAATATTTACAAAAAATAATAATAATTTATTAAGTTGGGAAAGAAAAACTTACTAATTTTATGACATATCCAAAACTAAATAATTTTAACGAAATGTACACACCACCAGAGGCCATGAAATACATAACACCATTTATGCCTAAAGATAAAGTTTATTGGGAGGCTTGTTATGGTATGGGACACATGGCAGATGAACTAAGGAGACTTAGTTATGATGTGGTTGGGCATAAAGATATTGACTGCTTAATAGATGAGCCAAAAGAACATTGGGATATCTGGATAACAAACCCACCTTTTAATGGTAATAAAAAATTTATTAGAAGAGCAATAGAATTAGGTAAACCTTTTATATTTCTTATTCGCTTAGAACACTTGGGTGGGGTTGAGGCTTGTGAATTGTTAAAAAATAAAGATATAAAAATAGTTATACCAGAGAAGAGAATAAATTATTTAACACCTAAAAGTTTGAGAGGTGAGAAGGTTGGTGGATCGCCATTTCATAGTATATTCCTTACTTACAAAGTAATAGAGAGTAATAATCAAATTATATATATTAATTAAAACTATATGAAAGTATTAAGTTTATTTGATGGAATATCCATCGCACAACAAGCACTAAAAGAATTAGGAATACCAGTAGAAAGCTATTTCGCCTCCGAGATTGATAAGTATGCTATTAATATTACTCAAAAGAATTTTCCCAATACAATTCAGTTAGGAGATATAACAAAGATAGACAGTAGTTTTTATAACAGAAAAGATTATGGATTACAGGAATTTGATTTAATAATTGGTGGTAGCCCTTGTCAAAATTTAAGTATGGCTGGTAATAGAAAAGGATTAGAAGGAGAAAAATCAAAATTGTTTTTTGAATTTGTTAGATTAGTAAAGGAAATTAAACCAAAATATTTTATTCTTGAAAATGTAAATTCAATGACTAAGGAAAACAAAGATATTATGAGTAATTATTTATTTGAAATACAACCAGTTATGATAAATAGCTCTCTAGTATCTGGGCAATCAAGGGAAAGATTATTTTGGGTTGGGAAACTAATTAATGGCAATTATGAACAAGTAGAAATAAAACAACCAGAAGATAGGGAGATATATTTAACAGATATTTTACAAGAAGAAGTTGATAAAAAATATTATCTAACAGAAAGCAATATTAAGACAATAAATAGAAATTTTGGCAGTAAAGGAAAGACGATTAATCTTGATGAATGTTTTAGTCTTGTTGAAAAAATGACTTATCCAAGTAGAATAAATCAGAAGTTTGGTAAAATTAAATGTCCGACATTAACTGCCGCTATGGGAACAGGTGGTGGGAATATTCCAGTAATAATTAAAAATGGAATTTATAGAAAGTTAACAGAAATAGAATGCGAAAGATTAATGAGTTTACCAGATAATTATACAAGTGGAGTAGCGATGACTCAAAGATATAAAGCATTGGGTAATGGATTTAATTGCGAAGTGGTTAAACATATATTAAAAAACATACTATGATAAAATTAGAAAAACATTTTCAATCAAAATTTACACAATGGATGGAGAAAGAAAAATTACCTTGTATGTATGAACTTAAAATATCTCATGGCAATACAGTAAACTTTAAGTGCTTTCAAGACCAGCAACTTCCAAGTTTATATCAAGCATACACCGTAGGAAAACATTTTAAATTAACTGATGCTAGTTTGGGCTTGAAACCTTGTGATGGAATATGTTATCATGGAGATGCCTATGTTGGAATAATGTTCAACATCCCAGAAAATCAGAATGAGTTTTACCTAATTCATATTAGAGAGGTGATGAAACTGTATAACGCAGGAAAAAAGTCAATCACCAAAAAAAATTGTCAAGAATTTGGCGTTATAAAGGGTTTTAAATAAATTATGATATAACTATCATAAAATAATTAAGTCGTTAATATGGGGTAATTTTACGCCAAATTCACGATACTACGCCTATGGCTAAGTTAAAAGAGTTAAAAAATGAAGAAATCTCAACAGAAAAAGTTGAAGATGTCAAGTTAGAAGAAGAAACACCGGTTGAAGAAGAAAAAGTGATAGCTGAAGACACTACAAAAAAAGACATCGAAGATTTAAAGAGAAGAATCGATCTAATAGAAAAAAGGATATTCTAGTTTGTTAGAATAAAAAAAGAGAGAGCTGTGAAGCTCTCCTTTTTTATTTGCCGACTGTTTGCACCAATATTGGTGCTGCTATTTCTTTAGATATTATTTTGAGTGATAGTGATGTTAATATAAATTTAAGATATTCTTTATCATCCATATAACCTCTATCATAAATATCTAATAATAATTTTTCCTTAGCATCATTACTTTGATTCATAAGAGATCTATAATGAACATTCCCAAAGTTAGTTATATATTCTTCTTGTAAAGCGTTATTTAATGTCTTGTATTCTGATGCTATCTCTTTTATATTTTTATCATCTCCAATTCTTTCTTTGGCAAGTTTAATTAAATCAACAGTTGGATCATACTTTGGATCTTTATTTATTTTTTCAACTAAGTTGTTAACAACACCTTTCTTTATCATTAGTTCTATGGCCGCCTTAGTTCTTTCTTCTTTTATTATTTGTTGATCAGCTTCGTAATCTCCTCTATTAGTAATTCTATAAAATCTATTTATAACTGGAGTATTTGAAACTATTTGCTCAGTAACAGTTCTACTTTCTACTGAATCATGCAAATTAAGTTTTAAAATTCCAGATTGATTTAGTGTCCATTTTGTCATTATCTTAGCTTTTTCAGAAGTTGGTAAATTTAATTCATTAGCTAAAAATATATGTTGTCTTCTGAAAGAGTCATAAGGATTTCCACCACTCATAGCAGTTGACCATGATTCGGCAATTGATATAGCTGGTATAGTACCAGGAACTTGGCCACCAGTATAAGCTAGTATATCAACCAACGCCCTTCTTCTTATATTTTTATCATTACTATGTAAAGCTATTCTAGCAATGTTTCTAACAAAAGAATGTACCATTCTAGCTTCTTCATCCATAGGAACTGATATTGACTTTACCTTTCCATTCTCGTCTATTCCGATAGGGATATTTAGATAATTACCTTTTAGATACTCAGGTAATAATGACCACTTTCTTTTTTCATCATCTCCAAAAAATCCTTCTTCAGCAGCGACCCCAACTAAGGCAGGTATAATAGCTTTTCTCATCATTCTATACCAGAAAGCAGTCCTACTTCCTTTGCCAGCTGCATCTTTGACAAAAGCTTTTTTACCCATATTTTCTATACCTCTAATGATTGGGTTATAGAATATAAATAATGATGAAATGTTTTTACTCTGCCTAGCTTGTTTCCAGAAGTTAGGTGAACCTACATGATTTCTAATAACAGATAAATTATTATCATCTAATACTCCTAATTGTTTCATATGCATATAAGCAGCTAACTTAGGAGTCTCTTCAAGCGTCTGAGCTAATCCTTTTGCCTGTTTTCCTAATTGAGATAGTTTGCTACCTTTTTCTTTTAATCCCAATGTTTGTAATATATATTTTACTGCCATAGCATCTTGTTCTTTCAAATTCTTTGTGTCTATTTTATACATTCCACTAGGATCAACTTCTATTATATGGCTCTTTAATCCCTCTTCAACAATAGGTGTATATCTTCCAAACAAATTCTTTTCTTTAATATTTTTAAATGACTTCCAGTACCACTTAGCTTGGTTTAATTTAGCTATAACATTTCTATAAGTATTATTGGCTAAAATGTTTAGACCTTTGTTAGATTTATCTTGTGCCGCCCTTGTCCACTCAGGACTAAATATTAAACTAGATGTTCCCCAATCTCTAAATAGAAAGTTAACAACTTGAAAGCCAGGGTTTATGACACCTGTATATAATTGTTTAAATGGTTTTGTTATAACATTAAATGGCTTTAGAAGAGAACTCAAAGTACCTAAGTTATCTTGGTTTAAACTATTAGCTATATCATCTGGTAAATAATATGATTCAATTTTACCATCTCTTTTTATTTCGACCAATCCCCAATCCTTTGGTGGAGTTTTGACATTCCTAATCATCTTACCACTTTCAGTTTTTATATTCGATACCTCAGCTTTCTTTATATCACCGGCATTCTCTTCCAATAAATTATCTATTACATTTTTCTTTATACTATTTTTAGCACCAAAATGTGAAACAGCTTTAGCACGAAGTAATGTGTTGACAAAAGGACTAAAATCCTTATCTATATTTCCAACTGATTGTTTGATATAATATCCTATATTATTAGTTTCTTTAAATAGGACATTAAAAGGAGCATAGAAATTATTTGATTTCATTAATTCTAGTTGTTCTGAACTCCATAAATCAGGGAATTGTAGTTGTAAATCTTTTAAAGCATCTCTTAAATTTTGAGCTTGTTTTAAAACTATATCAGCCTTTTCTTTTCCTAAAATATTTTCTAATTCAGACAATACCTCTTCTGAAGTCTTGACATCCATACCTTTAATATTGGCAACATCTTGTCTGGTAATATCTTTGGCAATACGCTCTAAACTCAATACGGCATCCATATCACTGGCAGTCAAATCTGCTTTTTTAAGAACATCCATAATCGGCTTTATATTTTTTTCTGTCCATAGATATATTTCATTATTAAATCCTCTGTCCATAACTTCCATTAAATTCTGTATAGGTTTACCTTTCTTCCTTGTCCATGCGTGTTGATACCACCCTTCTCTCATTAATGCTTCCAACCAAGGTTTCTTATTTAAAGCCTGTTTCTCTGCTACCATAGAGGCAAATTTGCCCTGAGCATTCTGACCGGAGTCTTTCAACATTTGATAACGAGATTTCATTAAACTAGGTTTATCACCCATTAATTCTGCTTGAATAGATAAAAATTCTCTTTCAACATCTGGTTTTTTATCCAATGATCTAAAGAATGATTTATAAAATGTTGGTGCAGTTTCTTGAGCTAAAGCTGGATCATTAAACAAAACAGAAACAAAGTCGGCATATAACTCAGCAGGTGATTTTCTATATCCATCATAACTAGGATTTAGACCATCTTCCCACGGTTTCCAAATCCTAGATAATTTTATCAATTCGTCTTTAAATCTAGGGTTATTAAATTCTATTTTTTTATTAATTGCCTCTAATTTTTTAAACAGAGGTTCAGTTAATTTATCTTGTTGTGAATCCAATAATACATCGTCTTTAACTATCTTGTTTATTTCACTTATTATTTTACTTCTTTCATCTAAAATAGCAGGATCATCAACAAAGTTTTTTCTAAACTTTGACAATGTTTTTAACCTACCAATTAAATTACCCCTAGATAAATTCTTATCTGGCATATAATCTATTAGGTGACCTATCTCGTGAGCCATTGTTTTACCTATTCTTGTTTGATATTGTTCTTTGCTTTCCTCCTTACCTCTTTTATATAGCTCTCTGTTCATAGCTATTTCTTCACCGGCCATTCCGTTTGGTCTAAAATATCCGTTAAATTTCTTAGATGATTTCATTATAAAATTCAAATCAGGAGCTATTGATTTAGCCAATCTATATTGTTCAGGTGTTTCAATTGTCTTTAATTTGGTTTCAGCTTGACTCTTTGGCAATTCAATATACTCACCTTTGTCAGGTTTTATTTCTGATGACAATGTTTTATTTATTCCTTTTAAAATAGTTATTTCTCTTTCTCCGTCAGCTAACATTTGTGCTATTCTGTTATATCCATCTAAAACTTCACCCTTAGAATTAACTATTGGGTTCATTGAAAATGGCTCACCTTCGTATTCTCTAATTTTATTATTACTCAAATATTCATCAAGATCTTTGTCTAATTTTCTTAATTCATCTATTTTAATATTTTCTGTTTTATAATCCTCTGCTTTTATTTGTTTTAACGTATAATCACTTAAACCACCCTGATCACTACCCAAATCTTTAGCTTCTTTAGCTATTTGATTACCACTATATTCAGCTTTAGTAATATTTTCATCTATTTTTTTGTCAGCTACATCTATATTAGTTGTAGTTTTACTAGCTGGAATTTCCATATTGACAGTTGGAGTTTCAGACACAGTAGGTTCAGCATTAAAATCTAAAGCCATACTAGATTTAGCTGGAGTTATTTCTTGTGGTTTTAATAATTCTTGCCCGGCCATCTCTATTTTATTTGGAACAATAGCCTTTGACACTGGCATTGAAGAAGAAATATTGTCTGTTGCTTTTAGTATTAAATTGTTTCCCTTGACAGCCAAAACAACTTCTCTGCCAGTAGCCTTAGAAGTTTCAGAAATAATTGTATCTAACTCGAGAGGTGCATTTAATATTTCACCTTTACTTCCTCTTTTTATATATCCCTCAAAAATAACACTTTTTTGTTTTGGAACTACTTTTATTTTTAAATCTTGAGCAATAGGTATGTCTCTTGTTATTCCCTTAGTTATAGTAACACTTTCTTTTAATGGTTTCTCTAATTGCCCCACTTTTTTCCATAAAGCAAACTCCTTTAATGTTTTCATAGCTGGTATTCCTAATACTAGATCTCCAAACATATGAAAAATACCAAAAGAACCAAGAACTGCTATGTCTTGTATTTTTACATCTCTTCCATCTGTTATTCCTCTTGCTTTTAAGTAACCTTGTGCTGCCTGACTCATGCTCCATTCACCACCAGTTTTTATATCATTCAAAGCCATTTCTTTGGTGGCATCAAGAATATATTTTGTATCAACTCTATCAGATGTCATAACAGCCGGTGTGCTTTGTGATATTTCAGACTTAGGATATTTGTCATCTTCTTTCAATGTAAAAGCACCAGTAGCTTCGTTTAACAATAGTGAAACTGGTAATGAAGCCCAATCAGTTGTGGCTCTTATCATCCCAAAAATATCTTTCAAACCAAAACTTTCACTTTCCATTTTAGAAGTAGAATTTGCCATTGTGTCCTCACCGAAGTTTGACATTAAAGATTTAAAAGGATCAGCAGTTTGCTGAACATACTTTAATGGTTCGCTTTTTTTAACTGGAACAGTTTTATTATATACTTGATAATCACCACCAGCCAACAAGTTTCTGTAATTTTGACCAGCATCTATTCTCTCTACCTTTGGTTCTTCAACCTTAACAACAGATTTTGGCAACCTGCTATTAAGTTCTTTATAATCTATTGAAGATGATGGATTGACACGACTGTTTACTTGTTTGAAATCTATCATATTTATTTTTTATTAAATTTATTCTACTCCTAGTTTACTACTTATTTTTCCTATTTCAGCTGTTAATGGATCGACTGTCTTTCTATTTGATAGTTGAGTTTCATAAGCACCCTCTTTACTCCATAAATCTTTGTTTAATAAACTGTCAATTAAATCATCTTGTTCTCTTCCTTGTTCTCCATCAGCTACTGGATATTTTGTTTTAAGAGTATTATAAGCAGTTTTCCAATCAGTTTTACCTGTTGATAATAAATTTAATTGATTTTCTGCATCATCATAAAATGCTTTTAGTTCTTTAGAAGCAGTATCTCCACTACCACTAGCCATATCAGCTCTCAATTTATTTATCTGTGCGTAGTTTTGAGCTGTACTTGATTTAATGTTTTCAATTTGAGCAGCACTCATTGCCATTTTATCTAATCTATCAGTCAACCCAGCAGAAGCTACATCAACTAGACCTTGTAAATAAGGGCTTTCTAAACTTAATTTAGATAGCATTTTAAGTGTTTCTGGGTCACTTATATTATATAACCCATTTTGAGCATTTTGTAAAACATTTTTAGCTACAGCTTGTTGTTTGCTATCATCAAATGTAGCATAGTTAAATTCTAAATTTTTCAAGAATTGATAAGCACTTTGTTCTCTATCTTTTTCAGATTGATCTCTTTGAGAAAATATTTGAAATAAATTTATTCCCTGTGCTTGTGTTGTTAATTTATTCTGTATGTTTTGAACCTGAGCATCAAAATTCATAGTAGCTTCTTTCATAGCTATATTAGTTAAAGCCTCTTCACTGTCAGATTCTATTTTAGCTTTATTAGCTAAATATTCTGAATATAAAGCTCTTTCAGATGCTTGATCTCTTTCTAATTGACCGGCCTCAGCGTTTGACCAAGATGAATCAGATGGACTAACTCCTAATTTAATTAAACGAGCTTTCAAAGCGTTTCCAGTATCTTTATTCTGTTTTTTGACAGTAGCTAAATTAACTGAATACTGCTCATCTAAGGCAGCTAATCTTTGGTCTCTAACTGTTGCTAATCTTGCTTTTTCTTCTTCAAAAGTTGGAGCTGTTATTTTTTCTGGGTCTTGAATTGAAAAGTCCATCCAAGATTTATTTTCAATCATATCAGCCATTCCAGAGGCATCATTAATACCACCGGCTCCAGATGTTTTAGCACCAGTTCCTGATAAATAACCAGCATCTTGTAATTGTTGTTCAGTTGCCTTATCACCGGTTATAGTTGAACCATCAGGTAATTTAACTGTCAATTTAGATAAATCATTTACTGCTGTTGGTGTAGCCCCTGGTGCTTTAAATGTAGCATCGTAATAACCAGTCTGTGATTTACCATAGTCTGATACAGCACTAGCTAATGAATTTGAAGCTGGAGTTGGTAACGATGTATCTGGTTTTGGTGCTGAACCACCCATCAAAGAGTAGCCTTGTCCGAACAAATCTTTAGCTTGTTGTGACCCAACATCAACGACAACTTTGTTGCCTGATTCATTTATAAGTGTAGCTTTGTCTGCCATAAATTTATTTTTATATTAATAATTACTCATTCCTGCTCACTAGTTATAATGAGCAGAGTGAGAAATTTATGTTATTTTTTAATTACTAAAATAGATATATTTTTCCAGAATTTCCGTCTAAACCATCCGTAGCTGGTGTTGTTCCACCGCTACCAGCTATTCCTCCATTTCCACCACTAACATCTATTAAACCATCACCAATTATTGAACCCATCAAAATAATAACACCACCTGTTCCTCCAGCGCCACCACCACCAGCACCAGTTATTCCTCCAGTGCCACTAGTTCCACCATTTCCACCATTACCCCCTTTTGCTTGAATAAAAATATTATTATTATCTGTTATTATTAATCTTGAAAAAAATAAAATACAGCCACCCGAACCTCCAGATGCTCCTCCTCCTCCTCCCATATAACTATAAGAGACATTATCATACCAACCAGCCCCACCGCCTCCAGAGCCTGCACCAGCAGAACCAGTAAATTGCTCTATTGCGGTTTGATTTAAATCAAACAAACTCATAGCTTGAAATGGTGTTCTAGGTATATTTATTGGGGAAGTTATTGTTCCTGGGCCACCACCAGAACCACCATTTTTTTGTCCTGCGCCTCCAGTTTGTGATTTACCTCCATTTCCTCCTGCAGATGAAATAGAACCTATTGACAATAAAGCATTTATAGCAGAACCATTTGAGCCATTACTAGAATTTCCTCCTCTCCCACCATTAGAGCCTGTTTTAGGAATTGGTAGTGTTCCGACTGTATATATATTTTCTGCAGATATTCCTTCATTATTTCTTTCTTCTAATGGCAAATATGACGGTTCGCCACTATGTGAAGTATTTCCACCACGTTTTCCATCTCCACCATTATTTCCATTAGAAGCTATTTTTCCTGTTCCTAAAAATCTAGTATAATTTTTCACAAATATTCTGAAACCATTACTATTCAATACTACCCCGTCATTAATTACAAGTGATTCATAATACATATCTCTTAATAATGACGTATTAGTTGAAATAACAACATCCCCGTCTGAACCATCCCCAAAAAAATTTAATAATGAAAGATTTAATTTCCCATCTTCATCTAACCTTACTAATTTATAAGCATCATCAGTTGGGTCTGCTGGTGGATTATCTGGGTCTATCATATTATCTGATTTAATCTCCTTAGTGTGTATCTCATTTATCTTAAAATCTTCGCTACCAATATCATAAACCTCATCTGCGTCGGGAATAACATCTTGAGTTAGAACTCCTCCTAATGCCATTAAATCAACACTAACTACTAACAACGTAATTTTATCAGTGTCTAAAACTGCTGCATTAAATACAGCTTGATTTGAACCAGTCGCTACATAATCCTCAGTTGCTCCCTCTGTTTGTAATACACCGTTTTTATAGACTTGTAAATATTTTTTATCTGGAAAAGAACCACTGTTTAATTGAAAAGTCATATTATCTCCACCTTCGGCATCAGTTCCAACTTTGTTTGTTATATAAACTGTTCCAGCTCCTCCACCAGCTCCGGCTAATTTCCAAGTAGTTGTATCTAAGTCATAAACATAGATTTTGTTATCATCTAATGTCACGCGAACTTCTCCGTCTTCAGAATCCACTAAAGCAGTTAAGGCAGCATAATCAGCAACAGCACCCATCCACTTGCCATCATATTGATTAACAAAATCAATAACAGGATTAATATAATGTTGTGTTACTGTCATTTTAATTGCCATTCCATTCTTTAAATCTTTGGCATAACCAACGACTGGTGTATCACTATTATCATCAAAAGATAATCCCCTAATACAACCAGTTAGATTTAAACCATCTACACCTGTGTATTTAATCTTTTCGAACTGATTTCCATTTAGATCGAACACAGTCAAATAACCAGCAGTTTTAACCGGTGCTACATCGACTGTTATTGTTTCAGCTGTTGAGTTGAAATTACCAACAATGAAAGCTGAATAATTATCTGACACTTTTAATAAACTCATATATTTTTAATTACTTTTAATTATCTTATTTTGTGGCCAGTAAGTTTCATTCATTGGCATTATGAATGGCTTAATAGCTGTTATTTCAAAATAGACATTTGATTGATTATTTTCAAATACTAATCTAAAATTTTCTAAATCTGGCAACTCACTTAATTCTAAGTCTGCTATAAAAAATCTGACACTATCACCTTGTTCATCACCACCAGCAGCCTCACCACCGAACAACATACTTCCAAATGTTCCTTCATTTTGTAATAGTTTGCCTGTTATATCATTGTTATTTCCAAGCAATGTAAATTCACCTAATTTTTTAGTGGCGAAATCAGAATAAATACTTATTGTTGTTTCACATGATTTAGAGATAAATCCACTAACTCTAACTCTTCTTAATCTTTCAAATGACAGTTTATCTAAATCCAAATCTGGTGTAGAGTATTTAAAATATATACTATCATCATCATCAGCTTTTAATAGTTCATCGAAATAAAACACTTTATTATTTATAGAATCAGAAAACACAACTTTATTATCATAAACAGCTATGTCAGATGCACTAACTCCAGTTCTGAGTCTCCAAGTTCCATCTGTAAAATTAAATATTATTAATCTATTATTTATATCGCCTGTTCCTTCTTTACATATACACCAATACTCATCACCAAATA
>ERZ795044.4154-NODE-4154-length-11953-cov-7.581106_pt1 | contig 11953 bp, 11 predicted proteins | sample MGYA00375128_ERZ795044 | MGnify/ENA primary metagenome ERZ795044 (study PRJEB30173, sample SAMN05720213) | anaerobic digester metagenome | isolation source: active sludge of municipal wastewater-treating anaerobic digesters | place: USA | collected 2014-12-22 ... | reverse complement strand
TTACTCTAAAATCAGTGTAAGTATAAATTTAAGTTTACAGTGGGTTTAAGTGTATGTTTAAGAGTAAGTCTATAAAAAAAACAAACTACCGCCCCACCATCACCTCAAACTTATTGATCGCCGAACGGTTCACAGCAGTCAGTGGTAAGCGAACATGTTCCGAGCAAATTCCCATCGCTGTCATAAGTCCTTTGACACCGGAAGGGTTTCCATCTATGAAAATTGCATGCATGATCTCTAAAAGTTTATAGTGCAGTTTTCTTGATTTCTCGAAATTGCCATCAAGTGCTATCCGGATCATTTCAGAAAAATCTTTTGGGTAAGCATTTGAAATTACTGAAATCACACCATCTGCACCGCAGGCGATCATTGGAAGCGAGATCACATCATCACCGCTGATCACCAGAAAATCTTTTGGTTTATTTTTGATGATCTTCATTGCTTTCTCAAGATTTCCGGATGCTTCTTTAATACCTATGATATTTTTGACTTCGTTTGCTAATTGCAAGGTCGTGTCAGCATCCATATTACTACCTGTTCTTGATGGAACATTATAGAGGATCAATGGAACCGGACATGCATTACCGATCATCTTGTAATGCTGTATTATTCCCCTTTGTGAAGGTCGATTGTAATAAGGAGAAACTGAAAGTACAGCATCAATACCATCAAAGTCGAATTCTTCCATTGTATTGAGAATTTCCTGCGTATTATTTCCTCCTAATCCAAGCACAACAGGTATGCGTTTTTCATTTATTTCTAAAACAAAATCTACAATTGCTCTTTTTTCATTTTCAGTTAAAGTTGCTGCTTCACCGGTTGTACCAAGTGGTACCAGGTATTCAACCTTGCCGTCGATACATCTTTCAATTATTTTTCTGAACGATTTGAAATCGATACTACCGTCTTTATGAAAAGGTGTAACCAATGCAACTCCTGTTCCCTTTAGTTTATTCAGATTCATTCTGCTTTTTTTAATTGTTTCAAGAAATGTTCGATCTCATCTATTACCACTTTCATTGCCGGTTCTCCTTTTATCTGAACCATCATATCATACGAATCAGTGGCATTACGTAAATATCTGCCAACCCGGAACCGGGCATGCGACATAGCAGCGATATATTGCAAAGGAAAACATTTCCCTGAATTAAGATTAATTAATATGTCGAATTTCTCTTTGATAAAATTCTGTACTATTGGATTTACCGGAATCATTTTAAAGTTAAGGTCCTTTCTTGTGAAAAAATCAAGACCATATTGTGCATACTGTGAAGCCGGCAAAACTTTTTTATCGACATAACCCATAGCAAGAATATCTTTTTTCAAATTACCTCTTACATTTTTGACATAAGCTTTTACGACTTCATAGTCCTTTTCATCGGTAGCATCATACAGTAAACCGATCTTTCCGGCTTCATTAAATCCAACAACATCTCTTTTGAACTGAACTTTTTTCAATTCCTTCATGAAATGCATATGCCCTAATTTCGCCCTGATTGCTTTTCTTAATTTCATTTACTGTTTAGCATTTTTTCAAAATCATTTTCGGAAATAACTTTTACATTCAACTTCTGAGCTTTTTCAAGTTTGGAGTCACCGGCTTTTTCACCTGCTAACAAAAATGTAGTCTTAGCAGATACTCCACTTTGATTTTTTCCGCCATGTTGCTCAATAACAACTTTTATTTCATCCCGGCTGAAATTACTGAAAGTCCCCGAAACAACAAATGACATTCCATCAAATTTACTGCTTAATCTGGCCGGCATTCTGTCCAAAGCAATTTCCATATTTAAGCCTGCTTTTTCCAGATCCTTTACCAGATTAATATTAGCTTTAATACTGAAAAAGTCAACAATACTTGAAGCAATTTTATCGCCGATTTCTTCAGCACCGATCAGTTCTTCTGCTTTTGCATTTCTGATTGCCTCGATCGACTTAAAATGCAGTGCAAGTTTTTTTGCCACAGTTTCGCCGACATATCTGATTCCGATGGCATACAAAACTCTTTCAAAAGGTACAGATTTCGACTCTTCAATTCCATTCAGAATTTTCTGCACCGATTTTTCCTGCAGACTGATCTTTTTCGATTTTCCGCCATCTTCACTGTCAATTATCTTCTCAAGACCGATCAGATCATCGTACTTCAGTTTATACAGATCAGCCGGAGTATGTATAAGATCATTGTCAAAGAGCATTTCAATCTTACCTTCACCAAGGCTATCGATATTCATTGCACGACGACTGATAAAATGTTCGATGCGACCTTTGATCTGCGGTGGACATCCGGTAATATTCAGACAGTAATGTTGAGCTTCTCCTTCTTTCCTTTCCAGTTTAGTACCACAAACCGGACATTTCTTAATGTAGATAACCGGTTCTGAATTTTTTTTTCTCTTCTTAAGATCTACTCCTGTAATTTTAGGAATGACTTCTCCACCTTTTTCTACAAAAACTGTGTCGCCAATTCGCAAGTCAAGTTTTTCTATCTGATCAGCATTGTGCAATGTTGCACGACGAACTGTTGAACCTGCAAGAAATACTGCTTTCAGATTTGCAACCGGAGTAATTGCTCCGGTTCTGCCAACCTGATAGGTTATATCTTCAAGAACTGTCGATACACTTTCAGATTTGAATTTATATGCAATTGCCCAGCGCGGTGATTTTGCAGTGAAGCCAAGTTCATTTTGCTGATCAATGGAATTTATTTTAATTACAACTCCATCTGTATCGTAAGGCAGATCAAAACGCGCAGTATTCCATTTTTCTAAAAATGAAATTACATCATCGATAGTTTTACACTTTTTTGTATGCTCGCTGATTTTAAAACCCCAGGTTTGAGCGGCTTTTAATGCATCCAAGTGGGTGGTGTACGACATCTTTCCATAAATAGCATAAAGGAAACAATCAAGTCCACGCTTAGCCACTACAGAAGAATCCTGCATCTTGATTGTTCCGGCTGCAGCATTGCGCGGATTTTTCAAAAGGCGGTCTGCTATTTCTTCTTCATCATATCCATCTTCACTCAATTGTTTTTCAATTTCCTTATTGATCTTGTTGAAGGAATTACGTGGCATCAGGATCTCACCACGAATCTCAAACTCATCCGGATAATTTTTACCATGAAGTACTATTGGAATTGAGCGAATTGTTTTAACGTTGTTTGTAACATCGTCACCTTGTACTCCATCACCACGGGTCACAGCTTGTACTAGCCTGCCCGATTTATAGGTCAACCCAATGGCTACGCCATCAAATTTTAATTCACACACATATTCATATTCATGATCCAGACCTTTACGGATCCGTTCATCAAATTCACGCAGATCATCTTCAGAATAAGTATTTCCAAGAGAAAGCATCGGATATTTATGCTTTACTGATTTAAATTCTTTTGTAATAGCCCCACCTACTCTTTGCGATGGAGAATCTTCTGATGCGTATTCCGGATTTTCTTTCTCGAGTCTGATCAGTTCTTCAAGCATCATATCAAAATCATAATCTGACAAAGATGGATTAGCCTGAACGTAATATTTATGATTATGCTCTTCGATCTCTTTTCGCAATTGTTCGATGCGACGAAAAACTTTTGATTCACTCATAATTTAAAGAGAATAATTACCGGTAATTTTATTTCCGGTAAATTTTAGAATTGAATTAACAGCTGTAAATGTAATAAAATCATTTCAGCCGAAAATAATACTATGGATTTGTTGCAGAGATCATCCTGAAACGATCATTAAGATCTTTTCTCACTCTAATCTCATGAAAACCTTGTAGTTCTAATAGTTCAGCCGTTTCATTACTCAACTTTTCATTGATTTCAAGGTAAATTTTTCCGGACTTCTTTAATGATTTTTTTGCCAGAATTGCCAGTCGTTTATAAAAGATCAATGGATCATCATCTGATACAAAAAGCGCCAGATGTGGTTCGTAATCGATGACATTCGATTTCATTTCTATAACCTCACTTGCTTTGACATATGGCGGATTGCTCACAATAATATCTATGTCCGTTTGAATTAAATCTGTTTTAAGAATATCAGATTGAAGAAATTCAATTTCAAGCAAATTTGTTAAAGCATTTTCAGAAGCAACCAATAGAGCTTTCTCAGAAATATCGATTGCAATCACCTGAGAATTGATGATGCTTTTTTTTAATCCCAATGCAATACAACCACTACCTGTACACAGATCTAAGATCAACGGATTCTGTTTCTTATTTTCTTTGACAATCCAATCTACAAGTTCCTCTGTTTCCTGTCGTGGAATCAAAACATCGGGAGTTACTTTCAATTTCATTCCGGCAAACCATGAAAATCCTAAAATGTATTGAACAGGTTCATTTTTAATAAGCCGCTTTGTAATCTCTTCGAATTGGTTTAAAATTTCTTTTGAAAGAGCAAGATCTCCTTTCATTCTAAGATCGATCTTACTCAATCCTGTTAATGCCTCGAAAATTGTCGCAATGATCTGGTCCCTTTCTTCAATTGAATAAAGGACGCCCAATTCTTTCTTAAATTTTTCAATAGATGCAATAACAGTCATGTCAGCTTTAAAAGCAAGCTGAAAAATACAATTTATTATCTGATAACAGACCTAGTCGTTATCTCCTAAACTGTAAAAATTATTCTCTTCATCTTCACTACCGATATCTTCAGCAGCATCATCTAATTCAGAGCCGGGAACATCCAGATCAGTGCCAATTGAGTTTGTGAAGAAATCTTTTTCCTCAGGAACTTCATTGTCTGAATATTCGATACTTTGTTTTTTCATAGAAGTGTTTTCCGGATCAATGTCCGATTCTTCCTTGAATTTGTTGTAAACATCCTGGCTTTTTGGATATGCAGGATAACCCGGAAGTTCGCCATCAGCATTTAATTCCGATGGATTTTGATTGTCGGTTTTTTTACTTAGATCTTTCATGGTAGATGTTTTTCATTTTCTATTAAAAAACAATACCAATTAACACGGATCCTGAATCTGAAATAAAAACAAAATTTAACACAAGTACACTAAAGGTCAGCACAAGAACACAAGTGGTCTCATTTTAAATGAAATCAACGTGTTTCCTGTGAAAAATTTTAGTGAACTTGTATTGAATTTAATTTAGTTCTTTGGAATACGCTTCAACGTTTCCAAAAAATAACCCCAAAATTTCTGTACAGAACTGATCTGAACTTTCTCATCAGGTGAATGGGCACCATGAATATTCGGACCAAAAGAGATCATTTGCATTCCGGGATAATTTGCTCCGAGAATACCACACTCAAGTCCGGCATGACAGGCATTAACTAATGCTTCACCCTTATACATCTCTTTATAAAGGTCATTCATGATCTTTATAATTGGAGCATCCGGGTTTGGTGTCCATCCGGGATATGAACCTTTGAATTCTACTTTAGCACCTATTAATTCGAAAGTATGGCGTAATGTATTTGCAAGATCCATCTTTTCGCTGTCGACAGAACTTCTTGTCAGACATTGAATAGAATATTCACCTTCATTTACAACTACCCGTGCAAGGTTATTGGATGTCTGAACCAGATGTTCTATATCCGGACTCATCCGATATATACCATTGGCGCAGGCATACAAACTTTTCATCAACTTCAACTGAAAGCCTTTTTGCAAAACTCTCTTTTTTATTTCCAGAGGTTTAGCAGTAACAGAGAAATTAGGATCAGTTGTTTTATATTCAAATTCCAGTTCATCGGAAATTTTTCTGATGAAAATTTCAAAATCATTTATCTTACTTTCTTCTAATGCAATTTCTGCAACCGATTCTCTCGGAATTGCATTACGTAAACTTCCACCATCAATAGTTGCAATCTGAAACCCGAATTTTTCAAAAGCTGAAAGCAAAACACGGTTCATGATCTTATTGGAATTACCACGACCTTTGTAGATATCCATTCCTGAATGTCCGCCGGTCAAACCTTTCACATATATTCCATAAAACACACTGTTGGGCGGCGCAGCTTCATGAGTAAAACTACCGGTTGCAGTTACATCTATACCTCCGGCACATCCTATTGTCAGTTCTTTATCATCTTCTGTATCCAGATTCAAAAGGATCTTTCCTTTTAATACACCTGCTTTCAAATTCAATGCACCTGTCATTCCGGTCTCTTCATCGATTGTAAACAAAGCTTCTATAGCAGGATGTTCTATTGTCGGAGAAGCCAGAACTGTCATGATTGATGCTACTCCGATTCCATTATCCGCTCCAAGCGTCGTTCCATTTGCTTTTACCCAGTCACCATCAACAAGCATTTCAATTCCCTGAGAATTGAAATCAAATTTGGTATTGGCATTTTTCTGATGAACCATATCCAAATGACTTTGCAAAACAATTGCCTGACGGTCTTCCATACCTTTAGTCGCAGGTTTTCTGATGATCACATTACCTACATCATCTTTTGTTGTTTCTAATCCCAACTTCTTTCCAAACTGCATCATGAATTCTATAATCCGTTCTTCTTTTTTCGAAGGACGAGGAACAGCATTTATTTCTGAGAAATTAGTCCAGAGCTCTTTCGGCTCCAGGGATGTTATTGATTTTGACATATTTTTTAATTGAAGTATAAGGAGGTAATAGATCGTAATTCGAGTTTCGACGACTTTGATCAAAGTTGATGGAATTACGATTCTCGAAGTACAATCTTGAAACCGGAGTAAAGGTATTCATTTTCCAATTGATTGTTAAACACGAAAATTCTTTACCTTGCTGCTGCCTTTTATGACGGAAAAAAAATATTTACATCGTTGTTTTCAACTTGCACTCAATGGAATAGGTAATGTAGCTCCTAATCCGATGGTAGGTGCAGTAATCGTTTATGAAGATGCAATTATCGGTGAAGGATTTCATCAGAAATATGGCCAGGCGCATGCAGAGGTGAATGCAATTAGTAATGCCATAGAAAATGGCTTTGAAAATTTGCTTTCGAAATCCACAATTTATGTAAACCTTGAACCATGTTCACATTACGGGAAAACGCCTCCTTGCTGTGATCTGATCATTAAACATCGTTTTAAAAAAGTTGTGATCAGTAATCAGGATCCATTTCCGGAAGTTGCAGGAAATGGAATTCGGAAAATGATGGATGCAGGAATAGATGTTGCGACATCTGTTTTAGAATTGGAAGGTCGCGTGGTCAATAAACGTTTCTTTACTTTTTATGAAAAGAAACGACCCTACATCATTCTGAAATTTGCTCAATCGACTGACGGATTTATTGCACCTGAAAACCCGGACCCGGAAAACCGGAAAATCAGCAACGAATTAAGTAACAAACTTGTTCATCAATGGCGAAGTGAAGAAAGTGCTATTCTTGTTGGAACTAGAACTGCTTCAATCGACAATCCTGCACTCACAGTAAGAAATTATTCCGGAAAAAATCCGGTTAGGATGGTCATTGACAAAGAATGTAAATTGCCCTTGACAAATTCAATATTTAATAATGAAGCGCCAACTTTGATCTTCAATGATAAAAAAAATCAAGTACTTGAAAATCTTGAATTCATTAAAATTGATTTTAACATAGAAATTCTAAATCAGATCAATCAAATTGCATTTGATAAAAAAATATTATCTATTCTTGTTGAAGGTGGAAGTAAAATTCATCAACAATATATTGATATGTCACTTTGGGATGAAATCCGGACCATCACTGCTCCACTTGAATTAATTAGCGGTACAAAATCTGCATCATTCACAGGGAATTTAAAAGACAAATTTCATCTCGGAAAAGATCTTATCAAAATCTTCACTCTAAACTCTTAATATTTTACATTATATATATGTATAAACTCAAACAATTGGAATTACTGAATACACTTTGCGCAATTCATTCACCATCAGGGAATGAGGACAATATACATTCATTTCTGTTGAATTATATCAATGAAAATTCAAAAACATGGAAGGTCAGGCCGGAAATTTTTTCAGGCGATGATTTTCAGAATTGCATTGTATTAGTCTTTGGAAAACCGCGTACTGCTGTATATGCTCATATTGATAACATTGGATTTACAGTTCGTTATGGAAATCAGATCGTAAAAGTTGGCGGACCGAAAACGGAAGATGGTTATTTGCTGACAGGTAAAGATGATGAAGGTGAAATTGAATGTACACTTAGAAAAAGTGAAGAAGGTGAGCTGACTTATCAATATTACCGGGAGATCGAAAGAGGAACTGATCTTTCATTCAAACACAAATGGCGGGATGATGAAGAAAGTGTTCAATGTTGTTATATGGATAACCGGCTGGGTGTGTGGAATGCTTTGCAACTTTGTGAAACCATTACAGATGGTGCAATTGTATTCTCATGCTGGGAAGAGCATGGTGGTGGCAGTGTTGCTTTTCTTGCAAAATTTCTATGGGATAACTATCAGATCAGAAAAGCTTTGATCTCAGACATCACATGGATCACAGAAGGTGTTCGTCCGGGAAAAGGAGTTGTAATCTCCATGCGTGACAGTGGAATTCCACGTCAGAAATTTGTACGCGAGATAATTGAACTTGCAAAGAAAAGTAATATTCCATTCCAGCTGGAAGTAGAAAATGCCGGTGGCAGCGACGGAACCGAAATCCAGAAACAGCCCTACCCGATTGATTGGTGTTTCATTGGTGCAGCCGAAGAAAATGTGCATTCTCCTGATGAAAAAGTAAATAAGGCTGACATTGAAAGTATGGTTAAGATGTACAAATATTTGATTGAAACACTTTAATTTAAAAAATTTCGGATTGCGAAATCAACTCAAAACTGATTTCATCTTTGCAGGCATAATCGTTGGTCGATTCGTCGTTCTATCGATAAATACCAAAGTAGTTTCCGCTTTATTTAAAAGTGATCCTGATTCGTTAAATATTTCATAATGAAATCTGATTCTTGCCCCATCATTGTATTCGAGAGTAGTCTTGATCGTCAGCAGATCGTCATAGAAAGCAGGTTTGAAATATTTTATTGAGAACTCAAAAACGGGCAGCATTATTCCCTCCTCTTCCAGTTTTTTATAGGTAAATCCAATCGATCGTAAAAGTTCAACGCGGGCAACTTCGAAATAAGTGGCGTAGTTTCCGTAATATACATAACCCATTTGATCTGTTTCTGCGTAGCGGACCCTTACCTGAATTTCATTTGTGATCATAACAAAATATTTTTTGTGTGAAGATACAATTTGCAATAAATTTTATATCATTGCTACCCTTTAAATTTATCTGATGAAATCACGGCTGCGAATTTTGTTTTTCTTAACTACTGCTCTGCTTTCCTGCAAAACATCATTTCAGATCTCAAAAAAAGAATCCGGTCAGTATAAGTTTTCAGACTCAACCAACACAGAAATTGATTCTTCAATTTACAGTGAAATAGCTCCGTACAGAGAGAAAATGCAGTCAGCCATGAATGAAGTTCTTGCTGTCAGCACTACTTCTCTGGAACGCGGATTACCTGAAAGTAAGTTAGGAAATTTTTTATCGGATGCATGTATGTCTTCTGCAAAAGAAAAAAATATGCAAGCTGATTTTGCAGTATTCAATACCGGCGGACTTCGTCGTCCATTGCCATCAGGTAATATTACAAGAGGTGATGTTTTTGAATTAATGCCATTTGAAAATACATTGGTTATTTTATCTATGAATGGCGGAGATGTCAAAAAATTGGTTAACTTCATCGCTACAAAGGGCGGAGCACCTGTTTCAGGAATACAACTGCGAATACAGGATAGTGTTGCAACAAATGTTTTCATTAATAATGTTGCATTGGATACAACTAAAATATACAGAGTACTCACGTCTGATTATCTGGCAAATGGCGGAGATGCTTTTCCTTTTGTCACTGATAAAAACTGGGATGCCGTAAATCTGAAAGTAAGAGATGCATTGATCGAATATCTTATTTCGCAGACAAAAGCAGGAAAAAAAATTAATGTTGATTTAGACGGACGAATCACTTATGGCCGATAGAAGGGAATTTATAAAAGGAATTTTTGGTGGAATAGCATTGGCAGGATTAAGTTCATTGCCAATAGATCTTTTTGCGAAAGAAGATATGACCAGGCTCACAATCCTTCATACTAATGATGTACATTCCCGAATTGACCCATTTCCTCCCAATGACCCCAAATACCCCAATATGGGCGGAGTTGCCCGCAGAGCAGCATTGATAAAAAAAATCAGGTCGACTGAAAAAAATGTTTTGTTGCTGGATGCAGGAGATATTTTTCAAGGAACACCTTATTTCAATTTATATGGAGGAGAACTGGAATTTAAGTTAATGAGTGAAATGGGATATGATGCTTCTACTTTAGGTAATCATGATTTCGACAATGGTATTGATGGACTTGTGAAACAAATGCCCAATATGAATTTTCCTTTTCTCAATGCAAATTATTCTTTCAACGATACGTTACTTGAAAATAAAGTTAATGAATATAAAATATTTCGTCGCGGAAATTTACAGATCGGTGTCTTTGGCATTGGAATTGAACTGAGAGGTTTAGTCGATCCAAAACTTACAGGAAATATTTTATATAACGATCCGCTTGTTAATGCAAATAGAATTTCTACCTTGCTGAAAAATGAGGAGAAATGTGATTTAGTAATTTGTCTCTCTCATCTCGGTTATAAGTATAACGATAAAAAAGTTTCCGATTCTGTTCTTGCAAAAGAAAGTTCTAATATTGATCTTATCATCGGTGGCCACACACACACTTTCCTCGATGAACCAACACTAATCATCAATAAAGACGGCAAAGAAGTTTTAATTGCACAAGTCGGTTGGGCAGGAATCAAACTCGGACGAATTGATTACTACTTTGATTCAAAAAAAAGAAAAAAAGATTTAATGTTGTCTACTGTAAAAATTAGTGAAAATACAATAGGCCTTTAATTTTTTTTTTATATTTTTTTACAGAATATTTGTATCAGAAATCAGAAGAGTAAAATTTGAATTTTCTGAATGCAATTACAACGACGAATAACACCTGAAAATAATTAATTAGTTAACCAACAAAATCCTTTTCTTGAAAACCACTATTGAGAAAACTTGCGAGAGTATTTGGACAAAATGCCTGCAGATCATCAAAGACAATGTTAGTCCTCAGAGTTTCAAAACCTGGTTCGAACCTATCAAGCCTATAAAACTTGATGCGAAAGTTCTAACCATTGAAGTTCCAAGTCAATTCTTTTATGAATGGCTTGAAGAACACTACATTACTCTTTTGAGAAAAACTATTCGTCAACAACTTGGTACAGACGGCAGACTTGAATACAGCATTGTAATGGAAAACGCAACTGCTGATTCAAAATCTTACACCGTAAAAATCCCAACCCGCTCTCATTCGGATCTGAAAAACTCTCCCGTTAATGTTCCGTTGAATTCTACTGCAAATACCATTCGTAATCCATTCATTATACCCGGGTTAAAGAAGGTAAATGTTGAATCACAACTCAATCCGAATTACACATTCGAAAATTTTATCGAAGGTGATTGCAATCGTCTGGCACGTTCTGCCGGCTATGCAGTGTCGAATAAGCCCGGTGGAACTTCTTTCAATCCCCTGCTGATCTATGGCGGTGTCGGAATGGGAAAAACTCACCTTGCGCATTCTATTGGTATTGAGATCAAAAATTCTCATCCGGGAAAAACTGTTCTTTATGTTTCTTCAGAGAAATTTACACATCAGTTCATCGATGCTGTAAGAAACAATGAACAAAATGATTTCGTTCACTTTTATCAGATGATCGATGTATTGATCATCGATGATATTCAATTCTTCGCAGGAAAAGAAAAAACACAGGATGTATTTTTCCACATCTTCAACCACTTACATCAAACAGGTAAACAATTAATTCTAACCTCTGATAAAGCTCCGGTGGATCTTCAGGGAATGGAACAACGTTTACTTAGCCGATTCAAATGGGGCTTAGCTGCTGACCTTCAGATGCCTG
>ERZ795044.4152-NODE-4152-length-11954-cov-4.325826_pt1 | contig 11954 bp, 24 predicted proteins | sample MGYA00375128_ERZ795044 | MGnify/ENA primary metagenome ERZ795044 (study PRJEB30173, sample SAMN05720213) | anaerobic digester metagenome | isolation source: active sludge of municipal wastewater-treating anaerobic digesters | place: USA | collected 2014-12-22 ... | reverse complement strand
TTTTTATAAATATTTATAATTTCATTATTTACTTCTGGTTTATTCAATATATTAATTTTTATTTAATATTTTTATTTAATATTTTTTGTATTTTTATAATTTTTTTAAAATCATCATTTAATTTATTTAAGAGAATATTTTCTTTGATATTTATTTTTTTATGTTCTTCTAAACTACGTAAATCAGATATCATAGCTAAAATAGCTAAATATATTTTTGTTTTTTTATTAAATTAACATTATATGAATAATGTTCAGTATTGTAATTTGCATTACCTATAATTATTTTAATATTAAATTTATTAATCATTATTTCAAATCTAGTATCTTTATCATCATTAAAGAATTCACTATAATATGAATAATAACCTTCTTTCCATTTAGATGCATCTTTTAAAATTGATAATAATAATTTTTCGTAAACATCAATAATATTCTTATTTATTTTCATATGTATAATTTTTATTGTTTACCCATTTTATTCAATAATTTTTCTAATTTTAAAGATCTCTTAGTACTACTTGATAAACTATTCATTAATATATTTTCTTTATTATCTAAATCATCTATTTCATTTTTATGTAAAAAATATTTATACATTTCTGATACATCATGATAATGTTTATTATACCAATGTATTTTAAATGTACATAATGTTGTCACACTATTTGATTTAACTTTAATAATTGCATGCATAAAAAAATCAGTATTAAAACTAATATTGAAATATAATTTATTTTCATCATCTATAAAATTACTATTAATAATAATAGAATTATAATGATTGTCTTTATTCCAATTTTTACGATCTTGTAGTTTTAATACTAATATTTTTTATAAATATTAATTATATCATCATTAATTTTCAATTTTCGCATAATTTTTTATTTATTCAAAGTTAATAAATAAAAATTAAAATACCAAAAAATTATTGAACTTTTAATACATCAGAAATTAAAGATTTAAATTTTTCTTTACCTATTCCACCTACTAATACTTTTGGATATTCATTTAATGGGATGAATAGAAGAGTTGGAACACTTTTTACATTAAAAATAGTGGACAATTCTTGTTGTTCTTCAACATCAATTTCATAAATATTCATTTTACCTTCATATTCTTTACTTAAATCTTCCAAAACGGGATGTAATTTTTGACATGGAATACACCACCCCAGTGCACTAAAAACCAATATACTAGGTAAATGACCATTATATTTCCATTCTTGATTATTTTCGAAATCAAATATTTTTGTTTTGAAAGTTTCAATTGTTAAATTTTCCATAATTTATTTATTATTTTTTAATTTATCCTTCTTCAATAAATATTCAATGTATTCTGATTTTGATAATTTTTTTGTTTCAATCATATCATTAATAATATCATCTAATTCTTTATTTATTGTAATAGATAATGTTTTTTTCTTGTTTTTCTTTTTTGGTCTAGCCATATATAATTTTATTTTATTAAAATATATATGTAAAAATGGAAAAAGTTGAGTTTTATAATTTAATATATACTATTAAAATACTATTGAAACTATGAAAAAAATAAAAACTAAAATAAAGTTATCAATTACGATTGACGAAGATGTATTTAATTACATTAATGAAAATTTTGATAATAAATCAAAATATATTGAATATTTAATATTTAAAGATTTATCTGATAATAATCTATTAAAAAATAATTTTAAATACTATGGGGATAATTTATCTAACAACAAATAAAATAAATGGTAAAAAATATATTGGAGTGGATACAAAAAATAATAAATATTATTTTGGTTCTGGTACTGCAATAAAACATGCACTTAAAAAATATGGAACAGAAAATTTCATAAAAGAAATCATTGAAAGTAGTGATGATATACAATATTTATTTGAAAAAGAAAAGTATTGGATTAACTATTATGATGCAGTTAATTCAAAAGATTTTTATAATATGTCGATAGGTGGAAAAGGTGGAAATATGTTAATTAATGATGAATCTATAAAAAAACATAAAGAAGGAAATAAAAAATCAATTAAAACAACAATTGAAAAACGTAAAGGTAAAACCTATGAAGAAATATATGGAGATAATGCCGAAAAAGAAAAAGAAAAAAGAAAACAATCATTGTTAGGTAAAAAACACAATGAAGACAGAATTAAAATAAATAGTGAATCACATAAAGGTATTGTAACATGGAATAAAGGATTAACAAAAGATACTGATATAAGAGTAAAAAAATATAGTGAAAATGTAAATAGACCAAAATATTTAAAAATATATGAATTAATTGTTCCAACTAATGAAAAGATATCATTTTATGGTAGAAATGAATTGAAAAAATATTTAAAAAATATAAATAAGGATTTTAAATTTAAAAATAGAATAAATTGTGATAAATTAATTAAAAATAAACAATTAAATGGATATTCTATTAAAATAAAAAAGGGGTTTTAAACACCATTTTTTACTTTTATTTTATCAACAATGTAGTTAGTTATAATTTGAGGAAGATTTATACCAGAAACCACACAAAAAGTTGCCATATGGGGTGATATATTTATTTCCATTACGTAATATCTTCCATCATTTAAATCTTGGATAATATCAAATCCTAATATATCACATTCTATATGTTTAGATATATCAACACACATATTTTTAATACTATCTGGTACATCTGCTTTTACTGCTTTATTACCCAATGCAACATTACTTCTAAATTCACCATCTTTTATTAATTTTCTTTTAATAACTAATTCAACATTATTTTTAACGACAATTATTCTAAAATCACCATCATTTGGTATTAATTTTTGAATCATTAATAATTCATTATTATTCTTAAAAAATTCAATTAATTCTTCTGAACTATTAACTTTCCAAACACCTGTTCCTCTATCAGCATCTATTTTTTTAACAATAACAGGATAACCGAAATTATCATTAATCATGCTTAAAATTTTGTTATTTAATTTATATGTTGATATGGTAGGAATATATGTATATCCTAATGATTCTGTTAAATCCATTCCATATGATTTTGTATCAAACATATGAAAATTTTCATATCTTAAAAATGGAACATTATGTTTTTTTAGATAATTTACAATTAACATTGATATTGTAGATTGTTTTGACATAAAACCAAAAAATACAAAATCATAATCTTTTAAATTGGTATTATTTATATAATAACCATCTTTCAATCTATAAATATTGGAATAATCGTAAAAATCAACTAATGTATCAGGTAATGTTTCATTAATTATTTTTGGAAATAATTCACTCATCGTATAACAATTTCTAAAAATATTGGTTGGATCTGGTTCACCATGTGTATCAATTTTAATATTAAATTGTAAAAATAATACTCTATTTTTAGAAGTAATATCTAATTTTTGAAATCGAATTGCTTTAAAAGGAATATTATAACCTACATCTACATATAATTCATCACCTTTTTGAATGATATCACCAGCGATAAAATGTTCTCTAGATTTTAAAAATTTCAACTGTTTTTCAGTTAAATCATCAAATTTAATAGGTATGATATAATCACCTTCTTTAAATGGTATATTATTATGTTTTTCTACCAAATATTTTAAAAAATTAAAGTATTTTGTTTTCAATGTGTTAAACATATTATTTTTTTTATATATTAAAATTAATAAAACCATTTATTGTATTCTCTATCCAACATATCATAATCTAAAATTTTTCGTTTTGTTGGTAAATCATCCCAATTAATTTTAGAAGATGTTAAACATAATAATTTTAAAAATTCAATATCTTGTACTTCAGATACAGTATGTTCATTGAAATATCCCACTGATATATTTGTACATTCTGGTATTAAATTAATAAATTGATATGAATCTGTTCTACCACCATTATCATCAGTATCATACCAAAAACCATATTCATTATATCTTCTAGCTATTTCTTTTGCAAAAAAATCTGAACAACATTTTCTTCTTTGTTGAGCAGTTGTAATCATATTATAACCTCTTCTATCAAATGATATACACCTATTTATTTTTGGTAAAATACCATTATTTACATATTTATTAAATTTTTTAGATAAATCATCTGATCCTAATCTACCTATTTCTTCACCGATAAAAAAATAATACAAACCAGGTACATTTTCACTAATCATATATAAAAGAACTACTAACCCAGCTTTATCATCTGCTCCTAAATTTGAACTACCATCAGTCTTTATAAAATCATCATATTCTATTTGTTTAACTTTTAATGATTTATCAACATATGTTAATTTAGTTAATACTGTGTCAAGATGACAGGTGAACATAGTATCCGAAAAAGTATTATCATCTTTTTTTACAATAATGAAGTAATTACCAAATTCATCTTTTTGGAAATGAAATTCAGTCAATAAATCTATTATTTCATCTTCTGTTCCATAAGGATATAATTTAGTAGTTAATTTTAAAAATGTTTTTTTAACATCTATCATTTTACGCGTTTTAATCAACAATGTACAAAATTAATATATTAATTTGAATTAAACAAAAATATATTTGTAATTAATTTATATATAAATAAAAATAAAATTTTAACATGAAAACTAAGTTTAATGATTTTATTAATGAATCATATAAAATATCAGAAGACGATTATCGTTATTTTCAAGGGTATTTAGATGAAGAAGGAAAATATATAAATAGTATTAAAGAAAGAAGAAATGATTGGGAAAGAATGATGTTAGCTTCTTGTAAAACACATTGGGGAATCGGTGATGGTGATCCAAAAAAATTTCCAATGCAAGAAATGAAACAAGTCATAAAAGAAGTTTTAGATGAATATATGAAAAAATTTGATAAGTAATGAAATATTTAAAATCATATAATGAATCATTAAAAGATTATTTAAAATCTAAATCAGATGATGATATTTTAAGAGATTTAATAAATTTACCACCTGAAGAAATACTTAATAAATCAATAAAATTTAATTTTATTTATGGTTTTAAATATTTGATTGATAACAATTTAGTTGATAAAACTACTAAATACATTATCGAAAAGTATAAATTGGGATTACATCAAAATGAAATGAAAGACTATGAAAAATGGTTTTTAAAACAGTTAAATGGTTTAAATGTTTATAGGTCAAAATATAATAATTTTTTAATCTATAAAAAAGGTAGTAGTGTTTTATTTAATTACAATGAAATAAATTATATTTTTTACTATGATTATGATAAAATATATTCAATTTTTTTATTAAAATTTGATATTAACTATCAGTTACAGAAGATTTTAGTTAAGGGATTAGTAGAAGAACATTTAAAAATTAGGGTGAATACATCAAGCTTTATACAGAGGTAATAGAACCCGACAGTAGAAGAACATTTAAAAATTAGGGTGAATACATCGAAAGGGATACTGGTGCCGCATCAACGCAAAGTAGAAGAACATTTAAAAATTAGGGTGAATACATCACCTCGCTTATATATATATAAATATTAAAAAGTAGAAGAACATTTAAAAATTAGGGTGAATACATCTGGGGAGTTAACTGTCAGCGGCGTTATCCGAGTAGAAGAACATTTAAAAATTAGGGTGAATACATCGTTTTGGAAATAAACCAATGCATCGTTATAAGTAGAAGAACATTTAAAAATTAGGGTAAATACATCCGCTAATCAATGGTAAACGACATATAGATCAGTAGAAGAACATTTAAAAACTAATTTAATATAATAATTATTTAACAATAATTTTTAAAAATTTTAAAATATTTAGAAAGAGTATCCTGATATGGTGCTCTTTTTTCATATATATCTATTATATCATTATAATAATATTTTAAATCTTCATATGCACATAAAATATCATCTAAATCTAACAAAGGTATTTGATCTAAAAAATCTATCTTATTATAATCGTTTATTATTGTACCGTTTGATTTAACAATTTCCATTAACCCCCCACTACTTACATGCAAAATTGGTAATTCACATTTAACTGCTTGACATGTTACTTTAGAACCAGAATCTCTAAAAAATAAAGATATGAACGCATCAGAATTTCCAATTATATCTGACATTTTTTCATCATTATCTATATACCCATGTTTTATTATATTTTTAGGTAAATCTATATCACAATACCCTATTAAATTAATAATGTCATTTTTCATATATTTAGCTAATTCTATTAAATCAGTTAATCTTTTAATTTCTCTATTCCAGTTTGTAGCGGACGTAACCCATGTAAATTTTTCATTATTAGTTTTTCTTTTAAAAAATATATTATCATCTACATCATTTAATATTACAGATGAATTATTCAATTCAATATTATATAAATTGTTTAATGATAATCTTGAATAATCTGATATAAATATAACTTCATTTGATTGTAAAGCAGCTTTATTTAATGCATCATTTTTATATTTTAAATTATTTTGCCAATATATTCCATCCATTCTTTTAATCAATGGTATATTATTTTTTGTTGACCATTTTAATATTTTATTTGGATATACAGTATTTGTAATTATAATATCAGCTTTTTTATAATCATAAATTCTTTCAAAATTATATAAATGAGCATATTTTGTTAAATCTCTCATAATATCATTTTCAATAGGACCATATGATTCTTTATTATGATTCTTGTTTGAATAATCATTTATTGAACAATCAAAGTATTTTTTTATTTTCATCTTTTTTATTTTTCCACCATTTTGTTTTAACTTTTAACATATTATCATCTTCGAAATGAACAACCCATCCTTCTATATTTTCTAAATCTTTACTTATACGTAAAAGTTCATCTAATGTTTTATAATGTTCTTTAACAATTTTAATACCATCAGTATTAAAATCTTGAATATTTAAATATCTACCATCAATATTATTTCTTAATTTTAATAATATTAAATCATCATTTTGATATTCAACAATTCTATTTATACCAGTAAATTCAAATATGGGTTGAATATTATTATCTAAACAATTTTTAATAAAATTGTAATATTTATTATTATATAAAAATTTATTAGTTCTATTATTTATTTCATCACCAAATCCACTTTTAGCAAATGATAAAATTTGATTATTTGGTAATTTAGTAAATGATATTAAAAAACCATCTTCTTTTGTAGTTATATTTTTTATTTTTTTATCTTTAAATAATTCATATGAACTATGTTTATATTGATCAATTTCCCAAAATTTATGAAGTAATAAATTATGATTAAATATTGTTCCATCATCATTAAAAATATATGTTATACCCTTTAATTCTAATGCATTTATATATGGTTTATCTATAATAGGTAATATAAAATTATTATATTTAGCATGTCTATAACCAAATATAGATGCATCATAATTATCCACAATATATTTTCTTTCATAAAAATACATATCTGGATTATTATTTACAATATTTATACAATCATTATATGTTGGTATATAAAAATTCATAATTCTATATATTTAAAATATGAATTTTGTCTTAAAAAATTAATATCCACGATATCTTTCATTTTCTGATTCATCCACATCATATTGAGAATATGATTTATTTGAACCCAATGAAACTGATATTAAATATATTGTTTCTAAATCAGTACCATTTTCTTCTAAAATCTTTTTAATATTATTTTCATTAATATAACTATCATTTCTATAATGAGCGGTATTAAATGTATATTTATTACTGTTATTTGAATAGTAATAATAACTATTAAGTGTAACACCTATTTTTCTTTCTATTGATGATTTTGGTTTAGTTGAATCAATAAATACCAATTGTATATTATTATCACCTACATAATCCATCCAATATGATAATGAACTAACTATACACCAATTAGTATCATTTGCTATATCATCTAATGATTCATGTGATAAAACTCTGACAATTGTAAGATTACCATTATCAAAAACTATTTTTAAATCAGGATTATTTTTACATAAATCTTGAATATCACTATTTTTATTAGACGAATATACAAAATCAATTAATGATTGAATTAATTCATCTTGTGTTTTATATCTAGATATTTTTTTAATAAATAATTTATTATATAAATCTAATTTTTCTTTAGATTCTGGTGTATCCGCAGTTAATTCTCTAATTATTTCAATATAATCTGCATCAAAATGTAAATTTCTTCTTAAATGTGCAGGATATTCATTTGCAAAAAGTTTTGCATTATGTTGATCAATTATTAATGTTAAATCATCTTCTAATTTTTCAAAATTAGTATTATATGTTCTACCGTTTATAGTAAATGGAACTTTTTGTAACATATAATCAGTTACATTCATTGGTAAATTTCTTAATATATTTTTATTTTCTATAAGATTTTTTAATAATAATTTTAATCGTATAAATGTTATTTTTTCAATAAAATGAAAATATGTAAATAATCCCAAATATCCACTATGATTTTCTAACATTTTTTTAATTCTTAAATATGTCTTATTTGTTTCATCAATATTTTTATTTCTTAAAATTTTTAAAGCTAAATCTTTATTTTCTTTAATATATGATTTATAATCAAATACTTTGAAATTATCTTTAATAAATTCTCTTGTTCTATGTAATGTAAAATAATCTTCTTTAATTAATAAATCGTCACATATATTATCTAGTTCTAATCTTGACATATGATAATAATTATCTGGTAAATTATATTTTTCTCTTAATTGATGTTTTATATCATTTAATAAATGTTTATAAGTTCTATCTTTATCTGGATTTTCATTAACAACATTCATTATAAAATTTGCAAATCTATTATTATTTAAATTAATAAAAGATTTATAAATTAAATCTTTGAAATTACTAAATTTATATATTTCATCATTATCCATTAAGAATAAATCAATATCTCTTTTTATAATATTTATTAAATTATTATCACTACCTAACCATTTAACATTTTTAGCAACTATTTTATGTGAATTTAAAGCATCTTGTATTTTATTTTTTAATAATTGATCGTACATAATTAACTTATTTAATTTTATATACTATATATAAAAAAATAATGACTTTTTAATGAAAGATGTATTATTAAAAAAATTAATAATTGATGAATATTTTGGTATTTTAAATAGAAATGGATTTGAACATGTTTTACAAAATACAATAAATAAAAGATATATTTATTTATTAGATTTTAATAATGTTAAAAAGATGAATAATGAACTTGGATATAAAAAGGTAAATGAAATATTTAAGCAAACTTTTAATGATATGAAGGATACATTTATTATTGGTAGAGCATTTTCTGGTGATGAAATATTTTTCACCCCTTCAACAGAACAAGATTCACCTGATTTTGTTATTCCATTTTTAACCGAAATGTGTTTAAATAATGGGTTATCATTTGGATATAATTATTGTATATATGATCCAACTAAAGATAATCTCAAAGATAAATTAAATGAATTAATAGATAATTTTCATAAATAATGAATAAAAATTTTCATACACTTACAACAGCATATAGATTAGATTTATCTAAAGTAAATGATAAATCATTTATATATGAATTAATAAAGAAATTAAATGTTGATGAAATATATAATTCATTTAAAACATATGATAGTATTATGAATTATGGTCAAATTTGTAATTGTAATAGTGGATTTTTATGTGAACATAGATTACAATGGATTGTTGATTTTCTAGTAGAACAAGAAAAAATTATGAAAATTAAAAAAATAAAAAATAATATATGATAGTACAAGATGTTTTATATGACGCATATGGAATGGAAAAAAAACCAAAATCTGATCCAAAATTAGAAATTAGAAAGAAAAAAATAAATAAAATAAAAGAAAATATTAAAAATGATAAATCTTATTAATGATTTATTACCAGTTACACCAATAAATAAACCAAGTGGTTTGTTATATTACATAGACTATGTATATGTAGATAAAGTTAAAGAAAGAAATAAAAAACTTAAAAAAATATTAAAAAATATAAATGAATCTACCAACAATGCAAAGAATTTATTCTAAATTATGTGATGTTGATATTGTAGAAATAAAACCATTATCTAATAAACCATATGTCACACCATATATTGATTTTAAATATGATGATAGTTATTTTAAAATTAAACAAAGATTAGATAAAATTAATAAAATTAAAGAAAGGATGAACAATGGACATTAAAATAGTTGAAGATTTAAATAAAAATAATGATTCTTATTTCAATAGTAAAACAACTCCATTATCATATAGAGTTTCTTTAAATTTACATAAAAATGTTTTAGTATTGAAAAGAGAATATTTTTGTGTTGGTTATACGGGTAGTGAAGGTCATGGTAGATATTATTATAATTGCGATGAAAAATGGACAAATAATATACCATTGACATATGCTAGTTTTATAACTAGAGATATAGATAATGAAAAATTAAAAACAGAAGCTGAAATAAATTTAATTAAAACGTTTCAATCTAAATCAATAGAATGTAAAAATAAAGAATTAAAAAGAATTTCAGATGAAATTATTAAATCAAATAAAATAGTAAAACAATACGATGATATTTATAATTATTTAGATAATTATGAAAGAAAGATTAAAATTAATAAATTATTAAAAATAATAAAAAATGGTAGAAAAAATATCTAAAATACATGATGATATAAATGAAATATTTTTAAGATTTGCTTTTGATTATAATACAGAAATAACTAGAAAAAAAATATGTTATTTAATATCACAATATTTAGATAGAGAAATTATAGATCAAACTTCACAAGAATTTGTTGATCAAAATAAATTTTGTTTTATGGTTAACATTGATGGTCAATATTATGAATTAATGAACTATATAAATAATATTAATATTATAGAAAGAGGATTAAAACTTAAAAAAATTAAAAATAAATTAAAATGGAAAGAATAACCGATACACATATTTATTTTTGGGGTTCAGAATTATCGAACTGGTATATGTGTAAATTTGAATATAAAGGACATATTTTTTATAACAGTGAACAAGCATTCATGTGGGAAAAGTCATTATATTTTAATGATGAATCAACTGCTAAAAAAATTTTACAAGAATCTGATCCAAGAAAAAATAAAAAATTAGGAAGAGAAGTAAATAACTTTGATTCAAATGAATGGTCAAAAGTATGTTTTGATATTATGGTAAATGTAAATTTATCTAAATTTTCATCTTCATTAATATTAAAAAATCTTTTAATAGAAACATATCAAAAAACAATAGTAGAAGCATCACCACTAGATAATATTTGGGGAATAGGTTTACATTGGGAAAATGATTTAGTATTAGATGAAAAAAATTGGAAAGGTCAAAATCTATTAGGTAAAGCTTTAATGGAAGTAAGAAAACAATTAAAATAATATGTCAATACAACAATTTTTATTAAATTTAAATTTAAAACACAGAAAACCAAAAATATACAAGATTATGAATAATATTGATAGGAAAAAACAAATTAATAAGTTAAAGAAAAATCAATGATAGAAATAGGTGATTATGTAAAACTCCATAAATAGACACATGGGTTATCTCTTTATAAATATGATGAAATATTCATGATTTTAGATATTATAAAAGACGGTAATTCTGGTTCATATTGTAATCAACACTATGCAGTTTTAAATAAAAGTTGTATGAATAAAGAATTAAATATGGATGATAATCGGAATTTTGAATATAATGGTTTTGATCCATCTATATGTGTAAGATTAGGTAATTTAGTTTTATATGAAAAAGGAAGAGTAAATAAATTAAATAAAATAATCAATAGATTAAATGACAAATGAAGAAGTAAAAAATTTTTTAATACAAAATGGTGCATATCCAGATTTTGAAATAGTTAATGTTACAATATTTGATGTTGATATAAAAAACGGTAGTCAACAATTAACAAAAACTATTTCAAAATCTGGATATGCACCATTTTGTATTAAAAAATTTTT
>ERZ795044.4151-NODE-4151-length-11954-cov-8.010421_pt1 | contig 11954 bp, 9 predicted proteins | sample MGYA00375128_ERZ795044 | MGnify/ENA primary metagenome ERZ795044 (study PRJEB30173, sample SAMN05720213) | anaerobic digester metagenome | isolation source: active sludge of municipal wastewater-treating anaerobic digesters | place: USA | collected 2014-12-22 ... | reverse complement strand
AATGTAAGAATAATGAATAATATTATTTATTCCAATGGTTCAGGGAGGGCAATTTCGTTTGATAAGCTTGATTCTAGTGATGTGGCGGAATTTACCATCAATAATAATATTTATTATTTGGCTAATGCGGTTCAGGCTAAATTGATTTTTGTTGACGGTATTGGTTACACTCTGAGTGAATGGCAGACTCAAACCGGTCAGGATTTAAATAGTTTAACTTCGCAACCTTTATTCCAATCAACTGTTAATACTATTACCCATAGCCCCGGTCAACCGGCCAGTTTGGCGGCTGGCATTGCCGAAGCGGATGCTTACAAAAACATGCTTAAGTTGTCATCAGGCAGTCCGGCAATTAATGCCGGCGCCAATCTGGGCGCTGATTTGTATTATGATTTTTTTGGTACTAAGCGACCCCAAGACGCGGCGACTGACATTGGTTTTTATGAGCTGGCGTCTGCTTCTCCTCCGCCTCCCATCTGCTCGCCTGATTGGATCTGCACTGCCTGGAGTCCGACTACTTGTCCGTCTTCCGGCACCCAGACCAGAACCTGTACTGATAAAAATAATTGCGGCACGACTAGCGGCAAACCGGCGACCACTCAAACTTGTACTTATGTTGCTCCCATCTGCTCGCCTGATTGGATCTGCACTGCCTGGAGTCCGACTACTTGTCCGTCTTCCGGCACCCAGACCAGAACCTGTACTGATAAAAATAATTGCGGCACGACTAGCGGCAAACCGGCGACCACTCAAACTTGTACTTATGTTGCTCCCATCTGCTCGCCTGATTGGATCTGCACTGCCTGGAGTGTTTGTAATTCTGCGGGCCGGCAAATCAGAACCTGTACTGATAAAAATAATTGCGGCACGACTAGCGGCAAACCGGCGACCACTCAAACTTGTACTTATGTTGCTCCCATCTGCTCGCCTGATTGGATCTGCACTGCCTGGAGTGTTTGTAATTCTGCGGGCCGGCAAATCAGAACCTGTACTGATAACAAGTCTTGTGGTACGGCCAGCAGCAAGCCGAGCGAATCGCAAGCTTGTACTTATATTCCGCCTCAAGGCGGGTCTATACCGGAGACGCAAAAAACCCAATCGACTAATCGTGAGCGCCTGAGTTATAGATTTTATCAGGGCCGGCTGGTTAAATTGGCCAATGACTCGGCGATTTATCACATTGGTCCGGACAATAAACGCCGGTTATTTTCCAATGAGGGCACTTACTGGACCTGGTATTCAGGTACTTGGAAGGATCAGATTATTGAGACAGTTTCTCAAGATGAATTTGATAATATTGCGATTGATAAGAATGTTACTATTCGGCCCGGCGCTAGTTTAATAAAATTCGCCAATAGCGCCAAAATTTATGCTGTTTTACCCAATGATACTTTATGTACCGTGACTGGTTTGTATAATAATTACTGGCGGAACAGAGTGATTTTAATTCAGAATTCATTTGAAATGGATTACACTAAAGACGGTAATTGCCAAATTGCCGCTTCTTCCAAATATCCGGACGGGTCCCTAATTCAATATAAGGAATCGGCGGAAATTTATTACATTCTGGACGGCTATAAACACCTGGTATCGCCAGAGGTGTTTAAAGCCAATAATTTTAGCCAAGCCAATACTGTCATTAACGTTCCGACCACCATTAGTTATCCGACCGGTTGGGATTTGGAGAAGTGGTAGTTATCTTTTTTGGGATTAAAGTCAATAAACTAAAGACGCCCCAATGGGGCGTCTTTAGTTTGGTTGCCGGCAATGATTGATAGCCAATCGCTGGCGGGTATTTATTTTTTTGATAAGAGATAAGTGTTTTTAAGCAAACAGGCGACGGTTAATGGGCCGACCCCTCCCGGGACCGGTGATAACCAGCCGGCAATTTCCGCTACTGCCGCATCGACATCGCCAACAGTCTTTCCCGCCACTCGGTTAATACCGACATCAATCACAATGGCGCCGTCTTTGACGTTTTTCTTTTTTAAAGCGTTGGCGCGGCCAAGAGCGATAATGATTAGATCATACTTATAGCAATCAGTCGGTATTTTTTTTGTTGTTTTAGCCGATTTGATGTCCAAGTTTGTTTTTAGGTGTTTTTTCAGGTCTGTTAGAAAAACATCGCTGTTACCGATGATGATTGTTTTTTTGTTTTTCAGATTTTGGCCGGTCGCTTTTAGGAGTTCAATAATTGCCCCAATGGTCGGTGGAATCAGTTTAGGATTTTTGGCCACAAAACCGTCGACATCTTTAGCCGGATTAATGGCGTTGATAATTTTATCGGTCTGATATTTGTCCGGGAGCGGCAATTGGACAATAATGCCGTTAATGTTTTTATCCTGATTGAGAAATTTTATCAATTTTATCAATTCTTGTTCCGAGATATTGTCGTAACATTTTTTGTTGCACAGATATTTATGAAAAACAATGCCGATTTGTTGGCAGGATTTTTCTTTTAGTTGGAGATATAATTCCGAAGCCGGATTATCGCCAACTAAAATAGCGGCTAGACCAGGTCGGTTTTTTTGCCGCGAAATTTTCTTGGCTAAATCCAATTTGATTTTTTCCGCCAATATTTTACCGTCGAGAATTTTGGCGGTCGCCTTTATCATAAGTCAAGTTAGTAAAGAGGAAATTTTTTAGTTAAGTGGAAAACTTTCTGCTTGATTTGTTGACGCAGTTTTTGGTCGGCGGGGTTGTGCAGAATTTGAGCGATCCACTGGCCGATTTGTTTCATTTCTTTGTCTTTTAAGCCGCGAGTGGTTAAAGCCGGCGTGCCGATTCTGATGCCGGAAGGATTAAGCGGGGTAGCCGGGTCAAATGGAATCATATTGGCATTGGTGTAAATTGCCGCTTCGGCCAGTAGTTCGGCGCCTTGTTTACCGGAGAGGTTCAAGTTTTGGCAATCAATCAATACTAAGTGGTTCTCGGTGCTTTCAGCCACTAATTTAAGGCCTTGGTCAATTAGAGTTTGGGCTAGTGTTTGAGCGTTTTTAACGGTTTGTTTCTGGTCTCGGGCGAATTTGGCGGATAGCGCTTCTTGGAAACAGACCGCTTTGGCGGCCGTGATATGATCTTGGGGGCCGCCTTGCAGACCGGGAAAAATCGCTCGGTCAATTTGTTTAGCCAGCGTTTTTTTGCAAATAATAAAAGCGCTTCTCGGCCCGCGAAGAGTTTTGTGGGTAGTCGAGGTGACCACATCGGCGTAAGGAAACGGCGAGGGATGAACCTTGGCAATAATCAGTCCGGCAATATGAGCAATATCGGCCAACATTAGAGCATTGACGCTGGCGGCAATAGCGCCGAATTTTTTAAAATTTATTTTTTGGGTATAGGCAGTAGCGCCGCAGACAATCATTTTAGGTTTTTCTCGTTTGGTGATTCGGGCGATTTCTTGATAATTAAATTTACCGGTTCGAGGATTGACGCTGTAATGGACAAAATTAAATAATTGGCCGGAAAAATTGACCGGACTGCCATGAGTCAAGTGGCCGCCAGCACCCAGATCAAGCGCCAGAATTTTATCGCCGGGTTTTAATAAACCAAGATAGGCAGCCAAATTGGCTGAAGAGCCGCTATGAGGCTGGACATTGGCGTGCCAGTTTTTATTATTTAGGCCGAACATTTTTAGCGCCAGCGCTTGGGCGGCCGTTTCTATTTCATCAATAAATTGGTTGCCGGTGTAGTAGCGTTTGCCGGGATAGCCCTCGCTGTATTTGTTGGAGAGCGGCGTGCCCATGGCTTTTAAGACATTTGGGGAAGCGTAATTTTCACTGGCAATCATCACCAAGCTATTTTGTTGACGTTTGGTTTCCTGGGTGATTAATTGGAAGATTTTTTGTTTATTCATATTGATATCGTAACAAAAATTGGCGGTAAAGACAACCGGTTTGCTAAATTTATAATATAGTTTTATAATTTAATCAAATTAGTTCTTTAGTTTTAATCCAGGAGGATTCAGGAATGAGTTTATTTAAGTTTATCAGGCGTTCTCAAACAGTACCAGCCGCCGCCCCTCAGATTGGTCCCCAACAAAGGGGGGCAATTATTCCATTTCCGGCGACTAAGGTTGCCGCTGGTCCGACTCGGCCGGTTATTTCCTTAGAACAAGCGGTGATTCAGGAAATTATCAGCGAGATCAGGTTGACTAACGTTGTCACGGAAGCTATTTTTGTCAAAATGATGTCGCGGTTGACCAGTGCCGCCATCACCACGGTTTTAGCGGTGATGAACGATGGCCAGTTAAGTCAGTATAGGCAATTTTTTCGCCAGTATTATTGCGGCAAAAAATGAATAACCGCCCATTTTCTTTTTGAAAATGGGCTTTTGTGAATAAAAGAATTAGGAGTTTGGTGTTTACTAATTAATTTTAAAACCGTAATTGTTAATTTGATTTATAATATTTTGTCTTTTGTTTTTAGGGGTTAGGCGTTTTTTGAGTAATAGGTCCTTCTAGTGTTTTCACCATATAACTTCCTTCCAGGTTATAGCCGTTTTTTTTGTAGTATTCTCTTACACCAACACCGCTAATGACAGCAATTTTTTTCAGTTGGTGCTGACGAGTAATTTTTTCCGCCTGTTGCAGTAATTTTTTGCCCAGGCCCAAATGTTGCACGGCGCCAGTCTGGTTTAGGGGGGTGAGCTGACCATAAGTATGCAATTCGCGGATAATGGCGGCGTTTTTCAGTTCGGGAATAAAATTATCTTCCGGCCGGTTATTCAGTCGTAATCTCAAAAAAGCGAAAAGCGTTTTTTTATCCAAAGATTCATAGCTCAAGAAATATTCCATTCCGCCGCTGGCTTGATATTTTTTAATATTTAATTTGAAATTTGAAATTTTAAATTTTAAATTTCTATCTTGGTGTCCGGCTTCGCGACAGCGGAGACATTGACATTGCCAGCCTTCCTTGACGCTTTGTTGTTGGATTAGTTGGCGTAGATTGGTGATTTTGTTGCCGGCAATAATACTTTCTTCGGGGATGTCGCGTATTAGTCGGGTGATGCGCACCCAAGGCGGCGTGATTTTCTTTATTTTTTTTATCAGTTCGATTAGTTGTTTGTCTGTGTAGGGTCGGTATTTTTTTTGTTGCCATAATTTGTACAAATCGGCATACTGATTGACGACACAAGGATAAATTTTGACCATATCCGGCAGCCAGTCGGGGTGGCGGTATATTTTTTTAAACATGTTTAAATCTTGAGTCGGAGTGGAGCCGGGTAAATTAAGCATCAAGTGGAAATTAATTTTAAAACCGGCCGTTCTAAGAAGGCTAATGGCCTTGGCGCTGTCTTTAGCGCTGTGGCCGCGGCGGTTTAATTTTAAGATTTTGTCGTCTAGGTGTTGCAAGCCGAGTTCAACCCGGGTGCAGCCGAGCCGTCTCAGGCGGACAATCTCTTTTTTTGTGATAAAGTCGGGCCTGGTCTCCAGGGTCAGGCCGATACAACGGTGTTTGGCGGTTTCGTTTTGGTGTTGAGCCCTTATCAGTGAATTGGCCCGGCGGCCGTTTAAGGCTTCAAAACAGCGTTTAATAAACCAACTTTGGTATTGAGGAGAGTGGTGCGACCAGGTGCCGCCCATAACTATTAGTTCGATTTTGTCGGTGTTGTGTCCGTTCGCTTTAAGCGCTTTTAGTCTGGTTTGGACTTGGCGGTAAGGGTCAAAATCATTCAAAATAGCTCGCATTACCGCCGGTTCATTGGACAAGTAGCTTTTGGGCATATTGGTTTCAGTCGGGCAGTATAAGCAGTTGCCCGGACAGGGCAGGGGCTTAGTCAGGACGGAAATGACCGCCACCCCCGATAGGGTGCGGACCGCGCGTTTGGTGAGCAATTTTTCAAGGTGATCAGCTGGCCGAATTTTTTTATTTTTGACCAGTCGGCGGTAAGCAGCTAAGAGCTGGGATTTTTCCGGCGGCGGCAGCAGAAGTTGGCCAGCCTGTTTCCTGACCAAAATAAAAAAATCTTTTTCCGTTTGCGGATTTTTTTGGACAAGCGCGGTGATGATTTTTTCCAGGTTTTTTTGGGTCATAATATGGGAAAGATAGCATAAAAATGGTTGAAAGTCTATAAGGTTGGAAATAGAATATGGTCCGCCCGCGGCGGATGGAATATACAATATTGGAAAATAGGATAAAATACCAAATTCAAAATCTCAAGCTCCAGAACTGTTTTAGCGTTCAATGGTAGCAGAGATAAGATAGGTAATAATTTTTTGAGATTTTATAACTTTGAGATTTATTTGTTATTTATGATTTGTAATTTGTGATTTTATAAATAAATATGCTAATAGACTTAAATTGTTTCCTATGTTAAAATAAGCGGCAATAAGTATTATTATGGATACAAAAGCGAGCAAAAAAATTTTAAGCGAAACCAGGGAGATTTATAATCGCATTGCGCCAAGTTTTTCTGACACTCGTTCTAAGTGGTGGCGGGGCTTTGGCGATTTTGCTCGATATGTTCAAGCCGGTGATAAAGTGATTGATATTGGTTGCGGCAACGGACGAATGGCGGAAATTTTTACTGGTAAGGGCATAAGTTATTGGGGCGTGGATGCTTCGGAAAAATTAATCACTATCGCCAAAGAAAGATTCAAGGATTATCCCGGGGTAAGGTTTATGGTCGGTGATATCCTGGAAGCTGACAATTGGCACTTGCCGGAAGACGAAAAAAATGATTTTGATTTGGCGTTGATGTTGGCAATTCTGCATCATCTGCCCGGCCGGAATTATCAGCTTCAGGCGCTGGAAAATGCCGGTCGGCGCTTAAAGCCCGGCGGGCGGCTGGTTGTTTCTAATTGGAATTTGTTTCAATCCAAACAGTTTCGGCGGTATTGGCGGCAGATCCTTGATTATAGATTTAAAGCCGGGCAATACGGCGTCTGGAGTCTTAAAGACGCTTTTATTCCCTGGAAGCTAAAGGATAATTGGCAGATGCGCTATGTCCATTCTTTTTCCAAAGGCGAATTAAGGGGGCTTTTAGTCGCGGCCGGCTTTGAGATAGAAGATATTTTTTATGAGCATCGGGGGCAGCGAACGGATTTTTGGGGCGGCAGTAATTTGATGGCAATTGCTTTAAAAAAATGATATAATTTTTATAATTAATCAAACCTATATGAAACAAGTAAAAATTTTAACAGTTCTTTTGGTCGGGTGTTTTTTGTTGGCGCCGGTTTGGGTTGGCGCTCAAGAGCTACCAACAAATAAAGACAGTTTTTATGTTTCGGCCGATCAGACTATTGATAAAAACATTTTTCAGATGGCCGGTTCAGTAGTAATTGATGGTCAAGTCAATGGTGATATCTTTGTGGCTGGTAATGTAGTGGCAATCAATGGGCCGGTCAGCGGCAGTGTGTTTGCCGCCGGCAACAGCGTTTCCATTAAGGGACCGGTGGGCGGCAGTGTGTTTGCCGCCGGTAGCAGCGTTGATGTGGCCGGCGAGGTCCAGGGCAGTATCCGGGTTGCCGGCAGTAATGTGACGATTAGCGGTAAAGCGTTGCAAAATATTTCTGCGGTTGGTTCAAATGTTGCCATAGCGCCGGAGTCTTCGGCCGGCTGGGATTTATTAGTATCCGGGGTGAATGCCAGTGTCAACGGTTTAGTTGGTCGCAATGCCAAACTGGACACTGCTTATTTGGTTTTAGGCAGTCAAGTGGGCGGCGATGTTGAAGCGACTATTGCCCCGGACGGCTCTTTATCCTTGGCTGAGGGCGCTAAAATTATGGGTCAATTGAATTATAATTCACCGGAGCAAAATCAGCTGTCTAAAAGCGAGGGCGCGACAGTTTTGGGCGAGACTAACTGGCAAAAAAAAGACTCCGCCCCCAAAGATAAGCCGTCTCGGGTGTCCTATAATCCCTTTTTTTCTTTTTTTAAATTAGCTTCATTTTTCGCTTCAATCGTTTTGGGACTGGCCTTTATTTATTTAATTAAAAAACCAACTAAGCAGATAGCGGAAAAAATGATTGCTAAGCCGGCAGTTTCAATCGGCTGGGGGTTGGTATTTTTCGCCCTAATTCCTTTCGTTTCTTTCCTGTTATTGTTTACTATTATCGGTATTCCCTTTGCGTTTATCGCCATGGTGATGTATTTTATCGGCATCTATATCGCCAGGGTCTTTATCGCTATTGCCTTGGGTTCTTATCTGATGAAACTGATTAATAAAAATAAAGAATCAAGTCTGGGGTTGTCGCTAATTGTTGGCCTAGTGGTTTATTTTTTATTGACCGCCTTGCCGATTGTCGGCTGGCTGATTAAGTTGTTGACCTGGTGGTGGGCGTGGGGAGCTATATTTATGATTAAGACAGACATTTTAAAAAAAATTAACGATTAATTCTTTTCATGGCCGGTATTAGCCCCAACATTTTTAAGGAATATGATATCCGCGGCCGCTATCCGTCGGAAATAGATAAAAACGCGGCCTACCGGATTGGTCGCGCTTTTGTCTTAAGCCAAAAAGCCAAAAAGATTGTGGTGGGACGCGATTTTCGTTGGGAATCCGGACAAGCGGCTGAAGAATTTGTTCGGGGCGTGTTAGACCAAGGCGGCAATGTTTATGACTTGGCCGTTAACAGTACGCCGGCAATGTTTTTTGCTGTGGGCGTTCGCGGCTTTGATGGCGGAGCGGCTGTTACCGCTTCACACAACCCTGACGGTTATACCGGTTTTAAACTCTGCGGGTCAAATGGTATTTTAATCGGCGCTAAAAGTGGTTTAAATCAGATTGCCGCTTTGGCCGACAAACTAAAGCCCAGATCCGGGCGTCCGGGCAAAATAATTAAGATGGAAATTTTTGCTGATTATTTTCGATTCGTCAATAGTCTGGTTGACCTTTCCGATATTAGAGGCTTTAAATTGGTGTTGGACGCTTCCAGCGGTTCCGGTGCTCAATTGGCTGATTATATTTTTGTTCGCTCAGCGGCAAAAATTATTAAGATGAATTTTCGCTCTGGCGACCGTTATCCCGATCATGGCCTTAATCCGATGTTGGCAGCCAATCAAAAATTAGCTCGCCACGAAGTTAAAAGGAATCAGGCTGATTTGGGAATTATCTGGGACGGCGATGGCGATCGTTGTATTTTTATTGATGAACAAGGCCGGTTTGTTGAGCCATATTACATTAATTGTCTTATCGCTAAAATAATTTTAGCCCGCTATCGGCGGGCGAGGATAGCGATTGACGCTCGTTTGCCGGTGGGACTATCTCAAGTTATCAGCCAGGCTGGCGGTCGACCGGTGATTTGCCGTTCCGGTTATGCCAATATTGTTCAACTGATGCAGAGAAAGAGGATTTTGTTTGGCTGTGAAAATTCTGGCCATTATTTTTTCAATTTTTTGCTGTCCGACAATAACAAAAAAAATTTTATTTTTGGCGATGCCATTATTCCAGTTTTATTGATTTTACAATATTTAGGCAGTAATAATTTGACTCTGTCAAAAGCAGTTGGTGATTTTAAAAAAACTTTTATTATTTCCGGCGAGATTAATTTTCCAATTAAAGATTTTCAGCAGCTTGAAAAAAGTCTGATTCGGAAATACCGTCAGTATCGGCAAGAGCGGTTGGACGGTTTATCTGTTTATGCTGATAAGTGGTTTTTTAATGTCCGTCCCAGCCACACTGAACCATTAGCTCGACTTAATATTGAAGCAGTCAGCCGGCCAGTGTTAAGGGGGCTTAAAAAAGATTTAATTAAGTCCATCAACTAGCGCCAATAAAATAAGGCTGGGAAAATTCCCAGCCTTTTAGTTAGACCATTTGAAATTCTGTGGCGATTGCCTCGGCCACTTTTAGCTCAGCCGCTTCTTTGGCCCGTCTGATGGCGCTGGCCAGGTCTCTAGGGTGGATGTTGCCGTGAGTAACTATTGGCGTTCCTTTGACTCCTAGTAATTGGGCGCCGCCGACTCGTTCCGGGCTGATATTGCGGTGCGCCAACTTGATTAGTCGGCCCAAAAAACCAAAGCGATTAATTACTCCCTCGGCGGTTTTGAGGGCGATATTGCCCAAAATACCCGGACAGACCACTACATTCACATCATCAACAAATAGCCCAGTTGGTTCAATGTTACCCCTGAAGGTGTCGAAAGCCGCTGTTAATTCACGGTAGGCTAGACGCATTGAATCCGTGCCTTTGGTCGGTTCGCTGCCGATATTGAGCATTTTGATGATTGGTTTAGCCAAGCGGTAGATTTTGCGGCAGTATATTTCGCCCATTCGGGCGTAATTAACCAAATCATCAGCGTCGGCTTCGGGCCAGGCGCCGGCATCTAATAGGAGACAGTAGTCGTTTTTGTTGGGAATGGGCAGAGCGATGGCCGGTTTTAGGCCGGTTTTGACAGTCCCTAAAACAGTCACTGCCAGACCGACCATAAAACCGGTTTCGCCGGGCGAAACAAAAGCGGAAAACGTTTTGTCTCTCAGGCCGTTAAAGCCTAGATTGAGCGAGCTGAGGCAGCGTCGGTGGTGGTAGGAAAATTTTTCTCCCATTGGAATTGTTTCGTCGCAACAGAGCTGGCTTTGAGGGGGTAAGAAATTTTCGGTTAGCTTCAGCGCCGTCGGCCGGCCGATCACTACCAGTTCCTCCGCTTCAACCGTTCCTTTTTTTAAGGCGAGTTTAACGCCCTCAATTGTTGGTTGGGGACCATTTTCCGACATTAGATCCACGGCAATAATCATAGCTTAATCCTCCTGAAATATTTTAAGGTACTGTCTTATCAACAAATAGTCCTCTTTATAATAATAATCCTCACCTGGTGCAATCAGGCGAGGAGTAATTAATTGTCTAACTAAGACCGATTATTTTTTTTACCTCAGCTATCGTTTGGCTGGCGATTTTTTCGGTTGCCTTTCGGCCGGCGGCTATTATTTCTTCTATTTGTCGCCGGTCAGTGTTTAGTTTATTTTTACGGGTCCGAAAGTCAGCAAAATAATCAGCGAGTCCCTGGGCAATTATTTTTTTGGTTTGGGTCATATTAGCCGATTCAAACGGACCAATCATATTTTCCGCGAATGAGTCGTAAATCAGGCGTAGGTTGGCGACACCGGCCGGCGTAGTGACGGCTCGAGCGATTTTTTTGTCGATTATTTCCGGTTTTTCATCAATGCCGATCCAGTGCTTATCACCTAATGATTTGGACATCTTTTTTTCCGGCTCGGACAGGCTCATTAATTTTGGGGTTGGCGTCAACAGTGGTTTGGCTTCAGGAAAATAATCAGTTTGGTATTTATTATTAAACCAGCGAGCAATATCGCGAGTCAATTCAACATGCTGAATTTGGTCTTGACCGACTGGCACCAGCTGGCCGTGATAAAGTAAAATATCCGCCGCTTGCAACACTGGATAATCAAACAGGCCCACATTAATATTAAGGGCTTGGTTTTTTGCTTTATTTTTAAATTGGGTCATGCGTTCCAGTTCGTTGATCGGAGTGACAGTGTTAAAGATCCAAGTTAATTCAGTGCAAGCGGGTGTTTGTGATTGGACAAAAAGCGTGGATTTTTCGGGATTCAAGCCAGCCGCCAGATAGTCAGCCAGGAGGTTGGCGATTTGTTGGTGTTTTTCCTCCGGACGATAGTTTTCCGTGAGAGAGTGATAATCGGCGATAAAAAAATAGCAGTCATAGTTGCCGCTGTTCTGGATGTCCACCCAGTTTTTTAGGGCGCCTAAGTAATTACCCAGATGGAGCTGGCCGGTCGGCTGCATGCCGGAGACAACAATAGGTTTTTTCATAGAAAAATGATATTTTTCAATTGTTATTATTGTAGCAATTGCCTTTTCAATAAGCAAGCGGGCTGGTTTTTCTTCAGGGGTGGAGCCCAAGCGGTTTGACAATTACTGAAATTTCTTTATAATTAATATGATTCCCGTTTTAGTCTTTTTGCGGGGAGCTAATTAATAATTTTTTTAAAAAAAGAATGAACATTTCAACCTTGCGCCAGCTTTATAAGAAGCGCAG
>ERZ795044.4138-NODE-4138-length-11980-cov-6.036059_pt1 | contig 11980 bp, 12 predicted proteins | sample MGYA00375128_ERZ795044 | MGnify/ENA primary metagenome ERZ795044 (study PRJEB30173, sample SAMN05720213) | anaerobic digester metagenome | isolation source: active sludge of municipal wastewater-treating anaerobic digesters | place: USA | collected 2014-12-22 ... | reverse complement strand
GAGCGAATATTGTAAGTGACGAAATTATTCAAACTATTGACATTGCTAATACACTTCAGGGTGGAATTTCTGAGCCAATGGTAAGGCTTACGCGGTTTCCGGAGTATCGCCAGATTGAATTGAGAGTGCCTGGTATTGGAGAGGATAATATGCACGTGAAAATCAACAACAACCAACTATTGGTTTTTTACAACCATCTGATTGAATCACGAGGACAAGTTATTGCAGTGCCACATTTTGTGTATAATAAACCCATACCTTATTTCATAGATGCAAATAAGATCAAGGCCACCTATGAGGATAACGTATTGACGGTTCAACTTCCGTACAATGAATTGGCCAATGGCTTTCATCGCGATATACCCATCGAAAGCTAATGATTTCTTCAGTCGTCTGACCGCTCAAAGCGGTCTGACGCCTAACTGAAGTTAAAGGCCTTTAACACTCATACCGCCATCAACCGAAATATTCTGGCCGGTGATGTAGCTGCTCTTATCCATCGCAAGGTAGGCAGCAAGACTGGCTACTTCTTCTGGTTTGCCTATTCGGTTCATCGGTGTTCGGGCAAGAATTTTTTCAAGCCTGTCAGGTTGAGAAAGTACCGGTTCGGTTAGTGGTGTCTCAATATACCAGGGAGAAATTGCATTAACACGAATTGTATCAACACTCCACTCTGCTGCCAGATGCCGGGTAAGTTGAATTACAGCTGCTTTAGTCATCCCGTAAGGCGGCCCACTTTGTACATCTACCATCCCGGCCACGGAAGCAATATTGATTACGCTGGCATGACCTGATTTCTGAAGTAATGGGTAACACCCATGGGTCAACTGCATCATGCTGAAAAGATTCGTTTCAAAAAGCTGACGGATTTCTTCTTCACTATACTCAACAAATTTTTTGCGGATGTTGGTGCCCACGTTGTTCACAAGCACATCCAGTTTACCCCAGTTTTCAGAAACGCGTTTCACAAGGTCGCTTCTAAAATCCGCATTGTTTAAATCACCTTCAAAAGTGAACAGGTTTGCTGAGTTCTTTAGTTTACCTAAAATGGTTTTTGTATTGCGCGCAATAACTAATACCTCTGCACCCAATTCAAGATACTCGCGGGCGATGGCCAGGCCAATGCCTTTTGTGCCCCCTGTGATCAATGCTTTTTTTCCTTGAAGTGTCCAGCCACTCATAAAGGTTGTTGTTTAGCGGTTTCTTTTTTCACGACCAGCAGGTACCAGTTTTTATCCATCGCCAGGTATCCTTGCTCATAACAAAAGTGGTAAATGGCACCTTCTTTTGTTACATACTGGCTGGTAAAGTAAGTAAAATCAAATCCTTTCTCATTCAGCTTATCGCGATTCACTTTGGTTTTTCCAGTTGTATTAAGATCCAATAAAATTCTGCGATTCTTTCGCAAAATGTTAGTGACATTGTTCATGTAGGCGGTCTCATCCCGGTTCAGTTTATTGTTATAAGACACCCGGCACTGGTCTGAGCAAAATTTTTTGTCCGCCCGGCCGATAATTTTTCCTCCGCATTCCAGACAGGCTTTTTCTTCCTTTTTAGCCATTTTTTAAAGGATTTAAGGGTTTTGCTATCCGTTTATAAACGTTTATAAACGAATATAACCGAAAGTAATTGATTAATAAACGACTGAACCATTTCGACCCCTGCACCTTTGTATCACCAGCCAGCCGAAACATAGTGCAGGTTGGCCAATCGGGACAAACCCGAGGTTGAATTCGAAAATCAATGTTTAACAATTAAATAGTACAATTATGAAAAGTTTGAGAAACAGTGTGCAGTTGATCGGTCGCTTAGGCAAAGATCCGGAAGTGAAAACCTTTGGTAACAGCAAGAAGGCATCCTTCTCCATCGCAACCACAGACAGCTACAAGAATGCGAAGGGCGAGAAGGTGGAGGATACCCAGTGGCACAACGTGATTATCTGGGGCAGCCTTGCAGACGTAGCCGAAAAGTACCTTAAGAAAGGAGTTGAGGTATGTGTGGAAGGAAAGCTCGTACACAGAGATTACGAGACAGACAAGGGCGAAAAGCGCTATGTTACCGAGATTAATGTCAACGATTTGTTGATGCTTGGATCAAAGCAGAAGTGAAATCTGCCTAACCCGATCAGAAGGCCCCGTAAACCGGGGCCTTTTTTATTTTAACCATTCGTGTATTCGTACGAACAACCATTTAATAATCCCGTTTCTATGAACCTGAATGATTATTTTTGTGCTGATGAGTTTTAACTATCCGCAGTTTCTCTGGGCCCTTACAGCCCTTGCCATACCCATCATCATTCACCTCTTCAATTTTCGAAAGACTACCCGGATTTTTTTTTCGAGCACACGCTTTCTTAAACAGATAAAGCAAGAGACTACGCAAAAACGAAAACTGAAGCAGTACCTGGTGCTGGCCAGCCGCTTGCTCTTCCTGTTATTTTTAGTGCTTGCCTTTGCTCAGCCTTTTTTGCCAGCCCGCGAGCAACTTACTTCTCAGCGCAACCTTGTCGTTTATTTAGATAACTCGTATAGCATGTCGGCACCGGTAGGCGAAAAGGTGCGGGCATTGGATGCGGGAGTAGGCTTTGTTCGGGATATTGTAGAATTGTTTCCTGCCGAAACTCGCTTTAAACTTCTTACCAACGATTTTGCACCATTTTCAAACTCCTTTAAATCTAAATCTGAAATTCTCGATCAGCTTTCGCAGGTACGCTTGTCGCCTGTTAGTCGTTCGTTTAATGAAGTAGTGAAAAGAATAGGCGAACCGGGCAACACCGTATTCTGGATTTCAGATTTTCAGAAATCAACCTTTGGGGATGAAAGTTTACTTGACTCCGCCTGGCAGGTTCGCCTGGTGCCGGTTGAATATCCACAAGTATCCAATGTATTTGTAGATTCGATCTATCTCGACAATCCGTTTATCATAGGCGGAGAAAAAAACTCCATCCGTGTTAGGCTCCGGAATGAAGGTCCGCGCACATTGGAGGGGTTGGTGACCAAACTTACTATTAATGGAGTTCAGGCAGCGACCTCATCGGTTACCATCGAGCCCAATAGTTTGGCGGAAACATCTTTCGATTTATCGCAAGGATTGAAAGGGTTTAACCAGGTGGTGTTCAGCTTTAGCGATTTTCCGGTAAGCTTTGATAATGAATTTTATTTCACACTGAATTACACAGGACGGCTAAAAATAGTTGAGATCAAGCCGGATACTCGCCCAACCTATGTCGAAAATGTTTATGGCAATCGTGAGCTATTTGATTTCCGTGGGTTTGCTGTCGGTAATGTGGACTATAGTGTTTTGAATGACGCTGATCTTGTTGTTTTGAATGGCCTTGATAAAGTGGACAATTCATTGAATGCCGCCATTCAAATGTATCGAAGCAAAGGGACGCTGCTGGTGATTCCTGGGTTGCAACCGGACCTCAGTTCTTATAAGAGTGTGTTAGGCTTACCTTCATTAATGAAACCAGAGAAATCTGAAAGGATGGAATTGGATAAACCAGATTTTCAAAATCCATTCTTTGAAAATGTTTTTGAAGAAAGGTCTGCTGCTTTGGCCATGCCGCTGGCGCAAAAGATGTTGGATTGGGGACCCGATCGGTCTGCCATTCTCCGGTTTAAAAATGGACAACCTTATTTATCGCGTTTCAACAATACGTTTGTTATGGCCAGCGCACTCAATAAAGAAATCAGTGATCTTTCTACACATGCCATTTTTGTGCCGGTGATGTACAGGATTGCTGCCAGTGGCAAAAAAGCAGAACGTAAGCCGTACTATTATTTATCCTCGTCTTTAGTGACTATACCAGCTGATAGCCTGGCAGGGGAGGAGCCGGCCCGCATGAAGGGCGACCAGGAACTGGTGCCATCGCAACGCAGGTTTGGAGATCGGCTCTTGCTGGAAATTCCAAGATATTCAGTCAATCAAGGATTTTATTATGTAACCCATTCGCGCGATACCCTTGACTTGCTGGCGTTCAATCTTGAAAAAACCGAATCCATACTGGATCAGTTTAGTGGTGAGGAGGTGAAGACCGCATTGGGTGGAGGCAACCAGGTGTCCATTTTTAAAGCAACCTCGGCCGATACTTTCAGCAACGAAATAAAAGAGAGATATTTGGGCACGCCTTTGTGGAAGTATGCACTGATTTTGGCACTAATCTTCCTGCTGGCCGAAGTATTGTTGATCCGGTTCTTAAAGTAATAGAATAAGCAACTTTGTGCTACTTTGAGACTTAGTGTCTTGGTGGTTTAAAGAAAGTTAACCACAAAGCCACAAAGCCACTAAGGTTCACGAAGAAGTTAGCCGATGTATGACAGAATTGAAACTATGAAAACACTCATCCGGTCAGCATTAATAATCTCCCCGCAGTCACCCTTTCACAAAAAAAAGAAGAACGTTCTCATTCAAAACGGTCGCATCGAAGAGATCGGTGACAAAAACTACAGTGCCGATCGTGTACTTGATGCCGAAGGCATGATCCTTTCTGCCGGTTGGTTTGATCTCGGAGCACATGTCGGTGACCCCGGTCACGAACAAAAAGAAGATTTGATTTCGTTAGCCAAGGCAGCAGCGGCCGGAGGCTTTACCGAAGTAGCTGTGTTGCCCAATACACACCCAACCATCCAAACTAAAAACGAAGTAAGTTATATCACCGGCCTTAACGAAAACCGGTTGGTTCAGATTCATGCGATGGCAGCCGTTACAAAAAACTGTAAAGGCGAAGAACTTACGGAGATGATAGACTTGAATCAGGCCGGAGCCATTGCCTTTACCGATGGACTAAAACCCGTGTGGCATACCGACATTTTTCTTAAGTCGTTGCAATACCTTCAGAAGTTTGATGGCTTGTTGATCGATCACCCGGAAGACATCTGGCTTAATTTGTTTGGTCAGATGCATGAAGGTCCTCAAAGTACAATGCTCGGGTTAAAAGGATTACCCCGTATAGCGGAAGAAGTAGCGGTAAGTAAAAACCTTGAATTACTCGGGTATGCGGGTGGACGTTTGCATTTTGCAAAACTATCCACTGCCAAATCATTGGATATGATTCGGGCTGCAAAAAAGAAAGGCTTAAATGTAAGTTGTGATATTGTTGCGTATCAACCTCTATATAGTGATGAGGTGCTTTCAGATTTTGACACTAATTATAAAGTGAATCCGCCTTTGCGTGAGAAGACAGATCAGGATGCTTTAATTAAAGGACTCAAAGATGGTACTGTCGATGTGCTGGTTAGCAATCACACCCCGCACGAAGATGAAAGTAAGTTTCTTGAATTCGACCAGGCCGAATTTGGCATGATCAACCTCCAGACCTTTGCTTCCCAATTAGTATCGCTTTCGCGATCAGTAGAAATTGAAGACCTGATTGAGAAGGTAACAGATGCCCCGCGCAGACTTTTAAAATTGCCACCCGTGATCGTTGATCTGGATACAAAAGCCAACCTCACGTTGTTAGATCCCAACCGGGAGTGGACGTTCGCTCCGGAATTAAATTTTTCAAAATCTAAAAACTCACCCTGGCTTGGTCAAACCCTGAAGGGCAAGGTGACGGCTGTTTTCAACAACTCAAAACAATGGCTCGATGCTTAATCGGGTTCCCCGACTGTTGTTTATTTCAGTTCGCAACGGCCTGATTGCCGGTGTGCTTGGTTTCATTTTTTTGCTTGCTCTGTATTATATGGGCAAACATCCCTTTCTGTTTCCGATCTATTTCGATTTCAGGATTATTCTCTTTGTTGTTTTTATGGTGATGGGGTTGAAAGAACTCCGTGACGACCATCAGGACGGAGAACTTTCTTTTGGTCAGGGCATGGTTAGCAACCTGGTGTTTACCATAATTTTTGCAACGATAACAGCCACCCTTATCTGGATGTTATGTGCTATCGAGCCACTGTTTTTATCAGACTATATTAAAACGGCAATGGCTCAAATGGAATCCATTGCGCCCGCAGTAATTGAGCAATTAGGAAAAGAAGGGTACGAGCGTAATTTAAATGGACTTCCTGCTACTAATGGAAGCGACTTAGCACTCGATTATTTTGCGAAAAGCTTTATTGTGAGCTTTTTTTTAAGCATAATAATATCAGTAATTTTAAGACGACAACCCAAAACCAATTAAAATTATGGAAGATCAAAATGCACAATTAGAAAAAGTATCAACACGGTCAGCAGGTATTCGCTATGGCTTGATGATGGCAGTACTGTCTATCGCATTTTTCATGATCATGAACGTGGCTGATCTTGATATGCAAGGTCCAGTTGGCTATTTGAGTTGGGTAATTACCGCTGCAATGCTATTTCTGGCGCATAAATATTATAAGGATGAAGGTGATGGATTTATGACCATTGGCCAGGGTGTAGGTATTGGCTTTTGGGCTGGAATGGTATCGAGTGTTATCTCCAGTATTTTTACTTACGTCTACGTTAAATTCATCGATGATGGTTTTCTTCAAGCTATTAAAGACAAGCAAATCGAATCCATGCAGGAGAGGGGTATGTCGGATGAACAAATTGACCAAGCCATGCAATTTGCTGGTGCCTTTTCTACACCCGAAGCTATTCTTGGATTTGGAATTGTGTTCGGAATCATTGGAGGTGTTATTATCGGACTGCTGGTGGCGCTGTTCACTAAAAAGAGCAATCCCGATCTAGTAGTATAATTTTTAATGAATAAGTTGAACATATCATTAATTGTTCCTGCCAAGGACGAACAAGAATCCATTCCAGAACTCAGTCAGTGGATAAGCCGTGTTATGCAACAACACGGCTTTTCTTATGAAGTTATCTTTGTCGATGATGGCAGTACGGATGGCACGTGGGAAGAGATTCAAAAACAAAATTTAATCAATTCGTCTTTTAAGGGAGTTAAGTTCAACCGCAATTTTGGTAAGTCGGCCGCCTTGCACACAGCATTTAAGCTTGCCGAAGGCGATGTGGTGATCACCATGGATGCTGATTTACAGGATAGCCCGGACGAGATACCTGAGTTGTACCGGCTTATTAAAGAAGAAGGATTTCAGTTAGTAAGTGGCTGGAAGAAGAAGCGCCACGATCCGATTTCCAAGACAATACCGTCTAAGTTTTTTAATTACGTTACCCGCAAAATCTCGGGCATTAGTCTGCATGATTTTAATTGTGGCTTAAAAGCCTATCATCACCAGGTGGTAAAAAATATTTCGGTGTATGGCGAAATGCATCGCTACATACCTGTGATTGCCAAGTGGGCGGGCTTTACAAAGATTACGGAGAAAGTAGTAGAGCATCGCGAGCGTAAATATGGAGTCAGTAAATTTGGGTGGGAGCGGTTTATTCGTGGCTTTCTGGATTTGTTATCCATCACATTCATCGGCAGGTTTGCCCAGCGCCCCATGCACTTCTTTGGCACGTGGGGTATTATTTCATTTTTATTTGGTTTGGGCTTTACGGTAAAAATCCTGTACGATAAAATTGATTCTGTTTTCATTTCAAAGATTCCACTAAAGCGCGAGGTAACAGAGCAGCCCATTTTTTACCTGGCACTTGTTGCCCTGGTCGTTGGCGTACAACTTTTCCTCACGGGATTTATTGCCGAGTTACTGGCCCGTCAGTCTGTTTCTAAAAAGAAATATTTGGTTATTGATCGAGTAGGGATTAATGAAACAGCGGAAAGTATAAAGTCAAAAGTTCAAAGTTTAAAGTAACAGCTGTATTATTTTAAACTTTTTGCTTTCTACTTTTAACTTTCGACTTTAAACTCCTATTGAACTTTTTTTCCCCTACCTTTGTCTATTCATTGTCGTTCTTTGAATGGGCTTTGCCAATTGCACTTTGCCTATTGTCAATTTATTAAAAAACGGGGCTGACCGGTTTTGACAGGATGCGTGGAGGTGTATGCCAGCATGCAGGCTCATGGGATGAGAGCCTTAAAAGATGGTCCTACAATTATAAGTGGCGAGAATACTTACGCCATGGCTGCTTAATCTGACCTAAGGTTAGATTTGCTTATTCGCTGATAAGATCGGTGGAAGCCATCATTGCCCGGTGCTCTGTTTAGCGGTGCCGGAACCGCAGTGTCGAAAGCATAAACTGGGCCTCGTTGTTGTTGCGCAACGATGTCGAGATAACAGTAACTACGGAAGTGTTTAGGCTGTTGCCTGCCTTGCAGTTCCCGACAATCAAAGTCAACTAAGCATGTAGAACGTACACGTTCATCTTCTCTGGACCAGGGTTCGATTCCCTGCAGCTCCACATTTAACTATAAACGACTATTTCAAAGTCGTTTATTCTTTTCTGTTCTCGGACGGAAAATGGCGCAATTCAATTACTAATCCCACTATTTCAGAAATGAGGTTGTGGGATTTTTTTTTGTAAGGCTTCTCGACAAGGGTGAAAACGTTAAAAAATTAGTACCCTATTTGAGCACTTAACATCTCCCAACGCCTCTGAGGTGACAGAAAGGGTACTAATTGTCCGTGAGATATTGATTCACAGACACTTAACTAACTTCTGAAAATGCGAAATAACGTAAAGATTACTTTCCAGCTTTTTAAGTCCAAGACCAACTCCCTAAAACAAAATCCTCTCTACATGAAGTTGTATTTCAACAACAAGGGGACAAGAGTTTCAACAGGACACTATATCCATGCTCGTGATTGGGCTAAGAAGAAGAGAAAACTAAAGGGAAGCAGTGACGAGGTGCTTGCCATCAACGAAAGTCTAAACTCGCTCAGGGCACAGGTGATCATGACGGTTAACAAATTGGTATTGGACGGAGTCCCATTTAATGTTCATGCCATCAAAGACCGATTGAGTAGTAAGGAGTACAAGAACATTACTTTAATACAGGCATGTGATATTTATATCCAAATGATGAAGGGGCTTCCCTTGGAGTATGCTAAACCAACTCTGATAAAGTATACCAACACGAAACTTCGCCTTTCTGAATTCATGAAGTCCAAGTACAGCAGGATTAACGAAGGGGCTTCTTTATACTACTAAATGAGTTTTTGATTATATACCAATCTTTACTGGAGGGCTCTCAAACATATTTATTGGATAATAGAATAACTCGCTGTAAGCGTTAATTTTATTGTATTGATAGACTGCTATTATGTGTTTCATGCGAGCTTCATCATTATATAATGCAGTGAATTGATTATTTGGATAAGTGGCATATTGTTTATCATCAAAAACAACTAAAAAATAGAAAGAGCCATCCCAATCTGATTTCTGTTCTTTACATAGTATTTTTAGGGAATCTATTTCGAGCTTACTTTCCGAAACATATAAATCCATTCTATTAGTACCTCCTCCGCTATTTTCTGTCTTTGAGTTTATAAAAGTGAATGGATAAACAGTTTGTTTGTGGCCACCGCAGGAAATGTAGAAGATCAAAGTGCTAATGAGAACCGCCAATCTTATTACCATGATTTCAATTTACAAAGATTTCGTAAATTACTAATATGGAATTACTAGAGAAAATTCTTCCCTTGATTGGAGTAGTGATAGGACTATGGTTAGGGCCATTGGTGTCAAACAAAATACAGAATAAGAATATAAAGAAAACTCTGAGGGGTGAATTAATCCACACACTTTACATGTTCTTCAATTACAGGAAAGTAAATTATGGAAGTAGTATGCGAACCACTTATAATGGTCGTTTGGCTTCAAATATTTGGAGGACTCTCAGAAGGCTTGATATTGAACCGACCGAAAGAAGGGAATTGGAAAGACAGTATCAAGTATTGAAAGATGTGGCTGACAAGGCTGAAGATAGGCAACATCAATCTGTTGACAAGATAATTAACTTTGAAGGAGAAATTCTTAAGCAACTTATTTTTGTTCAAAGGTATTATGGAACCTCAATCTATAAATCAGTAAACAGACTAATTCAGCCCCATATTGATGAGTCAAATTCATATAGACCCGTGAATTTCCATCTTATGTCTGAACAAGAGTTTGAAAAGTATGACCGTTCTGATTATGCTAAACAACTTCATCAAATTGACGAAGATATGGCCAAAAAATGTGATGATTTGGTTAAGAAAATTCTGGATCAAATTCCGACATAGTTAGACATATAGATTGGCAATATACCAACGAAGTTTAGAGTACTGCACCTCGAACTTTGTTGATCTTCTTGACCAACCAACAACCTAAGACCTCCTTGCCTGTGGTCGGTGTTATCACCGAACCACCAACTTCTCTTGTTCATTCAAACATTTGCAAAGCAAAAATAACCCAACCACCGTACACATAATTCTGAATCTGACTATCCACAGAATAGTTTATTTTTAGGTTCCAATAATCAAAAACCCATGAAACAATTGACCTGTTTACTTTCCATTGTCTTGATCACACTTTCCGCATGCGGCCCAAAAGAAAAGCCGGAGCTTACGGAAGCCGAATTGGTGGAGAAAGCAAAAGGCATCCATGACCGCGTGATTACCCTCGATACGCATGACGATATCAACACCACCAACTTTACAAGCGAAACGAATTATACCCAACGACTCTCTTCGCAGGTAAACCTTCCTAAAATGATTGAAGGCGGACTGGATGTAGCCTGGTTTATTGTATACACAGGTCAGGGTGAATTAACACCAGCAGGTTACGAAAAAGCCTATGCCAATGCGGATGATAAGTTCAAAGCGATTCACCGGTTGTGTGAAGAGATTGCTCCTGATAAAATTGAACTGGCACTGACGTCCGCAGATGTGAGAAGAATAGTCGCCTCCGGAAAAAAGGTGGCCATGATAGGCGTGGAGAATGCATACCCGATGGGAACAGACATTAACCGGGTAAAAGAATTTCAGGAACGCGGTGCACGCTACATGTCGCTCGCTCATAATGGTCATAGTCAGCTGAGCGATTCAAATACCGGTGAAAGTGATAGCGTTTGGTTGCACCATGGGCTCAGTGATTTAGGGCGGCAAGCCATTGCCGAAATGAATAAGTGGGGCATTATGGTAGATCTTTCACATCCGTCAAAAGAAGCCAACATGGAAATGATGCGCCTATCTAAAGCACCTGTCATTGCTTCGCATTCTTCAGCACGTGCACTGAACGATGTAAGCAGAAATTTAGATGATGAACAATTGATGATGCTGAAAGAAAATGGTGGTGTGGTGCAGGCGGTGGCATTCAAAAGTTATGTAAACACAGAAAAGAATAAAGCGAATAGTGCGAAGGCTGATTCGGTGATCGCAGAAGTGGCCAGGGCCGAAGGTTTTGAAATGGTGCCGCGCTCAGCCATCCGAGAAATGAGTGACGAAGCGCGCGAAAAATATATCGCTGGCTATATGGCGATCCGGGAAAAAGCCAAACCAAGAATAGAACAAGAGGTAAATCCGGTGGCTCCTCCGGTGAATGTGGCCGATTTCGTAGATCATATTGACTACCTGGTAAAGAAAATAGGATTAGAACACGTGGGCATCAGTTCAGACTTTGATGGTGGCGGTGGTGTAGACGGCTGGAACGATGCCTCCGAAACATTTAACGTTACCCTGGAACTGGTGAAGCGTGGCTATACGGAAGAACAAATTGCTGCACTGTGGAGCGGTAATTTGCTGCGCGTACTGGATGAGGTGCAAGAGATCGCCAGGAAGATTCAGGCGGGGGAGAAGTTGTAGTTTCAAATCATTTCGCCTTGTTGTTGGTCGCTTTGTTATTGTTGGTCGCCTGACCAACAACGGGATGCTGCAAGCTGACGGATAATTATTTATTCAACTCTTCCCCTTGGTCTGTGTCCCCGCAGACTGAAATCAATATTAATTTTTTAACGCAGAAATGCACCCCGACTTGTCGGGGCTAACATCGTTCACCTTTTCCGCGCCAAATTATGCGATGCTCGATCTTAACTTTTCTGTGGCTCGTTTTATCTTTCTTTATCATAGCCACGGGTTGAAAACCCGTGGCTACAAATATCTCACCCCTTCGGGGTTCATGAGACCACACTCACTCCTTCGCCTTTGTTGGTCTTCTTGACCAACAACAA
>ERZ795044.4137-NODE-4137-length-11986-cov-5.949543_pt1 | contig 11986 bp, 7 predicted proteins | sample MGYA00375128_ERZ795044 | MGnify/ENA primary metagenome ERZ795044 (study PRJEB30173, sample SAMN05720213) | anaerobic digester metagenome | isolation source: active sludge of municipal wastewater-treating anaerobic digesters | place: USA | collected 2014-12-22 ... | reverse complement strand
TTTACGGGATGCGGCAATACGCTGAATATGCAGCATCCGCGCGTGCTTCAGCTGATCATGGACAGCCTGCGGTATTGGGTGCTCGAGATGCGCGTGGACGGGTTCCGTTTCGATCTGGCGAGCGCACTGGCGCGCGAATTGTATTCGGTTGATAAATTGAGCGCTTTCTTTGACATCATTCAGCAGGATCCGGTCCTGGCGAACGTGAAACTCATTGCGGAACCGTGGGACATCGGGGACGGCGGCTACCAGGTCGGGAATTTTCCGGTCGGCTGGGCGGAATGGAACGGGAAATACCGGGATACGGTCCGTCGCTTTTGGAAAGGGGACGGGGGAGTGGTTGCCGAGTTTGCTTCGCGGCTTTGCGGGAGCAGTGACCTTTACGAGCAGAGCGGACGGCGGCCGTACGCCAGCATTAACTTTATTACCAGCCATGACGGGTTTGCCCTGCAGGATCTGGTTAGCTACAATGAAAAACATAACGAGGCCAATCAGGATGAAAATCGGGACGGTGACAATAACAACCTGAGTTGGAACTGCGGTGTCGAAGGCCCGGCGGAGGATCCGGAGGTCATTTCGCTAAGGGAAAAGCAGAAGCGAAATTTGATGGCGACATTGCTTTTGTCTCAGGGCGTTCCCATGATTTGCGCGGGGGACGAATTGAGCCGGAGCAAACAGGGGAACAACAACACCTATTGTCAGGACAACGAGCTGAGCTGGCTCAGTTGGGAACTTTCCGATTCAAAGAAAAGGTTTCTGGCGTTTTGCCGCCGAATGGTGAAAATCTGGAAAGAGCAGCCCGTCTTACAGAGGCGGAAATTTTTCCAGGGGAGGCAGATTCGGGGTTCCGGCGTCAAGGATATCCTCTGGCTTGAGCCTTCAGGGAAGGAGATGTCGGATGAGGCGTGGAACGCGGGCTTTGTCCGCTGTTTGGGGGTCCGGCTTTCGGGGGATGCTTTGAATGAGGTTGATGAAAACGGGGAGAAAATTACCGGAGATACGTTGCTTTTATTGCTGAACGCCCACCATGAGGCCATCCCGTTTCGCCTCCCCGATCCGGGGCCGGGTAAATTTTGGGAGCGTCTTGTCGATACGGCAAGGGAACAAAATGAGGATCGGCGTTTTAAAAAAGCGGAGGATTATCCTCTGGAGGGCCGCTCTTTGGCTCTCCTGCGGTTGAAGGAAAGAAAAGAAAATGGGAACTGAGAATCATGCGGAAGCCTGGCGGTTGGATCTGGGAGCGAATATTTTATCCGACGGGAACGTTCGATTTAAGGTCTGGGCGCCTTTCTGTTCGAGAATCGACGCGAAAATCATTCGGAGAGGCGGGAAGGAAAGAATTCCTCTTCGGCAGGATGATTGGGGGTATTTTCAGGCGATAACGGACCGGGCTTCCTGCGGGGATCGCTATATTTATGTGCTGGACGGGCGAACGGAACGTCCGGATCCGGTTTCCCGGTATTTGCCGCAGGGGGTACACGGGAACACCGAAATTGTGAGTCCGGAAGATTTCCGTTGGACCGACCAGAATTGGAGAGGAGTGCCGCTCTCCGAATTCATTATTTATGAAATGCACACGGGGACTTTTACCCGCGAAGGGACTTTCGATTCCGCAATCGCAAAAATTCCTTATCTGAAACAACTCGGGGTGACCTGTCTTGAGATTATGCCGGTTGCGCAATTTCCGGGGAAGAGGAACTGGGGCTATGATGGCGTCGGGCTTTTCGCCGTGCAAAACAGTTATGGCGGGCCGGTGGGGCTTAAAAGGCTAGTGAATGCTTGCCATCGCGCGGGTTTGGCCGTCTGTTTGGACGTTGTGTACAACCATTTCGGGCCGGAAGGAAATTATTTGCAGGATTTCGGTCCTTATTTCACGAAGAAATATCATACTCCGTGGGGTTCTGCCCTGAATTATGACGATGCCGGCAGCGAGGGGGTACGGGAGTTTATCGTCAGTAACGCCCTTTACTGGATTACCGAATACCATGTGGATGCGCTGAGGTTGGACGCCATTCACGGCATTTATGATTTCAGCGCGAAACATATTCTCGAAGAAGTTCAGGAGAGGGCGGAACGGGAGGCTCGCATTTCGGGACGCAGTGCCGTGTTGATCGCTGAAAGCGATTTGAACGACTCGAGAATTATCCGGCCTCGTGCCCGCGGAGGGTATCAGTTGGCCGCTCAATGGAGCGATGACTTTCATCATTCGGCGCATGTTTTGCTGACGGGAGAGAGGGGCGGTTATTATCGGGATTTTACCTCGGTCGGAGATTTGGCGAAAGCGATGCGGTCGGCTTTTGTGTATGACGGGAAATATTCTCCGTTCCGGCGGAGGCGCCACGGGAATTCGACCGAAGGCCTTTCGTTCGAGAAGTTCGTGGTTTGCGTTCAGAACCACGATCAGGTCGGGAACCGTGCGTACGGAGACCGTTTAAGTTCTCTTGTTTCGTTTGAGAAACAGAAGCTTGCGGCGGCCGTCCTGATGCTTTCCCCTTATGTTCCACTCATTTTTATGGGGCAGGAATACGGCGAATTGAATCCGTTTCAATATTTTATCGACCATTCGGATACCGGATTGATTGAAGCGGTGCGGAAGGGCCGCGCGGCCGAATTTGTTTCTTTCGGGTGGAAATCGGTTCCCGATCCGAAAAGCAGGAAAACATTTGATGATTCCAAATTAAACTGGGGTCTGCTGGGAAGAAAAAAACACCGGCACCTGCACCGTTTGTGTGCCGATTTGATTCGATTGCGGCGGCAAAGCCGCTTCTGTTCGGATTTCTCGAGACGGGATATCGGCGTGTCGGCGGACGATGCGGGACAGTGGGTCCGCCTTGATTACGGGAAAAATGCTCGGTGCCGGTTCCGGATCTTTTTTTCGTTTTCGGAGCGCACCGAATGGGTTCCGGCAGAAGGACTGGAGAGGGCGGGCAGATTGATGATCGATACCGAGGGGCTTCGGTACGGCGGACAATGCCGGAAAATTTCTTTTCGGGAAGGACGATTGGCCCTTCATCCGTTTGAATGCCTCATGTTTCGTTTGCCGGGAAAGAACGGCCGAAGATTGAAAGGATAGGGAGGATGAGAAGATGCAGACCGTAAATGTTTTTGGAGTGGAGATTCATTTCGGAATTTATTTGACGGTGTTTTTTTTGGTTTGGAGTGTTGCCCTCGTATTTTTGCAGAGAATCGTTTTTGGCGTTGTGAGACGGGTTGCGAATAGAACGGCATGGAAATTCGATGACATCCTGCTGGATGCCATGAATGTCCCGTTGATTTTGCTTATTTTCGGAGCCGGCGCGTACGCGGCCTGCAGGACGGCGGGGTATGACAAGGGGGTTGCGCTCGCAGCTCCCGCATTTAAGGCGACCGTGATTGTGGCCCTGGTTTTGTTTTTAGATAAATTGATCCGGGATTTGCTTCGGCATTATTCTCCGAAGGTTGAACTTTTAAAAACTTCCGGAGGAGTGGTGCGGGGATTTTCCCGCGGGATTATCTACGGTTTGGGACTTTTGATTCTTTTGAACAGTTTCGGAGTTTCCCTGACGCCGGTTCTGGCTTCGCTCGGCGTTGGATCGCTGGCGGTTGCGCTCGCGCTTCAACCGACGCTGGAGAATTTTTTCTCGGGGATTCAGATTATCGGGGATCGTATTATTATGGTGGGACAGTTTATCCGATTGGACTCCGGAGAAGAGGGGTACGTCGAAAAGATCGGATGGCGTTCGACCTGGATTCGTCTTCTTCCGAACAATACGGTGATTGTCCCCAATAAGGTTTTGGTGAACGCGAGGATCTTGAATTACTATTATCCTCAAAAGGAACTGGCGGTGCTGGTCAATGTCGGCGTCAGTTATGACTCGGATCTCGAGCGGGTCGAGAGGATTACGATTGACGTGGCCCGGGACGTGATGAAAACCGTTCCCGGCGGAGTCCCCGGATTCGAGCCCTTCATCCGCTACAATACGTTTAATCAGTCGAGCATTGATTTTACGGTTATTTTGAGGGGGAATGAGTTTGTGGATCAGTATTTGATCAAACACGAGTTTATTAAAAGACTTCATGCCCGTTACCGGAAAGAGGGGGTCGTGATTCCGTTTCCGCTCCGGACCATCGATATTCCGCCCGCGACCGCACAGGTACTGAAAACGATGTTTGAGAAAGGCGGGAAATGAGATGGAGAGTGCGCTAGCCGGTCTGCGGAAGGGGTTCCTTCGGCTTTTCAAAATGGGCTATGATTTGTTTCTGGCCTCTCATGTTTTGTTTCCCGTCATCATCGCGACAGTCGTCGGAATTCTGACAGGGCTTTTGGCCGTGGGTTTTATCCGTTTGATTGGATATTGCCAGACGCTTTTTTTCACCGACGGTCTGGCCCGGCTTTCTTTTCTGGGAGGCTACGGGGTTATTTTGATTCCGGCGGTCGGAGGAATTTTTGTCGGCCTCTTGGTGACATTCGGTGCGCCGGAAGCCAAAGGGCACGGCGTGCCCGAAGTGCTGAAGGCCATGGCTCTGCACGGAGGACGGATCCGGCCGGTTGTCGTGATGGTCAAAGCGCTGGCGTCGGCGATTGCCATTGGGTCGGGGGCTTCGGTGGGACGAGAAGGCCCCATCATTCAGATCGGATCGGCGCTGGGCTCTACGATTGCGCAGATTTTCCGGCTGAACGAGGCGAGGATTAAAAATCTGGTGGCCTGCGGCGCGGCGGCCGGCATTTCCAGTGTTTTTAACGCCCCGATTGCGGGGGTCCTTTTTTCGCTGGAAGTGATTCTGAAGGATTTCGGCGCCAAGACATTAGGGACGGTGGTGATTTCTTCCGTCGCGGCCAGTATTGTGAGCCGCATGTTTTTGGGAGAGCACCCTTCGTTTATGGCCCCGAGCTACGGCCTTTACAACCCGCATGAAATTTTCATTTATCTTTTGCTCGGAGTCCTTTCCGCTTTCGCGGCGCTTCTTTTTATGTTTACGCTACATAAGTCGGAAGATATTTTTGACGATCTCCGGATGCCGGAATGGCTGAAGCCCGTTTTGGGCGGACTGCTGCTGGGGGGGATCGGTTACTTTTTCCCGCAGGTCTTTGGCGCCGGCCTCAAGAGCATTGAAGATGTTCTGCACGGAAATCTCGGATTGATGCTTCTCTTGCTGCTGATTCCGGCCAAGATTTTTGCCACGTCGATCTCTTTGGGCTCCGGCAGTTCCGGAGGCGTTTTTGCTCCGGCTTTGTTTATCGGATCGGTTCTGGGGGGATCGGTCGGCAAGCTTTTGTTCAACCGCCTGCCGTTTCAGATTGCTCCGCCCGGCGCATATGCGCTGGTCGGGATGGCAAGTGTTTTTGCCGCGGCGGCTCACGCGCCGGTCACTGCGATTCTGATCGTTTTCGAAATGACCGGTGACTACCGTCTGATTCTTCCCATCATGGTGGCGGTGGTGACCGCGACTTCGATTTCCCAGGCATTGAACCGGGATTCCATTTACACGGAGAAACTCCGCAGGAAGGGGATTGATGTGGACTCTCTCGAGGAGTCCCGGCTTCTTCAGAATCTTCAGATCCGCGATGTCATGACGTCCGAGTTTGAAACCGTCGAAAATCATCGCCATGTGCGTGAGCTGATTTCGAGAATTTCGGCCGGGAAAGATAAGACGTTTTTTGTCGTGAATAATGCCGGGAAACTTTTGGGGGTCGTCCGCGCCGAAGATATCCGCGAGATTCTTTTCGAAAAGGATGCCCCGATTTTGCTGGTGGAGGACGTGATGACGCCGCTGAACGAGACTTTTTTCCCGGAGGATACCCTGAATGAGGCGGTTAAGGTGATGATGGCCCGACGGATTGGTGAAATTCCCGTTATGGATTCTTTGCATCCCGATCAGATTGCCGGCGTGATCCGTCAGGAGGCGGTTTTCCGGACTTATTTGGGGCGGGTGGGGGAGAATCAGCAGGACGAGTTGTTCGGACCGGAACCGCAAAGCGGACACGAAGCGGTTTCCTTTCGTTTTGTTATCCCGTTCCGCTCCCGTCTCGGCAACCGGATGATCAAGGATTTGGGGCTTCCGGCGGGGATTGTCTTTTCGTCGATTCAAAGAGGGGATGAGATTATTGTTCCGCAGGGGCAGACTTTGCTTCAAGTCCGCGACAAGGTCACGGTTGTGCTGACCGAGGAACGGAAAAAAATATTTCAGGACTGGCTGAAGAAGAACCGTTTGTAAGAGTCGGCGATTTTCTTTGCCCGGGGGAATGCCCCGCTGGCTCAGAGGTGAATAATGTCGCCTTCCCGGTAGAGACTGAGGAACAGAAGAAGATAATCCCGGAGATGGCGCGTCAGTAGAAAGTTTTGCCGGATGTGTTCCTTGCCGTTTTCCCCGAGTTTTTTTGCGTAATCCGGGTTTTGCAGAAGCTGCTTGATGGCATGGGCTGCGCCTTCGATGCTGTGGCACAGAAGCCCGGAATATTTATGGGTGATTTGAAGCGTGATGCCTCCCACGGCGGAAGCCACCATGGGGCGCCCTTTCCATAGAGCTTCCGATACCGTCAGTCCGAAACCCTCCTTAAGGGATTTTTGCACGACGACCGCAGAAGCGCGCTGAAGCGCGTTGATTTCCAGATCGCTTCCCGAGGGAATGGCCAGGACATGGATGTCCGGATTATTTGCGGCCCGGTCTCTGACCTTGGCGAGGACTTCCGCGGATTCGGGATCGTCCGTCGCTTCGCCGCCCGCGAGGATGAGCTGGCAGTCGACATAACGCTGGACCATTTCGAATGCGTCGATGACCCCGACGGGATCTTTCAGATAATCAAACCGGGAAATTTGCGTGACGATGGGTTTTCCCGGATCGATCCGGAACCGTTCAAGGATTCTCTGGATGACGTCTTCCGGAAGATCCTTGTTTTTGTCGCTCAGAGGGTCGATGGACGGAGAGATCAGCGCCTGGGGGATGAGGAGTTTCTGGCTGAAGCTCGGGGCCGAGAAGACGGCGGAGTGATACCGGTTAATGAAGGGGAGCAGGAAGTTCCAAACCTGCGGATTGGGATTGGATACGTCGATATGACAGCGCCAAAGCCATTTTGAATTGACGCTGTCTTTCCGGTTGATCAGTCCGATCGGCTGGGGGTCATGGATAAAAAGAACTTCTCCCGATAAGTCCAAGCTGTTCGCGTTGATTTCGTTGTTCTCGAGGAAAACGGCAAAATCTTCCTCCGAGAAGCATTCTTCTTTTCCGTGAAGCGCGTTATGGAATTTTTTGGTGACCTTGAAAAATTTTTCTCCGCCTTTGATGACATCCCAACGGGCATTGATGCCGAGTTCCTGGAGAAGGGGGTTCATCCGGTTCAGGATTTCCGCCACTCCGCCCCCGACGGCGGTTGAGTTGATGTTGCGGACGGTCCAGCCTTTGGTCCTCTCGGCGAGGAGCCGCAGCTCATAGATGACCTGGGGCCCGACGACGGATTCGTAAGCCTGAAGGGGGTGATTCATGCGGGGACCTCCGGTCCGGATCCCTTCGGGCCGTCGAGACCTGGGGTCTGGCGAAACCGCGCATCGATCAGCTTCAGAATTTTCCCGCGCAGTCCTTCGATCGTGTGGGTGTAGGGATCGAGGCGGGCTATTTTTTTCGCGAGATCCGTTTCCCCGATTTCCTGCTCCAGCCAAAGGGAAAAGTCGTTGCTCGGCTTTTCAAGGCGGATTCGGGATTCGAACATGTGATAGTAAATGGAGTGGATTGAAATTTTTTGCAATACCGCCGCGAATTCATTGAGGTCATAGGCGGTGAAGGGGGTCGGCAGGACAAAACTGACGCATTTGATAAAGTGCATTTCCTGGCCTTCGGGCGCCTCCCGAAGCGGATGACGGTTTTTTTCCAGAAACGGCTCGATGGTCTGAATTAATTTTTCTCTCAGGGAGCGGATGTTGGGGTAATCGCAGATGTTGATGCTGGTGAGTTTTTCCGCGAGCTTGATCTCCTGCAGGGATTCTCGGACCCAGTAGGCAAAATCATTGGGCGGTTCGGGGGTCAGGTACTGATGTTGCTGAAGAAAGTGATGGGTGTGGTGATAAATGACGGAGCCCGGAGCGCTTTTCAGGATCTGAAGCATTTGCGCGAGGTTGGTGGCTTTAAGACCCGTCAACTGCCGCAACTGAAGCTGGCTTTTGAATTGAAAAGGCTGCGCGGCCCGTCTGAGCGATTCCGGATCCATGAGCGTATTATCCGCGGAATTATTTTTTTTTCAAGCGGGATTCGGCTTTTGCGGAAAAAATCCGGTTGCGCTTGCGATTCGATTTGAAGTTGTTTAGAATACCCCGTCGCTTAAAGGGGTCTAGAGAGATTCTAGAGGATAGGGATGTGATGGTCGGGCCGCCATCCGGATAAATTGTTCGGATGGCGGTTTTTGTTTTTTGCCTATTCCGCCAGTCGGATTTAGAAAGGGGATGTGACGTGAAAATTACGTTGCGGCTGATTATGTCGCTTCTGATCGGGACCGCACTCGTGGTATTGATTTTCTCCTATCTCCAGACTCGCAACGAAGAAGTCCGTCTGAACGAAGAGCTTGGGCTTCGGGCTTCGGTGTTGGCGAAAACGTTCACGGAGGCGATCGAGCCTTTTTTGGAGCAGACGGAAAGCCCCGGCCGGATCCGGAAGTTTATCGAGAAATTTACGGGGCACAAACGGTTGGTCGGGATTATCGTTTATCTGAAAGATACCGGCCTGATCACGATCCCGACCGAATTGGGCCAGAGGGATCTTTTCCGGGCCGAATGCGAGAATACTGCTGAAAATTCAAAGCCTACCGAAGTGAACCGAAAGTGGGACGGACGGGACGTGAATTTTTATGCCATGCCGATCACGAAGGCGGATCAAGTGGTGGGGGCTTTGGGCTTGATTCATGACAGGACATTCATTGTCCGGAGAATCCAGGAGGCTTGGAAGAGTTCCGCCGTTACGTTTTCGATACTGGCGTTTATCCTTTCGGCGACGACGCTCGTGATTATCCGCTGGAGCGTGACGGGCCCCATCGCCAAAATTGCCGAGGCAATCAAGAAAACGGCGTCCGGGGAAGAATTGCCGTCCCTCAATGTTTCGTCCGAGCCCGAAGATATTGATAAGCTGGCCTCCGCGGTGATCCGGATGGCTTCGCATCTGAAATCCGTCCGGAAAACTCTCGCCGAGCAATCCCGGGCGATGAATGCCCATGGGGCCGTTTGGGATCGCGATCGGTTACGGGACTATCTCAAAAGCAAATTGGGGGGACGCTCTTTGTTTGTGGTCGCGAATCGAGAACCGTATATGCACCGGAGGCGGGAAAACGGAAAGGAGTTTGAATGCATCACGCCCGCCAGCGGTCTGGTCACCGCTCTGGACCCCGTGCTGCAGGCGACGGGGGGCGTTTGGGTGGCGCACGGAAGCGGCGACGCGGATCGTGACACCTCGGATTCACACGGGAAAATTGCCGTACCGCCTTCAAAGCCGACGTATTTTTTGAAGCGTGTATGGCTCACGGCCGAAGAGGAGCGCGGGTACTATTACGGATTTTCCAACGAAGGGTTTTGGCCGCTTTGCCATATCAGCCACATGCGGCCTGTTTTTCGCGTGACGGATTGGCATGAATACTACAAAGTGAACCAAAAATTTGCTGAGGCCCTTTTGTCGGAGCTCCCCGACGAATCTCCTCTGATCCTGGTTCAGGATTATCACTTTGCTCTTCTTCCGGCAATGATCAAAGAGGCGAGACCGGACGCAAAAGTCGCCCTTTTTTGGCATATCCCATGGCCGAACCCCGAGGCGTTCGGAATCTGCCCCTGGCAGAAGGAGATTTTGGACGGAATGCTGGGCAGCGATCTTATCGGATTCCATACGCAATATCATTGCAATAATTTTCTGGATACCGTCGACCGTTTTCTGGAGTCGCGTATCGATTGGTCGACGTTTTCGGTGACCCGTAACAGCAAGACCTGCTCGGTCCGGCCTTTCCCGATCAGTGTTTCGGGAGCGTCCGGTTTTGAGGAGAGCGAGTCGGTCAGGAAGAAGGTCGCAGCGCTGAAACGCAGTTACGGCTTGACGGATAAATGGATCGGGATCGGGGTTGATCGCATCGATTACACCAAAGGTCTTTTGGAGCGTTTCCGCGCAATCGAGAGGACGCTTGAGAAATATCCTCACTGCGTTCAGAAGTTTGTGTTCGTGGAACTCGGGGCGCCTTCCCGGACTTTGATCGAGGGATATCAGAGCCACCTGAAGGAGGTTGAGGCTTTGTCGGAGAGGGTGAATACGAGATTTCAGAAGGGGAATTGGAAACCCATCCTCTTTTTGAAAGATCATCACCGGCAGGACGTGATTCGGGAGTTTTATCGCGCCGCGGATTTCTGTTTGGTCAGTTCGCTGCATGACGGGATGAATCTTGTCGCGAAGGAATTTGTGATGGAGAGGGAAGATGAGAGCGGCGTTTTGATCTTAAGCCGATTTGCCGGGGCGAGCCAGGAGCTTTCAAGCGCGTTGCTGATCAATCCGTATGATATCGAAGGGACCGCGGATGCGATTCATCAGGCTTTGAACATGGTTCCGGAAGAAAGAAAAGAGAGAATGGCCCGCATGAGGACGGTGATTCGGGAGCATAACGTTTATCGTTGGGCGGCTGAGATTGTTGCGGAACTCGTGAAATCGTTCTAGAGGGATCCATGACGCGAAGGCTGACTTCAAAACAAATTCGGCGAATGATTGAAGCCCCGAACCTTTTTTTGATGCTGGATTGCGACGGGACTTTGGCCCCTTTGGCCCGGCACTATGAAAAGGCGGTTTTTCCGAAACGGACCCGGAGTATTTTGGGAAGAATTCAGAGCCTGCCGGACTCCAATATCGCGATTATCAGCGGAAGGGAACTTGCCGGTATTCGGAAATTTGCCGGGATGCGCGGATTGATTTACGCCGGCAATCACGGCCTGGAGATTAAAGCCGGAGCGGAAAAATGGATTCATCCCGGAGCTAAGAGGGCCTTGCGGCTCATGAAGCAATTGGCTTTTGTTTTGCGGGGGCTGCTTGAGTATTTTCCGAAGGCGGGGCTTGAAGACAAGCGCTTCGGACTGAGCCTTCACTACCGGCTTTTAAGCCGGGATCGGGCGGAAATGCTTCTTTTTGCGGTCCGAAGCGCCGTGCAGCCTTTTGTAAAAGCTCACCGCGTTTCGATCCAGAAGGGGAAGAAGGTTCTGGAACTCCGGCCGTACGTCAATTGGAATAAAGGGAGCGCTGTGAGATGGCTTTTGAAGAAATATTATCGCGGGAAAGAGGTCCTTCCGGTTTTTATCGGCGATGATGAGACGGACGAAAAGGCTTTCCGTGCGGTTGCACGGGGGATTAGCATTCGAGTCGGAAGATCCGCGGAGACATGCGCGGATTTTTTTGTGGGGTCTCACCGGGAAGTTCAGAACCTTTTGAGGCGTATTCTGTCCGGCCGGGAGGCCCGGAGCCGTGGGTGATTTTGATTTTTTTACGGAAAGTCCGATTTCAGACCGGTTTCGCTCGATGGCCGGGGGGATTGAATGAGGCTGTCCGGATGGATTTTTATCATCGTGTACTGGGGATTCATTATCTTGCTGGTGATCTATTCGTATGCGAAAATATTGCGGAAAAAGGAGAAGCGTTGATCCGAAGCCGCGGAGAAGCTTTTTGAAGTCAAACAAGGTTTATTGCTGATTTCCCGCGAGAAGATTGGCGAAACCCCTTTTTGAAGGACGGAAGATTTTATAGGGATCCGCAATAAAAATATTGCGTAGAACGGCCGACCTCAATAGAATAACAACTCACCTTCAGTTGTTGCGGATATTTTCTTTCGGAAAATAATCGTAAAAGCTTGTCTGCGCAAGCACCGAAGGCAAGGTGTTTTTGGGCCAGTCCTAACGATGGACGGTGAAATGTGTTTTAGGACGGCCCAGAAAAGAATTGATGGTGCTTGCCTTCGCAAGCACCGAGACTAAGGTGTTTTTGGGCCAGTAGCTCAGTTGGGAGAGCGCCA
>ERZ795044.4136-NODE-4136-length-11990-cov-5.463176_pt1 | contig 11990 bp, 3 predicted proteins | sample MGYA00375128_ERZ795044 | MGnify/ENA primary metagenome ERZ795044 (study PRJEB30173, sample SAMN05720213) | anaerobic digester metagenome | isolation source: active sludge of municipal wastewater-treating anaerobic digesters | place: USA | collected 2014-12-22 ... | reverse complement strand
GTCTTTAATTTCGTATAAATTAAATTGTTTATAAATATTATTATCCTTATCATAAATGGTGTAAATACCACTTGACATGGCCTTGCTCTGATTACCATAAAGAGCATACGCCAACGTTGAAATATCATGTTCAACCATCTCAATTTCAATCGTTGTCGGATTAAAATATGTATTAGATATAATAATCGTTTGATTTGGTTGGCCAATATACGGTACTGTTGTCGGTCTTGTTGATGGGGCTGCACTTGGTGTTATTGTTAAAAACATCAGATTCGTTGCATTATCAGAATACCTATACCGAATAGCTTTTTGACTTGTATTTACCAAATTAGTTGTAATTGGTTCACAATAAAAATTCGATGTTATCATTCGATAAAAATTAGGAATTTTTTTATTATCTGTTGGATTAATATATTCTATACGATAACCAACAAGATTTTGTGGTGAAAATTTATTTCTATCTGACGTAACAACATTAGACAAATCAATTATAAGACCCCTAACCGATGGTAATGATGCTAACACACCACAATCGCTAATAATAGTTCTGATTTGTTTTGGTCTTAAATGTAATGTATAGTATCCCAAATCAGAAAAATCTTCGGACTCTAATTTTAAATTATACATACCACCTAGAATTTCCACATCTGCAACAGGTGGCCGATCGGATTCAGATGATAATGCCGTTTCTGCATTATGAAAAACAGGTGTTAAAATTGACGTTGCGTTCAATGTTCTTAATGTAACAGGTGAACTAGTTTTTCTATCGGGTGTAAAATGATATAAAATTTCTACATCTTCTGGCGATACGTCAGCCGCCCTTATTGTCCCATAAGATCCAATTGCCATTTCTATCTCTTTTATTTATATAAATATGAAATTATTGATTTTTCACTTTAAAAAAGCCACCCCCATATATTTCTAATTCACCAACGTTATCAATTTCACCAAGTCTAAGATTCCGCTCCATAACACCAAGTTTACCCCTTTCCACAAAAATATCAGAATATATCGCTGGCTGATCAAGAAAACCAATTAAATGTTCATTTCTAGTTATCATTCCATTGTATACCTCTTCATGATTATAATCCGATGTGTTTCCCGTTATATATGTGTACCCATCAGGATAATCCATATAATATAATCCATCAATGGTATATCCCGTATATTCAGAAGTAATTGTTATACCACTATAAGCAGATAAGCCATATAATTTAAATTCATCAATTCGACTTTTTCCTATTGCAATAAAAGATATTATTGTATCATTTGTGTTACCAGTTAACGTAGTGTAATCCTGTAAATAATCTTGAGTTTCAATGATTAATGGATTAGAATAGGGTATTTCGAATTGTAATGTACCTAGATCTGTAGGCATTATTGCTCCGTTAAATGGTACCTCAATTGTTCGTTTTAATTTCTCTATTTTCCATGGTGAGTCAATGGTAATTTCAATAACATAATTACCAGGAACATCATATGTGTGTGTAACATTTGGTAATACTGTATCATAAATTGTTGGTGATAATAAATTACTATCAGGTTCACCATCTCCCCACGAAATCGTATATATGGAATCAACTAGTGTATTTAATTTATTTGTGTTAACCGTATTGTAAATGGTAATTGTTTGATTATTTATGGTATATGTAAAATTAGAAAATTGTTCAACCTGTTCAATTTCTCCATCAAAACCAACCATAATACCCATTTCATCAATTGTATCTACTAAAAATATTGGTATTTGATAACTATCATATGCTTGTGATTTATTAATTGTTATCCATGTATTTCCAGACCACATATACCAACCAATCTGTACAGTACCCTTTATATTATAAATGACATCACCATTTTGAGGTGCCAAATTTGTACCACCAGACCACGGAATTAAATTGTGATTTGAATCATACCAATTTTGACTATCCAGTGACACCAATTCAACTTCGGGTATTGTCTTTCTTAATATTTGATATACTTCTTTTTTCATTTTTATATTAAAGATTTTGTGTAATATCCGTAGGCATAAAATGATACTGGTTGATTGTCTAAACCTATTCTTTCTTCACTAGTATTTCCAGAATAAATAATATACGAATAATCATTTTTATCTACCACCATTCTATGATAAATGTCTGTAGATTCGTTTACAATATCATAATATGATTTAGGTGAATTCAAAAAACTTAATATCGTACCATCTATAGCATTATAATATTTTGCTGTTACGTAAAAAGTATCACCTTTATAAATTGAACCCTTCAAAACTGTATCATCTTGAAACCAGAATAAAAACATATTTTCTTTATTTCTATAATTGTTTCCTGTAAAAATTGGTAAATAAATCTCCCGGCCTATTGGTGTATAAAACACTTTTTCACCTAATGGAATTGGTAGATGTTTTGTGAAAACTAATTTCCTATTATTGCTATCAATAATCTCACCACTCGGTGCTTTATAAAATTCAAGGCTAAAAAAACTAGTGTTTTCCGACTTTGTTATTACTGAGTTTTGTTCAGGAGATAACCCGACATACTCATAATTTAAACCACCAAAATATGTTGGTGGATTATCACTATTAAAAAAATAAAAATGATACCAAATATCATTTTGAGATATTCCATTTATACCAATATATTCATTATGAATATAACGAACAGTTTCAAAATTATCTATTGGGTTTATAATAGATCTTAATGTTTCACGTTCAAATTCTTGAAAATTCTCTTCCCATCCAAGGTCTATCCCAAACCTCGTTTCCTCACTAATAAGGATATTTCTATTCGATTTACTTTTTAATATATCCATTTAATTAATTTAATTATCCACTCCAACCACCCAATCTAGCCCATAACCACCATGCTGCATATGCTTTCATATTCGCATTAAGTGGATATGAATGTGATGAATTACAATTATACCAATCAACATTCACCTGATGTGTGTTTTGCCAGTCTAACGCCCAGTTTCTATCTCCATTTGTTGGTAATCCAGGATCACCACCATCAGTACTAACAATACCATCTCCATTATAATCATAATTACAACAATCTGTTACTCGCTTATCTGCATAATAATTACCATCAGGATCATAACTTTCAATATCTGCAAAATCAAATAATATTTTATTATTATTAATACAATAATTTCTTATAATTGTATTATTAGTAAATAATGTACCTGATAATGGTTGTCCATCAACATGACCTGTCATATATACAAACTTAATTGATGGATAATCAATCTCCAATTGATTCATTAATGTCAAATAAGTGTTAATATTAGCTTGTGTTGCATAACTTACTTGCCCACACCAAGACCATATAACAACGTTAACACCAGGATTAGTCTCTAAATATGTACGAGTGTTTTCCGCCCACAAATGATATTGTTCATTATTTGGACATCTTGTATTACCAAGGTCCATTCCCCAACAACTAAACATTTGGGCAATTGCGTGATCTCTTAAATCTAACGCACCACCAGACCCACCATTATTAAATGAATATGTCGAACCTCTCCAATTAACCAGTCCGGTCATACCCTGAACCAATTGTTCACCGTGCGATGTGTGTTCATATGCTATGTGAAGATTTGACTTCGCATTGGTTATCGCGCTACTTGGAATTGCTAATAAATTAGAAAGTTTTGCTATATTATGATCTGCAATAATCGAATTTGATGTTGGTGTTGATAATGAAACTGATGGTGTCCTACTTATTGAAACACTTGGTGTTCTAGTTGGTGTCCTACTAAACGATAAACTAGGTGTTCTTGTCGGTGTTCTAGTAATAGACACACTAGTTGTTCTAGTTGGAGTTGGTGTGCTACTAATTGTTGGTGATGTCTCCAGTGTTACGGTTCCTGGCCCGAGAAGAACTAATCCCGACCATGGAGATAGTGTGATAATACCCGAATATGTTGTATTTGCAACATCTTTCATCGGTGCTGACAATGAATAATATTTATTTTCATCCGTTTCATTATAAATAAAATGAATATCATCCAAATTTGACACCGATCCTGCAAGTGAATTGTTTGAATTAGCATCCTGATTTGAATACGAACGCCATTCAGATAATGTACGATTAACCCAATTACTGTTTTGTCCTGTTCTAATTATAACATCATTCGACCCTTGATTTATAGGTCTCGCATAATAGTTATAATTTGATATACCATAATTTGAAATATTATCTGCAATTGTTAAATAAACTTTTAATGTATAATGATTTATTTCTTTTCCAATAAACTGATTATATCTTATTGTGTTATTATATAATGTCGCATATTCTGACCAAAAACCACTTGAGAATAACTGTGCTTCTTTATTATCAAAACACAAATTATATTGTAAAATATTATCATGACTGGAACTAAGTTTAATACCATTACCTGCGTTATGTGCACATATATTATATTGTACTGTATGACCAGTACAATAACTATCAAGATATATACCCTCAGCTAGATAGGTACTTGAACTTGTTGTTCCATTATAATTCCCGTAACCATTAAGACATATATTGTTTTCTATTGTATAATCAGATGGCATTGAGCGATTACTAGGCCCGTGATAAATTCCACCACCATCTGTAAGTGTTAAACAATAGTTATTAATAAAATTATGTTTAACAATGCCACTTGTTCCACTACCAGCAGTTATACCATTTAATCCGATATTATTTATAATATTATGATCAATTAATGAATTTGTTCCACCGTTATATATTCCATTTGCAGACAATCTCTTTGATTGACCAAGCAGTAATCCAATATTTGTTATTGTGTTTCCAGTAACAATCGTATTACTACCAGATACAATATGTATGGCATTATCATTACATTGTTCAATAATATTATCTACAATAAAACCATTACTACCGTATATATCAATACCACGAGATCCGCCAAATTTTAAAATACAGTTTCGTATTATTGTATTGGCCGCGTTATACCAATTACCACCATCAAATGAAATAATATCACCAATTGATCCTTGTAATGAAAGATTCTCAAGTGTTATATAATCATAACCACCATGATTTTGAATTATATTTGTTTTTGTTGCAATTTGAATTGTTTTACCTGCGGGATTACCATATATATAAAACTTACCGGCAGCATGATCATGATACCATTCATTTTCAACATCAAGTGTTCTTATATCATTCTGTATAAAATATCCGAAATTGTTATATAAATAATCAATTGTATTACCACTATATGATATTGTATTACCAGTATGACCAGTTATAGTAAACCTACCCAATATCCAGTAAGTCATTCTAATCACGACCTCAGCACCAACCCAATTGTATGGCGTTTCTTCTGATAACGTATTATCTGTTATTGAACTAGCACCATTAAACGACTCATAAGTTCTATATGTTGTTCCGTTTGGCCATCTACCCATTGGTACTTGAACACCATTAACAAGAACCATATTAGTTTGCTCATCAGCAATTATATCATGTGAATAAACATTATTACCAACATGTGTCCATCCATCAGTTATTGTAGTAAAACCATGTATAATGGGATCATTACCATCACCGTAAGTACCAAACACAAACGGACTATTAGATCCACTTGTACCACTTTTAGTTATTACAAGTGTACCATAAAACGAATCACCCTTTTTTAATAATATTTCTGTACCAGGATTTAAATTCGAAAACTCAGCATTAACTTTATCTAACGTTCTCCATGGTGTGGATTCTGTTAATCCATTATTTGTGTCACTTCCACTACTTGAGACGTATCGAGCAGTTAAAACTGAACTACTAGGTGTTATACTAGGCGTTCTGGACGGTGTTCTACTAATTGATAAACTAGGCGTTCTAGTTGGTGTTCGTGTTATTGTTGGTGTTCTAGTAACCGACGGAGTTCTTGTTAATGACAATGATGGTGACGGTGTCGACGACGTACCTTGAGATGATGACATCGATATTGATGGTGTTATAGATATGCTAACAGATAATGTTGGCGTAGGTGTAATAGATGGCATTACACTTAACGACACTGATGGGGAAACCGATATAGATGGTTCGGGTATTTCGGCGTCTCCACGTTTAATAATTACCGAATCGTCAACACATTCATCAACATCCTTTCTCCTATAAAAATTAATAACCCCATCTTTTTTATTTTTATAAATTTTTTCGTTTCTTATATAAAAATTAATATCTTTATGTACAAAATGAATATTATTTAAATATGGATGATCTACACCATAACCATCTGGATCAATATATCCGTCTTCATATACATCTCGCCACCTCCAAAGTTTTTCATTAGGAAAATACTTTGCGTTTTCTGGAAGATTATATATTGGTGTACTATCATCGGCTGTTTCAATATAAGGTGATAATTCCTTTAACTTAAATCTATGATGTGGTTGATATAGAAGTCCAATTTGATTCGTTTCACTTGCACCAGAAAATACCTCATCAAGATCTTGGCCATGATTAAAAATATTTTTATTACTAACAATTTTATGGTAAGATTCTGATATTATTCTTTCTTTTAATTCCTTCGGATTATATTCAACAAACGCCCCATATAATTCTGAACCTTTAGATAATGAATTTCCGGAAAAAAATGGATATACAAAACCTTCTCTTGTAAATGACGTTGACGTTAACCCAGTTTCAATTGAATTTGAACCATCAAAATGTTCATCTATCCATGAATCATGCATATGAAACGAATAACCAACTTTTGGTGGATATTCGAAATATCCGTTTCCATTTCTAAAAATAATTGTAGTATAAAGTTCTATCGGTGTGTGGCCTAAATTATTTGTTATTCCAGTTAAAATAAACGGTTCCAATGAATCAAATAACACGGCTTCCATCCTATTTCGAACAACAAGAACATCATTATCCCCCACACTATTTTCATATAAAACTTTTTTCTCGTCTTCCCAAATTGGTGATTCAAATCCTACTTTATCAATAATACAATCACCCAATGATGTTAATATTGTATGTTTATGTACATAATATTTTGACGTGGAATTTTCAGTATCTTTAATGTCTATACAACGTTTTCCAATAACTAACGGATTAAAAGTAACACCACTTAACTGTGATTTTAATATATTAATAACATAATATTCAGAATCAAATATGTTGTCACCAACTGAATTCACATAATAATACCTTCCATCAATCAAGATGTATTCACCCCGACTAATTCCATGTCGTACCGGACTTGTTAAAACATAATGTATTTCAGTCTCTTCAACCCTAAATGGTATACCATCACCACTAGTAAATGTTATAACATTTTCACCCTCAATTTTTGTTCGGCCAGACAATGTATATTTCATTGGAAAATTATCAACTTGACCCGAAATATAACTCGTATAAAGATTCCAGTTGTGATATGGTGCTGTAACTGATGTGATTGTTTGATGTTCAGTTGGACCACTTGTAACCATGGTAAATCCTGTAAATCCACTCAATGAAGTAACCGACAATGATTCGGTGGTTTCATAATATATATCATCTCTTAAAAACGCAAATTCGTTATATGGTAGATAACCACAGAAATTATTATCCGACCCATCACTAACTAAGGATAATCTTTCACGTAAATAATCATATGATGTTGCACCAGCATATAGGTTTCTAAAAACCATTCTCATCTTACCATATAACTTATATCGTTTACAATTTGCACGTTCTTCTGTAAATTGTTCAGATAAGTTTAAAACAACATCCCTATCATCCCCTCTCAAAAGAGATTTATCAGACTCGAATCCAATCGAAATTTGACTATCTGTTTCAGGTGCGTTTTCATACCTTAGCTTTGGTAATATGATCTTCTTTTTCTTCATTTACATAATTTAATCAGGTAATTCTTGACAAGCCCCATTACACGATGAATATCCAAATCCAGAAATATGTGTAACTTTAGGATTTAAAAAACCACTTTCTTCTTTTATTATATAATAAACTTTTTGTTCAATACCGTCTTTATAATACATTCCTTCATCTAAAGGATTTTCATTTATAATATATTCTGTTTCCATTGATGGTGGATCACAATTAGTACCATCATAACAACCATAAGATATAACCTCATATATATACCCACTAATAGGTGTCGGAGTCGGTGTTACTGTTGGTGTCGGCGAGGGTGGTGGCGCGCCAGATGAGCGTGATACTGTTATTGATGGTGTTCGTGTTGGTGATGGTACTGGTTGATAACCATCATTAAGTGATATTGTGACAGGTGCAGAACTAACTACTAATCTACCATAATGAACAATACTATATGGGAAAGATGCTTCATTAGTTATAGTCGTATTAATGACATCACCACTACTATCGACTAATGACAAATATGATGGTATTGTATATACCCCATTTATAACCACCACAATTGTGTATCTCCCACCACCATAATACATTAACACACCACTATCACCAGGATAATATGGGAAATCTGGTGATGGTGGATCCGGATGCTGTTGTTCTCCACCAATCCATAATTCAGATATTGATAGTGATGATGACGCATTATTTAATATATTAACTGTAACATAATCAGGTGGCAGTGATGATGGTGTAGGAAGTGAAGCTGAAGGTATTGGAATCGAAATTGATGGTATAGGTGTCGAAATTGATGGTGTTGGTGGTGGTGTAGGTGTTATTATATCAGAAATAATGCATTCATCAAATTCATCCGAAATAAACGCATCACTATCACCAAATGATTTTATTAGAAGATCGAGTGCTGTTTTGCCCGGCCTTAAACCAAAATAAAATAAAAATGGTGTTGAAAGAACTTGTTTTTCACCACTATAATTCAATGCTGTTTGAGGTATAAAATTCTCTCTGTAATTATCTTCATAAATGTTATTGAATTGTGGTACCCACATTTTATTAACAACGACATATATTATACCAGTTATCGGATCTTTTCGATAATCACTTCCGCTATAAGTTAAAACTTGTAACCACAAATCACCCTCAATAAATCCAATAGTATTATTCAAATCGCTTGGTGGTTCTAAACTAATTACCTCAAATCTTTCTAACATATCTTCTGTGGCACCTGTCATACTAAATGTGTTATGGGTTATAGTCATCGGTTTAAGAAGATATTCTTCTTCTCCGTCCGCCATAAGATAATTTGTTGTAGTACCAGATACATCACTTATAGAAAATATTCGTTGTAATGGCATTGAGGCTATTTGTGTCCTATCCCATGTTTGTTTATCAGAATCATTCCCATATTGACCAAACCCCTCACCTTTTTTATTCCACAAATAAAACGGTACAATTTGAGTAAAATCACCCAGCCTATAATTCAAACATAATCTTATACGTTTTCCATTAAAATCAAATTTAAAATCTATCGGTGTGGGCCCGAACAATGAACCAAAACAAAAATAATTATCAAATTCTGGTGATTCTGGATCCATATACTCACCATTGTACATTGAATAATGTGGACTATCTGTATCAAAAGCTTCTATTCCCGTTTCACAATTAATTGATAATAATTGTGTAACATCACCATCAAAAACTTTTATATTTGAACCATAATGAGTGTTACTAAAAAAATCATCAACTTTAAATTTCGCACCAGTAGTATCTAATCGGTAATTAATTGCATGTTCAACAATACCCCCCGGATCTTGATATGATGTTGATGTTATATCTCTTACCACAGAACATGTCGGATCAAATATTGCTTCAGTACATATTTCAGATAAAAATTCATCTCGAACACCAAGATCAAAAAATGTTGTTGGGTGTAATATTTCCTGTACATTATGTCCATCATGAATATATGTTTGTCCTGTAAAAATTCCTTGTTCGTTTACATAAACATAAGGACAACATCTATAATAAAACTCTTTTTCTCTAATATTATAAAAAACAAGCTCTTTTGGATATTTTGATCCTCGTTGATTTAAATCATAATTATTTTCATCATCCCACCTAATTCTTTTATGGAATTTAAAGAAATAAAGTAAACCATGAATCCAATTATCAATAAATGAATAATTAATAACACCACCACAAAACGTTAAACCGACTCTTTTTCTTCTATACCATTCTTGAATAGCCTTTAAATTGTAACTCTTACCCTGAATGACGGGTATTATTGTAAATAATCCGTCTCTAAATTCACTTAAGCCAGATTTGGTTTTTCTATCATAGTATTGAATACCAATATTTCGTCTTTTTGAATACCTCGTAAAATCATGCATAAATGGTAATCGTCTAGTACTATTTGTACCTATTATCGTTGAAACTAAATACGGATGTGTTGACGGCATATTACGATTTTCATTAAATCCGGTATCATCTGAATAATTAGGTGGTAAAATTGGTAATGAAGGATTATAACCTAAAGCCGGATCATTTGTCCACAAATATTGAAACATTATATTTTCATTATATAATTTATCATATTTTTGACATCCAACTTCAACATTTATTGTTTCGCCAGTAATCGGAAATTCCTCAGAAACTAAAGCCCTATCATATATTCTAATAACAGCATATAAATCATATATTTCATCTTCAAGTTCTGGATTATGGATAAAATCCATCCCAGTTAACTCATTCCATACTTCTTTACTAAAATAAACATACATAGCAGCCATGGGTAGTGAAAGTATCACAATATTTTCGGGCTCATTACTATTTATCGGTTTAAAATATCCACTAAACGAACTAAAACTTGTCATTCCAGTTATTGTTGTTCCAGTAACATTTGACGACCACGAATATACTTCAGCGCCATACCTCGGTTCATTTGATGATGGTAGTGTTATATTATGTAAATCACTTAATTGTGTGTAATGCATTTCTGTTGTTCCCGAGCACAAATCCGTATTTTGCCGAGCAGAATCACCATAAAACGAATCATATACATTCACACTCAATAAACTAGAAAACACATTAGGTGATACCGAATAAAAATTGGCACCAGGTTCCGTAGAACCACTTGTTTGTAATTGATCTACCGTTGCTGATAATTCTACCATAATAGGAGTTACGTTAACTTTAAACTTAACCTCCGCTATTCGACAATATCTATCGCTAAATGATGTCCATTCTTGAATTAATGTTTCATCATCAGCCGTACATTCCTCACAATCAGGATAAATTGTTAATGGTAATTGTTGTGTATATTTATCTTGTGTTCTATAAGAAAAATCAATAAGTTGTTGACCAACTTTTGGAAAAACTTTAGCACCCATAATATTGATACTTAAAAATGTTCTTCCAATACTATAAGCTATTCTTCCAATAATTTCGGCAAATTTTACTGTTATTACAGAAAAAATAAATTGTATGAATAATAAAACTTGTGATAATAATAATGTAAATTTCGTTCGATTCTTAAACGCAAAATTCGTTGGAAAATAATTCGTGTTTGATGCACAATCATCTTCAACATTCGGTTGTATTTCTTTAATCCCTAAAAATGCGTCTCGTATTTTTGCCGTTTCATAATGAGTACCTTGAAATGACGAAACAGTATATACTTTATTTGAAATGAACTTATAAAAATAATCTTCAGGAGATCCGGGACTAAGTGTGTTGTTCGTGCCCAGCATTAAATCTTTTTTGTGTTCCTTTACATCCGTATCATAGTTTAAATCACTTAATGTCATTCCTGATATTGGTGGAACGACATTTATATAATCTTCAAACACATCCGAAAAGGTGTATGTTGCCAGCATCCCTTCACTATACTGAACACCATATCTTAATGCACTGTCACTTAAAACACCATTAGACGTTCCATTATTATTTGGATTAAATTCTCGAATATTTGGAACAAGATATTTTGCCGTTGCATGTTTATATGTATTAAAATCCAAGTCAAATCTAAATCTTGCAATAGACGATGTTGGTATTCCTTTACTTGAATCGTTTGTTATTTCTTGTTCACCGAATTCGTTTGTGTATACATAATCCAAATTCATTGGTAACGCAACCATTGCAACACCA
>ERZ795044.4132-NODE-4132-length-11998-cov-9.527003_pt1 | contig 11998 bp, 8 predicted proteins | sample MGYA00375128_ERZ795044 | MGnify/ENA primary metagenome ERZ795044 (study PRJEB30173, sample SAMN05720213) | anaerobic digester metagenome | isolation source: active sludge of municipal wastewater-treating anaerobic digesters | place: USA | collected 2014-12-22 ... | reverse complement strand
GATTTCGACAACCGCCGTATGGGGCGCGCTCGGGTCGCTGCTTGGCGCACTGCGGCTGAAGATGGTCCAGCCGAGAACGACGAAAGCCAGCAACCAGGCCAGCCGGACGAAATTGCGCCAGCGCCGCGCGGAGCGCTGTTCCTCCAGCGAGGCAAACGCCAGCCGCTCCAGCGTCGCACGTTCCCATCCGGGTGTTCCGAACGGGGCGCCAGTCGCTTCTTTTTCCATAGCAGGCTTTGACCTTTCGACGCTGGGTTCTGGTCTTTTTTCTTCCGAAGACGGGATTTCGGGCAGATTCGGGTCGGTCATGATGGGAAATCAAGGGGTTGCGTGTTGCGATCAGTATGCCAGTGGACCACGCCATCCTTCTCCGACAAGGCTATGCGGATCAGGCCGCCGTTGCAGGGTCCGCCGGCGCAGGCTCCGGTGTCGGGCCGATAGAGCGCGCCGTGCGTGGCACAGATCAGCCACTGGCCCGTGGTGTCAAAAAAACGGTTGGGCCGGAAGTCCATTTCCATTGCCACATGGCTGCAGCGGTTGAGGTAAGCCTGCACCTGGCCCTGGAACCGGACGGCAAAAGCCCGGCACGTTCGCCCGTCGTAGACGACGTCGAACGCGACGGCCTCACCGCCATCCACCAGATCGCCGCTGTTGCACAACTCAATCATGACCTTCCCCTGGACGCTCAGCCGTTGGCCAGCAGCCAGTCATGCAGTTCGCGCACCGTGTGTCCGACGAAGCGGGGCTTCAGCGCATGAAACCCGTCCGGCTCGTGCGCACCATAGCTGACGCCCACACTGGCACACCCGGCGTTCAGCGCCATCTGCAGGTCGTGCGTGGTGTCGCCGATCATCAGGGTCCGCTCGGGTGGCACGTCAAACTCGCGCATCAGTTCCTGCAACATCAGCGGATCCGGCTTGCCGGCGGTCTCATCGGCCGTGCGCGAACCGTCAAAGGTGCCGCGCAGTTCAGCGGCCCGCAGCGCCTCGTTGAGGCCGCCTCGGCTCTTGCCCGTCGCCACGGCAAGCAGATGGTTGCGCCGGCGCAGATCGTCCAGCAAAGGCAGCACCCCATCAAAAAGGCTGATGTCGTTCTGATGCAGCCCATAGTGGTGGCGGTAGCGGGCACCCAGTTCCGGATATCTTTCCTTCGGCACATCGGGTGCGGCATGGGCCAGGGCCTGCATCAGGCCCATGCCGATCACAAACGACGCATCGCGGTCGCTGGGCGGCGAACCCCCGACGTCCTGGACGGCGCGCTGGATGCTGCGGGTGATGACGGCGGTGGAGTCGAACAGGGTGCCATCCCAGTCGAAGGCAATCAGGTCAAACTGTCGGGGGCGGACGGACATGGTGGAGGAAGGATTCGAGCTCGGGTGGCAGGGGCGCCAGCAACTCCAGACGCTCGCCAGTCGATGGGTGATTGAACTGTAACCGCCAGGCGTGCAGGAACATGCGGCGCAATCCCTGCTTCTGCAGGGCCTTGTTGCGATCGAAGTCGCCATATTTGGCGTCGCCGGCAATCGGATGCCCCTGCGATGCCAGATGCACCCGGATCTGATGGGTGCGGCCGGTCTTGATGGTGACCTCCAGCAAGGTGAAGCCTGCCAGACGCTGGCGCACCTGGACCAGCGTCACCGACTTCATGCCATCCGGATCGTCCTTGCCCACCACCTTCACCCGACGCTCGCCGTCGGCGAGCAGGTACTTGTGCAGAGGGGCGTCGATCACTTTGCGGCTGGCGGGCCAATCGCCCACGACCAGCGCCAGATAGGTTTTCCCGGTTTCGCGCTCACGGAACTGGTCCTGCAGATGCTTCAGTGCGCTGCGCTTGCGCGCCACCAGCAGGATGCCGCTGGTTTCCCGGTCCAGCCGGTGCACCAGTTCAAGAAAGCGTGCCTGGGGTCGGGCCTGTCGCAACTGCTCGATGACCCCGAAGCTCACACCCGAGCCCCCGTGGACCGCCACGCCGGCCGGCTTGTCGATCGCGAGCAGGGATTCATCTTCCATCAGCAGCGGAAACTCGCGGCCCGGCGCCGGCATCTCCACCTTCTGAGCCGCCTTCTCCGACGTCCGCACCGGCGGCACGCGCACCACATCGCCCGCCACCACACGGGTGTCCGCGCCCGCCCGCCCCTTGTTCACGCGCACTTCACCGCTGCGGATGATCCTGTAAACGTGGGTTTTGGGCACCCCCTTCAGGTGCCGGATCAGAAAATTGTCCAGCCGCTGTCCCGCGGACTCCTCATCGACCACGACGCTGCGAACTTGGGGTTGACCCTGAGCGCTTGCGGGGGCGAGGTTGCCCCCTATAATCTTGTTCACTAGCGTCTAGCTGTAAGTGGTTGATTTGAATGGAAGTTGCTTTCCGATTGGGGAGTTTAGTCCAGCCTTCACACCCAGCGGCGCTGGAAGGTCGATGCCACTTGCGCGCATTGCCTGCAGACTGGAGGCCCCCGCCGACAGTGGCACGCACGCTCGCAAGCCGATCCGACGCCATGAAACCCCGATACGGAATACAGGTTCGGGAGCGCCCTGCTCTCGAACGGATTGAAGCGAGATCTTTGTGTTGATATTGTCAATTCTTACCTTCTGGCGATGGCTGACAGCCTCGCCTGCGGGCGTGAATTCGACCCCACCAGGCGTCCGTTGGACGACTGCCGCTGTCTCCCTGACAGCGGATCAACACCCACCTCCTCTCGCCCTCTTCCACGCGCCCACGCCCCGGCTGCTGAGATAAGTCTCGACCCAGCCACAGGCTCCTCCGGCAATTCCTTTCGTTTCAGAGCGTCAGTTCAGGCATCGTTGGCCCCACGAGGGCAGGTACTATGTTTTGAAAAAAAGGTTCCGCTATGAAACGGATGCTGATCAACGCGACGCAGGCTGAGGAGCGCCGGCTCGCGATCGTGGACGGGCAGAAGCTGCTCGACTACGAAATTGAGATCGAGGGGCGCGAACAGCGCAAAGGCAACATCTACAAGGCGGTGGTGACCCGGGTCGAACCCAGCCTGGAAGCCTGCTTCGTCGACTACGGCGAAGACCGCCACGGCTTCCTGCCGTTCAAGGAAATTTCCCGCCAGTATTTCGCGCAGGGCGTGTCGGTGAGCCAGGCCCGCATCCAGGACGTGATCCGCGAAGGTGACGAACTGCTGGTGCAGGTGGAAAAGGAAGAACGCGGCAACAAGGGCGCCGCGCTGACCACCTTCATCTCGCTGGCCGGACGCTATGTGGTGCTGATGCCGAACAACCCGCGCGGCGGCGGTGTGAGCCGGCGCATCGAGGGTGACGACCGGGCCGAGCTCAAGGAGGCCATGGACCAGCTCGAATACCCGAACGGCATGTCCATCATCGCGCGCACCGCCGGCATCGGCCGCTCGGCGCCGGAACTGCAGTGGGACCTGAACTACCTGCTCAAACTGTGGACGGCCATCGACGGCGCCGCCAAGGGCGCCAAGGGCGCCTTCCTGATCTACCAGGAATCGAGCCTGGTGATCCGCGCGATTCGCGACTACTTCAACAGCGACATCGGCGACATCCTGATCGACACCGACGACATCTACGAGCAGGCGCAGCAGTTCATGAGCCACGTCATGCCCGAGCATGCCGCCCGGGTCAAGCGCTACCGCGATGACGCTCCCCTGTTCAGCCGCTTCCAGATCGAGCACCAGATCGAGTCGGCCTACGCCCGCACGGTGCAGTTGCCCTCCGGCGGCGCCATCGTGATCGACCACACCGAAGCCCTTGTGTCCGTGGACGTCAACTCCGCCCGCGCCATCAAAGGCGGCGACATCGAGGAAACCGCCACCCGCACCAACCTGGAAGCCGCCGACGAAGTGGCCCGCCAGATGCGCCTGCGCGACCTCGGCGGCCTCATCGTCATCGATTTCATCGACATGGAAGAGTCCAAGAACCGCCGCGAGGTGGAAAGCCGCCTGCGCGACGCGCTGCGCCAGGACCGGGCGCGCGTCCAGTTCGGCTCCATCAGCAAGTTCGGCCTGATGGAGATGAGCCGCCAGCGGCTGAAGCCGGCCCTGAGCGAAGGCTCCTCCATCCCCTGCCCGCGCTGCGGCGGCTCGGGCCATATCCGGGACACCGAAAGCTCGGCCCTGCAGATCCTGCGCATCATCCAGGAAGAGTCCATGAAGGACAACACCGCCTCGGTGATGTGCCAGGTGCCGGTGGACGTGGCCTCGTTCCTGTTGAACGAGAAGCGCCCGGAAATTGCCAAGATCGAGCTGAAGCAGCGCATCAACGTGCTGATGGTGCCCAACAAGACGCTGGAAACCCCCAACTACCGTCTCGAGCGACTGAAGCACGACGATCCGCGGCTGGACAACATCGAGGCCAGCTACAAGATGGCCGACGAGGTCGAAGACCCCACCGCCGTGACCCGTCGCTCCCAGGAACCCACCAACAAGCAGACGCCGGTCATCAAGGGTGTTCTGCCGGATGCGCCCGCGCCGGTCGCGCAGCCGCGTCCGGAAGCCGTGAAAGCAGCCCCGGCGGCCCCCGCGCCGACAGCGCCCCCTGCACCGGCACCCGCCGCCAAGGGCTTCATGGGCTGGATCAAGAGTCTGTTCGGCGCAGCGCCGCAGCCGCAACCGGTCCCGGCTGTCGCGCCGGCATCGGCTGCACCGGCCGCGCGCAAAGAAGAGAAACGCGAAGGACGCGGCGGCCGCGACAGCGAACGCCGTGACGGCCGTCGTGGTGAGGGACGTGGCGACGGCCGACGCAGTGACGAGCGCCGTGGCGGCCGTGACGGCCGGCGCGACAGCCGCAGCGAAGGCCGTGGCGAGCCGCGCCCGGAAACCCGCGAGGGCGAGCAGCGCCCGCCGCGCAGCGAGCGTGGCGAGCGCAACGGTGCCCGCGATCGCCGTGAAGGGTCGTCCGCAATGGCGGCCAACGGAGTACCTGCCGATGCAGGCGTGGCCGTGACCCTGGACAACGGCGAACCCCGTCAGGAACGCGCCGGACGGGGTGAACGCGGTGAAGGCCGTCGTGAACGCGGCGAACGAGGTGAAGGCCGCCGGGAGCGCGGCGAACGCCCTGAAGGCCGCAGTGGCGGCGGTGCGCGAGCCGAAGACGGTTCCGACCGCCAGACTGCCGCGGCGAATGCCGACACGCCCGACCTGGTCGCTGCAGCCGCTCTGGATGCCGGCGCCACCGATGGAGCAGGCCAGAACGCACGCCCCGAGGGTGAGGAACGGCGCGAACGCCGCTCGCGCGACCGTTACGGCCGCGACCGCCGGGAACGCAACGGCGAGCGAGCTGGCGATCGTGAACGGGCCCCTAGAGAAGAAGCGACCGAGCAGGATTCCGCCATGGACACCGGCGAGGCACGCGAACCCGTCGCGCGCTCCTATTTCGACCGCCCGACCTCGTCGGCCACGGCCGAGGCATCGGCCATGCTAGAAACCAGCGCCAACGTCGCGCCGCACCACGCACCGGTTGCGGCGCCTGCCGAAACGCCCAGGCCGACGCCTCCAGTGCCCGCCATCGCCGCAGCCAGCGTGCCGTCCATGCCCGCCGTGACCCGCTTCACCCTGCCAATGGATGAGTTGAGCCAGATCGCCGAGCGGTCGGGCCTGCAATGGGTGAACTCCGATGCGGACAAGGTTGCCGCTGTGCAGGCGGCAATCGCCGCCGAACCGGCGCCGATCCATGTGCCGCGGGAACGCCCGCCCTTGGTCATTTCCGACGAAGGTCCGCTGGTCCTGGTTGAAACCCGCAAGGATCTGCGCAACCTGAACCTGCCCTTCTAGAAAGGCGTGGCGGCCGATTCGACCGCCCCACGAAGGTGCATCAAGCCGGATGGGCAGCCATCCGGCTTTTTTATTTCAGGACGAGCGCTGCAGCCTTCCACGCCTGCGCGGCCCCGTCGGCGTCGCCGCGCTGTTCGGCCAGCTCAGCCAGCGCACGCCAGGCACGCGCTCGCAGTTCCGGGTCCTGCAAGCCTGCTGCCGCCTGGGCCAACAACTGCTGAGCTTTGCCCCACAGCTGGCGATTCATGCAGGCCTTGCCTGCCAGGTATTGCAAGCCCGTGTCGCGGGGATGGCGCTGCTGCGCGAGTTCGATGCGCGCCAGCCAGCCCCGCTCGGCGCTGGTGTCAGCCGCCAGCCCATCTTCAAGCGTCCGCACCAGACGGACCCGTTGGACATCGTTCAACGCGCCGGGCTGCTCCATCGCGGCCTCCCAGACCGGAAGCAGCCAGGCGCAGGCCAATGCCCCGTCGCCATTGACCTCCAGCAAGCGCCGGGCGGCCTGGATGGCGATATCGGGCATCAAACGCTCGGAGGCGTCCAGGCCATTCCAGACGCGCTGCAACTGGGTCAGATCGTGCGCGCCCTGGATCAGGTCGCCCATCAGCCCCCGGACCAGGCTCTGCGCGGCCTCAGGAGAAAATGCCCGATGCTTGGCCAAGAGGCGTGCGGTCTCCAGCGCAATCGACGTCTGCCGGGCCAGGCGCGAGGCCTTCAGGCGGATGCGCAGGGCCACGGTGCGGCGCTGCGCACCGCCCGGCAGCGCTTCGAGCCAGCCCAGCGAAGCCTGCACATCGCGCTCGTCGAGTGCCCAGCGCGCAGCACGCAACTGGGCGCCTTCCCGGATTTCCTGCAGGGCCGCGCCGGATCGGCCCTGGGTCAGCTCCAGCGCCCGCTGCAGGTGCCCATCACGGCTGGCCCGGTCCTGCAGCGCCTGCGCGCTTTCGGCGGCCACGAGATGGGCGATCGTGCGCAACTGCGCCGCATGGGACAAGCGCTCGCCGGCCGTGTCCAGCGCCTTCTCGCGCGCCAGTGCAGCCATCGCCGCTTTTCGCGCCCGGATGAAGCGACCCGACAGAAGATGCCCCAGCGCGTCCAGCAACGCGGTGTGGGCGGCACGCTCCTTCTGCTGCGCGCGCCATCGGCGCGCCTGGACTGGCATTTCGAACAGCGCCGACAAGGCGCGCAGCGCCAGATGCAGCACAACAAAAGCCGCCACCAGGGCCATCAGCACCAGATTGAGCGACAGGTCGATCCGATGGGGCGGCCAGAACAGCGTCAGCGTGCTCTGGTTGTTGCCGGCAAACAGGGCTGTGGCCACCGCCACGGCAAACAGGGCCAGGAGCCAGAGGGCCGCGCGCATTCAGAGCCCGCCCGCAACGCTGGAATGGAGGAATCCGGCCGCCAGCATGCTCATCTCCCCGCCGCCGCCGTGGCGAGCGCAGCAAGCGTGTCGTCAAGCCGGGGCAGATCAGTGGCGCGCATCTGGCCCTGCACCTGCAACAGCAGGCTGGCGGCGGTCTGGGTCTTGCGCGAGGCGGGATCAAAGTACTTGCTCAAGGCCGTCGACGCCGCTACGAGATCGGCCCGGGCCGACTCCAGTTGGCGTGCCAGCAAGGCGAGCTTCGCGTTCAGCAGTTTGAGCTTGAGGTTCTCGCGCAGCAAGAAGGACTGCTCGGGCGAGAGCAGGGCCGCCTCGGGCTGCTCGATGCGACTGACGCGCACGAGACCCCGAATCTCCTGACCGATCACGGCCAGGCCGCGCTGCCACCAGGCCTGTGGTTCGGCGCGGACGTCGACTGCCGCGCGCCCACCTGCAGGCAACGCCCCCACCGCATTGGCCACCGGCAGATCGTCCACCAGGCGCACCAGTTCATCGAGCTTGACCAGCAGGGCCGGCAGGTCAGCCAGTGTGGCGGACTTGATGCGGTCGATATCACGGCCGATGGCGCGTTGCAGCGGCGTCAGGCGGGGCTGGCCGGCGCGGCGGATGCGTTGGTCGGCACTGCGCAGCGCCGCCAGCAGCGGATCCACACTGCCCGTCAGTTGGGCCTGCTGCTGGGCCAGGCGCAATGCGGACTCGATGTCGACCACCAGGTTTTCATCCCGCGAGCGCGACAGGCTTTGCATCAGTTCTTCAAGCTGGGTGCGCTGCAGGGAAACTTCACTGAGTCTGGCTTCAATCAGCGCCTGACGGGCCGCCGTTTCGCGGGTCTGCTCCATGGCCTGGCGCGCCATGGCCCGCGCCTCGACCGAAGCCGCACCGGCGTCAGCGCTCTGGCGTGCCAGTTGCTCCTGCATCCCGGAGACCTTCTGCCAGATGAAGCCGCTGGCTGCCAGTGCCACTGTCGCGACGGCGCCAATCGCCCATACCATGCCGCGCGCGAGGCCTGTTGGACCAGCCACAGGCGGCGCCAGCGCCGAACCCGCTTCACCGCCGACGGGCTCGACAGCAGGTTCTGGGATGGACGCCGGATTCATCCGGACGATTTTATCGACGACATCACGGCCTCCAGGGTCGGGCGTGACTCGCAAACAACACCAAAGCCGGCCCGCCGCGCGCTGGCTGCGATGCGTGGATGCGTCGCCACCGCCCGCGCTGCGCTCCAGTCCCGTTCCGGCAAGCGATCCAACAGGTTGGCGATGGCCTCGGAACTGCTGAACAGCCAGACCGTGCCATCGTTGACGGCTGCACCCGCCCGTGCAAGCTGCGCGTCGCTCCAGACCGGAACACCGCGCTGGTAGGCCAGCACCCGGTCAACCTGCACACCGGCACGCCGCAGTTGCTCGCCCAGCCAGTCCCGCCCGGCTTCCATTCCCTGCGCGTCGGCGCCTCGCACGATCAGCACGCGCTGGCCGGGCCGGACCTGGGCGCCGACGCGCAACCACAGCGCCTCCGAATCGAACTGGGGCGCATCCGCGCCCGGCATCTCGATCTGCTGAGGCGCAAGCCCGGCCAGAAACAAGGCACGGCCGGTTCCAGGGCCCGTCGCCCATGCTACCGTATTGATAGCATTTTGGGACCATTGAACGCTGGGAAGATGTGGTTTTTGCTCAAAGAACTGCTCGACCGCGTGCGCGCTGACGAACATGACCGCCGCGTAGCTCCCAAGAAGCGCCCAGGCCTGCCGCACCGGCTGTGGATCCACGGGCGGGATGATTTCGATCAGCGGCAAGGCCTCGGCCTCGATGCCACCGGCGCACAGTTGATCGGCCCAGCGTCGCGCTTCGGGTTCGGGCCGCGTGACCAGGGCCCGCGGCGGCACCGGCGAGCCCGCTGAGCTTGCGCGTCCAGACGTCATGGCAGATCAGGACCGCGGACGGGCATGCGGGTGGATGCGTCGTCTGGCACCCGCTCAACGCGCGCCACTGGCACGCAGTCGCCCCGCGACCTGGTCGCCCAGGGCAGCGGCGCCGATCAGGTCCAGCGTCGGCGTGGAGCCCTCGGCCGTCACCAGCGTGGTGCTGCCTTCGGGGTCACCCCACGCCGCCTTCAGGTGGATGCCCTTTTCATCCAGCACGGCGTAGGCTGCCAGCGGCATCGAGCAGCTACCGCCCATCGCCCGACTGACGGCCCGCTCGGCCGCCACGGCGCGCCAGGTCTCGAAATGCGCCAGGGGCGCAAGCGCCGCCGCGAGGTCGGCCCGGTCGGAGCGGATTTCGATGCCCAGTGCCCCCTGCCCGGCCGCGGGCAACATTTCTTCGGGCGCAAAGATATGGCGGATGCGCGCCTCCAGACCCAGCCGCTTCAGGCCCGCCGCCGCCAGCACGATCCCTGCGTACTGCCCCTCGTCCAGCTTTCGCAGCCGCGTGTCCAGGTTGCCTCGCAGCGGTTCGATCCGCAGGTCGGGCCGCAAGGCCCGCAACAGAACGGTGCGCCGCAGGCTGGATGTGCCCACCACCGCGCCCGGTGGCAGTTCGCCCAGCGTGGCATGGTGCGGCGAGACCCAGGCGTCGCGCGGGTCCTCGCGCTGCATCACGCAACCCAGCGCAAAGCCGTCCGGCAGTTCCATCGGCACATCCTTGAGCGAGTGCACGGCGATGTCGGCGCGCCCCTCTTCCAGCGCCACCTCAAGCTCCTTGACAAAAAGACCCTTGCCACCGACCTTGCTGAGCGAGCGGTCCAGGATCTGGTCGCCCAGCGTGGTCATGCCCAGCAGGGTGACGCGGTGGCCACGCGCCTGCAGCAGCGCCTTCACGTGTTCGGCCTGCCACAAGGCCAGGCGGCTTTCCCGAGTGGCGATGGTGATGGGAATGGGAGAGGTACTCAAGGTCGTGGCCCAGTGGTGGTCGCGGGTGAACGGCGATGCTAGCATGGCTCTTGCTTGCATCCAGCCGCGACCGCCCCGTTCCACCGAAGGTATCCACCCATGAAACCAGCCGCCACCGCCAGCAGCCCCGTCCACCCGGATTCCGCTGGCACGCCCCCGCGCCGGCCCGGCGCCCGTCCCCGCGAGAACGAGCGCCCGCTGGTGGACGACATCCGCCTGCTCGGGCGCATCCTGGGGGACGTGATCCGGGAACAGGAGGGCGCCGCCGCCTTTGAATTGATCGAGCAGATCCGCAAGCTGTCAGTGGCCTTTCGCCGCGACGCCGACCATGAGGCTGACCGCGCCCTCAAGAAGCTGCTCAAGGGCTTGTCAGGCGATCAGGCGGTGAGCGTGATCCGCGCCTTCACCTACTTCAGCCACCTGGCCAACCTGGCCGAGGACCGGCATCACATCCGACGCCGGGCCATCCACGAGCGTGCCGGCAACACGCAGGAAGGCAGCATCGAAGTTGCGCTGCAGCGCCTGCGCTGGGCGGGCATCACGCCGCGCACGGTGGCCGCCACGCTGGCGCACAGCTTTGTCTCTCCCGTGCTCACAGCGCACCCCACAGAGGTGCAGCGCAAGAGCATCCTGGACGCCGAACGCAACATCGCCAACCTGCTGACCGAGCGCGACGAAATCCGCGCCCGCGCCGCCGCGGCGGCCATCAGCGCGGCCAAAGACGCACTCACTCCGCGCGAGCTCGCCGCCAACGAGGCGCAGCTGCGTGCCCGCGTCATGCAGCTGTGGCAGACGCGCCTGCTGCGCTTCACCAAGCTCACCGTCGCCGACGAGATCGAGAACGCCCTGAGCTACTACGAATCCACCTTCCTGCGCGAAATTCCCAAGCTTTACGCCGAACTGGAACACGAACTGTCGGGCCACCGGGTGGCCAGTTTCCTGCGCATGGGCCAGTGGATCGGTGGCGACCGCGACGGCAACCCCAACGTCACCGCCGACACGCTGGCCTATGCGCTGCGCCGCCAGGCCGATGTGGCGCTGCGGCATTACCTGACCGAGGTGCATTACCTGGGCGGCGAGTTGTCGCTGTCGGTGATGCTGATCGACGTCTCGGCCGACATGCAGGCGCTGGCCGAGCGGTCACCCGACACCAATGCCCACCGCCAGGACGAGCCCTACCGCCGCGCGCTGACCGGCATCTACGCGCGTCTGGCCGCCACTTTGAAGGCACTGACCGGCGGGGACGCGGCGCGCCACGCCGTCGCGCCCCAGAATCCCTACCCCGGACCAGAAGCCTTCCTGGCCGATCTGCAGGTGATTGAAGCCTCGCTGCAGACCCACCATGGCGCAGCCCTGGCCACCCAGCGCCTGCACCCGCTGATCCGCGCGGTGGAAGTGTTCGGTTTTCACCTGGCGACAGTCGATCTGCGCCAGAGTTCCGACAAGCACGAAGCGGTCGTGGCTGAACTGCTCGCCACGGCCCGCATCGAGCCCGCCTATGCCCGTCTGGACGAAGACGCCAAGCGCGATGTTCTGCTGCGTCTGCTTGACGATGCGCGACCGTTACGTGTGATGGGCGCGACCTACGGCGACCTGACCCGCGACGAACTCGCGATCTTCGAGACGGCCAAGGTCATGCTGGAGCGCTACGGCCGACAGGCCATCCGCCACTACATCATCAGCCACACCGAGTCGGTGAGCGACCTGCTCGAGGTGCTGCTGCTGCAGAAGGAAGTGGGCCTGATGAAGGGCACGCTGGGCGAAGAACGCGGCGCCGCCCAGGGTGCCATCTGCGAACTCATCGTCGTGCCGCTGTTTGAAACCATTGAAGACCTGCGAAACGCGGCGCCCATCATGCGCGCCTTCTACGCACTGCCCGGCGTCGCGCGGCTGGTGCAGCGTTCGGGTGCCGAGCAGGACATCATGCTGGGCTACTCGGACAGCAACAAGGACGGCGGCATCTTCACCA
>ERZ795044.4130-NODE-4130-length-12000-cov-5.599330_pt1 | contig 12000 bp, 14 predicted proteins | sample MGYA00375128_ERZ795044 | MGnify/ENA primary metagenome ERZ795044 (study PRJEB30173, sample SAMN05720213) | anaerobic digester metagenome | isolation source: active sludge of municipal wastewater-treating anaerobic digesters | place: USA | collected 2014-12-22 ... | reverse complement strand
ATATACCCTATCCTAAAGGACACCCCTATATATATAGGGGTGACCCTGTTATCAGTCATTGTCCCCTTTTATAGGGTCAGCTCAGTGCTGACCCTAATATCATTACTCTTTGAGGAGTTCGATTAGCTTACTCCTCATCTGTAGCCTCCTCAATAATAAACTCACACCCCTTATAGAACGGGGTCTGATAAAGTTTAATCTGTTCCTGCATCTCTTCGTACGTCCCTCCGCTGACGATGGATGTTCCGCCATCGTCAAACTTCCTAATCTGATAAAATTTTATCATACTACACCTCCGTTTGTTTTTGTTATATACTGCATGTCATATACTCTCATAATACAATATTTATGTCAAGAAAAAAATGCATAAGGATTAAATTTTTCTCCCAAACTCCCCCAACATCCACTCTTGTAATAGGATTGGGATACCCTACCCTATAGGACAGGATTCGATTTCCTCCCCAAACTTTCCTATAATTCCCTCTTGCAATAGGATTGGGAAATGAGGGATTGTAATGAGTACAATGTTGTAATTAGTACAATATTACATTGATTATCAGATTGTAAACATTATCTTAAACTGTGAAATATCATAGCTTGAAAATTATTTTAGCTTGTGAAAAGATTTTACTTGACATATCGTATACGATACTATACGATATATAAGATTTAAGTTTTATGTTCTTTGACAATTAAATAGCGTTTGCAAGAGATACACGCTTGAAAAAACAAACAGCGTGTCTTGCAAGGCAAGACAGAAAAGCAGTTATCTGTTGAGGCTTAACTCTAAAAGTTAAGAGTATTAACAGACTGTCTATAATACTGCTAAGAGATGAAAAATGAATACGGGAAAATTAAGAGAAGAAAAAGAAAGCAAAGCGAACATAGTAAATGAACTTGCGAAGTTAAACGTTAATGAGAGTCTGAAGTTATTAATGACTGATTATTTTAACGGAAAAGCGCAAGGCGAATTAAAAGCGTTATTGGCTGATAGCAAAGCAAATGATTTAAATCATTATTCATTAAGATTATATTTAGTATCAAGCAAAACCGTCACAAAAACAAGTAACATAAAGTATCGTGTAATAGATTTGCCTGATTGTAAGTCAACAAACGGTTTTTTGCCGATAAGCTTACAATCGCTTGAAGAGATTGTAGAGGCGGGCAAATGAATACAAAACTAAAATTAATCGAACTTACACGACGTATTGAACAATTAAAAGAGTATGATGATTGTTACATAGCGAAACGTGACGAAATAGACGTATTAAGCGAAATTTGTTCTGATATTATTTGGCAACATAAATATCAGCAAATTGTTGCGCTTGATAGTTTTTACGACGAGAACGATAGCGAAACGCTTGACTTGTTCGATGTAGTCAAAGAATATGTCCGTTTGACAATGTAGTATAGAAGGCTATCACGATTAGTTCGTGATAGCCTTTCTTATGTCTTATTTGTTTAATATATTAAACAAATAAGTTTAGCTTGCAAATTTCATGCCAAACTTGCGATGACTAAAAACTTTTTTTCGCCACAGCTTGCACAACCCTCCACACACCAAACCAACAAAAAGACTTTTGAAACCGTGAATGATACCACACACTTACAAATATCTTTGTTTGTTACCAACCTTATTTGATTTTCAAAGAACCATAACCCATATGCCCACGAGCAGATAGCCAAACTTGGATTTTTAAAAGAAAAACAAAAAGACTGGAGCCGCTGCTTATTCGAAACTGTAGTAGTAAACTGGTTCGGCGGCATCTTCGCGCCGAACCTCGATTCGAGGCAGCTGGGATGCGGTAGTTGAAATTACGCCAAACTCTCCATTCTTCGTTTCGGTCAAAAAAGTTAACATAGCGGTTTCGTCAATATTTGTTAAATTATTCTCGCGCTTCATGTACCCACGCTTAATTTGAATAGCACGTTGTAATGACGGAATATGCCCTATACACCTATGCCGTACTCCAGCCATGCCTGTATAATATCGAGGTGAAGATTCCCTCTCCTTACGTTTCGGCTTCTCAGGCTTTGGAACAGGAACAGATACAGTAGCAGATACAGGTTCAGGATTATGTTTTGGTACTTTAGTGCAGTAATTGGTGCTTTTGCAGACATCTAACCATAATTGGTTATAGGGATGACCATATTCCTTAGCCAAGTCATAAGCCCTTTTATCGAATGGTACTGCTGGTTCATCTGGTGCTGGTTCATCTGCTTGTTTATAGGTGCAGCAACTATATATTATTATTAGGGTTATTATTATCCATATCAGCATATTTTATTGCCTCCTTCATTGCTATTACCAATTCTTCTTCACATACACCATTTTCTGCACATGGTTGGGAGCAGTCTTGTGCTACCTCCAACCAATTAGACTTGTCTAAGGTTCTTTGTTCATGGGGTTTACCATGTCTACAAGAATCCGAGGTGGGGCATATATCATGTTTGTTGCATATCAGCATCTATTATATTATACACTTCATGAGTGCAGGAATGTAATTGGTTTAAAGATTTTTTAAAAATATTACGATTATATAGTAAATATGTTTATTTAGGGGGTAATGTTTGAGTGGTAACACAAAGATTAGAGATAAAAGATTAGAACTATTGGAGAAAAAGAAAAACGCTAAAACTAAGGCAGAATTGGATGCTATAGAGGCATTGGAGAGTGAGTGGAAAAAGCGGAAAAAGAAAATTTCTAAACTAAATTCTATTGCTGGTAAAAAAGCTGCTGGTATACCTAAAACTAAAAAAGTTGTGGAAGAAGTAGTTGAGGTTAGGGAAGAAGTAATTGAAGAAAAAGTTGAAGAAAAAATTGAAGAGGAGACACCACAAGAACTGAAGGCGTTACCTGTCGCTGTTGATGAAATTGATAAGAAAACTCAGGATGAAATTGAGGAGGCTATAAAACTCACAGGTGGGTGGTTATCAAAAACAGCTAAAGAATTAGGTATGCCTGTTGAGAAAGTTAAGGCTGCTATTAAAAGAAATAAACGATTAAAAGATGTACTGTTTGAAACTAAAGAACATTTACTGGATTTGGTAGAAGATACCTTATTTGAAAGAATAATGGAGAAAAAGGATGTTTTAGGTGCTATGTTCTGGTTGAAGTGTCAGGGTCAGCATAGAGGTTGGATAGACAAACCTAAGGCTGGAAGTTCTGCTGATAAACCTATCCATATTAAAATAACTCCTGTAGGTATTGCTGAGGGTAAACGTAGAGTGGGTCGTCCTAAGAAAATATATACAGAAGTAAAAGTTCTTCCTGGACAGCAATCAAAAGATGATATATTAGAATCAAGATTAGCGAACAAAGATGATGTTATAGAAGGGGAAATTTTAGATATTTAAGGAGGTTTTAAAATGCCAAATACAGTATTTAAAACTATTGTTGAGGGCATTAAAGAAGAAAGTGCTAAAATTATTAGTTAGGAGGTAAGTGTGCCTGAGTATCAAGGGGATGAACGCAGACAGCAAGACTATAACACATTTATATCAGACATTGCCACAATCAAAACGCAGGTAGGGCAGGTTTTAGATGATATTGTAGAATTGAAACAGAATTTTATAACAACCAAAGAATTTATGCCTGTAAAGATAATCGCATATGGTTTTGTTGGTATTGTAATGACTTCTGTAGTGGTCTCCCTTATAGCTTTGATTTTGAAAAAGGGGGTTTAACATGGAAGATAAAAGTACCATACACCAAAAATGCACTGACTTAGAAAAGAGACTTAATACAAGATTTAAAGCCTATAATTTACTGGCATATGTGTTTGTTTTTATTATGTTTGCTATTGTAGCTACTGGTTTTGGCTTGGCACTTTACCCTTTTAAAACATTAGATGTTAAACAACCTATACAAATACTTAATACTAACAAAGAAGTGTGTGCTGGACAGTATTTAGAATATAAATTTGAATATAAAAAATTTACAAATAAACCAGCACTAGTATCAAAGCAATTAGTGAATGACTACATCATTACATTTGATGACTACACTTCAAATGTGCCAATAGGTGAAGGCATTGTACTGAATCGTACTGGAGTAAAGATACCAGAAAATGCACCTACAGGTAGATATAAATTGAGGATAGCTTTTACTTATCATATCAACCCATTTTCAACACAAGTTGTTAGGGTAGAGAGTGAATACTTTACAGTTAAAAATATGCTAGTAAATAAGGATAACAAAAATAATATAAAGCAGTTAATAAAAATTGTAGAAGAAAACAAACAAATGTTAAAAATAGTCAAAGAGAGGCAAGATGCGAGAATTGAACGAGAGAGGGGACAGGGACTTATCAAATGACATTTGTAAATTATGTAATAAATCATGTTATGGTACAGCAGTATATGAAATTGGGAATAGTATATACATACAATGTATAGTAACAGGCACTATGTGGTGTAAGGAGGATGCAAATGCTTACAATAATTAGCGCAATAATAGGTTTTGTAGGTGGTTTTATTCCAGAACTATTGAAGTTGTGGAATAAGAAAGAAGATAACAAACACGAACTGGCTGTTTTAGATAAACAAATAGAAGCTAATAGGCTATTACATGAACAGAAACTAGAAGAAATAAACACACAAGCTGATATTAAAGAATCTATAGCTTTGTATGAAGCTAGTAAAATAGAACAGACAGGGGTTAAGTGGGCGGATGTTTTTCTAGCTGTGTATAATGGTACTGTCAGACCTACTATTACATATGGATTTGTTGGGTTGTATATGTGGGTTAAGTTTACAATGATTTATACTTATATGTGGATACAGAAATTACCTGCTATACAAACAGCACAGGCTGTATGGACAGAATTTGATAACAGTGCTTTGATGCTAGTTCTTGGATATTATTTTGGGCAGCGTATGGCTCAGAAAGTTTTTAATGTAAAATAATGAATGTATCAGATAGGGGTATAAATCTTATACAACACTTTGAAGGGTTTTATTCTAAACCATACTATTGCCCTGCTGGTGTATTGACTATAGGATTTGGTACTGTTATTAAAGACCCTAAACCATATTTACAAGGTATTACAAAAGAACAAGCAACTAACATGATGATGAATGAGATAATTAAAAATGAGAGAAGTATTAATAGATTAGTCAAAGTTTTTATAAATCAGAATCAATTTGATGCACTTATATCCTTTGTGTATAATTTAGGTGCTGGTAACTTACAAGCTTCAACACTTTTAAGAAAGTTAAATAACTTGGATTTTTTAGGTGCTGCTGATGAATTTCCTAAATGGCGTAAAGCTGGTGGTAGAGTTTTACAAGGATTAGTTAGGCGTAGATTAGCAGAAAGAGGTTTATTTTTGGGCGGTGTTAATGGCTAAGAAAAAGGGTAATGAAGAGTTATTTGACACATTGTTTGAGGACCCTATAATAAAGAAAGATTTAGAGGCTACTAGGGTATTTTTAGAGAATTTTGAGAGTGAAAAAGAAATAGTTATTAATATAGGCGGTGGAGGTAGTTCTAAATCATATTCAATTATACAACTACTTTTATATAAATTTTTAACTGAAAAAAACAAGAAGATATTGGTAGTTAGAAAAACAATGCCTTCTATGCGTACATCAGTTATAATCCCATTTTATGAAATAATGGAATCTTTTGGTGTAAGGGATAGGATTAAAGAAGATAAAGTAGGTATGAATTTCTTTTTTGGAAGTAATCTAATCCATTTTAATGGGCTAGATAACCCAGAAAAAATAAAATCTTCTTCTTGGAACTATATGTGGTTTGAAGAAGCTACTGATATAACAGAAAACGATTTTAATACTGTTAGGTTGTATTTAAGGGCTCCTTCTGTTGACAAGAAACCTAACCAAATATTCATATCATTTAACCCGATTGACGAGTTTCACTGGTTAAAAGATAAACTTGTTTCTAACGATGCTTTTAAAAATGATATTAAGGTTATTCATTCAACATACAAAGATAACCCATTTCTCAATGATAGGAGTAAAAAGAGGTATGAGGAATTAATAAACCAAGATATAAACCTTTATCGTATTTATGCATTAGGTGAATGGGGTAAATTAGAAAATTTAGTTTATAGGAATTGGGAAAGTATTCCATCAATGCCTATAAATATGAAAGGTGGTATTATTTTATATGGGCTTGATTTCGGTCATAACGACCCTAATGTTATTGTGCGAAGTGTTGTTAAGGACAAAGATGCGTTTCATGAACAAATATTGTACAAATCTGGCATGACTGTATCTGATTTAATAGCCTATATGCAGACCACTATTCCTAAACGAGAATGGAGTAAACCGATGTACGCTGATAGTCAGAGACCTGAGGTTATTAAAGAAATAAGAAATGCTGGGTTTAATATAAAAGCTGCACAGAAAAACATAGTGGCTGGTATAGATTTTTTAAAACGTATGAGGCATTTTATAAAAGAGGATAGTATTGATTTAATTAAAGAATTTAGGGCGTATAGTTGGAAAACGGATAAACGTGGTAATATAATTGATGAACCTGTTGATTTTATGAACCACGCTTTGGATAGTATGAGGTATTCCTTATACTCACATCTTAGAACTGATGGGTTGTATAAAGTAAGATGGATATAAAAATCACAATTATTACAAACTTTACGTTTGGATAAGTGATGGAGGAAAAAATGACTAAAACATTGACGCAGAAAATATTAGAAAAATTTGGATATACAAAAAAAGGTGTTGGCCCATTTCCAGAAGATGCATCCTTTCATAGAAGTTTAAGAAGCTATTTAGCTTCTGTAGACAATATGGAGGTAGTAGACCCATATAAAAATAGTGTTTGGGTTTTTGCATCAATTAATGCTATAGCACAGAATATTTCTAGAGTACCATTTTATATCTATACTGAGAAAAAGAAAGATATAAAAAGTATAGTTACTTCTGGGCCATTATATGAATTATTTACCAATCCAAATCCGTATATGATTACTAGTACCTTATTTTTTGCGACAGTGCTATATTTGGAGTTGTATGGTGAAAGTTTTTGGGTTATGGATAGAAATAATATTGCTGAAGTTCCAGAAAATATATGGGTTGTAAACCCTTCAAGATTTGAACCTGTTGTTGAAACAGATGCTAAAGGTAAGAAGATTTTTAGAGGTTATTGGGAATATACAGGAGCACCACAAGAAAAAATAACATTAGCACCACATCAGATACTACAGTTTAGATATTTTGACCCTTATAATGAGCTGAGAGGAGCTTCTGGTTATGAACCTTCAAAAATAGGTGTGGAGCAGGATTATTTTGCTAGTAGGTATAATAAGCAGTTTTTTAAAGACGGTATATCACTTTCAGGGCTGATTAAAGTACCTGACTTCCTAACTGATGAGCAGTTTGCTAGAATGAAGAATCAATTTGAACAAAAGCATGGGGGGTATAGTAACTCACATAAAGTTGGTATTATTGAGGGTGGAGCTGATTTTGTAGAAACAAGAGCTATGTCACAGAGAGATATGGAATTTTCAATCTTAAAAGACACAATACGTGGCGAAATACTTGCCGCTTTTAAGACTAATGAGGTTGTTCTTGGTAACTATTCAAATATCCAATGTTTTCATCCTGATACTGAGATTATGACTGATAAAGGATTTGTTAATGTATCTAATATACGAGTTGGAGATTTAGTAGCTTCTTATAATCCTGAGACTGGATTAATGGAGTATCAACCAACATCTGAAACTTTTGTGTACGACTACAAAGGTGAGGCTTATAGACAAAAAAGAACAGAAAATGGAAAAGCTATTCCTTCTTTTACTGATTATTTTGTTACACCAGAGCATAAGATGTTTGGTAAAGAGAGAAAGATTAAAAGTAATGCTGGTAAATACAAAACTGAAGATTTTATATTTAAGAGAATAAAAGATTTAGACCCTTCAGTAGATTTCTGCTCGATTAAGAATGGTGAGTGGAGTGGTGAAATTATTGATTATTTTGATATTGAAAAGAGAACTTATGAAAGAAAAGATTACAAAAATGGAAGTAAGCAAGGGTATAAAGAGACTTCTTTTCCTATTGTGACTTGGCTTAAATTTTTAGGATGGTTTATTTCCGAAGGCTGTTTTAAAAGTGATGTTACTTTTGAGTTAAGTATAACACAAGTAAAAGAAGTTGGAAGAAATAAACTTATAGAAGATTTAAAAGATTTTCCTTATAAAATAAGACAACATGGTAAAGAGTTTGTTTTATCAGGCAAAGATTTGTTTAACTACCTTATGGATAATGTAGGACACTATTGTCATGAAAAAAGAATACCTAGAGAAGTTTTAAATCTACATCCAACATTACTTAAACATTTATTTGAATCATTAATGGATGGGGATGGTACTAAACAAGGTAAAGTACATATTTATACCACAACATCTAGAGGATTAGCTGATGATGTGTATGAATTAGCTTTAAGATTAGGTTATTCCCCTACATTAGAAGGTGGTGTGGATGGTATAGTACATGTAGAAGGTAGATTTCCTAATGCTAGACCATTTTGGAAAGTATATGTGCCAAGTATACAATCATCTAAAAAAATGGTTGTAATAAAACCCGAAAAGGTTGAGTATGAAGGTAAAATTTATTGTGTTGCTGTTCCTCCATACCACACACTATTAACTAGATATAATGGTAAGACACTAATTATATCAAATAGTTATGAGGGTATTAAGCAAGCCCATGAGTCTTTTTGGAAAGAAACACTACTACCTAAAATAATTTATTTAGAAGATTATCTATGGGCAAAATTCTTCTCAAATATACAAGGTGGTAAGGACTGGGGCGGGTTTGATACTTCAGTTATAGAAGCTTTGAGAGAAGATTTTAGTAAAAAAGTTGAAATGGCTAAAGTGTTAAATGAGATAGGCTACCCTATAAATGCAATTAATAAAAGATTAGATATGGGATTTGAAGAAGTACCATGGGGTAATACATGGTGGGTTAGAATGGGGACTATACCTGTAGAAAATGCTGAAGATGCTGTTACTCCAAGTCAGGATGTGCCTCCTACAGACGAAGAACCTATAACTGAACCAGAAGATGAGCCTGTACCTGATGAAGATGATGAGCCTGCAACAGAACCTTTGCCAGATAAGGGAGTTGATTTTACTATGAGAGAAGATTCTTTATGGGGTAATTTTATAGCTAGAGAGCTATCAATAGAACAGATGTTTAAAGGTAAGTTAAAAAGATTTTTATTTGAACAGAGAAAGAGAGTTTTGTCAAATGTATACGAAGATAAGGCTGGGATATTTGATGCTGAATTTGAAATTAAAGAGTTGCATAATGTTATAACGAATACTTATAAAATAGCAGCACAAGCAGGAGTACAGCTATTAAATGAGGAGATAGCTACTGAATCTAGTGTGGTTACTGATGAGGTTAATAAGTTTGTTTCTCAGCGCATAGATTTTAGTGTAAAGACAATAATAACCACAATAGAAAAAGGCTTAAATAAACTGATAGCTGATACACCAAAACGTGAATTAGCTGATAAGATTAGAACTTTTTACAATAAGACTGATAACAGGCTAACTACTATAGCCAGAACAGAAGCATGTTCCATTATTAATGGTGTTAGATTCTATGAGATGGGATTACGTGGTGTAAAGCACCATAAATGGATTTCAAAATCAGAAAATGGCAGACATAATAAGTTTGCAGGTAAGATAGTGAAATTAGGCGAGTCATTTAGTGATGATTTCACTATAAGATACCCATTGGATAGCAAAGCTCCTATTCAAGAAGTAATAAATTGTAAATGTTACGCTATTCCTGTGATACAAATTAAAGAAGTACATTAACTATAATCGTTAATAGATTGCAAATTAAAGATTTTTTTAAATAACTACGATTATATTAATGAAAACTAATTTTTGAGGAGAAAATAATGAGTGAGCCTATAGTTAAAACGTTTATCAGTGAAGTTAAAGGTGTAAATGAAAAAGATTTTACGCTAGAAGCTGTAATATCTGATGAAACTATTGATAGGTATGGAGAAATAATTAAAGTTGATGCTTGGAAAAAGCGTTTGGGTAGGTATAAGAATCAGGCGGTATTACTTTCTTCCCATAAGTATGATAAATTGACTAATCAGATTGGCAAGGCTGAGAAAGTAAAAGTTGAAGATGGTAAGCTTATTGCTAAATTTAAATATTTTGCTGGTGAAGGTAATGAAGAAGCTGATTGGGGTTGGAAGTTAGCATCAAAATACGGTATGGCTGCTTACTCAGTTGGTTTTTTACCGTACTCATATGATGATGCTGAATGGGATGAAGATGTTAAATCAGGCAAAAAAGCTTGTAGAACTTACACTGATGTAGAATTATTGGAAGTTTCACAAGTTTTAGTACCAGCTAATCCAACAGCTATGATGCGTAGTATGGAAACTTTAGATGTAGAGAAAGATGAGCCTATTAGGAAATATTTTGAATTGGTACAGAAAGACTTTGCGGATTATGAGGAAATAGTAAAAGAAGATTTGAATGCTAAGGATGCCGAAGATATTATAGAAACTAAACCTGATACTGAAAATTATGTACATATAGGTGTATCTGGTGAAGAAGGTAAGCATTCTGGTCACGCAATAAAAACTATTACAATTTCTTCATCTGAAGGTATAAAAGCACATTATTGTACTGAAACAGATTGTAAGAAAATAACTGGGTACATGTTTGATAAAGAAAAAGGCTGGACACATGAGAAAGCTCAGGAATGGGTAGATGAGCATAGTAAAGCATATGAATGGTTTAATCAATGTCAGTATTTAGATATAGGTGATAAAACTGTTAATGATGAAGTTACTACTGATTGTGTTTTGGGTATTTATTTATGGGGTTTTGATACTCCTAAGAGTATAAAAACTTTATATGACTTTAAAGATGATATAAATGATGTTATTTTAGGCAAGAAAAAGAAACCTTGTGGCCCTAAAGGTAAAGATATAACAGAGGAGGAGGATATGGGAGAAGTATTGGACACGATTAAAGCTTTAGAAGAAAAAGTAGATTTTATCAAGCAGTGGATAGAAGCTAGGGAAGAAGAAGAGGAATTATTTAATAAACAGCTTGAAGAGGATTTTAAAGAGTTGGAGAGTATCCAGACTAAAGCTGAAATTGATGATGGTATGAGTTACATTAGACAGCTATTAGAGGATACTAATAGTATTTTGGAAAAAACGATTTCCGTTCAGCCTCACTAGGCAATGAACAAGGAGAAATTTTTATATTAAAAATAGGAGGAATAACTAAAATGGAAGAGATTAAGAAACTTTTAGAAACACAGAAAAACATGATGGGTGATGTTGCTGGTAAAGTTGACGGTTTGTATACTAATCAGAAAGACCTTGATGCTAGACTGAAAGATATTGAAACTAGGATGGCTCCTGGTAGAGGTATAGGTATATCTATTCCAGGTCTTGAAGATGAGGCTAAAAAATTCTCATTCCTTAAAGCAGCTAGGGCTATAGTCACTAAAGATTGGTCTAATGCTGGTTTTGAGAGAGAAGTTTTTAATAACTCAAATAAGAAAGCTATGTCTATGGGCGCAGACACTAGTATGGGGTATTTTGTACCTAATGAAATACTTGCTGGTTATATAGAACTGCTTAGAGCAGAGTCGGTTGTTATGAGTATGGGAGCAACTGTCCTTTCAGGACTTAATGCATCTCCTATTCAGATGCCTAAACAGACTGGTGGCGCAACTGGTTACTGGCTGGGTGAGAATGAGTCTATTACGGAATCTTCTTTAACCGCTGGTCAGATTAACTTAACGCCTAAAAAGGTTGGGGCATTAGTTAAACTTTCCAATGAGCTTTTGAAATACTCCAATCCTTCAGTTGAGCAGGTTATTAGAAATGACTTGTTTGCAACAATAGCACTTAAAGTAGACCTTGCGGCTTTGAGAGGAAGCGGTGCTGAGTATGAACCAAGGGGTATAGCAAATACTTCGGGTATTAATACTGTTGCTATAGGGACAGATGGAGGC
>ERZ795044.4128-NODE-4128-length-12012-cov-5.551476_pt1 | contig 12012 bp, 8 predicted proteins | sample MGYA00375128_ERZ795044 | MGnify/ENA primary metagenome ERZ795044 (study PRJEB30173, sample SAMN05720213) | anaerobic digester metagenome | isolation source: active sludge of municipal wastewater-treating anaerobic digesters | place: USA | collected 2014-12-22 ... | reverse complement strand
TTTGCCGCTCATTGCGGTAGGAAGATTGTTTTTAATTAAAAAATATGCTTCTCAGAATACGACATTGATAGAAAAAAGAAGGCTGCTGTTAGGAATAAAGGGATATTGTACTGACTTGTCTGAACTATCTTTAAGTAGAATCCGGTTCCTTGTTATGAACATTACAGAAACCCATATCCAAGACCGGATAACTAACGAAATATTTCCTTTTCGGTCACCAACAAAAGATATTAGGGACACTCCATGGGCAGACTTAATCTCAAAATGGAAATTGCTACCGCACGAAACGTCAGAAGTCAGGAAGGGACCGTATACATCATAAAAGGTTAAGAAATAGAAATCACGGGTGAAGATATCAGGGTATTATTTTGATTTCAACAAGGAAGAACTGGGAGAGGTGATCAGTCCGGCTTAACGGTCCTCTTCCAGCCGGTTATCTTTTATTTCCGCTGAAGAGCAGTTTTAAATCCGTAGAGAGCAGGGCAGCCATTACCAGCGCCGGCAAGTTGAAATACTCTCCCATGATGCGGTTGTAAAGTATCCATGCCAGCAGGAAAATTTGCCCCAGAAGAAGGATTTTGACCAGCCAGTTCAGGGGCTTGGGTTTGTTTTTTCTGGCCAGTACCAGCAAGAGGATGACGGCAGAAAGGAGCAGGACCCGGCCGATGCCATTGGGTAAACCCCCGGTGAAAATAAAGGCAAGATCACCACTCATCCATGTAAGGAGTCCCAGGAGGATGCTGAGCAGCAGGAAAATCCAGATCCATCCGCTGACTCCTTTCCCGGAGTTTTTGAGAGCAGCTTCCTCTGATTTGAAGGATTCACTTTTTGCTGACGTTTTCCCGGATGTTTTCGCGGAAGAAGTTCCGGGTCGTGGAGTGTCAGTTGGCGCCGATCTCCCCCCGAAGGTTTCCCTGATTTCCCGGCCTGAACCGGTGGAAGAGCCTCCTGAAGTGGAGGGGTTGAAGTGATCGTCGAAGATTGCTTCTGCGTGGCGACGGGCTTCCCCGGCTGCCTTTGAAAATACCTTTCTCGCGGCGGTACGGGCATGGCCCTGCAGGGTGGTTTTCAACCGCTGCTCGACCCCTTTGACCATCTTTTCCTTGTAGCCCCGTATTTTAGCTCCAGAAGAAAACCCCGCTACTCTCGTTCCGCAGGAAGGGCAGAAATTAACCCCGATTCCCAGTGGATTACCACAATTTGTGCAAAATGCCATACCAATGTTTATTTCACTATTTCAGCTATGGGCAAACCATAACGTATTTTTCTTTATTTCAGCAACGGACAACCACAATTCCGGCACACCTCTTCCTCTATCTCGTGGAGGAATCCGCAGGCATTACAGAAAATGATGTCGTCGCCCGTCTTGTCAAATTTTTCGTACGTGCGCAAGGCGCCGTGGTACCTGACTTTATCTCCCTTCCGGAAGTAATTGAAGAGGGTATCGTCGTCTTCGACGCGGATCTCTTCGGTGTTTCCGTTTTCGCTTTTGATCAGGATGGTAAAGACCATCCGCCATTCCTGTTCTCCGGGCCGGGCGCTTTTTCTCCTTTCCTTTTTCGCGTTCTTTCCTGTGACCACGCCGTCCCATGTGGGGCGCACGTTTTTAGACCTGGCCGCGTACACGCCGATCAGCAGGAACATGCCCCCGATGACGAAGCCCACGGTGACCGCTTCGGGATTTTCCATATCGCCGCCCGATTCCCCGTAGAGGTAAAAGCCGATGATGGCCGCAAGGGCCAGTCCCAGACCAAAGAGAAAGCAGTAGGTTTTACTGTTTTGGCGGTACCGTTCAAAGGCGGGGTCGTGAATTTTCGTTGAGTAGGCCATCGGGTTATTTATTAAAGAAGCCGGCGGCCGGATCGGGAGCGTTGTATTCCTTCAAGTCACCAAAGGAACGCTCCATATCTCCGGCAACGTCGCCGATATTGTCATATCCAAGCTGGTTGAGCTTGTTTCTTACCATATCCATGTATTCGGGCGTGGCATTGGCGTCGACATGGGTATCCTCGATCACCTTCATGGCTTTCTGAAGATTCCCGGGAAGGTCTTTGATTTTCAGGTTCTGTTTCGAATAACCTTCGCGAACCTCCTTCAGGGTCTTGACCGCTTTTTTAGCCTGGGCGTACGCTTCGGGTTCGGTGTCGTTTTTCAGGGCATTTCCCACCTTGTTCTTATACATTCTGCCGGTCTCCTGGGCGTCGATCAGGGTGCCTTTGCCTTCTTTGACGCGGGTGATGTTGTTGTTATTGATTTCGATTTCCCCGGTTTCAGGATTGAAGACATGGTCGGAGTAGTCTTTTCCGGCTTCGGCATCAAATCGGTCGGTGGCTCTTTGCTGGTGCCGTTCGGCCCATTCGGTGGCATCGATGCCGTCGGGTTTACCGGTGACCTCTCCAAAAATTTCATACGATTTTTCCTGCCAATTGCGGCGTTGCAGCTCGATCCAGTGTTCCCGGCCGTCGGCCCCCTTCACCTTCCTGAGCACCCGGTAGTCGCGGTCAGTGTTCACGGAGGTACCCCCTTTGCCGGGCGTCCTGAAGTCGTGGATCTGGATTTCATCGGGCGGCAGGCGATAGGTCTTCGAGATGTAATCTTTCAGCCGGGCGTCGTGCTCTGTATAGATCTTATTGCGCGACCGCTCGAAGATTATCTTCATTTCTGGTGTGCCATGTTTTTCGATGGTGCGCACTTTGGCGGGGTCGCGCATGATTTCCAGAACCTTCTTGGGATCGACTACCTCCTGGCCGTTGACGGTTTTCACTGATTTCATCATGTCATTGAGAACCTCGTCGGGCGTGGAAACCGGTATGTTCCTTCGAAGCGCCTCCTTGTGAAGTTCTGCCGTCAGTTTTTTTATAATCAGTTCTTCGGTGATCTGCCTTCCCGTGATTTTGGCCGCTTCCACCACCGACTTGGTCTGGTAGAGGTTGTAGAGGAATTCGCAGCTTATGAAGATGGTCCAGGCAAGGGGTTTGTTTTTGCCGACGATCATCTCGATGTTTTCGATAGAGAGGATCCTGCCCTTGGCGGTACTCATCAGGATGGGTACCAGGCTCTGGATCTGGCGTGATTTGAATTCCTCCCATCCTTTTTCAGGTTCGTAGATGTAGAAGTTGAGGGCTTCGATCATTTTAGCCTTGATAAGGCCTGCCGCGGTGGCGCCCATCCCCTTGAGGTAAAAGGCAGCCAGGGCGTTGAAGGCCAGGTCGCCCGCCCATTCGGTCCATTCGAGGGTGACAGTGATTGCGTTGGCCCACGCTTCTACCGACTTGTAGCCTTCGGCACCTTCGGCAAGGATCAGGTTGGAGGCTACCTTCCAGATACGGTTCCGCAATTCGGTGAGTCCTTCGGCACCCAGGGTCATCTTCCGCATTTCCAGGAGGTCGGTCAGCTTGATGGCGGGATCTCCCGCAGGAACGTATTCCCTGATGATGTACTTGCACTCTTCATAAGCCTTCACCCAATCGGGGAACTCTTCTCCAATGCCATAGGTTTTCACCCTGAGGGTTAGGGTCTGTTCAAAGAGCTCAGGATGGAGGGCATCGCCGGCAGAAGCTCTGACCAGATAATTCATGGTATATATTGTGCCGGTGCCGGGAATCTCCTCTTTGGTGGTGAAATGGTACCTGCCGTAAGGAATGTTGGTGACCAGTCCGGTAAACTCAAATTGTGGTTGCAATACAGAGGCCAGGTTGACGATTTCCGTTTCTTCATTCTGAAGTTCAAATTCAACGGTCGAAAGTCCATCCTTGTCGACGGAGATCTGGTTAGTTTCCTTGTCGTAACGGTAAAGGGCCAGGTCGAGGTTGGCCTCATAGGGTTTGTCGGCAAGGATGTTGATCTGGTTCTTTTTATCGGCGCCATTTTTGATGAAGAGGCCTTCGCGCGAGACCATAATATTGAGGCGGCGCTCCAGGGGTTCCTCATCGCCCTGTGCCGCCGAGATGACCAGGGTTTTGCTGATAATCTGTTCCTCTCCCGTGAGTCTGATCAGCGGTCCGGTGAGGGTTACCGTAGCGCGTGTTTCCCCCTTGGGGGCGATGGCGATGGTAGTGAGCGGATCGGTGGGGTCGACGCCATGACGGTATTCCCCGTTGAAACTCCAGCCGGTCTCTTCTTCCCCGTTTTCGATCCAGGTCTCAAAGGTAATTTCACTCGTCTCTCCGGAATCGGGGAAGGAAGCTTCTTCGATGTCGGTTTCGAGGCGGCAGTCGGCCAGGCGGATCTCCAGGTCATGCTGAAGCGGGGGTTCTCCTTCCGGGACGTCATCCATGAAGAGGGTGAGGACCACCGAGGGTGGAACGGAACGCTTACCCCCTCCCGGGGATGGGTTGGTGGCGCCCATGTTGATGGCGATGCAGGGCTCGTCGGGGACCGGTTCCGAGAGGTCGATCCAGTCGCTTTTGGGTTTGAAGACGATCTGTTCCGTGAGTTCGGGAATATCTTTGCCGCTGGCCCCGGTAACCATGGCCCTGACGGTCAACACCTGATAGGTGTCGGGGCGCAGGGAACGCTTGTTGCCGGGCAGGGTCTCCACGGCGATTTTCAGGGCGGTGTCGGCGGTGATGGTAATATTCCTGCGAATCAGGTGGCCACGGGCTTCCGCAGTGACTTCCATAGGGAATTCAGGTTCCCGGGGTTCCTTCTCCAGGAGCAGGGAAGCGGTGAGCTTTCCGCTTCCTGAGGCAGGCTTAATTTTCAGGGCTTTCTCCGGACAGGTAAGGTGAATATCGGCGGGAAACTGTTCCGACCCGCGGGGGGTGATCCGGTAAACCACCACTTCCAGGGTGACGGGCTCCCCAACCTTCAGTGTGAACCGGTCGCGGTTGATGTTGAGGATGAACTTTTCCTCTTCTTCCTTCTCCTCCTCTTCCTGTTTCTTTTTGCCTGACTGGACTTTCTTTTCAGGCTGTTTGGCGGAGGGTTTCCTTTTTATGAGTTTGCGGCCCAGGACGGCAGCCCCGGCGGTGCCGATCAGGCCGATGACCACTTCCCAGGGAACTTCTTCCTCTTCCCCTCCGGAAGTATCCGGAGCAGCGGAAGATGCCGAACTCTCTTCCGCACCTGTGAGTTCAAAGGTGAGGCCATTGAGGTGTTCGTACATCATCTGTTGGTACTGGGCGAAAGAGTAGGGACTTGGAGCAAACGAGCCCTCTTCGAAATAGTTGACCTTCGAGCATATCTCAACGCCGTATTGGTCGGTCAGGAAGACAAAGATGAAATAGTTGGCCTGCCGGCTTTTATCCCGGGTGTCATTGCCGGAATCATTCGAATAAATGGTGGCGTCATATCCTGCAATCTTAATCCTTCTGCTTCCGGGGATATTCCCGTCAGGGTATCTGCTCAGGAAATAGTCCGGCTGCCTGATTATCCCTTTACCGGCCGCTATACTGGCCTTGTTGGCTTCCAGAAATTCAGAGTACTCATTAGCATTGACCCATTCGTGGTAATAGGAACTCAGTTCACTGCCTGTGGCGCTGATGGCAATGCCCCCAGGACCGCCCAAATGGGAAATAAGAAGCTGTGAGTTGATATCATCTGAGGAGGTGGGTTTGGCCGTCAGGTAGATGGAGTAGTGCTCCACGCGGTCAGAACCCGACCCTTCTGAAAAGGTCCATTCACCGGAAATGGCCCCAGGATGGGAAATCAGTACTTTTTGAGCCTCTCCGTGTCCGTAAATGATCAGCGTCAACAGGAGAGCTTGAACGATTCTTACAGGTTTCATATCAGTCAGACCGCTTTTGTAAAAGGATGATCAGGCAATTGTCAGTTCTTATACAAAGAAAAGAATCCTAATTGATTTTTGACGGGAAAATTCTATAATCTAAAACATATTCTCATTATTTTTAGACTTTTAAATAGAGAACTCTAAAAGATGAAGCAAAGCAGGAAAGGAGGCAGAGGGAGGATTGTGATCCTGTTAATCGGGCTGCTTTTTCTGGCTTATGGTCTGATGCTGGTTTCCCTCCTGTTTTTTGGAATTTCCACGGAAGCCAGGCTGACCAGTTACCGGCGGCAGCAGGGGGAACGGAACGAAGTGATCCCGAACCGGTACACCTATCATTTTGGGTATGAATTTACCGTGGACGGTAAGCTTTTTTCGGGTACCGGCCAGCGGGTTGCAGGCCCGGTTTATCTGAAACCCGGTCCCGGAGCCACCATTAGGGTGAAATACCTGCCGGGTTGTCCGTTCATCAGTACCGATACGGAATACACCAAAGAGGGTCCCCGGGCGCTGTTGATTCTGGTTGTTGCTGCCCTTTTGCTTGGATTTTCACGCGTTGGACGACGTGCTTCCCGGGAAGAGGATCAGGCGTGAACCAACCGGGTGCCTTAACCGATGGGAACGGACTGTAGATTCATTAGCTCAAAATTTTGCAGAACAATATGAGTTGTACATTACCGGCTCCAATTCAGAGTTGCTTGCAGGAGAGCTGGCTTCCCTGTTGTCGGGAAGGTATGTATCCTTTGAAATCTATCCATTTTCATACAGGGAATATTGCCATTTTCATGCTTATGAACAAAACAGGGGATCATTTCTGGAATATATTCAATCTGGTGCCCTGCCTGATCTTTTTCAACTGAAAGATGTTGATTCGAGGCGGCTTTATAAGGCAGCAGTAAAAGATACCATTTTGCTGCGCGATATCATTTTCAGGTATAGCATTAAGGATGCACGACTTTTGGAGGATATATTTCCCTATCTGGTAAATACCGTTTCCAACCTGACATCGGTGAGTAACCTGGTAAATTATTTCGGTTCGAAAAACAGGAGGGTGAATTATGAAACCATATCTCATTACATTCATTATCTTGAGACTGCCTTTTTGGTTCACCGTTCCGTACGGTACCAAATTAAAGGGAAAGAGATTCTTTCAGGTACCTGTAAATATTACATCAATGACCTTTCATTCAGGAATTACCTTTATTCGGGATATGGTTATGATTTGGGATTTCTGCTGGAAAACGCGGTTTATCTGCAACTGAAAGTTGAAGGTTATCAGGTTTATACAGGTGCTTTGCGTAACGGGGAGATTGATTTTGTGGCTGTTAAAGGTGACCATATCTTGTATCTGCAAATTGCGGTTACGGTAATGGATCAGCAGGTTTACGACAGGGAATTCGGGGCATTTAAAACAATTGATGACAACTACGAGAAGTTCGTGGTCACTTTGGATAAATTCGCTTTCCTTCCTTTAAGGGCATAAAACACCTGAGAGCTTGGGAACTGGTTGAAATATTGAAATAGTGATTGTTACAATTTCAGAACATCTTTATCGAAATAAAAGTAGTTTGGCGATGCCAAACTAAAATGGGAAACCCAGGTCGCGAGACACACAAAATGTAACACTACCCACATATGCTGAGATACCTGGAAGGTGAGCCCACAGAAAAGCAGAAAAGTGCAATAATTGGTTCTGACCTTGAACATCTGAAGTCAAAGGCATTATTGACGGGTGTTATTCTCAGGTTTAAAACCCACAAGACACTTATGGGAATTCAAAGTGCAAAAGCCGGAATAATTCTTACCGGGATGAAAACCATTTCACGTACACGGCCTGGCATATCAGGCTTTTCCTGTTACCCTTCTAAGGGTTGGCTTCCGGAGAAGCAACCCAGGCGGCTCCCTCGGGAGTACGCCGCCAGGCAAAATAAGCATCCAGGACTTTCAGCGCCGCTTCATCGGGAACCGGTCCGGGCGTGACAGTCGACCCTATGTGCAGCACCACGGGATTCTCCTTTGTGAAGGCCGGCCATTCGGGCACCCCCTCCCCGTTGGGATGGCCGTATTTGGCAAAATTGGTCCAGTAGGTGCCCATCATTTGGGTCACCTCCATGGCTTTCTCCGATAGGCCGGATTGATTGGGGTCGAGATGCATGAATACGTAGGCCACGTCGACGCCATGGGGAGTGCCATGGTCGGCCTGGGGAGAGTCAGCCGGGTATGCGGGATGCTGGTCGAAACAGTAATAGTAGACCGGTGACTTTCCGGTTTTGGCCTGAAGGTTGGCCCAGACCCAGGTGTGCCATCCGAAGGCGGCATCGCGCATCAGGTTGCGGGCGCTCCGGGGAACACTGGTTTCCCCGAAGGGATAGGCCGTCATCAGCGTGTCGGCAAAGGGGCCAAACCGCTTCTTCACTCCGGCGATGGCCTCTTCGGGCGTGCGGCCCGACGGGAAGCTCAGCCCCTCGTCGGAATTGTAGCCGATGAGGACGGGAATGTCGTTATAATTTCCGGCTTCGTACATTTTGTACTGGTCGTCGGGGATCACGCAGCCGTCGACGATGGGCCAGGCATTTCCCATGCCCCATTCCATGGGCAGTTTAGTGGCGTCTAAATTCCGGAGTTCCGCCAGGGAGGCCACCCCGCTCTTTTCGACATATTCAACGCCGGCCTGCTCGGCTTGTTGCAGGTTTTTCATGTTTTCTCCCGGAAAGGTGACTGGCCGTGTAGGTCCGAAGGAGCCGCCACTCTGGGCTATGGCCCCGTGAAACAGCCCTTTGGCGAGGGGTGAGGCGCACAGCATGCTCACCGAGATGCCTCCGGCCGACTCGCCGAAGATGGTCACCCGCTCCGGATCGCCTCCGAAGGCCGCGATATTGTCACGGATCCACCGCAATCCCGCGATCTGGTCAAGGATTCCGTAATTGCCCGATACCCCGTTCGGATCTTCGGCGCTCAGCTCAGGATGGGCAAGAAATCCGAGCTGCCCGACACGGTAGGCGATGCTCGCTAGCACCACTCCCTTCCGCGCCAGGTGCTCCCCGTTGTGGACCGGCTCCGACGTGGACCCGAAACTGAATCCACCACCGTAAATCCAGACCAGCACCGGCAACTTCTCCTTCGGCGATTTGGCGGGGGTCCAGATGTTCAGGTAAAGGCAGTCCTCGCTTTTCCCGGAAGGAGGATTCCCGGCCTGCATGGGGGCCGGTGCATATTCTGTGGTTTGCAGGATTCCCTCCCAGGGATTTACGGGCTGAGGGGACTTCCACCGCAGCTCGCCAACAGGCGGAGCCGCAAAGGGAATTCCCATGTAAATGATCAGATCTTCAGTGACCGTACCCTGGATAAGGCCCCCCTCGACACGGACCTGCCCCGGTTGGGGTTTATAACATGAGGTGATCACCAGCAGCACCAACGCCGCGGATAAGAGAATTGAATGTTTCATAGTTCAGTTGTTTTTTAGCTACAAAATGGAAAATTGGAAACTAATTCCAAAAATATCGGATAATATTGGAATTTCATTCCCAGAATACCTTAATCTTATGCTTTCTCCGGTTCCCTTTTCAAATTACACCTATTTTACCTGGTTTAAAATCATCTCCTTAATTTGTTCGCGTAGTGCATTTTTGATCGCTAAATCATTTTTGCGCCCAAAAATGTCCTCAAGGAAAATCTTCAGCGTGAAATATTCTCATCCGGCAGCTTTTCAAATTCAACGAGCAAATCGATGTCACTCTCTTCCGTATATGAATCATCAGAAAACGAACCAAGCAAACCAATCTTGTTCACTGAAATACCTTTGTACAATATATGATCAGTAATGTAGGGGGTGTCTTTTTGCTTTTCTTGTCTGGCAAATTCGTTTTTTTAACTTAATTTTCTGGCGGAAGTAATTTCCAAAGAATCAGAAAATCATTACCTAACCTGATAATAATGAAAAATAACCGATTCATCATTGTTCGTAAGGCCCTCCTTGTTTTGGTCTTTCTCTCCGGAATAATTCTTTGGGCATGTTCCCAGCAAAAAACAGAGCCGGTCAGGCATGATTATCTGGTGGCAGCCTATATCTGGCCATCATGCCACGATGATCCGCTGGCCCGCAAGAAGCTGTGGCCCGAGGGCATTGGTGAATGGGAGGTGATCAAAAAGGGGAATCCCCGTTACGAGGGCCATTACCAGCCGCGTCAGCCGCTGTGGGGCTACGAAATGGACAACGACCCTAAAGTGGTAGAACGATGGATCGACGTGGCCGTTGCTCACGGTGTCAATGTATTCGTATACGACTGGTACTGGTACGAGGAAGGCCCCTACCTCGAGAGCGCCCTGAACGATGGTTTTCTCAAGGCGGCGAACAATTCAAAAATGCAGTTTTACATCATGTGGGCCAATCACGATGTAAAACACAACTACTGGAACTACCACCTCTACGGGGATGACACATCAATTCTGTGGGATGCCAAAGTGGACTGGAAGAATTTTAAAATCATTGTCGACCGCGTCATCAACCAGTATTTCAAGCGTCCCAACTATTTAAAGATCAACGGTGAACCCGTCTTTTCGATTTTCAGCATCGACAAACTGATGCAAAGTTTCAACGGCAGTTTGGAGGAAACCCGAAAGGCGCTCGACTATTTCAGGGACGAAGTTAAAAAGGCCGGTTTCCCCGGATTACATATTCAGTGGAACCAGGGTGGGGGATCCCTGATGTCACAACAGCATGCCGGTCAGTTCCGCGACCGTGTCAACGCCATGGGATTCAACAGTGTGGCCATGTACAACATGGGCGGTCTGTCGGAAGACTACCTGGTTTATGGCAGTAATTCGATAAATATCCGCGCACAGATGGATTCTATACTCGATATACCGGTTTTTCCTTGTGTCTCGATCGGCTGGGACGATACTCCCCGTTTCCCTGCAAAAGGGATGAGAGATGTGGTGCATTACCACAACACACCGGCCAGTTTTGCGGCGCTGCTCTCCAAGGCGAAAAACTATGCCGACGCCCACCCCGGGCAACCCCGGCTGATTACCATCAATGCCTGGAACGAGTGGGTCGAGGGCAGTTACCTGCTTCCCGATATGCTCAACGGTTATGGCTACCTCGAAGCGGTGAAGGATGTGTTTATCCACCGGAAATACGACTCCACCAGGCATTAAGCGCCCTGACCGTTTACCCCTGATAGAGGAACCGCCCGATTACCAAAAAGGCCAACAGGGAGTAAGCCGGCAAAACTTATTATCAGGAATTTTGTGCCCTGTTTCAGAATCTTTCGGAGAGATAATTCTCCTCAGGATCAGAAAAGCACCGGTGATAGCAGGGTAATCTTCCGCAGGATAGGCTGGTTTTACCCGGATCATTTGGCGACCTTCAGACACAGCATACGGCTTTGGTCGCGGATCAGGAGCCTGCCGTTGGACAAGGCGAGCGGCGCCCAGTTCATGGTGCCAAAGCGGCCCGACATCCCTTCCCCTGCCGGAGGGGCGGTCAGCACTTCGGTTACCCCCAGGGGTTTGAATCCCTTCGGGTCAGGTTCGATGAGGTAGAGTTTTTTGGCCCCGTCGGTGGCCAGGATCAACCCATCGGCCAGGATCATGCTCCCCTTGTTGAAATCAGGATTCCGTTTGGTTTTCCACATGACGTTTCCGTCCATGTCCATGCAGGCCAGCCCGTCACGGCGATTGTTGGTGCCATACTGGGCATAGAAATAGCCGTCATGCAGCAAAGGAGGTTTGGTCTGGTCCCCAAATTCCACCGTTTTGAAAAGTTCCTTTGCGCTATAGCTTCCATTCTCCGATTTCTCGACCTGAATCATCAAGGCTCCATATTCATAACCTCCTACCACCAGTATTTTATTATTCCCGGCATCCGCGGCACTGGCTACGGAAATATGGCATTCCCACCCTGAAAAATTCCAGAGAATCTCCCCGGAAAGAGGGTCAATTCCAGTGATATTGCCTGGAGTTTTGGGCAGTTCGGAGCGTCCTACGGGATTCGTGGAAGAGGTCACCATGACGATATGATCTTTGCCTTCGATTTTCACGATGGTTGGACTGACATAGGTTTCATTGCCGAGGTTGGGCGTTTTCCAAACGACCTCGCCGGTCAGCTTGTTGTAAGCTACCACGCCCGCTTGCGGGGCTTGCGAAGCCACGATCACAAAATCACCGTATACCAGGGGGCACTGAGAAATGGCCCAGATCGGGAAATTCCCTCGAATGCCGAAACCTCCGGGTCCGCCACCGGGACCGTCCCCCGTATCTGCGGTATCCGCGTTACCGGGATC
>ERZ795044.4125-NODE-4125-length-12018-cov-5.742372_pt1 | contig 12018 bp, 8 predicted proteins | sample MGYA00375128_ERZ795044 | MGnify/ENA primary metagenome ERZ795044 (study PRJEB30173, sample SAMN05720213) | anaerobic digester metagenome | isolation source: active sludge of municipal wastewater-treating anaerobic digesters | place: USA | collected 2014-12-22 ... | reverse complement strand
CGATCTCGATTCACAATTATAGTTATTATATCATATGAAGATTGAAAAGAAAAGGTATTTTTCCGCAGAGCCATGCCCTCCAAACAAAAAAAGCGGGCGGCAGAATCGAGCCGTCCGCTTTTCGGACAATCAGAAATATTTTGCCGGATTTGTGTACTGGCCGTTGACTCTGATCTCAAGGTGCAGGTGGGTCCCGGTGGCGTGGCCCGTCGCGCCCATGGCCGCGATCACGTCGCCCTGATTGACATACTGGCCCGCCTTCACATAGAGGCTGCTGCAGTGCCCGTAGAGCGTCTGGATGCCGCCGCCGTGGTTGATGATGATGTAATACCCGTAACCTCCGCGGCTCCAGCCGGCCGTGACGACCGTCCCGGAGGCGGCGGCGTAGATGTTGGAGCCCCAGCCGCAGCCCGCGATATCCATTCCGGTGTGGCCCCAGTAGCCCCAATAGCCGCAGCTGACGTAGCCGCCGATCGTGGGCCAGATAAAGCCGTATTTCGTGCTGCCGGAGCCGGTTGGGCTCTGGACGGCGGTGATCACGTTTTTGGTGCCGGCGGTGATCACGCGGCTCACCGGCTCGGTGAGCACGGTCGTGCTCAAGACCTGAACGTTCGTCGCGATCCCGTTTTGGTAGGTGACAAAGGCGGTCACCTCCTGCTCGCCGTCGACACCGTCCTTCGTCACTTTGGAGTAGGTCGTATAGTAGTTGTTATCGTAGATATATTCCGTCTCGAACGGAATCGCTTCGGTATAGGTCTCTTTCTTGGTCGTCGTGACGCTCAGGAACTGGACCGAGCGCGAGACGAGCACGCGGTCGCCGACGTGCACGATCTCCTGAAGATCCGGGTTCATCGCCGCGTATTCCGCGTAGGAGATGCCGAACTCGGCCGCGATGGAAAGCGGCGCGTCGCCGTCCTCCACCGTGTAATACTGCTCGCCCGCCGTCTGGCTGTAAAAAAGATCCCGGAACGAGGACATCGCCATCAGGGACGAGATCGGGTAAATCCCCTCCGTGACCCGGATGTCCTGCACAAAGCGCAGGATGGAGCCGCTGTCGCCCGTCTCGCGGTACTGCTCGCGGTATTCGTCGAGCAGCAGCAGCAGGTTATCCGGCTCGTCGGAGCAGCCGACGAAGTTGCCGTCCACATAGAGGCCGTACGCCTCGGTGACGTTGGCCGTGGAGGCCTTAAACAGCAGGTTGGCGAGATCCTCGGAGGGGGTAAAGAGGCCGCTGTCCGCCACCACGACGGTGTATTCCGGGACGATGTCCTCCACTTTATAGTCGGAAGAGAGCGTGCGGCTGCGCATGATCTGTTCCGCGGAGAAAAAGACGCTTTCGTCCGAGATATAGGCGACGTCCTTGCCGTTATACTGAAGCCGGAGCCCGTATTGCAGGCCGGAAAAATAGTCGTAAGTAAAATAGAGCAGCAGGCAGGCGATCACGGGCCCCGCGTAGTTGAACACGCGGGCGAGGGATTTGCGCGCGAGGCGCAAAAACGCGACGATCAGGCTCCATACGGCGGCAAAAATCTCCTCCGTCGCGTGGTATTTCGCCTCGCGCAGCACGGAGAGGCATTTGGCGATTGTCCGCCGCAGAAACCGGATCTCCTCGCGCTGGGAGACGAGCCACTCGTCAAACGGGCGCAGGATCCGGTAGGAGAGCCGCTTGAAGTAGGAGATCAAGTCGGTGAAGAGCCTGCGGAAGAAGCCGAGGAAGCCGAAATAAGTATTTCTTGTCTGGCGGACGAAGGAGACGCCGACCAGATAGCAGAGGTTATAGACCGCCGAGTAGAAGACGGCCAGCGGATGATCCCGGTAAATTTCCGGCCATCCCTCCAGCGGGTCCGTCATCGGGATATCTGCCTGATCCGGCTCGCCGGGTTTTACGGCAGGCAGTTTTTCATCCAAAAGTCGGTCACCTCCTTTCCAAATAACTTACCCATTATAATAGAAAACCGGACTGAAATCAAGCAAGTTCACAGTTTGTTTGAAATTGGCACCGTTTTCCACGGTTTTGCCCCCGGCCGCTGGAGGGCGTTTCTCCCGAATGTGATCGAACGGTTACAAAAAACCGCAAAAAACGGCGCCTTCCCAAAGCGGGAAAGCGCCGTTTTTTTAAATCGTCCCTATCGCTCTTCCCGGAAATAGGAGAGCCCGAGGCTTGCCGGCCCGAGGTTTTCCTTCTTTTTGCGGAAGCTGATGACAATCAAAACGAGGATGGTGACGAGATACGGGACCACTTTAAAAATTTCCTGCGAGCTCCTCGTCAGGCCCTCGATGTAGAAATACGCCCAGTAGAGGATGCCGAAGAGGTAGGCGCCCCCGATGGCGCCGATCGGTTTCCATGTCGCGAAGATCACGAGCGCCACGGCGAGCCAGCCGAGCTTTTCGATCGTGCCGTCGGAGCCCCATGTGCCCTTGATGAAATCCATCGTGTAGTAGAGGCCGCCGAAGCCGGAGATGCCCGCGCCGACGCAGGTCGCGAGGTATTTATACCGGATGACGTCGATGCCGGCGGCGTCCGCGGTGCCCGGGTTTTCGCCGACCGCCCGCAGGTTGAGCCCCGCGGCGGATTTGTTGAAGAAGCGGTTCATCAAAACGGCGATCCCGATCGCGGCGTAGACCATGAAGCCGTAGTAGAAGAAGAGCTTCCCGGCGACGCCCCAGCCGGAGAGAACCGGGACCGACGTGCGAAACGCGGCGCTGGTCGCCTCGACGTGGATCTGGCCGACGCCGCCGGCGAGCTTGTTGAGGCTCCCGCCGAAGAAGTTGGCAAATCCCGAGCCGAAGATGGTCAGCGTGAGGCCCGTGACGTTCTGGTTCGCGCGCAGCGTGATGGTCAGGAAGCTGTACACGAGGCCCCCCAGCGCGGAGAGCGCAAACGAGCAGACAAGCCCGATCAGGATGCAGAGGAATTTGTTCGGGGTCTCCACGGCGTTTTCGTAATAGAACGCGCCCATCAGCCCGGCGATGCCGCCGAGGTACATGATGCCCGGCACGCCGAGGTTGAGGTTGCCGGATTTCTGCGTCAGGATCTCGCCGAGCGCGCCGAACAGGATCACGGTCCCAAACACGATCGCGTCCTGAAAGAGGGCAATCAGTTGGTTCATTCCGTGTCGGCCCCCTTTCTGCTGCGGAAAATCAGCCGGTAGTTGATGAAGAATTCGCTCCCGAGGATGAAGAAGAGGATGATGCCCTCGATCATCTCGGAGACGTAGCTGTTGAGGTTATAGAGAGAGGCGATCTCGATGGCCCCTTTTTCGAGGAAGACCAGCAGGAACGCGATCAGGATCATCACATAGGTGTTGAATTTGGCCATCCAAGCGACGATGATCGCCGTGAAGCCGCGCCCTCCGGCGGTGCTCGTGGAGATCGTGTGGCTCGCGCCCGAGACGGCGATGAAGCCGGCCAGCCCGCAGACCGCGCCGGAAAGGAGCATCGTGCGGATAAAGACGGCTCTTGTGTTGATGCCGGCGTAGCGGGCGGTGTCCAAGGACTCGCCGACGACGGCGATCTCATAGCCGTGCTTGCTGTATTTGAGGTAGTTGTACATGGCGACGGTGACCGTCATGACAATCAGGATATTGAGCATATACTGCTCGCCGAAGACGTCCGGGAACCACCCCTTCTGCGTGGACTGGTTGATGACGCCGACGGTGTTGGAGCCGTAGGGGTTTTCCCATTTGGAGACGAAATACGAGGTGACCTGAATCGCCACGTAGTTCATCATCAGGGTGAAAAGCGTCTCGTTCGTGTTCCACCTCGATTTAAAGATGGCGGGCAGCAGCCCCCAGAGCGCCCCGGCCGTGAGGCTCGCGGCGATCATGATCGGAAAGAGCAGGGGGGACGGGAAGTTTTTGCAGTAGATCATGCAGGCGGCCGTCGCGACGCCGCCGACCAGAATCTGGCCCTCCGCGCCGATGTTCCAAAAGCGCATCTTGAAGGCGGGGGCGAGGCCGACGCCGATGCACAGCAGCATCATCGCGTCGCGGACCGTGACCCACGCGCGCTTCTCCGTGCCGAACGCGCCGTTGAACATCGAGCCGTAGACCTTGAGCGGGTTCAGGCGGACGATCGCGTAGATGACGAAGGCGCAGACGACGAGCGCCAGACATACGCCGATCAGGCGGATCCCCCACGCGCGGGGCTGGGAAATGGCGTTTCTTTTCGCGATGCGAATCAAGGGGTCTTTGTGTTCCGCTTCCGGTCTGCTCATATCGTCTTGTCCTCCTTTCCCGCCGCGTCCGGGTTGAGGCAGGTCATGTAAAAACCGACCTCGTCCTTGGTGGTCTCCGCGGCTTCAAAAATTTTATTCAGGTGCCCCGCGCAGAGGACTGCGATCCTGTCGCAGAGCTCAAGGAGCACGTCGAGGTCCTCGCCGACATAGATGACGGCGACGCCTTTCTCTTTCTGGTCGTTCATCAGGTTGTAAATGGTGTAAGAGGTGTTGATATCGAGGCCCCGGACGGCGTAGGCGGACATCAGGACCGCCGGGCTCGAGGAGATCTCCCGGCCGACGAGCACCTTCTGGACGTTGCCGCCGGAGAGCTGGCGCACCGGCGTGGAGAGGCCGGGCGTCACGACGTCGAGTTCGCTGACGACGCGCTTCGCGAGGTCCTTGGGCGATTTGCGGTCGAGGAGCGGGGAGTTTCCGTTGAGGTAACTGCGGATCATCATGTTGTCGGTGAGGTCCATGTTTCCGACCAGCCCCATGCCGAGGCGGTCCTCCGGCACAAAGGAGAGCGCGATGCCGGAGCGCATGATCTCGAGCGGGGATTTCCCGACGATCTCGACCGGCTCCTTGGCGCCCGGGGCGGTGTACATGATGCTGCCGGTGACCCGCTGCAGGCCGGCGACGCCCTCGAGCAGCTCCTTCTGTCCGCAGCCGGAAATCCCGGCGATGCCGAGGATCTCGCCGCCGAAGACGTCCATCGAGACGTTGCAGAGCTTCGGGATGCCGTTCATATCGGCGCAGCTGAGATTGCGGATGCTAAGGCGCTTTGTGAGCTCTTTGCGCTCCGAGCGGTGGATGTTGAGCTCAATCTTGTGGCCGACCATCCGCTCCGTGAGCTCCTGCATGTTGGTCCCGGCGGTCTGAAGCGTGCCGACGTTTTTCCCCCTGCGCAGGACGGAGACGCGGTCCGAGACCGCCAAAACCTCCGCGAGCTTGTGCGTGATGATGACGACGGCCTTTCCGTCGGCCTTCATGTTCCGCATGACGCCGAAGAGGCGCTCCGTCTCCTGCGGCGTCAGCACGGCGGTCGGCTCGTCCAAAATCAGGATGTCCGCGCCGCGGTAGAGCACCTTGACGATCTCGACGGTCTGCTTCTCGGAGACGGACATGTCGTAGATTTTTTTGTTCGGGTCGATCTCAAAGCCGTATTTGTCGCAGATCTCCTGAATGTTTTTCGCGACGGTCTGCAAGTTTAAATTGCCCTTGCTGCGCAGGCCGAGCACGATGTTCTCCGCCGCGGTGAACACATTCACCAGCCTGAAATGCTGGTGCACCATGCCGATGCCGTAGCGCAGGGCGTCCTTCGGCGAGCGGATCGCGACCTCCTCGCCGTTTACGAAGATCTTGCCGCTGTCCGGATAATAGATGCCGGAGAGCATGTTCATCAGCGTCGTCTTTCCGCTTCCGTTTTCACCCAGAAGGGAGAGGATCTCACCTCTCCTGATGTCGAGGGAGACCTTTTCGTTTGCGAGGACGGGACCGAACGTTTTGGTGATGTTCCTCATACTCACGGCATATTCCGTATCCAAGTAGCGCCACCTCTTCCAAATTTTCAGAATAAAACGGCCTTTTTTGCCGGTTCAATAAAAAAAGGCAAGGGAAGCCGCGGGACACGGCTTCCCTTTATCCCTATTTTCCTTGCGGATTTGATCAGCTCGCGAGCTCGGTGATGCCGTCGATGCGGATGTTGAACATCGGGGCGGAGACGGTTTCGGATTCATGGAAGTAGCCGTCCGCAATGAACTCGATGCCGGAGAAATCTTCGGGGTGATAAGCGGAGGTGTAGGAGGTGAGATTCTCGCCGCCGACGGTGAAGGTGCTGACATCGAAGATGTGAAGCGTGCCGTCTTTGATGGCGGTCCAGATTGCGTCAACTTTCTCCTGAGTGCCGGCAGCGCAGGAGGCGCCGAGCTGGGAGATCGTGACGGCGTTGACTTCCGCGCCGGCGGTGTTGTCTCTGGCAACGCCTTCGCCGGAAACCATGCCCTGAAGCATCACGGTGTAGAGGGCGCCCCATTCGTTCTGGGCGGAGGTCAGGGCGGCGGTCGGCGCGACTTGGAGCATGTCGATGTTGTAGCCGACGCAGTAGACGGTGGTGCCGGCATCAAGCAGGGCCTGGCAGGCGGACGGGGCGCCGGTGGAGTCGGCGTGCTGGCTGATGATGACGCAGCCGCGGGAGACAAGGGCGTTGGCGGCGGCGGATTCGGCGGTGGGATCATACCAAGAGCTGGTATAGGTGACGTCCATCACGACGTTCGGGACGATGGATTTGATGCCGAGGTAGAAAGCGGTGTAGCCGGAGACGACCTCCGCGTACGGGAAGGCGCCGACATAGCCGATCTTGATGTTTTCGCCGTCTTTGTTGGCGTCGGTGATTTTGCCGTCGGCGACCAGCTCGGCGAGTTTCATGCCGGCGACCACGCCGGAGACGTAGCGGGACTCATAGGTGTGCGGGAAGAAGTTGACAAGGTTCGTGAGGCCGGAGGCGGCGGCGTTGTCGCCGGTGGCCGGCATGAAGATGACGTCCGGATATTCCTGAGCGGCCTGAAGCATGTAGGACTGATGGCCGTAGGAGTCGGAGATGACGACTTGGCAGCCGGCCTCGGCGAGGTCGACGGCGGTGTCGTAGCAGGTCTCGTCTTCGGGGATGTTGTATTTCCAGATCACCTGATCCTCGGTGAGGCCGACGTTCGCGGCGGCTTCTTTGATGCCGTTGAGGTGGGCGGCGTCATAGCCGGTGTTTTCGTCGTGGAGGAGGATGACGCCGACTTTCAGGGTGCCGGCATCAAACGCGTCTTTGACTTTGGTGGTGTCGAGCTTTTCGCCTTTGGTGGCGAGGACGCGCTGGGCGGCTTCGCTCAGAACGGTTTCGGCGGGTTCTTCGCTGGTCTCAACCGGGGTGGATTCACCGGGGTTGGTGGGCTCGGCAGGCTCTTCGCCGCCGCAGGCAGCGAAGGCGAACACCATAACGGCTGCCAGAATCAGGGCAAGAATTTTTTTCATGATGATCCTCCTAATCATTTTCCTCTACTTTTGAAATTCCAAATACACCTTGAAATATAAAAAAGCGTGCTTGCGTACGCTCTTTTACCATAATTATAGATCCCGGGACTCGTCGGGGCTGCGGAAGGTGATCGCCCCGGTCTCCGGGTCCATCGCGTCCACGATCGCGAGGGACTCCAGATGATAGCCCCTGTCGCGGATCAGTTTGCCGCCGGGCTGAAAGCCTTTTTCGATCGCGACGCCGATGCCGGCCACGGTGGCGCCGGCCTGCTCCTCAATGAGGGAGATGAGTCCCTCGAGCGCCTTGCCGTTGGCGAGAAAATCGTCGACGACCAGCACGCGCTCGCCCGGCTGGATATATTTTTTGCCGATGAAAACATCGTAGATGCGCTTTTTGGTAAAGGACTGGATCTTGGTGCGGTAGACCTCGCCGTCCACGTTGAGGCTCTCGGTCTTTTTCGCGTAGACGATGGGCACGTTGTGGAAGCTCAGAGCGGCGATGGCGGCGATCCCGATCCCGGAGGCCTCGATCGTGACGATCCGGTCGATTTCCGTGCCGGCGAAGAGGCGCGCCCACTCGTCGCCCATCGCTTTAAAAAGGGAGATATCCATCTGATGGTTCAGAAAGCTGTCCACTTTGAGGACGTTGCCGGGACGGACCACGCCGTCTTTGAGAATCCGATCCTCAAGAAGTTTCATCCATTCACGCTCCCGTTTCGCTCAAACGCTTTTGCTCGGCTGATACTTGGATTTTACATGTTTCGATGGAAAAAAACAAGCGGTTGTCGTCATTTTCTACAATCAATCTAATTTAAATGAACGAAAATTGAGCGATATTTGTGAATGCAAACAAATCGCACGGATTTTTACGGGGTAAAAAACAAAACGTATAAACTGAGGTAAAACGGGGTTGAGAATACTATGAGATCATCCAAAATTCCCGTAAAAACATATCGATATGATGCCCAATAATTCCCATTTTATTAGATTAAAAAACGCGAAACAAAATACGTTTGTTGCAACTTGCACAAATGCACAGAATTTCATCCGGGCACGCGGCGGGAAATGGCGATATTGATGGAGGAGCGTTTTTTGCCGCGCCACGGGAGAGGAGCGCAGGCGGGGCGGAGAAATCAAAAAGCCGGTCCCCCTCCGGATGGAGGGGGACCGGCCGCGTTCGGCCGATTCCATTTTTACATGTTCTCCGCGGCGCGGGCGAGCCCCGCGAGGCGACCCAAGATGTCGCCGATGACGCCGCTCTCCGCCGCCCGCGCGATGTTGCCGCGCGACATCATCTCGCCGCGGAAGATCAGCGTCAGCATGGCGCAGAGCGTCCGCCGGTCCGCGCGCGGCAGCTCGACGATCATGTCCCCGTAGGTGCGGATGCCGTTTTTGCTGAGCGTCAGGCTGTATTCTTTATCTACATAATCGGAGAGGAAAAAGTCCCGGATAAAATTCTGCATGCTCTCGTCGTAGCGGGGAATGCGGATCTCCTCCGCCGCGCCCTCCGGTTTGAGCACGTTGTATTCCGTCTTGGGGTTCTTTTCAAAATAGGAGAGGTATTTTAAGATGTCGTGCTCGCCGCCGCCCGGATGGCGGACGCTGAGATCCTCGTCCCAGCGCTTGAGCACGGCAAGCAGGCGCTTGTCGAGCATGGCGCGGGCGCGGTCCTTGAGCGCCTTCGGGACGCCGTAGAACGCCCCCGCGATGCCCCCGGCGATGGCGGCGAGGGTGTCGCTGTCCCCGCCGAGGGAGATGGCCTTGCGGATCGCGTCCTCATAGCTCTCGCTGAGCAGAAACGCAGTGATCGCCTGCGGGACGGTGCCCTGACAGGTCACGTCATACGCGTAGTTCGGCCGGATGGTGTCGAGGGAGCGGCTGAGGTCGTAATGATATTTCAGTTCCACATAGCGTTTGATATAGAGCCGGTCCCGGCCGCTTTCGGCGAGGAAGGCGGCCGCGGCCACGGCCTGCGCGCCCCGGATGCCCTCGGGGTGGTTGTGCGTGACCCGCGCGCTGATCTCGGCGAAGCGCTCCACCTCGTCGAGCGTGCGGAAGTATTCCGCGACCGGGGAGACCCGCATCGCGGAGCCGTTGCCGTAGCTGCCGTAGGGCTTCGGGCTCTCGCTTTGCAGCCATTCGCCGAAGCGCTCGCCGTAGCCCGCGTCCGGAAACATGCGCCCATATTTCTGCATGGCCTTCACGATGGCGGCCTCGGTCTTTTCCGGGTCGCGCCTGCCGTTCATCAGGCCCTCCGCGACGGCGACGGTCATCACCGTGTCGTCCGTAAAGAAACAGCCGTCGTCCATCAGTGGAAAGTCCGTCGTCTTGATGTTGTGAAATTCGTATCTGCTGCCGGCAATGTCGCCGATAATCGCCCCAAACATTCCAACACCTCCAACGTTTTCTTGTATAAAAATTATAGCATATTTTTCTTCTTTCCGCAACGGAAAGAGGGACGGAGGAAAGGCCGGAGTTCACAAAAAATACTTGAAGTTTTTTTATAAATGAGGTTAAATAAATTCATGCGCGGATTTTTCCGCAATCTTACATTTTATTTCTCTGGAGGCAGGAAAATGGCAAAAAAACAGTTCAAAGCGGAATCCAAGCGTCTGCTGGAGCTGATGATCCACTCGATCTACACCCATAAGGAGATCTTTCTGCGTGAGATCATCTCCAACGCCAGCGACGCGATCGACAAACTCGCGTATCTCGCGCTCACCGACGACAACGTGGGGATGAGCCGTTCCGATTTCCGGATCGTCGTCGCCGCCGACGAGGAGAAACGCCTCCTCACGGTGTCCGACAACGGCGTCGGCATGACGCAGGACGAGCTGGAGCAAAACCTCGGCATCATCGCCCAAAGCGGCTCTTTCCAGTTTAAAAAAGAGGCCGCCGCGGAGGGGAAGGAGACCGCCGATCTTGACGTCATCGGGCAGTTCGGCGTCGGCTTCTACTCCGCCTTCATGGTCAGCGACCGGATCACCGTGATCTCCAAGGCCTACGGCTCCGGTCAGGCGTACCGGTGGGAATCCTCCGGCTCGGACGGCTACACGATCGCCGCCTGCGAGCGGGACGGCGTCGGCACGGACGTCATCATGCACATCAAGCCGGACACGGAGGAGGACGACTATTGCCAGTACCTCAACCAGTACAGCCTGCAGTCGCTCATAAAAAGATACTCCGACTATATCCGCTATCCCATCCGCATGGAGGTCGAGCAGACGCAGCCCAAGCCCAAGGCCCCCGACGCGCCGGATGACCGGCCGGCGGAGTACGAGACGGTCCGCGAATGGAAGACGCTCAACTCAATGGTGCCGATCTGGCAGCGCGGCAAGGGCGAGGTGACCGCGGAGGATTACGACAATTTCTATAAGCAGAAATTCGGTGAATACGAGGACCCGCTGGACACCATCCTAATTGATGCGGAGGGCGTCGTCTCTTATAAGGCCCTGATTTATATCCCCGCCGAGGCGCCCTACGATTATTACAGCCGCGACTACCGCAAGGGCCTGCAGCTCTATTCCTCCGGCGTGCTCATCATGGAAAAATGCGCCGACCTGACGCCGGAGCCGTTTCGCTTCATCCAAGGCGTCGTCGACACGCCGGACGTCTCGCTGAACATCTCCCGCGAGATGCTCCAGCACGACCGCCAGCTCAAGACCATCGAGGGCAACATCGAGAAAAAGGTCAAGGCGAAGCTCCAGAAGCTGCTTCAGGATGACCGCGAGAAATACGAGAAATTCTGGAAAGCCTTCGGCGTGCAGATCAAATATTCCGCGGCGGCGGATTACGGCATCAAAAAAGAGCTGCTCAAGGATCTGGTGCTGTTTCCGTGCTCAAACGGCAAGCTGACCACGCTCGAGGAGTACCGGGGACGCATGCCGGAGGATCAGCAATATATTTATTACGCCACCGGCGAGTCCGAGGACCGGCTCTCGCGCTCCCCGCAGGCCGAGCGCATTCTGGATAAAGGCTACGAGGTGCTCTGGCTGACGCAGGACGTGGACGAATTCGTCGTGCAGGTCTTCGGCGAGCACGATGGAAAGAAAATCAAATCCGTCGCCGACAACGACGCCCTGCCGGAGACCGAGGAGGAGAAGAAGGCCGCCGAGCAGAAGGCCGAATCCGGCAAAGCTGTGCTCGACTTCTTAAAGGAGACGCTGGGCGACCGGATCAAGGAGGCGCGCGTCTCCCGGATCCTCAAATCCCACGCCGTCTGCCTGACCGCCGACGGGCCGGTTTCCATCGAAATGGAGAAGTATCTGCGCAAGCAGGGCGGCGGGACGGCCGGTTTCAAGACCGAGCGCGTGTTGGAGCTCAACGCCGACAGCGCGGCGTTCGAGGCCCTGCAAAACGCGGTGAACACGGACAAAGAGCTCGCGAAAAAATACGCGGAGCTGCTTTATAATCAGGCGCTGATCATCGCCGAGCTGCCGCTCGACGACCCGGCGGCGTATTCCGATCTGGTCTGCAGCCTGATGAAATAACGAAGGAGGACAATCCCATGCCCGAAGAATGTACCCATGACTGTTCAAGCTGCTCGCTCAATTGCGGCAGCAGGAGAGAGGGAGCCGATACCGGTATCCCGGAGAGTTTTCTCGCGCCGCAAAACGAATATTCCACCGTAAAAAAGGTGATCGCGGTCGTCAGCGGAAAGGGCGGCGTCGGCAAATCGCTTGTCACCGCGCTGGCCGCCACCGAGATGAGGAAAAGGGGATATAAAGTCGCGATCCTCGACGCCGACATCACCGGCCCCTCGATCCCGAAGATTTTCGGCG
>ERZ795044.4109-NODE-4109-length-12048-cov-5.494872_pt1 | contig 12048 bp, 10 predicted proteins | sample MGYA00375128_ERZ795044 | MGnify/ENA primary metagenome ERZ795044 (study PRJEB30173, sample SAMN05720213) | anaerobic digester metagenome | isolation source: active sludge of municipal wastewater-treating anaerobic digesters | place: USA | collected 2014-12-22 ... | reverse complement strand
TTACCCTTCCACCCCAGTGGGAGAAAGAAACAAAAGACCTCGAGTTTGAGGGTGCAATCACACCAACAGGTTTATCCGGCACACTGATTTTTGTAGATGGAAAAAAATACACCTGGACTGGCGTTCGTGCTCCCACATTGCGCAGAACCGGTGAGCCTGTATTTGGCGAACCAATAAATCTATTAAATAACTCAGATTTAAAAGGTTGGCATGCGATGGGTGAAAACCAATGGACGGTTGAGAATGGAATTTTGCGGAGTGCTAAATCAGGGGCTAACCTCGTTACCGATTTATCCTTTACTGACTTTAAACTGCATCTCGAATTCCGCTATCAGAAAGGCAGCAACAGCGGAGTTTATTTGCGCGGTCGCTACGAAGTACAAATAGATGACGCGAAAGGATTGGAACCTATGAGCGGACATCTGGGCGGTATTTATGGATTTCTTCCGCCTAATGAGAATGTTGCCAGAGATCCGGGTGAGTGGCAAACGTACGATATCACTTTGCGAGGCAGAATGGTTACTGTGGTTGCCAATAACAAGACGGTGATTTGTAACCAGGAAATACCCGGTATCACAGGGGGTGCCATTGATAGTAAAGAAGGTGAGCCCGGACCATTGCTGTTACAAGGTGATCATGGCCCGATCGAATACCGCAACATAATTATTACACCGATTAAGTAGTTCACAATAGCCGATGGCTGGTCAAAACCTCTGCATTACCTGCAGAGGTTTTGCTTTTTATGCCAACTCTGGAAAGCCATTTTTTTAGGGTTTTTAGAGCCCTTTTTGGTTGAATAATTGGAACTCTGTAACATCCGTTACACAGCCCTGCTGTATTCGTGATAAAGATCATAACCCCCTGTGAGGAGCGTCATTACCCAGGTGTGTGATAGAACCTACTTTTACATCACCAACCAAGCAGAAAACCAGATGAAAAAGTTACTGATTTTAGGGGCCGGCACAGCAGGAACTATGATGGCCAACAAACTCCACAAAAATCTTAATAAAGATCTTTGGGAGATTACAATTGTTGATAAAGACGAAAATCACTACTACCAACCAGGATTTCTTTTTATACCCTTTGGGGTTTATCAACCCGAAGAAGTGATCCGACCAAAACGCGAATTCATTCCGAAAGGTGTGAACTTTGTGATCGATAAAATTCAGAAGGTAGAACCCGAAAGGAACCAGGTCCTGCTTACCAGTGGTACCGTTCTCGATTATGATATTCTTGTTGTTGCAACAGGAACTATTCCGGTACCCGAAGAAACGGAAGGCCTCAAAGGCAAACTCTGGTACAAAGACATTTTTGATTTCTATACGTATGAAGGCACCACCAAACTTGCCAAAAAACTGGAAACCTGGCAGGGTGGTAAACTGGTCATCAACCTGGCCGAAACATTAATCAAGTGTCCGGTTGCTCCTTTGGAATTCACCTTCCTGGCAGATGCCTTCTTTACTGAAAAAGGGATGCGCGATAAAGTGGAGATCTTCTATGTTACTCCGCTATCCGGGGCATTTACCAAACCAAAGGCTACAGCCATGCTCAATAAACTAATGGATGAAAAGCACATCAACGTGATTCCTGACTTCTATCTTCAGATGGTGGACAACGACCGCAAAGTGCTGATTTCCTATGATGGCAAAGAAGTGCCTTTTGACTTGCTGGTTTCCATACCTGTAAATAAAGGCGATCAGATGGTAGAAGATAGTAAACTGGGCGATGAAGATGGTTTGAATTTTATACCTACTGATAAACACACCCTTCAGTCCAAGAAATACGAAAACATGTTTGTGATCGGTGACGCAACTAATGTACCCGCATCTAAGGCAGGTTCCGTAGCGCACTTTGAAGCTGAGATTCTTACCGAAAATATTTTAAGCTATATCATCAAAGAACCTTTGACTCATAAGTTTGATGGTCATGCAAATTGTTTCATTGAAACCGGATATGGCAAAGGTACTTTGATCGACTTTAACTACGTGACTGAACCACTGCCTGGCAAATTCCCATTCGCCCTGGTAGGCCCGATGGATTTACTGAAAGTAACCCGTGCTAATCACTATGGCAAGCTTGCTTTCAAATGGGTGTACTGGCACTTGCTGCTTACAGGCAAAAAACTTCCGGTAAGCACCAACATGTCGATGACCGGAAAACTTGTAGAGACAGAATAATTAATCCAACCAACTAAACACATATTTTATGGAAACCTTAACATACAACGGAACGCAAATCGAAGTAAATGCCGAAGGGTATTTAAAAGACATGAAGCAATGGACTCCTGAACTAGCCCGTGAAATGGCAGGTAAAGAGAATATCGAACTGACTGATAAACACTTTGAAGTATTGAACTGGCTTCGCGCCAAGCAGGCCGAAGGAACCCCGCTTAGCATTCGTAAAATCGGTAACTCAGGTCTTGTTGATATCAAGCAGTTTTATGCATTGTTTCCCGGTGGACCACTCAAAATCTCAAGTAAAATAGCCGGTATACCTAAGCCAGCAAGCTGTATTTAATCCTACTCAACCATAAATATAATAGTCATGCAAGAAGTACTCGAAAGACCGGTAACTAAAGTAGCTGAAGCTCCGGTTGATAAAAATAAAGGAAAAGTGAAAAAAGTTCTGGTTATCTGCTCTAAAGGTAAACTGGAAGATGTGTATGCAGCATTAGTGATGGCCAATGGCGCACTGATGGAAGGGATTCAGGCAAAAATGTTCTTCACATTCTTTGGGTTGGAAGCGATCACCAAAAAGGGTGCAGATCATTTACATACCGCTACCGTAGGGAACCCTGCCTTTATGCCGGGCATGCCAACGGTACTTGCGGGCTTACCTGGGTTTGAAGCCTTTGCTTCCTTTATGATGAAGAAAGAAATGGATAAACTGGATATGCCACACGTGACCGAGTTTTTTCAAATGATTGATGCGGGAGGTGGAGAAATTTACGCCTGCAGATTGGCGGCAGACATGTTCCACTTAAAGAAAGAAGATTTTATTCCCGAAGTAAAGGATATTATCACGGTAGGCGATATGTATGCGCTGGCCGAGGGTGAAGGCACTCAGATAATCTTTATCTGATTTGGTTGGTGAGGGTTGGTTAGAGTCGTCAGGGTGAACCTCTGGCGACTCACCTTTTTTATTGGTTGTGAAAGTTCATTGTACGTTCCGGACCAATCGTGCAAAATGAATAAACCATTTCTGCTGCTTTGTCCATGAGCGCAGGCAATTCAGCAATCTCTTCTTTCGAGAAATTACTGAGTACAAAATCTATCTGCTGGCCTTTTGAAAATGTATTTCCAATCCCAAACCGCAACCGCGAGTAATCCTGACCATTCAAGAGTAGTTCAATGTTTTTAAGTCCGTTATGACCTGCCGCACTTCCCTTGGTTCGCATACGCAGGGTGCCAAACGGCAACGCAATATCATCAACGATCACCAACAGGTTCTCTTTGGGTATTTTCAATTCCTGTAGCCAGTAAGCAATTGCCTTCCCACTCAGGTTCATGTAGGTATTTGGCTTGATAAAATGTAATTGCCGTCCCTTGTACTTTAACTCTGCTCTGTCGGCCAGCCGTTCAGTTTTGAAATCAATCTTATGATTATCGGCAATCCGATCCAGTATCAAAAATCCAATATTATGCCGGGTGAGTTCATACTCAGGTCCAATATTTCCGAGGCCGGCAATCAGGTACTTCATGACTTAATTCTTACAATCCGAAATAAACAAAAAATCCCGCCCCGATAGATCGGGACAGGACTTTTTGTATTGGGAAAACAAAGGTTACTTTTTCTTTTCGTCCTTCTTAGGAGCGTCTGCTTTCTTCGCGTCAGCAGGTGCAGCAGCACCAGCGGCAGGAGCAGCACCGGCAGCAGGAGCGGCACCGGCAGCAGGAGTGGCAGCAGCAGTCTCTTCAGCCAACTTAGCAGCACGAGGCACTTCAACCACGGCAATAGATGCTTGTTTAGGGTCAGCAAACTCCAAATTAGGAAGCTTCATATCGCCTACTTTAACAGAGTGATGGAAGTCCAGGGTAGAACAATCTACGTCAATATGATCAGGCATATCCTTAGCGAAAGCAACTACTTTCAACGAAGCACGCTTGCGTACCAGAGCACCACCCTTGGCAACACCGGGTGACTGGCCCACCAGACGTGTGGGGATATCCATTTTAATCTTGCGGTCTTCGCTGATTCTCAGAAAGTCAACGTGCAAAATTAATTCACTTACGGGATGGAACTGAACTTCCTGCATGATGGCCTGGCACTCTTCACCTTCAATGTTAAGGTGTACAAAGTGGGCCTCGTTGGTGTAAATCAAATCGCGGAACAAAATAACGGGCGAATAAAAATGAATCTGCTCATTGCCTCCGTACAATACACAAGGCACGTTGCCTTCTTCACGGATTTTCTGAGCGTCATTCTTGCCGAGATTTGCTCTTCGATACCCTATAATCTCGATGGTTTTCATAATTGTTTATGGTTTAAATTATACTTAAGAAATTACAAACGAATAAATAATGAACTGATCGACTCGTGATCGTGAATTTTACGAATTGCTTTCGCGAACAAATCCGATACTGTCAATACTTTAATTTTTGGCGTTACTTGTTTAAGCGGAATCGTATCCGATACAACTAGTTCTTCCAATGCCGAGTTTTCGATGTTTTCGTAGGCATTTCCTGAAAGTACAGGATGCGTACAAATAGCGCGTACAGTGTTGGCTCCTTTTTCTTTTAATAAAGCAGCTGCTTTACAAATGGTTCCGGCTGTGTCTACCAGGTCATCAATCAAAATCACGTCCTTGCCTTCTACCTCTCCAATCAAACGCATCGACTCAATCTTATTGGCTTCCTTTCTGTACTTATCGCACACGGCCAGGTCAGCGTTGAAAAACTTGGCGAAACTTCGGGCGCGTTTAATTCCGCCAACATCGGGCGTTGCAAAAATAATATTCTTGAGATTGAGTGATTTCAGGTAAGGTACGAAGATGTAGTTTCCATCAAGGTGATCCACCGGGATGTCAAAAAATCCCTGGATCTGATCAGCATGTAAGTCGCACGTCATAATCCGGTTGGCTCCGGCAGCTGAAAGCAGATTAGCAATCAACTTTGCGGCAATGGCTACCCGGGGCTTGTCTTTGCGATCCTGGCGCGCATAGCCAAAATAGGGGATGATTACGTTTACGTTAAGGGCACTGGCGCGCTTGGCAGCATCAATCATGAGCAAAAGCTCCATGAAGTTATCGGCAGGTGCAAAGGTTGACTGAACGATAAATACATCATGACCGCGCACGGATTCTCCAATAAAAGGAGACATTTCGCCATCACTAAATTGCTGGTAGTTTACGGTACCCAATGGCTCGCCATACGCATTAGCGATTTTTTCAGCCAGATAGGCTGTGGCGCGACCCGAGAAGATTTTTACTGCCATGGTACTTACTTCAAAAATTAAATCCTGGCTATAAAATCCAGGATTTTTATGTTGCCCGACCAGGGCTCGAACCTGGACTTTCTTGAATCAAAATCAAGCGTGTTGCCAGTTACACCATCGGGCAATCAACACCCCCTAAAAAAGGGTTCGCAAAGGTAGAATTAATTTTGAGAAGTGAAAATTCGATTTTCACTGTTTTTTAAACCTTTTATCGGTTTTCAGCCTCTATTGAAGTTCTTTTTCCTGAGCAGTTGCAGGATTACCTTCACTAAAGCCTTCTGCCATAAACCGATACTTATCCAGGATGGAAATTACGGCATTTCTTAAATGGCGATCATTATTAAAGTTTATACTGCCATACAAGGTGGTAGCATAGCCCTGCCAGATCGACCTGTTCTGGCGCCTGTCAAAGAATTGAATCAATAATGTACCCGTTTTCAGATCCAGCTTGCGTGAATCATATTGAATATCATCCGGCTGATTTTTTATCCATTCTTCAATGTCGGGTTGGTCATATCCATTAAATCGCAGACTGTCACTATACATTTTGAATCCAATAATCAGGTTTGGTCGGGTTTCAGTTTGCTTATAACCTAAAAACTTCATTCTTGAAACGATAGATTTTTCAACGATGGCATTTACCATGGTTGAATCCTCTATGCCCACGGGCTTCATGATATCAAAGGATCGGTACTTCTTAAAATTTCCATGGTAACTGTAATCGTATTCAACAGGAAGTTCCTTGTAACCAAGGCAGGAGGTCAATAGAATTAAAACCAACACCGGCATGTATAAATTCTTCATAGACTGTGGTTTAGTCTTGAAAAGGTAAAAATTTTTGATGCTCTTAGCAAGTAGTTTAAGTTTCTTTTCTCCTGTGTTTTATAAATCGAAAGGTTTATTCATGAAAATTGAAACAATAAGTTCTTTCCACCTATTTTCATAAAAAAATAAGTATCAATTTTAGAGTGATGTTTTCAAAATACGAACAAACGGTTGGTGCCCGCTATCATATATACAATAGCCTTTTCCTAAATCTTCCTTTTCAGGAAATTTTGAGAACCGGCACATTGTTACCTCTTTTACAACAATACTGCGAACAGGGTTTTGAGAAGGGGCAACCCGCCACTGAAATTCTTCAGAAGTTTTTTAAGGACCTTGTTCCGCAAGCCTCTCCCGAAGAGCAGTTTGATCTGCTTTTCAAATTTATTCAGTATGTAGAGCGCCAGGTCGCATTATTTGATTCTATTGAAGATTCTGCCTTTGAACAGATTAATGATACTTCCGGCAAGGGAACTATTGCCTCATTGTTGTTGCGAACCAAATTCGATCACAGAGAAAAGGAATTAGCAGCACGACTGGAGAACTTTAGTTTGCGCACAGTTCTTACCGCGCACCCCACTCAGTTTTATCCCGGTCATGTACTGGGCATTTTAACAGACCTGGAAAAATCAATTCGCGACCATGATCTGGTACAGATTAATTTGCTCTTACAGCAGTTGGGAAAAACCGGGTTCATCAATCAGGACAAGCCAACACCCTATGATGAAGCCCTGAGCTTATGCTGGTACCTTGAAAATGTTTTTTACCATGCAATTCCGGAAATCATACAATCACTGTGTGCAGGATTGCAGATTCCATTGGCTGAGTGGAAAAATGATCGGCTTGTAGTCATAGGTTTTTGGCCTGGGGGTGATAGAGATGGCAATCCTTTTGTCACCAGTGAGATTACAAGGAAGGTTGCAGCTCGTTTGCAGGAAAGCATCTTGAAATGTTACTACCGCGATGTGCGCATCTTGCGCAGACGCCTCACATTCCACGGTGTAGATAAGGTGATCATCGAGATTGAAAAGAAAATCTACCAGTGGGCTTATGGCACTGAGCGAGGATATGCCCGGGCTGAAGACCTGGTCGCTGATCTTTTGCAGGCACGCACAAAATTGATCAGCGAGCATGATGGGTTATTTCTCAACTTGCTCGATGCCTTCATTCTAAAAGTAAAATTGTTCGGATTTAATTTTGCCAGCCTTGATGTTCGCCAGGACAGCCGTAGACATGATTATGTATGGGCACAAATTTTAGATACGGCTTCTAAATCCGGCAAGACAATTTCATCTTCTGACTTTGAAAAACTAACCCGGAAGGAACAAATACACTATTTGCTTTCTCTTAAAATAAATCTTGATGAACTCCAATTTGAGGATCCCTTTGTAACGGAAACACTTAACAGCATACGTGTAATAGGAACGATTCAAAAAGCCAACGGACCTACGGGTTGCCATCGGTATGTGATCAGCAACTGTCAGAGTTCGCTGCATGTAATCGAAATATTTGTGTTGGCGCGGTTGCTTTTGGGTACTCAGGAAGGCGTTGAGGTAGATATTGTGCCGCTGTTTGAAACGATTGATGACCTGGCCCACGCTCCGGATATCATGAATGAGTTATATGGAATTAGCGAGTACCGAAATCATTTAGAGAAAAGGAAAGGCCATCAGAATATTATGTTAGGTTTTTCAGATGGCACGAAAGACGGAGGGTACTTACGTGCTAACTGGTCTATTTTTCGCGCTAAGGAAAATCTAACCACCATCTCTCGCAGACACGAACTGAAGGCAATTTTCTTTGATGGTCGTGGAGGGCCGCCAGCGCGGGGAGGAGGTAACACTCACGACTTTTATGCTTCGTTAGGTGACACGATAGAGAATGAAGAAGTGCAGATCACAGTTCAGGGGCAAACCATCAGTTCTAATTTTGGAAAAATCGCGTCCTGCAAATACAATCTTGAACAGTTGCTATCGGCCGGGCTTGAAGGTGCTGTTTTTCAACGCGAAGAAAACCAACTATCAGACGAACAAAAGCAAGTACTGGATCAGTTGGCTGATGCTGGTTATCAGGCTTATTTGAGCCTTAAGCATCATCCCAAGTTTGTACCCTACCTGGAAAAAGTAACCCCCCTTTCATCCTTTGGTGATACCAATATCGGTTCGCGTCCGGTGAAGCGCAGTGCAACCGAAGCCTTGAAGTTTGAAGACCTGCGCGCTATTCCATTTGTGGGTTCCTGGGCCATGATGAAGCAGAACATTCCGGGATTTTATGGAGTTGGTTCAGCCTTAAAAAGCGTTGGTGAAAAGATTGGACTACAAAAACTCAAATCCTTTTATCAGGATTCTCTTTTCTTTCGCACCTTACTAGGCAATAGTATGATGTCCCTCACGAAAACAAATTATCAGGCAACAACTTATTTGGGAAGTGATCCGGAATTTGGTGAGTTCTGGAAAAAGATGTTTGCTGAGTTTGAATTATCACGACAGCAAACGCTGGATGTATCAGGCTTGAGTGGGTTGATGGAAAATAACCCGGGTATCCGCGATTCAGTTCGCTTACGCGAGCGCATTGTGCTGCCACTGATTGCGATTCAGCAATTTGCATTAATGAATTTGCGAAATCAGAATGAGAGCAATAAGATGTATGAGTTGCGCTATCGCAGGCTAATCATCCGGTGTATGTTTGGCATTATCAATGCTGCCCGAAATTCTGCATAGATGGGTATTACTTTTATCAACTAAAAAAATTACGCTTTATGAACTATCTGACTACCGTTTTCAAACGATGTTTTAAAATCACTTTATTAATAGTTACACTCAATACAGCCTATGCACAGAACACGGCTGTACTCAACGCAGATCAGGGTAAGACAATTATTAATAGGCATATCTATGGTCATTTTTCAGAACATCTCGGCAGATGTATTTATGGCGGATTTTATGTGGGCGAGTCGAACACTAAAATTCCAAATACCCAGGGTGTACGCATGGATGTGGTTGACGCTTTGAAAAAACTTAAAGTGCCCAACCTGCGCTGGCCAGGAGGATGTTTTGCCGACACCTATCATTGGAAGGATGGTGTGGGACCAAAAGAGAAGCGGCCCACTATGGTAAATACCTGGTGGGGCGGAGTAACGGAAGATAATAGTTTTGGAACCCATGATTTTCTGAACATGTGCGAACTGATTGGTGCCGAACCTTACCTCGCAGGCAATGTAGGCAGCGGAACAGTTCAGGAATTATCCGAGTGGGTACAGTATGTTAATTTCGATGGAATAAGCCCCATGTCGAACTGGAGAAAGGAAAACGGTCGCGAAAAGCCATGGAATGTTAAATACTGGGGCGTAGGGAATGAAGCCTGGGGATGTGGGGGAAACATGACGGCTGAATACTATGCCAATATCTATCGTCAGTATGCAACATTTATGACTAACTGGACTAACAGCAGCAAACTATTCAGAATTGCCTCAGGCGCTAACTCATCAGACTATCACTGGACCGAAGTTTTGATGCGGGATATTCCGCATACTATGTTAGAGGGAGTGGCTCTCCATCATTATTCAGTAATTGACTGGAATAAAAAAGGATCGGCAACAGACTTTAGCGAACAACAATATTTTCAAATCATGCAGCGGGCCTTGTTTATGGATGAGCTTATCACAAAGCATTCAACGATTATGGATAAATATGATCCTGCTAAAAAAGTTGCGCTTGTTGTGGATGAGTGGGGTGGGTGGTACGATGTGGAGCCTGGCACGAATCCGGGATTTCTTTACCAGCAGAACACACTGCGTGATGCATTGCTGGCAGGAGCTACATTGAATATATTTCATAATCACAGTGACCGCGTACGTATGGCCAACTTAGCGCAAACAGTAAACGTGTTGCAGGCTGTACTGCTTACGAAAGAAGAGAAAATGATTGTTACCCCTACCTATCACGTAATGGAGATGTACAATGTGCATCAGGATGCAACTCATTTACCGCTTGACTTGTCATCAACTAATTATACTTATGGAACTGAAAAACTGCCGGCTATCTCTATCTCTGCATCCAAAGACAAAGCTGGGCTCACCCATATTTCATTGGTAAATATTGATTCAAAGAACAATCAGGAAATCACCATTGATCTACGTGGAGGAAAGTATAGTTCAGTTACCGGGCGAATCTTAAATAGCCCTAAGCTTCAGGACCATAATACATTTGAACAACCAGATTTGGTAAAGCCTGTGCCTTTTAAACAGGCCACCCTATCTGGAAATATCCTGAAGGTTACTCTTCCAGCACACTCGATTGTGGTGTTGGAGATGAAATAAACAAAAGGGTCTCCAACATCGATTTGTTGGAGACCCTTTATCTACTTCCTGATCATAATCAATTGGACAGTTCAAATGTAATAGGCACACTGAAGTAGGAGTCCACTGCTTTACCATGTTGTGTTCCAGCAACCCACGCTGGCATTGCAGTTACAACGCGCATGGCTTCATCCTTAAGAGATTGGTTTATTTCATCTCCTACCACTTCTGTGGCAGTCACTTGACGCACCAACCCCTTTTCATCGACAATAAAATCAACAAAAACAGTTCCTTCGATTCCGGCTTTTTGTGCCTCTTCGGGATAGGTAAGATTATCGCGCAGGTAATCTATCATTGCCTTATCGCCTCCAACGAAAGTAGGATCGATTTCAGCTTTGTTATAAACTATTTTTCCTGAGGCATCTTTAAACGTTGGTGTTGTTTTAGCCTTTTCAATGGCGGCCAGTCTCCGTTGTTCTTGTTTTTCAATTCTGGCAGTTTCAATTCTTGCGCGTTTGGTTGCGCGATCTTCCTGAGCTTTGACTTCATCAGTCGTTGCTTCTATACCATTTGCATCGGATTGTTCCTCTGTTTTTCTTGCACAGCTTTGCAACAAAGCAAAGGAGAGCACGAGCATCAAAAGAAGTGAATTCTTTTTCATAATTATTGATTTAGTTTTTTTACAGTACCCTACAACCATGTCATAATCATGCCATGCATAGATAGCCTGAATTGGCAATTAATGGCCAATACCTAATAAAACAATTGGGCAAGTTATTCCCCAGAACTGGGGTTATAAGATCAAGTGTCGCTAATGGTTATAGTTTATACTCGTGCTTCTAACTTCTTTTCTTCACCCACTCCCTGGCATTTACAAAAGCTTCGATCCACGGGCCAATTTCATCGCCCTGGCGCTGCCGCGGATAGTACCCCCAGTTCCACGGGAACAAGGTGCGTTCAATATGCGGCATAATCGCCAGATGTCTTCCATCTGTTGAGCAAAGTGCAGCTACTGAAAAATCAGAATCATTCGGGTTGCCCGGATATTCTGTATGCGTGTAGGTGGCTGCGATCTGATAATCTTTATGCTTCTTTAAGTCAAACTTACCTTCACCATGCGCAACCCACACCCCGAGTTGAGCTCCTTCATAACTTGTCAACATGACAGAATTATTTTTAGGAACAGAGATGTTAACAAAAATAGATTCAAACTTGCCAGAGCCATTGTGGAGCATCTTTGGGTGCGAGCTCATTTCCTGATCGCGATAGACAAGACCTAGTTCCATCATTAACTGACAACCATTACACACACCCAGACTCAATGTGTCTTCGCGTTTGTAGAAATTGTCGAGCGCAGCTTTTGCTTTCGGATTATATAAAAATGCACCAGCCCAACCTTTAGCGGATCCAAGAACATCGGAGTTTGAAAACCCACCTACAAACACGATCAGGTTTACTTCAGTCAGATCCTCACGACCAGTCATCAGGTCGGTCAT
>ERZ795044.4104-NODE-4104-length-12063-cov-7.812458_pt1 | contig 12063 bp, 14 predicted proteins | sample MGYA00375128_ERZ795044 | MGnify/ENA primary metagenome ERZ795044 (study PRJEB30173, sample SAMN05720213) | anaerobic digester metagenome | isolation source: active sludge of municipal wastewater-treating anaerobic digesters | place: USA | collected 2014-12-22 ... | reverse complement strand
GGATTTGGCTGATTTAAGATTGGGCTGATTACGGACCGGGATTTAGGACCGGGATTTAGCTGATTTAGGGATTGGGCTGATTTGTGGTGAGATTATTTCTTTTTCTTTTTTGATTTTAATTCAAGTTTGATATCATTTTCTTTTACGCGGTACTTGATAATTTTTGTGATCAGTCCAATAGGTAATTTTTTGTCGAGTGGAAATTGGATTGATCCTTTGCCTGTTTTATACTTTAACAATTCTTCTTTGAATTCTTTTTGAGGTGAACCCAATGCATAAAGTCCAATGTGATTTTTATATCCTGCAAAGTAAGCTAAAACTCCTTTGTATTTATAAGCAGGCATTTTGTAGCTTATGATTTCTTCAGCATCCGGTGCAGATTTTTTAATTGTTGCCCGCAACTGTTCGAGGTATACTTGTGTTTCCTTTGGAAAAGTGGCGATATATTTATCAATCTCATTTATTTTTTTTACAGCCATTTTTAAATGTATTTGAATTTTCGGTAAAAGGTATTTACATTTTTCGAAAATTAATAGTTCTGTGCTAAATATTATTGTTTTATTCCAAATCGAACTTCTTTAGAATGATTCCAAATTCAGGCTCACCCGGGAAAATTACTTTGTATGAATATTTGTAAGGAAGTAATTAAAATTATATATTGTTTCCTGTTCATAGAGGAAAATAGATTTAACACCATGTCAGAAGCAGTATCTATAAATACTAATAAGATTCAGCAATGGATCGTCAACAAATCTGATGTTGAAAATATCCGTAATGAAATGATGGCCCTTGGACACGATGAATTTTCAATCGAGGCTCATATAAAAGAATACAAAAAAATTATTCAATCGAAGAAGCAAGAAAAGGGATTTATGTTTGCAGGTATCGGAGCACTGATGGGCTTTGTAAGTTGTGTTCTTTCATTAACGAATCCTGTTCCGGAATTATATTATGCTATTTTGTATGGATTTACTTCTGCTGCGATACTTGTGATTTTCATCGGACTGTATTTTATTTTTGAGTGATTTAAATTTCATCAAATCACTTTTTTATTGTACTCGATTTTATCCCATATATAATCACAGGAATAAAAATTAGCCCTAAAGCAAAAGGCAAGAACCATATTCCAAACCCATGCGATTTACCTGTTGCAATTTGGCATATTTCATAAACGCTTAATAATAGAATCAGAGAAATGGCCAACTTTAAAAACCGAACCATTTTAGTTGCATTGGTATATTGTCGTTGTGCATTTTCCGGAGTAATTTTATTCAGGTAATTAAAATTTTGTGGATATTTGTTTAGAACAGTTAACCCAACAAAAATAAGAGTTCCTATTCCGGTGAAAATAAAGATTGTTGCTCTGGTTCCAAAGTTGTCAGGGTGTCCTTCACCATTAAAATGTATAGGGATCGTATCAGGTAGGGTTGAATAGTTCATGAGCGTATAGACCCACATTAATATCAATGTAATCCAGCCAATAATTTCAAAGGCCTGATCTGATTGGGAAAGCTCTAATTGTAAATGCGGTCTTTTTGTCATTTTATTTAATTTTTAGAATACGTGCACATCCGACATTCTAATTCAGAGAAATCAAAATGCCTTGTTAATCACAATATCATATTTATCCAAGAGCCCTGGTAATTGTGATAAAGAAAATTTGGCTTTTTTAATTTTATTTATTTCCGGATCTATAGAATAATTATGAGCCGTAGTGAAGTCAGCTTTTTCAAGAATTGTTTGTTCGAATCGTGTATTGGTAAGGTCACAATTATCAAATAAAGAATTAGCAAGGTCGCATTCCGTAAAATCAGCTTCTTGTAATTGTGAGTTTCTAAAAACCGTTTTTTTTATTTTCTTTTTATAGAATGTAGAATGATTGAGAGTGCAATTTTCAAAAGAAAATGACAAACCAAAGTCACTGCAAGTATCAAAACGTAATCCAAGCATTTTACAATCTTTGAATTGGACATCACGAAAAAGGGTGCCGGTCAATTTAGACATGCTTAGGTTGCATTCGTTGAATTGACATTCAATGAATTTAACTCCGGAAAGATTAGAATTTGAAAAGTTGCAATTCTTAAAAATACAATTTTCATATTCACCATTTGCAATAGGAGAGTCTTCGAAATTTACTTTGTCGAATGTTTTATTTACTTCGTATGATTGCTCCATTTAATTCGTTTTTATAAATAACTCAACCACCACTTTTCTTTATGATTCATTTTGTAATTGTCGAAACGTTTGCAAAGTGGGTATAGGATTAATATGACCGCTGCCCAAACTGCATACACTACCCATAGATGAAATCCATATCCGGTTAAATTTTTATAAGGATTTCCCCAATCATTAAAGATCATTGATTGCCATCCGAATCCGGAATACTGCGCAAAAATTAGTGCAAGAAGATGTATTAAATATAGATGAAGTATATAATAGAAAAAAGGCACTCTCCCGAATGTTCTGAAAAAATCTACAACTTTTCCTTTCATGTGTTCACTGTTTGCAAGAAAGAGTAGGCCAAGTCCGAGTGTCATCAATAAATAGGAAAGCGATGGCGGATATTTATTGGGATCCATGAAAGACATTCCGGTTTTCAATACAGTATCATATGAAATCCATTTTTCTGGATCTCCATAGATGTTTATGTATCGGACAATAAAAAATAAGGATATAGTTGATGCACCAATTATATTGATCGTTTTCTTTCTCTTTAACGGATCGTATGAACTTTCAAATAGATTTCCGAAACAATACCCTAGTGACATAACGCCTATCCATGGAATAATTGGATAAAGTATTGTCAAGTTAAAATGATCGAAAAATGTAAAACTTCCACCGTCATGGACTATCGCCCACCAAAAGTTTTGCGGATAGTGAATGCTGTCAGCTAAGTCATGACCAAAAATGACTGCACAACTGAAAATTATGATCCATGTTTTAGGTAAATGTATGAGCGCTGAAAGAAAGATCATGCTTATTCCCAATGACCAGATCACTGCTAATCCTGAAGAACTGAAAGTAATATCGAAGTTCCATGCGAAATTTACAATTGTAAGTTCAATAACTGCCAACCAGATTCCGCGTTTCAAGAGGAAGGAACTTAATTCAGCTTTAGTTTTTCGTCTCCCCACTAAAAATGCAGAGATCCCGGCGAGAAAACAAAATGTAGGAGCACAAAAATGAGTGATCCATCGGGTGAAATAAATGGGTAATGATGTTTGACTAGGATCCGTTGGATTATAAAGTAGTGCGGAAAAATGGAAGTAATCACGAACATGGTCCAGAGCCATAATTACCATCACGATTCCTTTCAAAAGGTCGAGAGACTCAATTCTGTTTTTAATTGGTATCGTCATACTTTGTGTGTAAAGTTGATAGCATGCAAATGTAAATGTACTTATCCCTGTTGATCAATTATACAAGCGACCGAACCAAAGTACTCAAATTTATAACAACTGAAAGATAAATTCCTCAATTTCCATACCCCGTGCATTTGCAAAACCTTTGTCTTCGCCGATTTGTACGAAGCCATTTTTCTCTAAAACTCTTTTCGATCCGAAGTTATCAAATGCAACTCGTCCCCAAATTGGTCTCGCCTTCTCGATTTCTAAAAATGCTTTTAATGCATTGCTGGCAATTCCCTTTCGCCAGAATTTTTTCCCGATCCAATAGGTGATTTCCGCATCACTTTCTATTTCGTATTTGCTTACACTACCGGCAATTTCGTCATTGTAAATAATTGTTCGAATATTGATCGTAGGATCCTTCAACAACCGTTTCCATTTTTCCATGTATGCTGCCTTATTTTTTGGATCAACAGGAGTAAAGGCTGCCATAAAATTTGCTTCTTCTTCTAGTTGGAAAGTGAAAAAAGTTTCAAGATCGGATTCGAGAGTCGGGCGTAGGGATAGTTGTGGAAGAGGCATTGAGTTGATTATTTCGAATTGAAAGATGTAGAGAGTAACGATTGTTTTAACTTTCGACTTTGTGTTTTTTCTCCCGCAGATCTCGCGGATCTCGCAGAAAAACCGCACAATAAATTAAGTGAAATTTTGTCGAACGTTTGTATACTAAGTTTTTATTTACCGGTATTCTTTTTCCCAAAGGTGTAATTTATACCAATGGCGAATTTTAATAACGGACCAACAAATATAGATGAGCTATTTACATCAAAATATGATTTTGAGTTGATAGCCGGGAGAATCACGCCTAACTGAAAAACAGCCTTTACTTTATCCCCACCTGCTTTTAAAGTCATTGCGGGTTCAATATTTACAAAATCCAATGTTGTATCTGAATAATATGTAAAATCTGTATTCCACCATTCAAAATTTTCATATAAATAAGCGTGTATATTATAAAGTCGAATATAATTTGCCCGCACATCAAAGGCAATTTCAACATTTTTTTCAATATGACCTATCCCCGGCTGAATGAAGACATTGATATATTCCGCACTAACTTCAGGATTTACCTGAGTAGAGTTTTCAATTTTATCGGTAGTTGAACCATAGCCCATTCCTCCATAGCACTGGAACAACCCTTTATTATTTTTGCCGAAAGTTGAAAAGTATCCGCCTCCGGCTTCGCCAAAATACATATTGAGTCTTTCCATTGAATTGTTATTACTTGAGAACTCACTGTTATGATACATGCCATTGATCATTATTCCTATGTGATCCGATACAGCATAAGCAGATTGAATATTATACAATCCAGAACCGGAAAGCCCGAAAGCGGCTGTTGCGTGTAGGTCCCCTTTTTCTTTGAGCAATGGGGAGTTGATGGTATTGGGCTTATAGAGGGTTACGCATCCTGTTAATAGAAGGAAGATGGAATATTCCAATATTTGAAAAGCGTATTTCATTCTGTTTCTAAATCTGCACAGTGACCTGAAGCTTCGAAAGATCAAATCCTTTTGCTTTAAGACGCGATAGAATCTCATTGTATAAAGCATCATTCATTTTTGGAGTTCTCGAAAGGATCCACAAATATTTTTTGTTTGGATGACTGACCACTGCATAACTATAATCATCAGCCAGATCAATGATCCAGTATTTTGCTCTGAATGGCCAGAAGAATTGAACCTTTAATTTTGCATTGCCAGATTTTTTTTCCACAAATGCTTTGCCTTTTATGTAGGCTTGTTTCCCTGTAACACTGTCTTTGTTGCATCTGTTTTCTACGATGACATAGTCTTTGTCACTCAATGTATATTCAGCAGTAGTGCAATGACAACCTTTTTGAAATCGCTGTGGATACGATGCGATTTCAAACCATTTTCCGGAATATTTTTTAAGATCTACATTGGGTACCGTTTGAAGCACTTGTGATCTTGTATCAGTTATTGTCATAATAATTATTAGGAGTAAAAGTTTTAGGACTTTGTTTTTTGAGGTATGAGTTTGCATTGAACTTTATTTGAAAATTATTCTTTAATTGCCCACCGCAATTTAGCAGAGCGAGCGCGTGGATTAGTATTACTTTCTTCTGCTGAAGGTCGGATCGGATCGGGAGCAATTTCAGAATAGACTCCGGCACGAAATAATTCCTTGAACGACTTTTTTACTCGCCTGTCTTCTCCTGAATGAAAAGATAATATTGCAACCCGCCCAAGGGGAGCAAGTACATAAGGAAGTTTTTCAAGAAATTTATCAAGTACACCAAATTCATCATTCACTTCAATTCGTAATGCCTGAAAAGATCGCTGACAGGATTTTTTTGTTTCTTCTTTTCGGATATTTTCAGGAAGGTATTCTAATGCTTCTTGAATAATTTCCTTTAGCTGCGTCGTCGTTTCAATTTTAATTCCCTTTTTTATTTTTGACGTAATGCCTTTTGCAATTGCTATGTAATGCGGTTCGTCTGCATTTACCTGAAGCAATTCTTCCAGCTCATCTCGCGAAACATTTTTTAAAAATTCTGAGGCAGGGATTCCATTCTTTGGGTTAAGTCTAAGGTCCAAGGGTCCTTCGATCTTGAATGAAAAGCCTCTGTCGGGATTATCGATTTGCATTGATGAAACACCGAGATCAGCCAGGACAAAATTTAATGGACCGGATTCAAAAATGATCTGATCGATCTGAGAGAAATTCATGATCTTCATTTCAACCACATCGGGACCAAAACCTAATGCAGCTAATCGTTCTCTGGTCTTAGGAAGTTCGATCGGGTCTACGTCGATTGCATACAATTTTCCACCGGGAATTAATCGTTTTGCGATCTCTACGGTGTGTCCACCGTATCCTAATGTTGCATCCAAACCAATTTGTCCGGGAGTGACATTGAGGAATTCCATTATTTCTTCAACGCAAATGGAGCGATGCATTCCGGCAGGTGTGCGCCCTTGTTGCATAACTTTTGCAACATCTTCTGAATATTGTTCGGGCGATAGTTCTTTGTATTTTTCTTTAAAAGCCTTTGGATGCGTGCCTTTATATCGTACTCGCCTTACATGCTTTGGTTCCTGATCTTCCATTGATGTAAAGCTACTATTTTAAAATTTCATTTTGGGTTTTTGTTTGATTTTAATTGGACAATGTTCCAAAGTAAGAAAACGGAAATAAGTGTTAATGGCGTAAAGACAACCTTTTCAAAAATGGTTTTTGCAAATAAATTTCCGATGGTGTTTAATGTGAATAGAAAAATGAAAAACCATATAATTCCATTTATAATTTTTCCGGATATTTTGTGTTTAATGAAATTTCCCTTTAACAGAAGAGTAGTCATCAAAATTGAATTGACTAAAATCGACATCATTTCGAAAGAATACATTTCTCCAATAGAATTCAGTTTTCCTGCCCAGACAATATCATAAGGAATAATTTGAAAGAGAACCAGAAGATGAAACAACATAACTAATGTCAGGAGTGCTAACATCAATTTCATCGAAATACTATTTATGACCTCATTCAATGCGCCGTATTTTTATTCTCATTTTCCAACTCTTCTATTGTTTTCTTCGCAGCGGCGAGACGCCGTTCTTTATTTTTCTCAGTCATTCGGACTTTTATGAATTTTTCAAGTCTATGATGCAAAGGAATCAATAAAGATGCAATTGCAACCAAGGAAAGCAACATGAGAACAGGTGAGTGGTTGGTCACTTTCTCTAAAAACGGGTGCAAAAGAAGATTGATAAATTCAAACACCATCAATAAACCAAGTATTCCCATAAATGAAATTATATTTTCATTCACCATTACACTTCGACTGAGTAATGCAAAAAGAATAAAGAAAGTAAATATGCCAATTACGATTGAAGCATATTGAAGATTTTGGATTCGATGCTCCTCTTCGAGAATTTTTTGAGCAGCCAATTCTTGCTGTCTCAAATTTTCATCGAATGTCATTAACTGTATTTGTTGACTGGTTTTCCGATTATAAAGGGAGTCGTTTGCGCTTTTAAAGATCTTGGCATATTTGAGTGTGCTGTCACAATTTTTGAATTCATATATGTTCATCAACATTCCTGCCGGCTTTCCACTGAGATAAAAAAAGACTGTATTTTTTATTAGCGCAATTGCTTTTTTTGAATAGTATTCGCAGGAATCCAATTCATTGTTTCTTTGGTAATGTTCAGCAAGTCCTGTATAGGTTAAGCTTAAATGGCGAATCATCGACGAATCACTTAGCTCTTGGATGGCCATTTGGTAGTATGTAATTGCCAGTTGTGCATTTCCCATTTTACTTTGTACACCACCTAGATTTGCAAGGATATATCCCATTGCAGTTTTATCATTTAATCTTAAACTTGATTCATATGCTCTTTGTGAAAACATTAAAGAAGAGTCCAATTTATTTATGGAAAGATAAACAGCCCCGAGATTCAGTAATGGCCAATTTCGAATTCTTTCATTTGCGCCTTGTTCAGAATGTTTAAGAGCTGTTAAATATAAATCGATCGCCTTGTCGTTTTCATCTCTGTCCTTGTAAATGTGTGCCATTTGGTTTTCGACCATGGCCAACAAAGAAAAATTGTGTGTCTTCTCGGTTAATGTTAAAGCTTTATGATGGAAATCCAGTCCTTTTATATTATTTCCCGATAAACGATAGCCGTGTCCCAACATGCAATATGCTGAAGCCTCGCTTATAATATCATCATTTTCCTGTGACTGTTTTAGAAGGTTTAAGCCAATAGCAATTACTAGATCAGGGTCATTATTAAATTCTGTAGTATATTCATCGACTATCAATTCAAGCTTTTTGTCTTCGTTTTTTTCTGCTACAATTTTTTGTACTGCTTGATCAACATTTATTTTCTCTGCAATGGTGTTTTGAAAGCAAATAAAAAATAAAACGGCCGATACTAATTTTTTCATTCTGATTCAAACGTGTTTAATTTACTTTTTTATAATTCGCAGAGTTTGCTCTTTCTTCCCGTCAATTGATAATGAATAGATCCCTTGAGCAATTTTATCAAGTCGGATGATATTATTTTCATGGATTAATTTACCGCTGGTAATTAACCTCCCGGTAATATCATGAATAGTATACAATGACCCAACGAGGTTTGGACTAATTGTCAAATTGAAATCATTATCTGTTGGATTAGGATATGCATTAATTTTTTCATCCTGATAATTTTCGCTTATTGAAGTAGTTGTAGATTGATAAACAACGGTAAAATGGCTTGAAGCTGTTGCATTTAAAATAAGACTTGCGGAAGTTGGATCCATATCAGTAGCGTTGGTTATAAGCCCTGTTATTGCAAAGGAATTGTTTGGGCAAGTTCGAACAGTATTAAAATGGCCAAATCCATCGAGCGTAAATCCATTTTGGGTCACACCACCGGAATTTACAGTTATGTAAAATGGACTTATCGAGGAAACGGTAGAAGACGATAGAATAGTTCCATTGCCAAAATCTATCGTTCCTTCTATATTGCCAACAGCAACGATTTCTCCCTGACTGAAGTCAAGACTAAATTTTCCGAAGTCAACTTTACCTTCATAGGTAACAACCCAAAGCAGATTCAATAACCTATCATACTTGGCGATAAATCCATCCTGATACATTGATGAGGAAGAGGTCTTATAAACTGTTCCTGTGCCCGGATCAAAATCTACCATACCACCATACGTTCCGGAGACATAGAGCTCATCTGTTGTTTTATCCATCATTAAAGATTGTGGATTAACACGTGCACCTGCAGGAAAATCGCCAATTGTCATATCCCCAACTCGATTTCCAACATTGTCAAATTTGTTAAGACTCAATTTGTAGTATCCTACTGTAGCCACGTACACATTTCCGGCAAGGTCGGTTTCTAAACTGTTATTCGTAATGCAGTACGAAGTTGCAGTAGCGATATTATTGTTCCAAACATATTCACCATTGTTATCATAACAAATTATATTTCCATTTCCTCCTATGCTGTTATGCACACCTGAACCGGGATCAACATCTATAGTTCCGTTAGGATTTGCAGCGATGATGATATTGTCATTTGGCAAAACAGTAACTGCGTGTGCAACGATGTCGCTGGTTGTAGGGTCGCCAATGTTAATTGCCCATTTGTACGAGCCGGCAGAATCATATTTTGCAACGAAGTAATCGGTATAAGTTGGAAAGTGACTGCGTAATGTATCAACGCCTGCATCAGAGAAATCAAAATCGATCAGTCCGGCAAAATTTCCAACAACAATTATTTCATTTGCTGAATTAACTTTTACTCCGACAAAATCAAAGAGAGTTAATTGTGAATTATTCTGAAAATAATGAATCCACAATAAATTTCCGGCAAGATCAGTTTTTGAAATATAATAGTTGTAAGTATATGTAGTAAAAGATGTATCCGCAGGATCAGTACCCGGATCCATATCAGCACTACCTAATAATATTCCTAATGTTATTATGTTTCCACTTTGATCTGTTGTTGAATTATAGATCGTATTGTAAGATTGTGTTGCTCCAACAGGGATATAAGCCCACTGACATGCAGGTTGGGCGAAAATAAACGAGCTTAAAAATAACAAGGCGAATGTTAGAGATATTTTCATGACATTTTTTTAGATATGTACCAAATATAATAATTTGTTTTAATATGCATGAATCCAATGCGGCAGGACATCAGTATTATTCATTAATCTGCAAATAAATTAATGCTCCGGCTGCTGTTGTCATAATAATTAGGGCTATAAACCCCAAAACATTTGTCATTTTTCCATTTACATTTGAACCCATTATTTTCTTGTTATTCGAAATGTGGAGAATAATTGCGATCAAAACCGGAGCAGTTAACCCATATAGAATAGCTGTATAAATCAATGCTTTTATAGGAGAGATGCCAACATAGTTTAATGACAAACCAAGAATGAGTGAAATTGCTATGATAATGTAAAAAGCTTTTGCTTCATGAAATTTTTTATCAAGACCCTGTTTCCAACCAAAAGTTTCTGTAATGATGTAAGAGATGGGACCACTCAGTACAGGAATTGCAATCAACCCCGTACCAATTACTCCAATGGCAAAAAGAAGGTAGGCAAGGTTACCTGCCAATGGTTTTAGTGCCATGGCAGCTTGCTCTACCGTGTCGATTTGATGAATTCCGGCTTGATATAAAACCGTTCCTGTAGTAAGAATTATAAAATACATCACCAATCCCGAAAACGTCATTCCAAAATCTACGTCCTGATTCATTGTATGAACTACTTTTTTGTCGACGATCAAGTGTTTTTTATTGGATCGCATTTCTTCTACTTCAATAGATGCTTGCCAGAAAAAGAGATATGGAGAAATTGTTGTTCCAAGAATGGCAACGAGAATGGCAATGAAATTCTTGTCAAATTTTATTTCCGGAATAAATGTCGCTTTAATTATTTCTAAAAGATCTTGTTTATAAAGAAATGGAACAATAAAATAGACAAGCATTACAATACAAAGATATTTCAACGTCATTGCAATTTTATGATACGGCAAATAAATGATCAGGCCTAAAAGTAGTATCGTAAATAGAACACTGAAATAGGTTGCATCAATTGAAGGGAAAAGCAAATTTCCTACAGCTCCCATACCCGCTATGTCTGCGCCAATGTTCATTACAATTGCCGGAAAACTAAATACCAACATTAAATAGAGTACAGGCTTTGGATAATATTTCTTCAAAGTGCCCGTTAAGCCCATCGACGTTACCAAACCAATTCGTGCACACATCTGCTGTATAGATGCCATTAACGGAAAAGCTACGATGGAAGTCCAGAGTGTTGAAAGTCCGAAGGCCGCTCCGGCTTGAGAATAAGTTGCTATTCCTGAGGGGTCATCATCACTGGCACCTGTCACTAACCCCGGACCCAGAAGCTTCCAGAATCGACTTAGCTTGGATGATTTCTGTTTCTTGGGGCTCATTTTTTAGAAAATAAATTCTCAATTACCCAAGCTGGACCAATTAATAGGAACTGTAGGTCTTTAAGGAATGATGGCTTTTTCCCTTCGATCTTGTGACCGTAAAATTGTCCAATCCATGCAACAGTGAAAATTACAATTGAGAAAATCAAAAGAGGAAGAAATTTGCCTATATAGAAATTAGCGATGAGGCACAGAAGTGAAAACAGTGTCATTCTTATTGCCATTAAAGTTGATAACCGTAAGTAAAAGATAATTACAAATATTAATGCAACAAATGCCCAGTTTTCAATTAACGGTTGGTTTAATTGAAAGAGACTGGTTAGAAATGTACTCGGTATACTCATCAGAATTCCCACGATGGAAAAGAAAATTGCAGGAACACATATGAAATGTATCGCTTTGTTTTTTGGGTTCTGATGACTGACAGAATATTCATCAAACCATTGGTTGAGCGGTTTCATTGATGTGAATTTAGTTTATAGATAACTAAGATACCATTTTTCCTTATGCGCTTGTTTATAGCGATCAAATTTTTTGCATAGCGGATATAGTAATAGTATAACTGCTATCCAAACCAAATACACGATGATTAGATTGAATCCATACCCTTTTAGTTCTTCCACCTTCGTAACCGACTTTATAAGAATCATTTTCTGCCATCCATATCCTGTAAACTCTGCTGCAAATAATGCTAAAAAATGTATGAAATAAATATGG
>ERZ795044.4103-NODE-4103-length-12065-cov-7.909992_pt1 | contig 12065 bp, 9 predicted proteins | sample MGYA00375128_ERZ795044 | MGnify/ENA primary metagenome ERZ795044 (study PRJEB30173, sample SAMN05720213) | anaerobic digester metagenome | isolation source: active sludge of municipal wastewater-treating anaerobic digesters | place: USA | collected 2014-12-22 ... | reverse complement strand
GCTGGAAAAGCAGGAGCGGTGCCAAAGGTGATCCAACACACACAGTTTCGGCTCATTTCGCCGGAACATGAGGCCGGGCTTTCGGGAGCCGTTCCGTCCGACAGTCGGTCCAGTTGCACATGAAGAACTTTCCAAGCGCCTTGGCAGTATTGAGTTGCGGTAAGTGTAGCAAACGAATGTTTCGGTTCTGGCGACCTGCACACCGCGTTGAAGAATCCGGGTGGCAGGACGCTGGGACCGACCGCCCTGGGCGCGCGGCCCGCGTGGCAGGCGTTACGACACCGCCACGAATCGTCACGCCTGTCGTGCCGACTCGGCAATGGAATCGCTTCCACGTGGAGCCTCGGCGGCCCCCGCTGCGGGCCCCATGAGTCGTTCGACCGATGCGCGGTCTGCCCGGACCGATGAGAGTTCGACGCGCGGGATGTCCAACTTCGCTGAAACTCGCCTCCGAGGTCGTTCGTTAGATGCAAGTACTTGCTTGCGTGCCGGGATATCCCGGCAATTCATTTCCAGGATCTATGGACAACCGAGACAAACTCCTGCTCGCGGCGAGTCGGATCTATGCCGAAGTCGGCTTTCGCGGCGCGACGACGCGCCGCATCGCCGATGAGGCCGGGGTGAACGAGGTCACCCTCTTTCGCCTGTTCGGCTCCAAGGCCCAGCTCATCGCAGAGGCGATCTCCTGCCAGGACCCGATGGGGACGGTCTCCCTGCCGGAGCACCCCGTCGATCCGCTCCGTGAGTTGGCCGCATGGTGCGATGGACATACGGTGGTCCTGCGCGAGATGCGGGCGATGATCCGAAAGACGATGGCCGATCTGGAGGAGCACCCCGAAATGGCGCCGCACCTCTGCAACGGCCAGACACCGCACTTCAACGAGTTGGTCTGCTACTCCACGCGAGTCGTGGCGCAATTCTCCACGGCAGGTGGCGGCGACGTCGTCACCGCGTGCTCGATGCTCTTCAGCGCGATCTTCGCCGACGCGATGTCGCGCGATGTCGTCCCCACCATCTACCCTCAGCCCGAACACGAGGCGTCCACGCGATACGTCCGCGTCTTCCTTCGCGCACTCGGCGTTCCTGAGTCAAACGACCTCGTTGCCCGCGCGCCGGTGTCGCACGTGACCGACAGCGAGGCGGCCTGAGATGCCAACCGATTCCCTCCTACCTTCTTCTATGAAGTCCGTGCACCAGGTCCTCTCGACGGCGCTGGCGGTGGCGATTCTGGCCCTGCCGGTTCGCGCGCAGGGGCCTCGATCCCTCTCGCTCGAGGATGCGTTGCGGCTGTCGCAGACGCAGAGCGAAGCGCTGCGCATCGCGCAGGCTGGCGTCACGCGCGCGCAAGGACAGCAGATGCAGGCGCGCTCCCAGTACCTGCCGCAGGTGAATGGCACGGCGGGGTACACCCGCACGCTCGCCACCCAGTTCTCGGTCTTCCAGTCCAGCGGCCCAACGGCACAGCCTGGGCCGAGCGTCCCGCCGGTCCCACCGTCGGACACCACGACCTATTTCCAGCCCTGTACGCGCTACCTCGCGACCGCGGGGGCCACGGAGGCGCAGCGCCTGTCCGGGCTCGAGCTGTACTCGCGATGCGCCTCCAGCGGCGGAGGAATCGACTTCTCGCGCGCGGGCTTCGGCGCCAAGAACCAGTACCAGCTCGCGGCGAACGGTTCGCTGACGCTCTGGTCGGCCGGGCGCGTGCAGGCGCAGGTGCGCTCGGCGGCGGCTGGCCGTCGCTCGGCGGAGATCGAGCTCGGCTCGCAGCGCGCCAAGCTCGCCCTCGATGTGACCGAGGCGTACTACGACGCGGTGCTGGCCGACCGCCTGGTGGCGATCGCCGAGTCGTCGTTGGCGACGACCGAGGGGACGCTGCGGCAGACCACACTGGCGCGTCAGGTGGGGAACCAGTCGGAGTTCGAGCTGCTGCGGGCGCGGGTCACGCGCGACAACCAGGTGCCCGTGGTGCTGCAGCGCCGCACGGATCGCGAGCTGGCGTTCCTGCGGCTCAAGCAGCTGCTCAACCTGCCCTACGCGGAGCCCGTGCAGCTGACGAGCGACATCAACGAACCGGCCGACGTGCGCGACGTGCGCGCGGTGTCGGTGACGGGGGCGCTCGCCGCTGGTGTCGACACGAGTGTCTCCAGTCGTGCGCCGGTGCGCCAGCTCGATGAGGCGCTCAAGGCCCAGGAGGCCCAGCTCAAGATCGCGAAGAGTGAGTGGCTCCCCACGATCAGCGTGTCGTCGGCGTACAGCCGCGTGGCGTTCGGTTCGGGCGGGGTCCCGGCATGGGGCAACTGGCTCAACAACTGGACCGTGGCGTTAGGCGCTTCCTTCCCGATCTTCACCGGCGGGCGCCTTCGCGGCGAACAGCTGGTGGCGCGCGCCGGGGTGGAGGAGTCCCGCGCCCGCCTGGACCAGACGCGCGAGCTGGCGGCGCTCGACGCGGCACAGACGATCGCGCAGTTGCAGCAGGCCGAGGCGGCGCTGGCGGCGAGTGTCGGGACGACCGAGCAGGCCACCCGGGCGTTCGCCATCGCCAACGTGCGCTATCGCGAGGGACTCTCGACGCAGATCGAGCTCTCCGAGTCGCGGCTCAACCTCGACCAGGCGCGCATCAATCGCGCGCAGGCCGCGCGCAACCTGCAGGTCGCCCGCATGCGACTGGCGCTGCTCAGGGATCTCCCGTTAGGCACCGCCAGTGCCGCGATGGGGGCCAGTGCGGCGAGTGGTGCATCTGGCGCCGGTGGCGCCGCCACGCAGGGCACGCGCAGCACGACGCAGCAGGCATCGACCTCACAGATTCCCCAATAGTGGAGCCATTTCCTCCCATGTCCGTCATACCAAACCGTTCGATGCCTCGCGTGCTCGTTCCCACGGCGCTGCTCCTCGTCGCCGCGTGCGGCGGCACGGAGGCCGATGCCAAGGCCAAGGGCGAGGCGGCGCCTCCCGCCCCCACGGCCGTCAGTGCCGAAAACCTCACCGTCGTCCGGCTGGAGAAGATCTCGTCCGGACCGGCACTCTCCGGGTCACTCGCGGCGGAGCGCGAGGCGACCGTGCGTGCCCAGCTGTCGGGGCCTGTCCTGTCGACGCACGCCGACCAGGGGAGCCGCGTGGGCGCGGGGACGCTGCTGGCCCGTATCGACGACCGCACGGTGCGCGACCAGTTCCTGGGGGCGCGCTCAGGCGTCACCACGGCGCAGTCGGCCGCCGACATCGCCGCACGCGAGCTGTCGCGCAGCGAGAAGCTGGCCGAGGCCGGCGCGATCGCCGAGCGTGACCTCGAGTCGGCGCGCCGCTCCAACCTGGCGGCGCAATCGCAGCTCGATGATGCCAAGGCTCGACTCACGTTGGCGCAGAAGCAGCTCGACGACGCGCAGGTGCGTGCGCCGTTCGCGGGAGTGGTGAGCGTGCGTTCCGTCTCGGCGGGTGATGTGGTGCAGCCGGGGGCAGCGCTGTTCACCGTGATCGATCCGCGCAGCATGCGCCTCGAGGCGAACGTTCCCGCGTCGCAGCTGTCGGCGATCCGGATCGGTGCGCCGGTGACCTTCAGCGTCACGGGCTACCCGGGCAAGGCCTTCACCGGCAAGGTCACGCGCATCAACCCGTCGGCCGATCCCAGCACCGGACAGGTGCGCATCGTGGCGTCGATTCCCAACGAGCGCAACGCGCTGGTGTCGGGGCTCTTCGCCGAGGGGCGGGCGCAGTCGGAGTCGCGTGAGGCACCAGTGGTTGGTGCGAACGCGGTCGACGTTCGCGGCGTTCGTCCGTGGGTGCTCCGCCTCAAGGGGGGGCGCGCCGAGAAGGTCGAGGTCGAGCTGGGCCTCAAGGACGACGCGACGGAGAAGTACGAGGTGCTGAAGGGGGTGATGACGGGGGATACGCTCCTGCTCGGCGCCGCCCAGGGGATCACGCCGGGAACTGCGGTGCGTGTCAGCGTGCCGAACGACCGTGCGGTTACGAAGAATTAGGCGGGGAGAGCCATGCTAATCTCGGATTTCGCGATCAAGCGACCGATGATCACCATCGTCTCGATGGTGGCACTGGTCGCGTTCGGTCTGGTCGCACTGTTCAAGCTGCAGACCGACGAGTTCCCCGACGTCGCGCCGCCGGTGGTCACGGTGGGGCTCGTCTATCCCGGCGCCTCGCCCGACGGTGTGGAGAGCGAGATCCTCGATCCCATCGAGGAGGCGATCTCGTCGATCGCCGGCGTGAAGCACGTGAACGGCCGTGCCGAGGACGGTTTCGGCTTCATCATGGTCGAGTTCTCCTTCGACAAGCCGCTGCCGGAGGCGACGCAGGACATTCGCGACGCCATCAGCGGCATCCGTCAGGACCTCCCGTCGGAGCTCGAGGAGCCGATCATCAAGAAGTTCAACGACACCGATCTCCCCATCGTGTCGCTGGCGCTCAACTCGTCGACGTTGTCGCCGGCTGAGCTCACGCGACTCGCCGATCCCGGCATCACGCGCGAGTTCCGGTCGATCGGCGGTGTGGCCGAGGTGAGCGTTCCCGGGAAGCTGGAGCGCGAACTGACCGTCGAGCTCAAGCCCGAGGCACTGCAGGGGGCAGGGATTGGGGTGTCGCAGGTGGTGCAGGCGTTGCAGCTGCAGAACCTCGCGGCGCCCGTGGGCAACGTGAAGGGGACGCTCGATGAGCGGTCGATCCGCCTCAAGGGGCGTCTCGCCTCGCCGGCGGAGTTTGCCAACATCGTCGTCGCCGAGCGCAACGGGCAGCTCATTCGCCTGGGGCAGCTGGCGGAGGTGAAGGACGCCACGGAGGAACAACGCTCGTTGGCGCTCTACACCGATGCCGACGGCCGCATCAAGGAAGCGGTCGGGATCAACATCAAGAAGTCGAAGGGGTACAGCACGACCGACGTGGCGTCGCAGATCCTGGCGCGCGTCGAGAAGATCCGCCAGACGCTGCCGAAGGGGACGACGCTCGACGTGATCAAGAACTCGGGACGCAACGTCGAGAACTCGGTCAGGAACGTGCAGGAGACGCTGATTGAAGGGGCGCTCCTGACGGTGCTCGTCGTCTTCCTCTTCCTCAATTCGTGGCGCTCGACCGTCATCACGGGGCTCGCGCTCCCGGTGTCGGTGCTGGCGTCGTTCATCGCCGTGTGGGTGCTGGGCTTCAAGCTCGAGACGATGTCGTTGCTCGGGCTGTCGCTGGCGATCGGTATCCTCATCGACGATGCCATCGTGGTGCGCGAGAACATCGTGCGACACGTGGAGATGGGGAAGGATCACTACACGGCGGCGCGTGAAGGGACAGACGAAATCGGGCTCGCCGTCGCGGCGACGACCTTCTCGATCCTCGCGGTCTTCGTCCCGATCGCCTTCATGCCGGGCGTGGGCGGGCAGTGGTTCCAGCCGTTCGCCCTGACGATTGCCTGTTCGGTGCTCGTCTCGCTCTTCGTGTCGTTCTCGCTCGACCCGATGCTCTCGGCATACTGGCCCGATCCGCATCTCGAGGAGCACCAGAAGAGCTTCGTCACCAAGGCGCTCGACAAGTTCAACGCCTGGTTCAACAACCTGTCGAATCGCTATCGTCGCGTGATCGCGTGGGCGCTCGACCATCGCGTCGCCGTCGTGGCCATCGCCGTCGGCACGTTCGTCTTCGCGCTGGCGATGCCGGTCCTCAAGATCGGCAACCGGACGTTGGTGGGCGTGCAGTTCTTCCCGACGGACGACAACGCCGAGTTCAACGTGAAGGTCGAGACGCCGCCGGGGTCCAACCTCGACTACACGCGGCTCAAGACCGAGGAGGTCGTGCGCACGATCTCGAAGCACAAGGAGTTGGTGCTGTACTCGATGTCGTCGCTCGGCGCCGAGGGGAGTTCGGCGGTGGACGTCGGCTCCATCTACGTGAAGATGGTGCCGAAGGACAAGCGTCCGCTCAGCGTGGAGGCGTTCTGCAATCAGCTGCGTGACGAACTGGCGTCGGTGGGTGGGGCGAACATCGCGGTGTTCGCGACCGACTGGGGCGGAGGCCGCAAGCAGGTCGCCATCGAGATGCGCTCCAACGACGGGGTGAAGCTCGCCGCGGCCTCGGAGCGTGCGATTGCGGCGGTGCGCGGCGTCTCCAACGCGGTGGACGTCAGCCTCTCGTCCAAGGGGCAGAAGCCGGAACTCAACGTCGACCTCGACCGCGGGCTGGCCGGTTCGTTAGGCATCACGGTAGGGCAGGTGGCGCAGGCATTGCGCCCGGCGTTTGCCGGGATCGACGCCGGCGACTGGGAGGATCCGAGCGGCGAGATGCGCGACGTGGTCGTGCGCCTGGCGCCCGAGGCCCGTCGCCGCGCGCAGGACCTGCGCCAGCTTCCGCTGGTGGTGCAGGGGCCCAACGGCGGCGCGCCGACCACCCTCCCGTTGGGGCAGGTGGCGAAGATCGAGAACGGCGTGGGGCCGGCGGTGATCAACCACCTGGATCGTGACCGCGTGGTGAACGTGGAGTTCAACGTGGCCGGCCGGTCGGTGGGTGAGGTGACAACCGATGCGCAGGCGGCGATCGCCGCCCTCGACCTCGGTCCCGACATCCGGATCACGCTCGGGGCGGAGGCGCAGCAGCAGAACGAAGTCTTCGGACAGATCTTCCTGGCCCTGGGGACGGCGGTCATGCTGATGTACCTCATCCTCGTCATGCAGTTCGGGTCGTTCCTCGACCCGATGGCGATCATGATGTCGCTCCCGCTGTCGCTGATTGGCGTGATGCTGAGCCTCGCGCTCACCAACAACACCATCAACCTGATGTCGCTCATCGGCGTCATCCTGCTGATGGGGATCGTGGCCAAGAACGCGATCCTGCTCATCGACTTCGCCAAGTGGGCGCGGGAGAAGCAGGGGATGCCGCTGCGCGAGGCGCTCATCGAGGCCGGGGCCATCCGCTTGCGCCCGATCCTGATGACGACCTTCGCGCTGATCGCCGGCATGCTGCCGGTCGCGCTCGGGCGTGGGGAAGGGTCGCAGTTCCGCGCCCCGTTAGGCATCGCGGTGATGGGGGGGGTGATCACCTCGACGCTCCTGACACTCGTCGCGATTCCGACGTTCTACGAGATCCTCGACCAGATGCGCAGTCGGTTTGCGCGTCTCTTCGGCTTCCGCGTCTCGCAGCAGACGGGGGAGCATCCGGTACAGGGGGTGGCGCCGGTGGCAGGCGACTAGGGCCATTGGGAGTCGGACGACGGGAGGGCCCCCGGCCGCGGTGCGGCTGGGGGCCTTTCTGTTGCGTGACGACCGCGCGCGCCTCCTGGTGGTGGGGGACGTGCGCCGATGGGCACTCCGGCGGCGACGCCGAGTATTCAATAGAGAAGGCGGGCGACAGCGAGCGCCGTCGCTGCCGCCCTCCTCGGACCGGCGTGCGCCAACCACCTGTGATGGTGGTGCCTCCCGCGCCATGGCAATTGCCCTGACGACGGTGCCGCTTCCCGGGAGTCCCGAGGGGGGACTGACGCCCTTAATGTTCTTCCTGCACGTTGCATCCGAACGACCCGCGTTACGAGGCCATGTCATGCTGTCCCACTACACCACTCCCACGACCACTCCGCTCTTGCCGCTCCTGTTGCAGCGCGTCGCGTCGCGCGTCCCTGTGGCGTCGCTGCTCGCGCTGGTGTTTCTGTCGTCGCTCGTGGCCTGCGCCGGTGTCCGCGACGCCGCACCGTCCGATTCAGCGGTCGCCGCTCCTGGTGCCGGTGCAGCCGGTGCAGCCGGTGCAGCCGGTGCCGCTGGTGCCGTCGGTCGCCCGAGTGACGAGCCGCCCCACGGCGGTACGCTGGTGGCCCTTGGTGGCGGTGCATACCATCTCGAGTTTGTGCTCGACACGGCGACCACGATCCTGACGGCCTACGTCCTCGACGGTGCGACGAAGGAACCGGTCCGACTGACGCAGCCCCGCATCGACCTCAAGATGCTCGACCTCATGGAGGGGAACGTGGAGGTCTACACGGTGCTGGCTGCCAAGGGGAGCGTGAAGACGGGGGAGACCGTGGGCAACACGGCGACGTTCATGGCGTTCGTCCCGGAACTCAAGGGACGCGGGCGCTTTCGCGCGGTGGTCCAGCGCGTGGAGGTGGGGGAGAAGTTCTTCACCGACATCGCCGTCACCTTTCCCGCGGAGGCGCGCCTCTAGGGGGCGTGTCGCTGGTGCTCCAGCTCCCACCGGCCCTGCTCGACATTCTCTCGCTCAGCGACCTGAGCGAGCGGTGGGCGTATGTGACGTTAGGCTTCTCGTCGATCCTCACCGAGGAGTTCGCCCCCCTGGTGGGCGGATTCGCCGCGGAGCAGGGGCACCTGCGATTCCCCGCCGTCGTCGTGGCCTGCGCGTCCGGCGTATTCGTCCTCTCGGCGGTGCTGTACTTCGTGGGGCGGTGGCGCGCCGCGTGGGTGCGGCTCAAGCTCCGCAAGTCGCCCCCGATCGTGAAGAAGCTCCTGCGTGCGATGCGCTGGAGTCCGTGGCGCAGCACGATCCTGGCGCGCGTGGCCTTCGGCGGTCGCATCGCGCTCCCGCTGGCGTGCGGGGCCGCGCACGTCCCGCCGTGGATCTTCCTCACGGGGACCGCGGTGGCCTCGGTGGTGTGGGCGGCCCTCGTCGCGGGGCTCGGCTGGGTCTTTGGCGAGGCGGCGGTGTTGCTGGTGGGCGAGGTGCGCCGCTTCGAGACGCCGATCGCCTTGCTGCTCGTGGCGTTAGGCGGTGGGGTGTACTGGTGGCTCCGGCGGCGGCAACGCCTCGCCGCGCAGGGGGCCGCGCCGCCCGCGCCCTAGGCCTCCCTCCGGAACACACGGATGGGAAGACGGGTCACTCGAGAGCGCGGCCCCGGATGTTGGTGCCGCGCCGGCTACGCGCCGCCTGGCGGATGCGACAGCGCCTTCACCACCGCCTCGTAGAGCTGGTCCGGCAGGAACGGCTTGGCCAGGAGGACGGTGGCCCCGAGATCGCCGGCCGAGTCGAGCGCGAGAAAGGAGGCGCGTGAATCACCCCCCGAGACGGCCACGATCGGGATGTCGGGCTGGCGCGCGCGCAGCGCCATGATCGCCTCGATGCCATCGACATTCGGCATGTAGAGATCAGTCACGACGAGGTCGGGTCGCTCGAAGTCCCACATGGCGATCCCCTCGCCGCCGTCGCGCGCCGTCACGACCTCGAACCCCTTCGATCGGAGCGACCGCGACATCAACGTGCGGAGCGACTCGTCGTCCTCGATGACCAGAATCTTCTGCATGCAGATGAGGTGCGTCCAACGGTTGCCGAACGGTCTCGGCCCAGCACAGTCACATCGACCAATCTACACGAGCGAGTGACTGCATGCGCTATGCGGCGTCGGTCGACGCGACGGGAAACTCATCCGTCTTGAGCGCCGCTTGCTGCGGCGGTCCCGATGCCCCGAAGCTCACGATCAAGGCCACCGCGCCCACGATCACGGCGGAGGCCACCATCATGCGCGGTGTCAGCACCTCGCCGGCGAATGCCCAGCCCAGCAGCACGGCGACGACCGGATTCACGTACGCGTACGTCGAGACACGCGCAGGGGTGGAGACGGTGAGCAGGTACATGTACGCCGAGAAAGCGATGAGCGAGCCGAAGGTCAACAGGTAGAGGAATGACCACCAAGCGATCGCTGGCGTCTCGGCGATCGAGTATCCGTCCCACTGTCCCGTGAGCGCCGACACGACCGTGAGCGCGCCGCCACCACAGATCATCTGCATCCCGCTCAGCAGTTGCGGTGACGTGGGGCGCGGCGCCTTGCGAGCGTAGAGGGAGCCGGCGGCCCACACCGCCGTTCCTCCAATGATCGACAGCGCCCCAGCGGGATCGATCCCGCCGCCGCCGCCCATGAGGTCACCCGGACCGATGAGGATCGCAACGCCGGCGAGCCCGGCCAGCAGGCCAAGGATGACCCCCGCGTTCGGCCGGCGGTCGCGGTGCCCCAGCCAATCGAAGAGCACCATCCAGCACGGGGTGATGGCGACGAGGAGCGACGCCACGCCCGACGGGATGCGACGCTCCGACCAGGCGACCCCGGCGTTCGACGTCATCAGCATCACGCCGACCAGTCCCGCGGAGCGCCAGTGCAGGGCGCGCGGCCGCTCGGCGCCGCGCCAGCGGCCGTAGGCGTACAGCAGGACGCCGGCGATCAAAAAGCGGGCCCCGGCCATCCCTAAGGGTGGAATGAAGGCCACCGCGTACTTGATGAACAGGTACGTGGAGCCCCAGAGCAGGTAGACGGCGGCGAAGGCGGCGATGACTTTCGAGCGGGGGGCGCCGGTCATCGCCACCGGAAGATCTTGAGCGCGACCGCGAAACAGGCGACGAGCCACGCCGCGAGAATGGCCAGTTCACCGCCGACGGCGGCGAAGCCCCCGCCCTGGAGCATGTTGACGCGCATGGCATCGACGGCGGCGGTGAGCGGCAGTGCCTGCACGAGCGGTTGCACCGCGTCGGGGAAGTTGGTGGCGGCGAAGAAGACGCCGGAGCCGACCCACATGGGGAGCATCACGAAGTTCATGAGCCCCGACGCCCCCTCGAGCGTACGCGCTCGCGAGGCGATGAGCAGGCCAAGCGCCCCGAAGGTCAACGTGCCGAGTGTGCAGATGGCGGTGAAGACAAAGAGCGAGCCGCGCATCGGCACCTGGAAGACGAGCGCGCCAAAGGCCGCGACGACCGCCACCTCGACGACCATCATCACCAGGCGCATGAGGAGGAACGACAGCAAGTACTCGGCGCGCGACATGGGGGTGGCGAGGAAGCGCTTGAGGAGCTTCTTGCGTCGCGCGTCGACGATGCCGAAGCCGAGTCCCCAGATGCCGCCGCCCATCAGGTTCATCGCCAGGAGCCCCGGCAGTACGAAATCGATGTAGCGCGAGCCAGGCTCGCTCACCAGCGTCTCGCGCACGGCGACCGGATCGCGTCGCCCGGCGGCGCGCTGCAGGGCGCGATCGACGAGCAGTCGTGCGGTCCGCGCCTCGGTGCGCGCGTCGTCGTAGCGGTACTCGGCACTGGCGCCGTCCTGCGGGACGATGAGGAGGGCGATGCGTCCGATGCGGAGCGCCGTGGTAGCCGCCGTGTCGTCGAGGACTTCGACGGCCAGCGACGAATCGCGGGCGAGCGCCCTGCGGAGCGAGTCGGCGCCCGGAGCCGTCGCGAGCACGGCGACCTTGGCCACTTCGGCGGGACGCGAGCGGAAGGCGATCCCAAGCCCCGACGCCATCAGGATCGGGAAGACGAAGGTCCAGAAGACCGCCTCGGGTTCGCGCACGAACTCCCGGAAGCGGGCGAGCGTGAGTTGCACCAGCGGCGAGAGGGGGCGGTCCGGCGTGGCCGGCGCGCGGCGTGCAGGGCGGTGGCCCGTCGCCTCGGGCGGGGGGAGCGTCGCACTCATCTCATGCCTCCCTGAGGTGGCGCCCGGTGAGCGAGACGAAGACGTCCTCGAGCGTCGGCGAGTGGGTGCGGAGCTCCGTGAGCGTGAGGGCGCGCCGGGCGATGAGGGCGAGGAGCGCCGGGATCGTCTCGTGGGCCGCGGTGACCTGCAGCGTGTGGAGCGCGCCGTCGCTGCGGGCGCGGATCACCCCCGGGAGGGCGGCCACCTCGTCGGCGGGGAGCGTCTCGCCGTCGCCCACGGCGCATTCCACCACCTGCTCGGCGCCTAACGACCGAATCAGTTCGCGTGGCGTGCCGAGGGCGATCACCTGCCCGCGGTCGACGATGGCGATGCGGTCGCACAGGCGTTCGGCTTCGTCCATGTAGTGCGTGGTGAGCATGATGGTCGTGCCGCCGGCGCGCAGGTGCTCGACGAGCTCCCAGAGCTGGCGACGCGACTGCGGATCGAGCCCCGTGGTCGGTTCATCGAGGAAGACGAGGTCGGGATCGCCGGCCAGGGCGCAGGCCACCGACAGGCGCTGCTTCTGCCCCCCCGACAGGGCGCTCACCCGCGCATCGCGCTTCTCCTCGAGCTGTACCCGCTCGATGATCGCCTCGACCGTCGGCCCGTTGGCGTAGAACGAACGAAAGAGGCGCACGGTCTCGGCGACCGTGAGCTTGTCGGCGAATTGCGATTCTTGCAGCTG
>ERZ795044.4099-NODE-4099-length-12066-cov-7.329198_pt1 | contig 12066 bp, 6 predicted proteins | sample MGYA00375128_ERZ795044 | MGnify/ENA primary metagenome ERZ795044 (study PRJEB30173, sample SAMN05720213) | anaerobic digester metagenome | isolation source: active sludge of municipal wastewater-treating anaerobic digesters | place: USA | collected 2014-12-22 ... | reverse complement strand
GACCCTGGAAGGGTCACATATTGGTAGCCCGTAAAATGAAATGAACGCACGACCCCGTAGGGGTCGCATATGAATTGACACGATATGTGGAAAATAGAAAAATGCAGTATCGATTTGAAATGCAAATGATAATTTGCAAACCTTTTAGAATTCGCCTGTGAATTTATTAAACAGAAAAACATTTTAAAAAATGTGATCTATTTCCAAACTTGTAACCCCTGGACCCTGTAGGGGCCACATATCAGTAACAAAAAAACCCTCCCGGTTCATCACCGAAAGGGTTCGCACTATGTACAAAAGCATTGTATCGTTAAGACCCGCAGGCTTCGCACGCTTCCGGATTATCCAGCGAGCAGGCCATTTGGGCAAAGGCTTCTTCTTTATCGGCAACAACTGCTGTTTCAACATTTGGTTGCTTCAAATAACTTTGGTCGATTGTAAATTTCACTGCATCGGCAGCTGACTTCGTACGCAGGTAATACATGCCGGTCTTCAAACCTTTTTTCCATGCATAGAAATGCATTGATGTAAGTTTGGCGAAGTTGGCATCCTGGATGAACAGATTCAACGACTGACTCTGGCAGATGTATGCACCACGGTCAGCAGCCATATCGATCACTGCACGTTGTTTGATCTCCCAAACAGTTTTGTAGATCTCTTTCAGGTCAGCAGGAATTTCTGCTATTGCCTGAATTGAACCGTTATCTGCAATGATCTTATTCTTCATGTTATCATTCCACAGATTCAGTTTCACAAGATCTTTTAATAAGTGCTTGTTTACGATCGGGAATTCTCCACTCAATACACGACGACTGTAAATATTCGATGTATATGGTTCGAAACATTCGTTGTTACCAAGGATCTGCGATGTACTTGCAGTCGGCATTGGAGCTAACAACAATGAATTACGAACTCCGTATTTTTTCACTTCTTCTTTCAACACATCCCACTCCCAGCGATTCGATGGAGTTACATTCCACATATCGTACTGGAAAATTCCTTGTGATACCGGTGAACCTTCGTATGTTTCGTAAGGACCATCTTTTTTAGAAAGATCTTTCGATGCAGTCATAGATGCATAGTAGATCGTTTCGTGAATTTCTTTATTCAACTGACGCGCTTCATCGCTGTCGAATGGCATACGCATCAGGATGAAAGCATCTGCTAATCCCTGCACACCAATTCCGATCGGACGGTGACGCATGTTGCTCTTGCGGGCAGCTTCAACAGGATAATAATTGATGTCAATTACTTTATTCAGATTCTTCGTGATCACATAAGTGATGTCGAATAATTTCTGATGATCGAATTTATTGTTGATCACAAAACGTGGTAATGCTATCGATGCAAGATTACAAACAGCGATCTCATCCGGTGCAGTGTACTCAACGATCTCTGTACAAAGATTCGAACTCTTGATTGTACCAAGATTTTTCTGATTACTCTTTTCATTACATGCATCTTTGTAAAGCATGTACGGTGTTCCTGTTTCAATTTGCGATTCAAGAATTGCAAACCAAAGTTCTTGTGCTTTTATAGTTTTACGCGCGCGACCTTCTGCTTCATATTGAGCATACAGAGCACGGAATTTATCACCATAACATTCATCAAGACCAGGAGCTTCATTCGGACAGAATAAACTCCACTCACCATCTTGCTCCACTCTTTCCATGAACAGATCAGAGATCCACATAGCGAAGAAAAGATCACGTGCGCGGTTTTCTTCTTTACCATGATTCTTTTTCAATTCAAGAAAGTCGAAAATATCTGCATGCCAAGGTTCAATATAAATAGCGAAAGAACCTTTACGCTTTCCACCACCCTGATCAACATAACGAGCTGTATCATTGAATACACGCAACATCGGAACGATACCGTTTGAAGTACCATTCGTTCCGCGGATATAAGAACCTGTTGCACGTACATTGTGAATGCTTAGTCCGATACCACCTGCCGACTGCGAAATTTTCGCACAGTTCTTAAGTGTATTATAAATTCCATCGATACTATCATCTTCCATCTGTAACAGGAAGCACGAGCTTAACTGTGGTTTCGGTGTTCCTGCATTGAAAAGTGTCGGTGTAGCATGAGTGAACCAACGTTCGCTCATCAGGTTATAAGTCTCAACAGCAGATTCAATATCTTCTTTGTGAATACCGATTGCTACACGCATGATCATGTGTTGCGGACGTTCAGCAATTGCACCACGGATTTTCAGCAAGTATGATTTCTCCAGTGTTTTGAAACCGAAATAATCATAACCGAAATCGCGGTCGTAGATGATCGTTGAATCCAAGAAGTCTTTGTTCTTCTCGATGATTGCATATACATCATCAGCAAGCAAAGGAGCTTTCTTTCCGGTTTTCGGATCGATATATTCATAAAGATCTTTCATCGTTTCGCTGAAAGACTTCTTTGTATTTTTATGCAGGTTACTCACTGCGATACGCGCCGCAAGAATTGCATAATCAGGATGACGAGTCGTCATTGATGCTGCAATTTCCGCTGCCAGGCTATCCAGTTGAGATGTCGTTACTCCATCATAAATACCTTCGATGACCTTTTGAGCCACAGCAAAAGTATCTACATGTTCAGATAAACTGTAAGCCAGTTTCTGAATCCTTGCCGTTACTTTATCGAATCGAACGGCTTCTTTTCTTCCATCTCTTTTGTGTACGAACATTGTTGGTGGTAAGTTTTTTTTGTAATTGGTAAATGGTAATTGGTAAGTGGTGAGTAGCACCACTTACATTTTGATAATATATTCCTTTTATTCAATGAGAAATGGATGTTAAAGTATGTACTAACATTCACCCACTTCTCACTATTTTCAATGCATACTGATTGCAAAATGAAAGTATTGCTACTTACCACTCACCAATCACTACTCACTAAAAATCTTCGTCCAGCTTGAATAGATTCTCCGACTGTTGCTGACCAACAGAAGCTTTTTTGTATTCGCTCACTCGTTTTTCGAAGAAGTTTGTTTTTCCCTGTAGTGAGATCATTTCCATGAAGTCAAACGGATTAGTGCTGTTGTAAATTTTATCACATCCAAGAGAAACAAGTAAACGATCTGCAACGAATTCAATATACTGACACATCAGTTTAGCATTCATTCCGATCAATGAAACCGGAATTGCATCTGTAACGAATTCATGTTCGTTTTCAACTGCATCGCGGATGATAGCTTGAACAGTTTCTTTCGGCAGTTTATTTTCAAGCATACCATAAAGTAAGCAAGCGAAATCGCAATGCATTCCTTCGTCGCGGCTGATGAATTCATTTGAAGTACAAAGACCCGGCATCAAACCACGTTTTTTCAACCAGAAAATTGAGCAGAATGATCCTGAGAAGAAAATTCCTTCTACTGCTGCGAAAGCGATCAGACGTTCAGCAAAACTTCCGTTTTTTATCCAACGAAGCGCCCATTGTGCCTTTTTAGTAACACATGGCACTGTATCTATTGCATGTAATAAATGTGTTCTTTCTGCAGAGTCCTTAATATAAGTATCGATGAGCAATGAATACATCTCAGAATGGATGTTTTCCATCATGATCTGGAAACCGTAAAAACAACGGGCTTCCGGAAGTTGAACTTCGTTCATGAAGTTAATTGCAAGGTTTTCATTCACAATTCCATCGCTGGCAGCGAAAAAAGCAAGCACGTGTTTAATGAAATGGCGTTCATCGTTCGACAGTTTTTCCCAATCTTTTTGATCAGCCTGTAAATCGACTTCTTCAGCAGTCCAGAAACTCTGAACTGACTTCTTATACATGTCCCAGATCTTTGGGTAGTTGATCGGGAAAAGCACAAAGCGATCCTTGTTTTCTTCTAATAATATTTCTTTCTTCATTTTTACTTTAAAAAAGCAGTTATTAAATTTTGTTAGTTCTAATTAGAGGTGACGATTCCCTGCCTCTTTCTATCGGTTTTTTTAAAATTTCCGCCGACCTGAAAGAGAAGTATTCTCTTATCCTTTAAATTTCTTTTGAATTATCGGTTTATTGACTCCCCGATCACTTGAACAAAAATTCTTTTTTTTAAAATCATACGCAAGCACATTCGTGTATATTTAATAACAATTATGCACCTCTGTATGTTTGTAAATCGGATGTAAGCTCCAAACCCCTTATCAGACAAGCGTTTCAAGCGTTTTGAACAGATTTTGTTTATAACTCGCACTTGCATTTTCATGTTTGGTATTGAGAACTCCAAAGCAAAATTTTTTGTGTTGATACTCAGAATAGATACAAAAATGTGGATAAGTAAAACGAAAAAAGTGAGAAGAAATTTATAACTAAAGCACTGCTTTTATTAATAAAAGATCACTTTCTTTTTTTATATTTGGATTGAATTGGATTGAAAATCACTTTTCAGTGACAAAAGGAGATTTAAAAGAGTATTAATTAGCTGAACCTAAATTAACCTATTACCTACTATACTATTCCTACTATGTTTAAGAAACTAAGTGCAGCATCATTCGTGATGCTTTTTTTGGCTATGCGGCTTTTTGCCGGCGGAACTGCCAATCAAAATTCCGATAAGGAAGTTTACGGAAAAATTGTTGCCGATTATTTAAAGTTAAATCAATCGACATTAAATCTCACTGATGAAGATCTTGCAAACTGGTATTTGTCTGATCTCACTTTCAATCAGAAATACGGAACTACATACGCTTATGTTCAGCAAACTGTAAATGGTGTGAAAATTTTCAACGCTGTTTCTTCTGTATGTATACGTAATGGAAAAGTGGTTTCATTTGCAAAACGCATTTATCCGAATGCTGCAGGAATTACAAATTCCATTCGCCCTTCGATTTCTCAACTTGATGGAATCCGAAAAGCTGCACAACATCTCAATCTTTCGTTTCAGGCTGATCCGAAAATGATCACCAACGATAAAACCACAAACAAATCAACTTTCACATCAGGTGGAATTTCAAGAGATGATATAAAAGTTGAACTGGTTTTACAACCGGTCAATAATCGCCTTCGTTTGACTTGGAATGTAAACATTCATGTTTTAGATGGAAGTCACTGGTGGAATGTTCGTATCGATGCATTGAATGGAAATTATATCGAGAAAAACGACTGGACAGTAAGTTGTGAATTTGGAGAAACACCTTCAGCAACATCATCACAAGTTTCAACTCAAGCAGTTCCATTTCGGAATGCAGCAGCAACTACAACTTCTACATCACTGATTGGTTCATATCGTGTATTTCCATTTCCATTGGAAGGACCTTCTTTTGGTCCATCCGTTTTATTGCCCGATCCTTCTGACGCAACAGCATCACCATTCGGATGGCATGATGTGAACGGTGTTGCAGGAGCAGAATATACGATCACACGTGGAAACAATGTTTATGCATACGATGACATAGCTGATCAGGATGCACCCGGTACTTCACCTGATGGTACTGCTTCATTAGACTTCGATTTTCCTGCTAATCTTTTACAAGCTCCAAGTACATACACTGATGCATCGAACGTAAATTTATTTTATGTAAACAATATGCTTCACGATTACTTATATCATTATGGTTTCGATGAAGTTTCCGGAAATTTTCAGGCATTCAATTACTCAGGAAATGGTTTAGGAGGTGATCATGTTGATGCAGAAGCACAGGATGGCGGCGGAACAAATAATGCCAACTTCTCAACACCTGATGATGGTCAGAACGGTCGGATGCAAATGTATTTGTGGAGCGGTGTTGTGCAATCGACTCTTGTGATCAACAGTCCTGCCGGTATTGCAGGTTCATACAATGTAGTAGGCGCAGGATTCGGCCCTGCAATTTCTGTCCCGATTACTGACGACATAGTTCTGGTAGATGATGGAGCAGCTCCGAATACGGATGCATGTGAACCATTGGTAAATGGCTCAGCCATTTCAGGAAAAATTGCTTTACTCGACAGAGGCACATGTAATTTCGTTGATAAAGTTTTACAGGCACAGAATGAAAATGCAGTTGCAGTAATTGTAATCAATAACGATCCGGGTTCCCCTTTTTCAATGGGTGATAATGGAAGCGGAGCTACTGTTACAATTCCATCTGTAATGATCTCTCAGGCTGATGGAAATATTATCCGTTCAGCGCTGAGTGGTTCAACAGTGAATGGAACATTAAATCCTTCCCCTTCAAGTGCAGTTCAGATAGATGGATCACTTGACAATGGAATCGTAACTCATGAATATGGTCATGGAGTTTCTAACCGATTAACAGGAGGACCAAATAATTCTAATTGTCTTAGTAATGGCGAACAAGCAGGAGAAGGCTGGAGTGACTGGTTAGCATTAATGTTCACACAAAAAGATGGTGACGATGGTGCTGATGCGCGTGGTGTAGGAACATTTGCACTTGGAGAGCCTACGAATGGACCCGGAATAAGAAGATATCCTTATTCGACAGATATGTCAATCAATCCTGAAACGTATGGATTTCTGGCCGCAAGTTCAGAGGTACATAACGTTGGTGAAGTCTGGTGTACAGTTGTCTGGGACCTGAACTGGGCATTAGTTGATCAGGATGGATTTGATCCCGACTGGATCAACGGAACATCAGGTAACAACATTGCTATGGCTTTAGTCATGGAAGGAATGAAACTTCAGCCATGTGGTCCCGGCTTCTTAGACGGTCGTGATGCAATTCTTCAGGCCGATGATAATCTGTACGGAGGAATTCACAAATGCATGATCTGGGAAGTTTTTGCGCGCAGAGGAATGGGCTTCAATGCAAGTCAGGGTAGTGCAAACACTGCAGGCGATGAGACAGAAGATTTTTCTATCCCTCCATTCTGTCAGATTCCAATTGCTCCGCCTGTTGCTGAATTTACAAGTGATGTAACAACTACATGTTTTGGAACAATCCGGTTTACTGATCAGTCAACAGATATACCTCAACAATGGTTGTGGGATTTTGGTGATGGACAAACTTCTATTCTTCAGAATCCAACTCATGTTTACACAAGTGCAGGAACATTTACGGTGATACTTACTGTAACAAATACTCTTGGTTCAGATGCAATAACGAAATCATCATACATTACTGTTACGATTGATCCTGCTCCTACTGTATCTGGTACAACTGCATTGTGTACAGCAGGAAGTACAACATTGACTGCAACGGTTGCATCAGGAAATCAGGCTGAATGGTATGACGCATCAAACAATCTTGTTTCAACTTCACTGGTATTTACAACGCCAATCTTAAATACCACAACTGCATATACAGTTCGCCAGGTTACACCTTCTGCATTGCAAAATGTCGGACCGGCCGGACCAACAATTGGCGCAGGAAGTTATCACAATACATCATTTGAAGGCAGAGAGCTCTTCACAACATTTGCACCGATGCGATTGAAATCAGTTTTTGTTGATGCAAGTGGCACAACTGACAGAACATTTAATTTGTATAATTCTTCAGGCACACTACTTCAGTCGAGAACAATTAATGTTCCTGACGGACAAAGTCGTGTAACATTGAATTTTGATATTCAGTCACCGGGAAATTATGAATTGGGTGTTGTTGCAGGAAGTGTACTGTATAGAAATACGACCGGCGCTAGTTATCCTTATACAATTGGCGGATTGGTTTCGATTACTTTAAGTAATTCAACTACTAATCCTGCAAATTATTATTACTATTGTTACGACTGGGAAGTTCAGGAATTACCTTGTTCAAGTTCACCTGCAACAGTGAGTGTATTGGTTGGAAGTGCTGTCAGTGACTTTACATACGCAGCTTTAGGACTTGATGTGGCATTCACAAATACTGCAATAGGAAATGTTATTGTTTATTCATGGGCATTTGGTGATGGTAATACTTCCAATGCAGCTAATCCGAATTATACGTATGCTGCAGAAGGAACATATACCGTTTCATTGCATATTGAAACTTCAGATGGATGTTCGGCAGATTATTCCGAAACCATCACGGTTACATCGATAGGAATTGATGAAGCGAATGATGAATCTGTTATGATCAATTCGAAAAACAATTTACTCACTATAAAATTTGATCATCCGGCAAAAGACGCTACAATTAAAGTCGTAGATGCTTTAGGTCAGATCCTGATCAATGAAACATTTAACAAAGGCACAACATTCAACCGTACTTTGAATATTGCATCTTCCTATGTGATAGTTTCTGTTCATGAAGGTGAAAAAGTGTTAACGAAAAAAGTCCTTATAACACAGTAAATAATTTCATTTTCCGAATTTTAGCAGATCAAAAGGCCGTTCCCTCAGGAGCGGCCTTTTGATTTTTAGCAATAAATCCTGAACAAAAAAAGTTATTACCTTTATAAAAAATTAATTTGTGACGAAAAACATTCTACTCTTCGTAATTTCATTCGTGACTTTTTCTGCCTGCACGAATTCAAAAAATAAAAATATGGAAACTCAAGAATTGATTGTGAAACAAGATCCGCATTCCTATGCCCGGTCAAATGAATCTAAGGTGACTCATCTAAGTATGAACTTAGCTGTCGACTTTGAAAAAAAGATCCTGAAAGGGAAAGCCACACTGACAATTCAATCCGAAGCAGGAGCAAATAAGATTCATCTTGATACAAAAGATCTGAACATTGAGAAGATCACTCTGAATGATTCTGATACTCCTGCAAAATTTACCTTAGGAAACCAGGATCGGTTTTTAGGAAAAGAGTTGATCATTGAAATAGATTCAACGACGCAATTTATCACGATCAATTATTCAACATCTCCTGAAGCAGCTGCATTACAATGGTTGTCTCCACAACAAACGGCAGGAAAAAAGCAGCCGTTTTTATTTACACAGTCACAGGCGATCTTAGCGCGTACATGGGTTCCGATACAAGACAGTCCGGGAATCAGGTTTACATACGAAGCAGTCATCCAGGTTCCGAAACAATTGATGGCAGCAATGAGTGCTGAGAATCCACAGCAGAAAAATGATTCGGGTATCTATCATTTTACAATGCCAAAACCGATTCCTGCATATTTACTGGCACTTGCTGTTGGCGACTTTCTTTTTAAGCCACTGGATGCTCGCACAGGAGTGTATGCTGAACAAGTTACGATCGATAAAGCCATTCATGAATTTGCAGATCTTCCGCAAATGGTGAATGTGGCTGAAAAACTTTACGGCGATTATGCCTGGGGGCGATATGATCTGATCGTTCTCCCGCCATCATTTCCTTTCGGCGGTATGGAAAATCCAATGCTGACATTTGCAACGCCTACAATTCTGGCAGGTGACAGATCACTTACTACACTTGTTGCACATGAACTTGCACACTCGTGGAGTGGAAATCTAGTTACAAATGCAACGTGGGATGATTTCTGGATGAATGAAGGATTTACAGTTTACTTTGAATTAAGGATCATGGAAGAATTGTATGGAAAAGATTTTTCTGACATGCAATGCTTACTGGGACTTGAAGATCTCAAAGCAACTATTGCCGAACTCGGTGATACAAGTGCAGATACACATTTAAAACTCAACCTGGCAGGAAGAGATCCTGATGATGGAATGAATGATATTGCCTATGAGAAAGGCCATTTTTTATTGCTACTGATTGAAAAAACTATCGGCAGAGACCGATTTGATGTTTTTCTTAAAAACTATTTTCACAGTCATGCATTTGGAACAATCACTACAGAACAATTTCTTAAAGAATATAATTCAGAACTGATAAAGGGAAATAGTGAGTTGGAGCAAAAAATTAATATCAATGAATGGGTATATAAACCCGGTCTGCCCAAAAATTGCCCCATAGTTCATTCTGCCAAATTTGAAGCTGTAGCCAAAGAAGTTGAAGTATGGAAAAACAATGGAAAAGCGAAAGAATTGAACACAAATGGCTATTCAACCTATGAATGGCTTAGATTTTTAGCATTACTTCCTGAAAAATTGTCATCAGCACAGATGAAAGATCTTGACGAGACTTTTCATTTTACAAAAACCGGCAATTCAGAAATTCTGTTTGCATGGTTGGAAAAATGTATCTACAGCAATTACGAACCTGCTTTCCCAACCCTTAAAGTATTTCTCACCGATGTTGGCAGAAGAAAATTTGTAAAGCCATTATTTAGTGCGATGATCAAAACAGAAAGCGGAAGAAAAATGGCTGAAAATATTTACTCGTCTTCAAGAGAAAATTATCACACAATAACGCAAATGACAATTGATTCCCTTCTGGTAAAATAAAAGTTACATTAAAAAACAAATATGAAGAAAGTAAAAATACTGTTTGCATTTATTCTGATGTCAATGGTTGCAAGTGCACAAGACTACCAAACAGGATTAGGTTTCCGTTTAGGTGGAATTAATTCAGGAATAACGGTAAAACATTTTACAGGAAGCACATCTGCTTTGGAAGGAATAATTGGATTTGCAAGACATTCAATATCGATCACAGGCTTGTATGAAAAGCATCAATCTTTTCCAAATGCGCCGGGATTAAAATGGTTTTATGGATTGGGTGGCCACGTTGGTTTTTTTCAAGGTGATTACCGTTATGGTGATTTTCGCTACTATAAATATAAAGGCAACAAGGTGATAGTTTATGATGACAAGTATTATACAAGTTCTACCTATCTGGGTGTAGATTTTATTATAGGTCTGGAGTATAAATTCACCGGAGCTCCGATCACACTCGGATTGGATGTGAAACCTCAAATTGACATTGTACCAGGATTCTACGGCTACTTTGATGGTGCTTTATCATTTCGTTTTACGCTCTGATACAATTTCAGATTATTATTGCGATTTCTTACATTTGAAGTATGTTACAAATTCGTAAATCTACAAGTGATGATTTAAAAGCAATTTTAGACATCTACAATGAGGCTGTTTTGAATACAACAGCAACTTTCGACACTACTGCAAGAACATTTGAAAAGCAATTGGAATGGTATGAAAATCATAAAGCCAATCATCCGGTTTTTGTTGCTGAAGAAAACAATGTTGTTGTAGGCTGGGCTTCATTAAGTCCATACAGTGATCGTTGCGCATATGATACCACCGTTGAGGTCTCTGTGTATATTCATCCAGATCATAGGGGAAAAAAAATCGGTTCGAAGTTACTGGAAGTAATTACACTTGAAGGTCTGAAAGTAAAAAATCATACTGTGATTTCGCGAATAACGAGTGACAATTTATCCAGTATTCATATTCATGAAAAGATCGGATATCGTCATGTCGGTACACTAAAAGAAGTCGGTGTCAAATTCGGAAAATTACTTGATGTAGAGATCATGCAATATCTTTACAAATAAAAAGAATAAAAAAAGGGCGATAATTACATCGCCCTTTTTCTTAACAAATAAATTTTCTTAATTCCAGAATGGAGGAAGGAAATTATATGTTTTTCCATATTCCAGCATTTGTGTAATAAGATCCTTTGGATATTCAACTTTCACATCAACGATACGGTCTCCTTCCATAACAGGAACCAATTTTGGTTGAATGAAACCTTGATAAGGCGCAATATTAAGCTTGTCATATCTTGCATGAACTTCTGTTAACAGAGGCTGATCAACGATCACACCGTACGTTTCAACAAGTGCTTTCCCGCTTTTAAAATCACCTTCAGATTTTATTCTCTGGATTTCACGTAGTAACTGACCGAACAGCGTTCTTAGTTTTTGATAATCATTGATCACAAAATACGTTTTCCCATCACGTGAAATTCTCTCGATAACTTTATCTTTCTCTCCTTGTTTAAGTGCCCAGGCAGAGACTAACTGGCGATTACGCATATGCGCTTGTTCAAGATTTTTTCCCGGTTCGATTCTCTGTAGTTGAGTCATCAAACCGTTCAGAATATAATTATCATACTGAGCCTTTCCAACTTCCAGTGAAGGACTTACTCCCATGTCAACTAATTTCTGGTCCATTGTATAATATAATCCGACTAAATCTGCTCTTGCTTCTTCTAACACACCTGCATAATTTTTCAGTGTGATGTCAGTAGTTCCTACTCCCCGATTGATCTTTCCTGAAGCATGCCCAATTACTTCGTGGAGGTCGGTATGAAGTTCACCACCAATTGCAGCATATTTTCTGATTCTCTCTT
>ERZ795044.4087-NODE-4087-length-12095-cov-4.577409_pt1 | contig 12095 bp, 10 predicted proteins | sample MGYA00375128_ERZ795044 | MGnify/ENA primary metagenome ERZ795044 (study PRJEB30173, sample SAMN05720213) | anaerobic digester metagenome | isolation source: active sludge of municipal wastewater-treating anaerobic digesters | place: USA | collected 2014-12-22 ... | reverse complement strand
GAAATCGCGACTCGCCGCGCGAAACTGAAAACAGGTGGCCGGCGTCGTGTACAGCTCGGTGCCGGCCCAGTGGGCGTGGAATTCCTGATGCACATGGCCGGTGAAAATCCCGCGCACATTGGCGTGCTGGCGCAGGATCGCTTCCAGACGCTCCGCGTTGTCGATGCGCTGGGTGTCCAGCCAGGCGCAGCCCACCGGTATCGGTGGATGGTGCATGAACAGCAGTGTCGGGGATAGTGGGTCCCTTGTCAGGCAGTGCGCCAGAAAATCCAGTTCGTCATCGGCGAGATGCCCGCCAACCGCATCCGGTTGCGCGGTATTGAGGGAAATCACGCGCCAGGCGCCCAGTTCCAGCAGCGGCCAGTAGGGAGCGGCGGTGAAGCCCTCCTGGATGACGCGGGCGTCGTCGTGGTTGCCCGGCAGCCACTGGTAGGGCAACTCCAGAAACTGCATCTGCTGGGTAAACAGCCGATAGGCTTCGGTCGCGCCCTCCGCCGCGATATCGCCGGTAACACAGATGAGATCCGGCGGCGCCGTGAAGCCGCCGATTTCCGCGAGCACCAGACGCAGGGTTTCCAGCGTCTCGACGCCCGCCAGCCGGTAATCGCGCCGGGGACCGATATGGGGGTCGGTGATCTGGATCAGGTGCTGGGTGTCGGCGTCCATTACTCAGGCGCTCCGCGGACGCCACCGCGCGTCAGGGCATGGGGCAGTCGGCCGCGACGAAGCCCAGTGCCAGGCAGGCAGCCAGCCATTCGCCGAGGAAGCGGTTCCACTGGGCTTTCTCATCGGGTTGCAGCATCCTCCGGTTCGGATAGCTCTGGCGCGGCCAGATATTGCGCTCGCCCTCGCAGGCGACCACTTCGGCGAGCAGGGCATCGTGGTAGATGCGCACCACCAGCACGGGCAGATTCAACCACCAGGGCCGCCCGGATTCCCGTTGCCGCAGCGTGAGCACCGTGGTGTGGGCGCTGCGTTCGCGCACCGCGAACACTACTTCGAGCTGGTCGCGGCCACTGATGCCGAGACGGCGTTCATCCTGCGCCGCCATGTCCGGAAACAGCTTTGCGAGCCGACAGTAGTTGGCTTCGCAGTCGGCCATGAAGCCTTTCAGGTTGACCTTGTAGCGCGTTCGTCTCACTACCTCAATTCCCCGTTGGTGGTCCTGTGGACTGGTTACGGATCGCGCCGTCCGTGGGTCGCCAAACCGTGAAGCCGGTCGCGGTTCAACGCCAGCCATTGCAGGCAGACGATGGTGGCGGCGTTGTTGTAGGCGCCCGCCGCCATTGCTGCCAATACGTCCGCCTCGGGCAGCACATGCAGGCGGATGTCTTCGTGTTCATGGGCGAGACCGAAACAACCCTCGCGGCCGTGCAGGTCGGTGAGCCCGCAGAACAGCGTCATGGTCTCTTCGGTACCGCCGGGGCTCACCAGGTAACGGCAGATCGGCTCCAGCGTCAACGCGTCGATGCCGGCTTCTTCGATGGTTTCGCGTCGCGCCACGGCTGCCACGTCTTCGCCCGGTTTCAGCATGCCCGCCACGACCTCCATTAACCAGGGGCCGCCGGGCTCGGCGAGGGCGCCGACGCGAAACTGTTCCACCAGACCTACCAGGCGACGCTCCGGATCGTAGAGCAGCACGCCTACCGCCGCGCCGCGCACAAACAGCTCCCGCGTCATGGGCTGGCTCCAGCCTCCCGCGAACAGCCGGTGGCGCAGGCTGACGGTGTCGAGCGAAAAAAAGCCCTGATAACGGGTCGTGCGTTCGAGAATTTCCACGTCCTGCGCCCCGAGCGGCGCCAGAGGCAACGGTGTCGCAGGTGCGGATCGATCGAGTTTGTTCATCGGGCTCCAGAAGCGGTTCGGCGCACCTTGTCGCGCCGGGCCAAGGGTATCACGCCGTAAATTTCATATCTGATAGACTCCGGCCCATCAAAAAACCACAGGATCAGAATCATGCGGAAAACTAGCGCGCGGTTGGTATGCGCCTCACTGGCGGTGGTGTTGTTCAGCACCGGGCTCCGGGCCGAAACCCTGCTTGAGATCTATGATCTGGCGATGGGCAACGCGCCCCAGCTCAAGGCGGCGGAAGCCACCTTTAAAGCCGGTCAGGAAGCCCTGCCGCAGGCGCGCGCCGCTCTGCTGCCCAGCATCACGGGCTCGGTCAGTGTTCAAGAGGGGCAGGGGATTCAACACAGCTCCCGCGTGCTGGGGGCCGACTTTTTGTCTCAGTCGATCGGCGATTATCACGATGCCACGGAAGCGTATCGCCTGTCCCTGACCCAGCCGGTGTTCGATCTGCCCGCGTGGTTCAACTTCCAGCGCGGCAAGGATCTGGATCAACGCGCCGCTGCCCAGTTCGCCGCCGACCAGCAGCGCATTGTGCTCGACGTCACCGATGCCTACTTCGGTGTGTTGCGCGCCAATGAAAATCTGACTTCCGCCGAAGCCGAGGAACGCGCGATCGGTCGCCAACTGGAACAAACCAAAGAGCGCTTTGACGTGGGATTGCTGCCGATCACCGATGTGCATGAAGCACAGGCGGCCTTCGACGGCGCCACGGTCAATACGCTGGAAGCCAAGAGCGCGCTCGATATCGCTTTCGAGGCGCTGGAAGTTCTGACCGGAAAACCTCACGAACAAATCACCGGACTGGCCAGGGATTTCCCGATCACCAAGCCCGAGCCGATCGATCGCGAGTCCTGGGTACAGTTTGCGCAGACCAACAATTTTGCGCTGCGTGTGGCCAGGCTGGATGTGGATGCGGCGGACAAGGCCGCGACGGCCGCGCGGGCCGAACACCTGCCGAAGGTGACGGCCTCGCTTGATTATCAGAAGAGTTTGAACGATGGCACACTGCACCGCGACGGTGGGCTGTTGAATCAGCAGGGCACCCTGGATCCAGCGGCGAGCCAGCCCTTTGTCAATGACCAGGAATCCACGGTGCTGGGCCTGCACCTGACCGCCCCGCTCTATTCCGGTGGCGCCACCAGTTCCCGGGAGCGACAGGCGTACCAGGAGCGTATCCGCAGTCAGGAAAACTATGTGCTGGCGCAGCGCACCACCACGCAGCGCGCGCGCTCCCAGCACCTCCAGGTGTTGACGGATGCGGCGCGCATCAACGCGCGCGCCCAGGCCATCACGTCGGCGCAGAGCGCGCTTGATGCCACCCAGGCGGGGTACGAGGTAGGTACGCGCAATATCGTGGATGTGTTGATTTCGCAACGCCTCCTCTACCGGGAGCAGCGCGATTACGCCAATGCGCGCTTCGACTACATCAACAGCATGCTGCGGCTGAAGGAAGTGGCCGGGCAACTGAGCCCCGGCGATGTCGAACAGCTCAATCGCTGGCTCGATGCCGGCCTCACGGTGGGCAAAGCGGTTCGATAACCGCCGCCAGTCGCGCCAGGGCGCCGCGGTTGGCCTCGGCTACCGCGCGCGCCGCCGCCCCGATCGTCGCGCGATGGTCCGGTTCCGTCAGTAATTCGATCACCGCGGTCGCAAGCGCTGCGCCGTCGGCGCAGATCCTGAGTCCGCCCGCCGCCTGCAACAGCGCCGCAGCCTCGGCAAAGTTGAACAGATGCGGCCCCGCCAGTACCGGACGCCCCCAGGCGGCGGGCTCGATCAGGTTGTGACCGCCCACCGGCACCAGACTTCCCCCGACGAAAACCACATCCGCGGCGCCGCAGAAGGCGAGCAGCTCGCCCATGGTGTCGCCCAGCAGCACTTGGGTTTCCGGCGCTACGGCGCCAGCCTCGGAACGGCACCGGGTTGCGAACCCCGCGCGGACGCAGGCGGCATGAACACTCGCAAAGCGTTCCGGATGGCGCGGCACCAGTACCAGCAGGGCCGCGGGCAGGACGCGCAGGATTTCGGCGTGGGCCGCCAGCATCAGTTCGTCCTCGCCCGCGTGGGTGCTGGCGGCAAGCCACACCGGACGCGGCCCGGATCCGGCCCAGGCCTGGCGCAGCGCGGCGGCCCGGGCGCGCAGTTCGGGGCTCAGGTCGAGATCGAATTTGAGATTGCCGGTGATCTGCAATTTGTCCGGCGCCAGTCCCAGCGCCAGCAAGCGCTGGCCATCGGCAGCAGTTTGCGCCGCGACCCGGGTCAGCGCGCGCAGCATGGGCGCGGTGAGGGGTTTCGCTTTCGCATAGCCCCGTGCCGAGCGCGCCGCGAGCCGCGCGTTGGCGAGCACCACCGGAATCCCGCGTGTCGCGCAGGCGTGCAGCAGGTTGGGCCAGAGCTCGGTTTCCATGATTACCAGCAGCGCGGGCTGGACGCGGCGCAGGAAGCGGGCCACGGCGTCGGGAAAATCGTAGGGCGCGTAGCAATGGGCGACAGCGCTGCCGAACAGCGCGCGCACCCGCTGCGAGCCGGTCGGCGTGGTGGTGGTCACCAGCAGCGTCGCGCGGGGATGGCGGGTCCGCAAGTGCCGGATCAGCGGCGCGGCGGCGAGTGTCTCGCCGACCGACACCGCGTGTACCCAGATCACGGGTCCGGACAGCGGCGCGACCCGGCCGAAGCGTTCGCCCCAGCGGCGCGCGTAGTCCGGCGCGCGCCGCGCGCGCCAGCACAGGCGCAACAGTACCGCGGGCAGCAGCAGATACAGCAACAGGGAATAGAGCAGGCGGGCAGGCACGGTTCCTCCGGCGGGCAGCATAGCCGGAAGGTCGGGGCGATGCATGGTGCGGCGCCGCTTCCGGCAAGGCGGCTATACTGCGGTACTGCGAGTTTCCGCGATCCCCGCGCCATGTCCACGTCCCCGGTCGTCAACGTCGATATCGTCATTGTCGGCGGTGGCATCGCGGGACTCTGGCTGCTCAACGACCTGCGCAACCGGGGTTACAGCGCGATCCTGCTGGAGGCGACCGCGCTCGGCTCCGGGCAGACTCTGGCCAGCCAGGGCATGATCCACGGGGGCATCAAGTACAGTCTGGCCGGCGCCCTGTCGGGCGCATCCGAAGCCATCGCCGAGATGCCCGACCACTGGCGCCGCTGCCTGCGCGGTGCGGGCGCGGTGGATCTGCGCCGCGTTCGAGTGCTCAGCGATCACTTCTATCTCTGGTCCACCGGGGCCGCCGGGCGCATGACGGCGTTCCTCGCCAGCAAGGCGGTGCGCGGCCGGGTGGAATCCGTGGATGCGGACGGGCGGCCGCCGATCTTTCGCGCGCCGGGTTTCTCCGGGTCCCTGTACCGCTTGGTGGATCTGGTGCTGGATGTGCCCAGCCTGGTGGCGGCGCTCGCCGACACCTGCCCGGACGCCATTTACTCCCTCGCCGGAGCTGCGACCGCCTGGACTGCGGCGGACTCCGGACGTCTGACCCTCGACCTGGGGACCGCGACCGGCACCCAGCGCCTGGCGCCCGCGGCTTTCGTGTTTGCGGCCGGCGCCGGCAATGCCGGGCTGCTCGCGACGATCGGCGCCGTCACCCCGGCCATGCAGCGGCGGCCGCTGCACCAGGTGATGGTCCGGCATCGCTATCCCCACGCGCTGCACGGCCATTGCCTGGGGCGCGAGACCACGCCGCGTCTGACCATTTCCAGTCATCCCGCTGGTGGCGGCGAGCAGGTCTGGTATCTGGGCGGAACGCTTGCCGAACAGGGCGTCGGGATGGCGCCGGATGCGCTCATCGCGCTCGCGCGGCAGGAGTTGGCGGCGCTGCTGCCCTGGGTCGATCTGGGGCCGGCGCGCTGGGCGACCCTGGCGGTCGAGCGCGCCGAACCCCGTCAACCACGCCTGTTGCGCCCCGATCAGGCGTTCGCGGACTGGGCCGGCAATGGTGCCAATGCGCTGGTCGCCTGGCCCACCAAGCTGACCCTGTGTCCGCACCTCGCCGATAGCGTGGCGGCGCGCCTCGGGCAGCGCGGGATCGCGCCGTCCGGCGCGTCCGTGCCGGTGTTGGCGCTGCCGCGCCCGCCGCTGGCGTCCACGCCCTGGGAGGCCGCCTTTGGCGCCTGAGCTGGAATTGCCCCGGCGCCGGCTCGGGCGCACCGGCATCAAGGTCAGCGTGCTCGGACTCGGTACCGTCAAGTTCGGCCGTGACCAGGGCGTGAAATACCCTCAGGGTTTCACCATCCCCGACGACCGCGCCGCCCGTGCCCTGCTCGATCTGGCGCGGGATCTGGGCATCAATCTGCTGGATACGGCGCCCGCCTACGGCGTGAGCGAAGCGCGCCTCGGTCACCTGCTGCGCGGCGCGCGGGAGCACTGGGTAATCTGCACCAAGGTCGGCGAGGAGTTCGAAGCCGGGGTGTCGCGGCACGATTTTTCGCCGCACCATGTCCGCGCCAGCGTCGAGCGCAGCCTGCGGCGCCTGCAAACCGGGGTGCTGGATATCGTGCTGATCCACTCCGATGGCAACGACGAGCTGATCATCGAGCAATCCGGCGCGCTCGAAACCCTGGCGGAGCTGAAACGGGAGGGAAAACTGCGCAGTTTCGGCATCTCCACCAAGACGGTGGCGGGCGGTTTGCGCGCGGCGGCGCGGTGCGATCTGCTCATGGTGAGCTGGAATCTCGCCGACGAAACCCACATCCCGGTGATCGACCGCTGCCGGGAACTGGGCACCGGTGTGCTGATCAAGAAGGCCCTGGCGAGTGGCCACGCGCTCGCGGCGGGCGACGATCCGGTGCGCGCGGCCTTCGCGCGCATCCTGGCGCACACCGGAGTCGGCAGCCTGGTGATCGGCACCATCGATCCCGATCACCTGCGCGCCAATGCGCGCGCGGCCCGCGCGGCCGCCCTGGGCGACTCAGGCGACTGAAGCGGCAGCGCGGGCGCTTGCCGTGTCCTCCCGAACCGGCACCGGCACCCGAAAACCGAGCAGAAAGGCCGGCAGCAGGAAGGCCAGCAGCATCGCGGAAGGATTCACGAACAACCGGTCGCCGTCGGTGATGAAGCCGAACTGCATGGCTAAAACCAGCGCGCCCCAGAGCCACAGGCGGCGCTCCCGAACCGCCGCCCGCAGCAGGCTTGCGAGCCAGCCCAGATACAGCACGACGCCGAGCAATCCGGCGTAAAACGCCTGATTCAACAGCAGGTTGTGGTAGTGCCGCGCGACGATATCGCCGTTCGAGTTCTCGGAGTCAACGGACAGGCCGTGACCGAACCAAAGCCGGCGCCAGGAGTCGGTCACCGCTTCCCAGCCGTTGTGCCAGATCGGCAGTCGTCCCGAGGTGCCGCGTTCGACTACGTGATCGGCGACCAGGGTCAGTTCCTGCCAGAAGATCAGTGCCAGCAGCAGTGTCAGAGCGGCGGTGGCGATGGCCAGGATCGCCGCGCGCCGGCCCGGAAACATGGCGAGCAGCAGCAGCGTCCCCGTTCCCAGCACCACATAGGCGCCGCGCGCCTGCACCCAGAACACCAGCATCCCCAAGGCGAGGGCAGCGCACCCGCAGGCGCACGCCAAACCGCGTCGCGTCATGTTCAGGGTTTGATGCAGGGCGACGATGGCGACCATCGCCAGGGCCCAACCGACGGTCACATGGTGGTTGAACACGCCGCGCGCCGCCAGTGCGTGCTGCTTCCAGTCTGGCCAGTCCGCGAGAATCAGCGCGGCGCCGCTCAGCCCGATTACCATCAGTCCGGTCAGCAAGGTCGGCACCCGCGCCCGATGCAGGGTGCCGACCAGATAGACCAGATAAAACAGCGCCAGCACGTTCAACTCGCGCAGCAGCAGCTTGAAATCGGTGTGGCTCCAGCCATCCCACAGCAGGGTGAGCGAAAGCCAGCCGCACAGCAGCAGAAACCAGCGCGCAGGCGCCTGTCGCCAGATCAGCCGCAGATCGGCGGGCCGGAAACACAGCAGCATCGGCACCACCACCAGCAGGCGGTAAAGATTGGTGGCGGCGGTGCGGTTGTCCGGGAGGAAGCAGATCGCGAAGAACAGCAGCAACGCGACCCAGGCATAACGGGTGCGAATGGTGGTGCGCAGGCGGGCGACAACGGTCGGAGCGCATCCTTGTGACTCGGTGGACGGGTGCAAGCGTGAATAACCTTCAGCGGTGCGGGTCGGACGGACGGGTGCGGATTTTTTCGACGATGGCGGTGGTGGAACAGCCGTCCAGCAAGCCGAGCGGACGCACCTCGCCGCCGTAATTCTCGACGATCCGCCAGCCAACCACCTGTTCGCGGTCATAGTCGCCGCCCTTGACGAGCACATCGGGGCGCACCCGTTCGAGCAGGGCCTCCGGCGTGTCCTCGGCAAAGCTCGTTACCCAATCGACGCTTTCCAGGCCCGCGAGCACCGCCATGCGGCGCTCGACCGTATTGAGGGGGCGGCCCTCGCCTTTCAGGCGCCGCACCGACGCGTCGTCATTGACGGCGACGATCAGGCGGTCACCGAGTTGGCGCGCCTGCTCCAGATAGCGCACATGGCCGGCGTGGAGCAGATCGAAGCAGCCGTTGGTGAAGACGATCTTTTCGCCCCGGGCGCGGGCATCGCCGACCTCGGCAAGCAGTTGCTCGTGATTCACCACGCCGCGCGCCACGCCGCGTTCCTGCTGCAGGGCACGGCGCAGCTCCGGTTCGCTCACGGCCGCGGTGCCCAGCTTGCCGACCACGATGCCGGCGGCAAGATTGGCGAGGGTGACGGCGGCTGACAGCTCCGCGCCGGCGGCGAGCGCGGCGGCGAGCACGGCGATCACGGTGTCCCCGGCGCCGGTCACGTCATAGACCTCGCGCGCCCGCGCCGGCAGGTGCAGCGCGTCGTGTCCGGGGCGCAGCAGGGTCATGCCCTGTTCGCCGCGCGTCACCAGCAGCGCTCCGAGCCCCAGTTCGCGCACCAGGGCGAGGCCGCGCGTGCCCAGGGCCGCTGCGTCGGGGCAGGGTCCGACCACGGCCTCCAGCTCGGCGAGATTGGGGGTGAGCAGGGTGGCGCCGGCGTAGCGGCTGAAGTCGCGTCCCTTGGGGTCCACCAGCACCGGCACCCCGGCAGCGGTGGCCAGCGCGATCAGGGCTTGGGGATCTTGCAGCGCGCCCTTGGCGTAGTCCGAGAGTACCAATGCGCCAATCCCCGGCAGCAGCGCCTGGATCCGGGCGGGCAGGGCCGCGACCTCCGCCGCGCTGTGCGGTTCTTCGAAATCCAGGCGCAGCAGCTGGTGCTGGCGGCTGATCACGCGCAACTTGGTGATGGTGGGTTTGGCGGGACATTCCAGCAGCGCGGCGTGGATGTCCGCGGCCGCAAGCTGGTCGCGCAGGATGGTGGCCTGGTCGTCGCAACCCACCGCGCCCACCACACTGGTGGCGGCACCGAGTGCGGCGATGTTGAGCGCGACGTTGGCGGCGCCGCCGGGGCGGTCGTGACAGTCGGTGATCCGCACCACGGGCACCGGCGCCTCCGGCGAGATGCGCGTGGTGGGTCCGTGCCAGTAGCGGTCGAGCATGATGTCGCCCGCAACCAGCACCCGGGCGCGCTCGAAACGGGGGAAACTTAACGGCACGCGAGACTCCTGCGAATGGCGGATGAGTGATGCGAGGTGGTCACGGGTTCAGGCGGCTGCCAGCAGCGTCTGCAACCGCGCCCATACTAGCGCCGGGGTCAGAGTCTGCATACAGCGTGCGTGCGGTCCCCGATAGCCCGCGACCCGGCATTCGCGCCGCCGGCAGGGGATGCAGGGATAGCCGGTGGCCGGTAGCGGCGCGGCGCGGGGTCCGGTCGCCGCGATCAGGCGCGGGTCGGTCGGACCATAGAGCGTGAGCGTCGGTCGGCCCAGGGCGGCGGCGAGATGGGCGAGCCCGGTATCGACACTGACCACGGCGGCGCTGCGGGACAGCAGTCCCGAGATTTCGCCAAGCGACGCGCGGGGCGGAACCCTGGCGCCGGACTGCGCGCGCGCCAGGTCTTCGGCGCGCTCGCGCTCGGGCGCCGATCCCCAGGGCAACACCACCTGATAACCGGCGCCAATCGCGGTACCGATCAGTTCGCGCCAGTGTGGGTCCGGCCAGAGCTTGGTGGGCCAGGTGGCATTGGTGACGAAGGTCAGGGTGGGCGCGGCGATGGCGAGCGGCGGGTCCGGCCAGACCCGGCCGGCCAGTCCGAAATCCGGGGCCGTGGTCGGCACGGGGTAGTCGAGCGCTGCGGCCAGCAGTTGGCGCCAGCGCGTGATGGCGAGCTGCTCCCGGGCCACGAAATGACGTTCGCCATAGAGCCACTGGGCGCCGGGTTCGCGCACCGAGGCTCCATCCAGCCCGGCGCTCGGGCCGCGCGCCAGGCGCGCGATGACGGCGCTTTTCCAGCTGCCCTGGGCGTCGATGACCCGGTCGTAACGGCGCTCGCGCAGGCGGCGCAGCCAGGCGCGACCGCGGTTGCCGCAAAGGAATTCGGTCTTGTGCCGGCGCCAATCGCGGTGGGCGCTCGGGATCACCTGGTCGACCGCCGGATGCCAGCCGGGGATTTCGGCAAAGGCGGTGTCGGCGACCCAGTCGAAGCGCAGTTCCGGCCGCTGCCCGTGCGCATCGCTCAACGCCGGCAGCAACTGAATCAGATCGCCCATGGAGGTAAGTTTTACCAGCAGGACATGGGGCAAACCGGAAATCCTCGTCCGGGGTCGGTTTCCGCCCCGCTTCTGTGCGCACGTAGGCAAGCGGGCGCCACTGTAACAAAAAGCTGTTTGGTCTGTGGACGGAAGCACCGGATACGTCAGGGTCCGCCCTTGCGGGAATCGCTAGAATGCGGCTTTCCCGCGTTCTCGTTTCAGGAAACCCGGCGGCAAAGCGCAATGACAGTCGAGTCCACCTTTCAAGAGCTCCTCCCGGCGGCCTACCAGGACCTGGTCGCAGGTGGCCCCGTGCTGGAAGCCGACGGCCACGGCGACAAGCTGATTGCCTTGCGCGACGGGCGTTATCTCAAGCTGTTTCGCCGCAAGCGTCTGTTCAGCAGCGCCCTGATGCGACCCTACTCGCGCCGCTTTGACCGCAACGCCCGGGCCCTGCGCGATCTCGGTATCCTCACGGTCGCGCCCGAGCGTCTGCTGCGTATACCTCATCTGCGCCGCACGGCGGTGCTCTACCGGCCGCTGGCGTGGCAGACGCTGCGCGAGCTGCTGCACAGCGCTGTCTCGATCGGGATCTGCTGCATGCGCTGGAATTTTTCCTGGCGAGCCTGCACGGGTGGGGGGTCTACTTCCGCTCGCTGCATTTCGGCAATGTCATCGTCACCGAGGCCGGGGCGTTCGGGCTCATCGATGTCGCCGAAACAGATCGCGGGGAGTGGTTTGTAGTTCCCGGGCCTGTTTGCTACGCTCTGGCCGCACACAATCTTTGAACTTCGATTTTGATCATGCTGCTGACTGCTATCGCCCGATGTTGCCCTGCCGTTTCGGATTTTCATGAAGGAATAACAGCCAGTCGTCCTGGCGGCCACTTTGGCCTGAAGGCTTTCATGCTGCTCGCGGCACTGCTTGGCGGCAGTTTTCCGGCGGCGGCGCACGCGGCGGCGGACCTGGTGCTCAACCACTCCGATTCCCCCGATCCCGGTCCCGCCGGCGGGATATTCACCTATACCCTGCGCATCGACAACAATGGCCCGGGGCTTGCCACCGGCGTCACGCTCACGGATACGCTGCCCACGGGTTCGACCTTCGTCGGTGTCACGACGACAGCGGGAAGTTGCTCGCAGGCGAGCGGCGTTGTGACCTGCGCACTGGGCGACATCCCGTTCACCTTTCCGGCCACCACTTTCCAAACCGTCGCCATCCAGGTCCGGCTACCGACGGCCGGAGTGTGGACGAACGTCGCGACTGCGACCACTACAGCCACCGATCCAAACCCTGGCAATAACGTCGACGTCGACCAGCCCACAACGGCACAGGCAGCTGCGGACATGCAGATCGTTGCCGCGCCTTCAGCCGCGACGGTCACCGCAGGCGAGCCCTACAGCTATGCCCTGGTGGCCACCAATAATGGCCCCGACGCACTTGCGTCCGATGCCCGTCAGACCATCCAGTTCGCAGTTCCGGGCGGCGCCACCATCACCAGCGTGCCGACGGGCACGGGCTGGACATGCAGCATCGTTCCGGCCGGTGTCTATCCGCGCAGCAGCGGCACGATCACATGCACGCGTACCGGGGCACTGGCGGTCGGCGCGTCCGCACCC
>ERZ795044.4084-NODE-4084-length-12100-cov-5.607057_pt1 | contig 12100 bp, 14 predicted proteins | sample MGYA00375128_ERZ795044 | MGnify/ENA primary metagenome ERZ795044 (study PRJEB30173, sample SAMN05720213) | anaerobic digester metagenome | isolation source: active sludge of municipal wastewater-treating anaerobic digesters | place: USA | collected 2014-12-22 ... | reverse complement strand
CCGAAGACGACGAAGAAGAAGCCGCCGGCCTTGGCCATGTAGACGGGGAACAGCGGGTAGCCGACGACGTTGTGCTCCGTGCGTCCGGGGCCCGGGTACTGGGTGTGCTTGTGGTAGACGACCAGCGCGAGGTGCGCGCTGATGAGACCGAGCAGGATCCCGGGCACCAGGAGGATGTGCACCATGTACAGGCGCGGGATGATCAGCGTGCCGGGGAACTCGCCACCGAAGACGAAGAACTCGGCCCAGGTGCCGATGACCGGGATGGAACGCACCAGGCCGTCGACGAAGCGGAGGCCTGTGCCCGACAGCAGGTCGTCGGGGAGTGAGTAGCCGGCGAATCCCTCGATCATCGTGAGGCTCATCAGCCCGACGCCGATCAGCCAGTTGATCTCGCGCGGCTTGCGGAATGCCCCCGTGAAGAAGATGCGGAGCATGTGGACGAAAGCCGCCGCCACGAACAGCATGGCCGCCCAGTGATGCACCTGGCGGACCAGCAAACCGCCCCTGATGTCGAACGACAACGTGAGGGTGGACGCGAAGGCCTCCGACATGGGCAGGCCACGGAGAAGCTGGTAGGCGCCGTGGTATTCGGTCTCGGCCATCGACGGCTTGAACCAGATCGTCAGGAAGACGCCCGTCAGCAGCAGCACGATGAACGAGTAGAGGGCGATCTCGCCGAGCAGGAACGACCAGTGGTCGGGGAACACCTTGCGCAGGTTGCTCTTGCCGATCGCGGCGAGCCCGAGCCGGTCGTCGGCCCACGTGAGGACATTGCCCTTGGCGGGCTTGGGCGCGCTCGACTCGACGTCACCGGGACGCTTGGCCTCGAGCGCCTCGGACGACCCTGCGATGCCAACGGGCTTGGCCATCAGTTGTCACCCTTCTGGAAGTCGTGGCGCGAGTCGCGCTCGAAGTAGCTCGGGCCGACGGGCACCGTGAAGCCCTGACGTGCGACCAGGTAGCCGTCCTTGTCGACGGTGATCGGCAACTGCGGCAGCGAGCGGGCCGCAGGTCCGAAGACGACGATGCCGGATTCTCCGAGGTCGAAGGTCGACTGGTGGCACGGGCAGAGCAGGTGGTGGGTCTGCTGCTCCCACAGGCTGATGGGGCAGCCGACGTGGGTGCAGATCTTCGAATAGCAGAGGATGCCCGAAACCTGCCAGTCCTTGCGGCTGTCGGGAATCTTGATCGACTGGGGATCCATGCGGACGACGATGATGGCCGCCTTGGCGCGCTCCGTGGCCTGCAGGCTGCCCTCGAACTCCTTCAGGGATTTGGGCTCGCCGTTGACGAGCTGCCCGATCTCCATGTCGGCCGCCTTGATCGGCTTGAAGTCGACGTCATTGACGATGCGGACGCCCTCGGCCCAGATCGTCGTCTCGATGGTGACGGCCCGCTTGCCCTTCGTGGGCCAGACGCCCATGTCGGCGAGCAGGACCACTGCGGGCACCGCCACGATGCCCAGGGCACCCGCGAGGCTCGCGCCGATCAGTCCGCGACGTGACAACCCGGACTGCTCGACGCCCTTGCGGAATTCGGCGGCCACGGCCGCACGATCCGCATCGGAGGAGCGTGCGGGGTGACGGTAGTCGATGCTCTCCTCGTCGCCCATGATCTGCTTCGCCCAATGGATGCAGGCGAGGCCGATCAGCAGGACGCCGAGACCCCCGGTCAGCCCGAGGCCGACGTGCTGAGCGTTGGCGTGCAGTGGCCCGAGCTTGACGTACATGTCGCGAGGGACCGCGAAGTAGATCACGACGAAGGTGATCGCCAGGATCGGAACGGCCGCCAGCATGCCGACGACCTGGGCGTAGGCCCGGCGTCCGGCAGCCGGGTCGACGTCACTCCAGCGGGGGTTGTGTTCCTCAAGTCCCGGATCGGGGATCGGGAACTCGGGGGTCGGCGCCACGCCCACCCGTTCGACCTGGTCGTGTCCGCTCACTTGGCTCGAGCCCCCTTCTTTGCCAGCCAGATGGCGACGCCAACCAGCGAACCCATACCGACCAGCCAACCCCAGAACCCTTCGGAAACCGGTCCGATGCCACCCAGGTCGAAACCGCCCTGCGAGGGCTGGGCGTGGAGCTGGTTGAGGTAGCCGATGATCTCGTTGACGTCCGCGTCGGTGAGCGCACCCTTCGAGAACACGGGCATCTGCTGCGGGCCGATGCGGATGGCGGAGTAGATGTGCCGGTTCGCCACACCCTTGAGCGTCGGGGCGTACTTGCCGCCGGGGAGTGCACCGCCCGAGCCCTCGAAGTTGTGGCAGGCCGAGCAGTTGGTGCGGAACAGTTCGCCACCGCGGGCGATCTCTTCCTCGGTCAGGCCCTCGCCGGAGTACACCTCGGGATCAGGGATCGCCGGGCCGGGTGCGAGGTCGGCGACGTAGGCCGCAATGGCTGCGATCTCGTCAGCGGTGTAGGTGACGGGCTTGCGGACGGCCTGGGCGCCCGGGTGGGCGAGGGGCATGCGTCCGGTGCCCATCTGGAAGTCGACCGAGGCGGCGCCCACGCCGATCAGCGACGGGCCCTGGCTGCCACCCTCGGCGTTGAGGCCGTGGCACGAGGAACAGGTCACGTCGAAGAGGGCCTTGCCCTGCGCGATCTGCGCGTCCTTCGTCGTGTCGGCGGCCACCTGCTGGGCCGGGGACACCACGGAGTAGATCGCACCCATCAGGAACAGGGCGAACAACAGCGTCAGCGGCTTCGCGCCGGGTGACCGGCGTCGCCGGGAAAGGAATCGCACGTCGTGCCCTTTCGTTCGGGTTACTTGAGGATGTAGATGACGCTGAAGAGGATGACCCAGACGAAGTCGACGAAGTGCCAGTAGTACGAGACCACCATGGCCGAAACCGTCTGCTCGTGGGTGAAGGTGCGTGCGAGGTAGGTGCGTCCGAGGACGAAGAGGAAGGCGATGAGACCGCCGAGGACGTGCAGGCCGTGGAAGCCGGTGGCGAGGAAGAACGCCGAGAAGTACACGTTGTGCGAGATCGTGAAGCCTTCGCTGATCAGGGTGGCGTACTCGGTGACCTGACCCGCCAGGAAGATGGCGCCCATCACGAACGTGAGGGTGTACCACTCGCGCATGCCCCACTTCATGACGTTGGTGAGCCCCGCGCGACGCCGCACGTAACCGTGCTCGGCGGCGTGGACGCCCAGCTGGCAGGTCACCGACGAGAGGACCAGAATCAGTGTGTTGACGGCTGCGAAGGTGAAGGCGAGGTGGTGGGACTGGCTCTCCCACAACGACTCCGCCCCGGCCGGGGTGTTCGACGTCGTGACCTCGCGGATCATGAAGTAGGCGGCGAAGAGGGCGGCGAAGAACATCAACTCGCTCGCGAGCCAGATCCACGTGCCGAGGGCGACCATGTCGGGGCGTCCCTTGGGCGCGTGGAGTCGTGAGGGGGCGATGTTGTGGACCGCGCCAATCGGCTTGGTCGGAACGGCGTTCGTCGACGGTGATGTAGCCACGGGGTCATTATTGCTTGAAAACCGCCATTGGTCATGTCGAAGTCCAACCCCGGGTTCAGGTGACGATCCGGGGTTGGGATAATGCGACTCAGACACCCCTGCGTGGGGCACCTCGTCCAACCATTGCCCGACCTCCCGGCGGTACGCAGAAGTGGCCCCGCAACCGAGCAGGCGTCCCCGATCGGGTCGTCAGGCTACGATGCTGGTGAGCACGAGACGACAGGCAAGGAAGCACATGAGCGCTGAGCAGACCGCCACCCTCAAGGTGATGCTGTACTCCGACGACCGCACCGTCCGTGACCAGCTGAGGTTGGCCCTGGGACGCAAGGTGGCCGCCGACCTGCCCGAACTCGAGCTGGTCGATGTCGCCACCCCCAACGGCGTGATCCGGGCCATGGACGGGGGCGGCTTCGATCTGCTGATCCTCGACGGCGAGGCCGTGCCCGAAGGTGGCATGGGCTTGGCCCACCAGCTCAAGGACGAAATCGCCAACTGCCCGCCGATCGTGCTGCTCGTGGCGCGGGTGGCGGATGCGTGGCTCGCCACGTGGTCGCGAGCCGACGCGATGAGCGCGTACCCCGTCGATCCGGTCCGACTCCCGAAGACGGTTGCCGAGGTGCTGCGGGCGCGCGTCCCGGCGCAGGCCTGACCGTGGGGGACGCCTACACCTGGCCGGACGTCCTGAGCGGGCTCGTCAAGGGCCAGGACCTCACCGCCGACGCCGCGCGCTGGGCCATGGACCAGGTGCTGAGTGGAGACACGACATCGGTGCAGATCGCCGGTTTCGCCGTCGCGTTGCGTGCCAAAGGTGAGACGGTCGACGAGATCTCGGGCCTCGCCGATGCGATGACGTCGCGTGCCACCCACCTCGACCTCGATCCCGAGGCTGTCGACATCGTCGGCTCGGGCGGTGATCGCGCCAACACGGTGAACGTCTCGACCATGGCCGCCGTCGTCGCCGCGGCCGCCGGTGCCACGGTGATCAAGCACGGAAACCGCGCGGCGAGTTCGATGTGCGGCACGGCGGACTGCCTCGAGGAACTGGGCGTTGCGCTGGACGTGCCCCCCGACCGGCAGGCGTCCGTCCTGGCCGAGACCGGGATCGTCTTCCTCTTCGCGCCGCTCTACCACTCCTCGCTGAGGCACGCCGCCACCGCACGGCGTGAGCTCGGAATCCAGACCACCTTCAACTTCCTCGGCCCGTTGGCCAATCCGGCGCGTCCGCTCGCGCAGGCCATCGGTGTCGCCGATGCCCGGATGGCGCCGCTGATGGCTGGTGTGCTGGCGGCCCGCGGGAGTCGCGGGCTCGTCTTCCACGGCGGCGACGGGCTCGACGAGCTCACCACGACCACCACCTCGGACGTCTGGGTCTTCCACGGCGGACGCGTGGTCGGGACGACCCTCGATCCGACGTCGCTGGGACTCGTGGCTGCGCGTCCGACGGATCTCGTGGGGGGCGACCGGGCCCACAACGCGCAGGTGGCGCGGGACGTGTTCGGCGGGGCCACGGGCCCCGTGCGTGACATCGTGCTGCTGAACGCGGCCGCCGCGCTCCTCGCCTTCGACACGCCCGACCTGGACGCACCACTGCAGGACCAGGTGGGGGAGCGGCTCGACCGGGCCGCCCGCGCCATCGACTCGGGCCGGGCCACCAGCCTGCTGGACCGTTGGGTCGCCGCGTCGAGGGCCGCCGTCAACTGAGCAGCAGTGCGACCCACGGTCCTACCCACAGTGCCGGGCCGTAGGCGAAGGCGGCGCCGAGCGGGGACGGCCGCCACCTGCGGATCACCAGGGTGATCAGGCCGACCACTGCGCCGACGACGCTGCCCATGAGAAGGGCGGCCCACCACACCTGCCACGACAGGGACGCGGCCGTCAGCCCGATGAAGGCCGCGAGTCGTACGTCCCCGAAGCCGAGCCCACGTCCGAGGCGCCAGACAGCCCAGAAGAGGCTCCAGCCCGCGATGGCGCCCCCCAGCGCCCGCAGCCACCAGTCCCACTCGCCAGTCAGGAGCGACCCCACGAGGCCCGCCGCGACCAACTCACCCGCGGACAGGGCCGTCAGTTCGAACGGGAGGTAGGTGGTCAGCCCGTCGATCACCACGAGGGCGGCGACCGCGGATGCCAGCACGAACCACAGTCCGCGCGTCGCTGGGGTGGCAAGGGGCACGAGGGAGCCGGCGAGCAGTCCGAGGAGGGCGGCCGCCACGTACGTCCGGGGACGCGCAAGGCTGGCGTAGCTGGGCTTGGTGAAGGCGTCGGTCGGGTCGTCCTCGGGCTCGGTGAGGCGCGGGAGGGCGACAACGAGGTGGACGACAGCGACCAGGGACGCGGCGGCACCCGTGGCCACAGCGGCGGTGATCGTCATGCCCGGAGTCTAGGGCGGTGGTCGTGCCCGGTTGATCCTGTGGTCATGCCGCAGCCCGGGCGCCGGCCGCGGTCGTGTAGAGCGTGGCGTCCCTCACTTCGAGCAGGGCCACGAAGGCGAGGGCGGTGAGCACACTGACGGTCTGGGTGCGGCCGTCCAGGATCGCCGCGACCTGGCGGTCGGTGAGTCCGACGACGTCGGCGAGTCGCGACGGGGGGACGCCCGCGTCCACGAGGTGACGTGCGCGTTCGGTGGTGGATCCGGCTGGGGTGGGTGTCACGCCCAGGGCCAACAGGTCGGCCGGGCGGGCGGCCAGGAGTGCCTGACCGTCGCAGGCACGGATCTTGCGGGTCTCGCCGCGCAGGATGCGTCCGGCGGTTCGGGTGGACACGCCCGCGGCGAGCGCGATCACGCGCCACGGCAACCCGGTGGCCGAGACCAGATGACCCAGCCACGCCCGGAACGGGCCGGCGAGCACCCAGGGTTCGGGCTGGGCGGTACCGGTGTGGATGTTGTCGGTATGGGGGAACGGGATGAGGGTCATGGGTGCGCCTTCCGGAAGAGTGCCTCTACTTCTGGAAGGCCCATCGAGAACGTCGATTTGTGAGGTGGATGACGAAATCTTCAGGAAACAGCTCGGAAACAGGTCGGGGGGCCCGTCTGGCGACGGGCCCCCCGATCGGATGTGTCAGCGCTGTGCGCAGTGGCGTCAGCGCTGGGCGCGGGTGAAGCCGGCCTCGGTCGCGGCCTGCTCGGAGGCGAACCAGACGTCCGCGATCGTGCGCTCATACCCGCCGGACTCGGCGAGGTGGTACTTCATCGACCGCTCGTTGCCCTTGATGGTGTACCCCTCCGGCGGCTCGTCACCGACGTAGGCACCATCACCGTAGGGATTCGCGAAGACGGACGCCATGGGGTTCTCGTCCGGTTCGCCCTCGGCTGTCGTCTCATCGGCGACCTCGACAACAGGGGCGCCCTCGTCGGTCATGAGGGCCTGGGCCTCGTCCTCGTCGACGGGTGCGTGGGAGTCGCCGTGGTGCAATGCCTCGGTCGTTGCGACCTCGGGCTCGTCGACCTCGGGCTCCTCGACGACGGGCTCGTCCGCCACGACCTCAGCCGCAACCGGCTGCGGGACGGAATCCTCGTCGTCGCGGTTGACGTAGGCCGCACTGGGTTGATGGGCGGTCCAGCCGGTGTCCCGGGACGCCAGCAATTGCCGCAGCGCGACAATGGCCCCGCCGACCACAGCGCCCACCGCGAGGATCTTCGCGAGGCGCGCTGCCGCGCTGCCCTTGCTCGCCTCGGCGGGGGGTACGACCACCTCACCCTTCAGGGCCGCGAACGCGGCCTGTCCCCGGTGCGTGGCTTCAGTGACCACCGGGTTGTCGACCGCGGAGTGGATCAGGTCGTTCAGCTTGGGCATGAGGTCGTCCTGGATGTGCTGGTACGCCTCGTGGATCGCGGGCTCGAGCGAGTCGCGGGTGTGGGACGCCAGGTCCATGCCCTTGTCGAGGGCCGCGGTCGCCAGCGGTGCGAACTGCTCGCCGGCGTGACCGACGTGGACGCGGGCCGATTCGGCGAGCGGAGTGACCTTGTCCATGGCCTGCTGGGCGAGCGGTGCGACGTGTTCGCGCGTCTGTTGGGCGAGGGGCACCACATGTCCCTTGGCTGATTCCGCCAGTGGCGCCACATGTTCACGGGCCGATTCGGCCAGCGGGGCGACCTTTTCCATGGCGGTAGCGGCGTAGGGCGCGACATGGTCCTTGGCCGTGGCCGCCTTGGCCATGGCTGCCTCGATGAGCGGGGCGACAGCCTCGGCGAGTTGTTCGATGGTCTCTGCTGCATGGGTCGCGGCCGACCGCGTGGCGTCGGCGGCGGTTTCCGCAACGTTCTTCTTCGTCACTTTTCCTCCGGTGGAGTAGATGACCGGCTCGTGATCGAGCGGGTCCTCCCACGTTACCCGCGGCCTGTGGTCCACGACAGGGGTTGGCGGGGGCCTGTGATCAGCCGGATAGGCTGGCGGCGTCCCATCCCGCTTCGAAAGGCTGACTCGTGGCCACCACGGCAACCCTGCACACCAATCTCGGTGACATCGTCATCACACTCTTCCCCGATCACGCGCCCAAGACCGTCGACAACTTCGTCGGACTGGCCAGCGGCACCAAGGAGTACCGCGACCCCAAGACGGGCGCCCAGACCACCGGGCACTTCTAGGACGGCCTCGGCTTCCACCGGGTCATCGACGGATTCATGATCCAGGGTGGTTGCCCGCTGGGCACCGGCACGGGTGGCCCCGGCTACCAGTTCGGCGACGAGTTCCACCCCGACCTGACCTTCAGCAAGCCCTACCTCCTGGCCATGGCCAACGCCGGCCCCGGAACCAATGGCTCGCAGTTCTTCATCACGGTCGGCCCGACCCCGCACCTGAACCGCCGCCACACGATCTTCGGAGAGGTCGCCGACGAGGCGTCCCGCAAGGTTGTCGACGACATCGCAGCGGTGCGCACCGGACGCCAGGATCGCCCGGTGAACCCGGTCGTGATCGAGTCCGTCGAGATCGTCTGACGCAGGGAGAGGCACGATGACCGACAGGTGGCGCGAATTCCAGGTCCGTCCAGGGCGGACGGAGGAGCGGGCCACCGTCGGCATCGTCGCCGCGATCCTCGGGCTGGCCCTCGCAGGGCTGGTCCTTCCCGTGCAGCAGTGGATGATGGTCGGCTCGTCGCCGAGCTTCGCCTTCCAGATCTGGCGTCCGCTGGCGTTCGCCTTCACGAGCGCGGGCCTCATCAATGCCGCGATCACGTCGGCCGTCCTGTACTTCATGGGACGCGGACTCGAGACCGTGATCGGCTCGGCGAACTACCTGGCCCTGTTCGTGTTGTCGGGGTTGGGCGGAGCGACGGCCATGGTGGTGTTCGGGCCGGCCGCCGCCCTGTCGGGGTCGACCTGCGGGTTGTTCGGGATCATCGCCGGTTATGCGGTCCACAAGTACCGTCACGGCGAAGACGTGCGTCCCGACATCATCCTGCTGGCCTTCTTCATCATCTGGGGCATCACCGCCGGGGCGAACGACTGGACCGGTGACATCGGCGCCATCATCACGGGCGCCTTCTTCGGCTACGTCTTCAGCTACTCGCCCTGGCGCGATCGTGAGCGACGAGTGACTCTCGCCGCCATCGGCATCGTTTCGGTCTGCATGGTGGCTGTGTTCGCCGTCTGGGTCTACGCCTGAGCCGCACCGTTAGGATGCCGACATGATCACCGCGATTGTCTTCGTCAAGGCCGATGTCGCCCGCATCCCCGAGGTCGCCGAGGCGATCGCCGCACTGCCAGGCGTGTCGGAGGTCTACTCGGTCACGGGGGCGATCGACCTGATCTGCCTGGTCCGCGTCCGCTCCCACGACGAGGTGGCCGAGGTGGTGGCCGATCACCTGAACAAGGTGCCCGGCGTCAAGGAGACCGAGACGCACATCGCCTTCCGCGCCTATTCCAGCCACGATCTGGACGCAGCCTTCTCCCTCGGGAACTGATCCCGCTCAACCCGCCAACGGGACGCCCGGTCGGGCGCCCAGGGTGTGGCGCGCGAAGTCGGCGGCCCCGAGGCCGATGTGGAGCGGCCACGACCAGTCGCCCTCGATCTCGATGAGCCGTACTCCCGGCCGCTCCAACCAGGCGGCGACCCGTTCGGTCTCCTCGACGGACGCAGCCGGCAGGCCGTTGTCGGGGGGAATGACCGTTTCGGCGGTCGTCACCGCGTCCCGGGCGACAGCCTGGGGGACGTCACCGCGTCCGGCCCTGGCGGCGGCCGCGAGGCGGCCGTGGCGCACCACGTGGATGTCCCAGCCGTCACCCTGGGCCACCGCGGCCACGATCTGCGGGCATCGGGCGAGTGACCGGATGCGCTGCAGGCGCAGCGCGACGCGCGTGTAGGCCTGCAGCCGGGACGTCAGCACCTGCGCCTCCTCGAACCGTTGCTGCGAGACGAGACGGCTCATGCGCTGGCCCACCGTCTGCAGCACGTCCCTGACATCGAGCCCGAGGGCCACCCGGACGCGGTCGACGAGATCGGGGTAGGCGTCACCGGCGACACCGAGTCGGCAGGGGGCGAGGCAGCGTCCCATCTCGGCCAGTGCGCACTCCTGGGAAGGGGTGCGGGCCGACAGGCGCGTCGAACACTGACGCAGCGGGAAGGCGTCGTACAGGGCGAGGCAGACCTCTTCGGCACCCTGGCGGTGCGAGAAGGGCCCGAGGTAGTCGGCGCCGTCCGGGGCGACCTTCCGCACGACCGACAGCCGGGGGAACGGCTCGCGCGTGAGCTTGACCCAGACGAGCCTGTCCTGGTTGCGGGAACGCCTGTTGTAGCGCGGGTGGTGCGAGGCGATCATCCTCAACTCACGGATCTCGGCCTCCAGATCGGTGGCGCAGGGGTAGGCCTCGACCCCCGTGGCGACCCTCACCATCTCGTCCATCCGCGCCCGGGTCTCGGCGGCGGTGAAGTAGCTCCTCACCCGGGTCCGGATGTTCGTCGACTTGCCGACGTACAGCACCTCGCGCTTCACCTCGTCGCCCTCGTGCTGCTCCCGCACGAAGCAGTACACCCCCGGGACGCTGGGCAGCTCGTTGGCCCACACCCGTTTCGCCCTTCGCTGCGGCGACACGCGCCGCGTGAACTCGTCGAGGTCTTCGAACGTCGACACGCCGAGATTGCCCACACGTTCGAGCAGACCGTGAAGCACGTCGACGGTGGCGCGTGCGTCCGAGAGGGCACGGTGATCAGGCAGCGTCGTGGCGTGGAAGTGCGCCGCGAGGGTCGCGAGCTTGCAGTTGGCCACCTCGTCGCGCAGCAGCGCCTGGCGGGCAAGCGCGACCGTGTCGACCACCGGGAACCCCGGCCAGTCGACGGACTGGGCCTGGCAGGCCCGCTTCAGGAACCCGACGTCGAATCCGGCGTTGTGCGCCACGAGGACGCTGCCCGCCGCGAACTCCAGGAACGGGCCGAGCACCTGGTGGACGCGGGGTGCGTCGGCGACCATCTGGTTGGTGATGCCGGTGAGCACGGCGATCAGCCCGGGGATGTGCGTCCCGGGATTGACGAGGGTCTGGAACTCACCCAGGATCTCGCCGCCCCGCACCTTGACCGCGCCGATCTCGGTGATGGCGTCGTCGCCCGACCCGCCCGTCGTCTCGAGGTCGACGACCACGAACGTGACGTCGACCAGGGGGACGCCGAGGTCGTCGAGGCTCGGCTGGAGCATGCGGTAGGCGGCGGTGGGGCTCATGTCGACGACGCTAGGACGCACCAGTGACAAAACCGGGTTCGACGGGGCAGCGCAAAAGTGTCAGCGCGCAAAAGTGTCAGCGCGCAAAAGTGTCAGCGCGCAAAAGTGTCAGCGGTGGTCTGGATGCTGGGGCCATGGAGACGTTGCGCGTGGATTGCGGCCGGTGCCAACTGCGAGGCCTGTGGTGTGAAGACTGTGTGGTGAGCGTCCTGCTCGGCCCTGACGTGGGGTCTGATCTCAGCTTCACGGCGGTGGAGCAGGTGGCGGTGGCCATCCTGGCCGAGTCAGGTCTGGTGCCGCCGCTGCGGCTCCTCCAGGGCGACGTGGCAGCGCGGGGTGTCCGCGGTGGGGTCACGAATGAGATTTCCACAGGTTGATCAGGGTGGTTTGGACGTCAGCTCAACGTGGCCTAAGATTTTCTCAGGGTCTTCTGCTTCTGCTCTCGTGCACCTGCAGAGTCCAGCCCTGGGTCGCACCGGCCCGTTTCCCATCGAAGGACACCTCGTGCACCAAGGATTCCGTCGCAGCGTGGGAGCCACGTGCGCCGCAGCGCTGCTCACCGCCTCTCTCGCAGTGGCCGGGCAGTGGTGGAGCGCCGATACCGCCAGCGCCGATCCGCAGGCGGTCGCCAAGGCGCAGGCCAAGCTCGATCGCATCGAGGAGGAGCGCGCCGCTCTGGACGCCGAGTACGCCGCCTCTCAGGAGAACCTCGACGACGCCACGGCCGAACTGAAGGTCGTCAACGCCGACCTCACCAGGCAGGGCGCCAAGGTCTCGACCATGCGCACGTCGATCAGTGCTGTGGCCCTGCAGCAGTTCCAGACTTCTGGCACCGATCTGGCGGCCCGCCTGCTCACCAGCAGTGACGACGCGTCCTTCCTCGACCAGGTCGGCCGGGTTGAGAGCGTCACCACTCGAGCCAACGACCAGTTGCTCGACTTCCAGATCGCCAAGGCCGAGCTGACCTAGCTCCAGGGCACGGC
>ERZ795044.4077-NODE-4077-length-12108-cov-4.277524_pt1 | contig 12108 bp, 10 predicted proteins | sample MGYA00375128_ERZ795044 | MGnify/ENA primary metagenome ERZ795044 (study PRJEB30173, sample SAMN05720213) | anaerobic digester metagenome | isolation source: active sludge of municipal wastewater-treating anaerobic digesters | place: USA | collected 2014-12-22 ... | reverse complement strand
CAAATAAGGCCAGGCACCCCAGGCGCCATTGAAACCATTTCCGCTTAAAGGAGAGGTATCATATTCGCCTATTTTAATCATATTTGAAGGGTCGGTAGCATCTGTAATAACAACACCATCACGATAGTAAGCAGTCACCAGATAATTTCCTACCACCATTACGTTATGTGGAATAGAGTTGGTGCCCGGATTGGCCTGAAACTGGTCTAATTCAATGATATCTGTCAGGTCAGAAACATCGTAAGAGGCTACCACTGCGTTTGTCACTTCATCTGTCGAAAACAGAATCTGGTTATCGTCAGTAAGCCACACATTATGTGTGAAATCATCTGGCGTACTTTGTTGTGCCCAGAGTTCAGGAGATGTTTTATCTGAAATGTCCCATACAGAGAACCATCCATTATAAATGTTACCAGCCCAAAGTGTATCGCCACGTACATAGCCATCGTGGATATACCATTCATCCACTTCCCCAACAAATTCAGGGTCAAGCGGGTCAACAGTTGCGTCTAACATTTGGTCGCCACCGTTGCCGATGTTGGAACCAAATACGTGAACGATGCCGTTTTCGTCGCAGAATACTGTATGACCAGTACTAAGTCCAATACCGCAATCAGTATAATTATAATCAACAGAGGCAGGGAGATTGCTCAAATCGATACATAGCAAACCACCACCGGCTTCTGTAACTACGTAGGCATAATTTCCATAAGTACGCACTTCGCGCCAGATACTGTTATTACCATCAACAAACTGCACTTCAACAGGTGTTGTCGGGTCGGTAATATCTACGATAGAAGTTCCATCGAATGTACCAACGATGGCATATTCATGACCGGCACCGTCAGACCATCCTGTAAGATTCGACAATTGATCTGCATAGGGTAAATGGCCCAGGAAGGTAACTGCCTGGGAGAATACAGACAATGATGCGCATATCATTGCCATAAAAAGAGGAGTAATTCTTTTTAACATAAGGTTTAATTGATCCACATCAAAGATACTTAAATTCTTTAGCTGTGCGCTGCAGGTAGGATGTGGATTGCAAAACAGCCGAGAAAGATGGCTGTTTTGTGACTTAGGTTGGAGGTAAAAAAGGGATCAGACCTGCGTCAACCAAACTGCAGGCCTGATCAGGTACCATTAAGCCTTTTTACAGGTACTGATACCAAAGGGGGCATATAGTGGACAGAAACTGACAACAGAAGTAAGCAGGAAAATTGCGCCCAGGATAAGTAAAACAAGTCCGAGGGTGCCACTCACGGTACCTGTAAAATACAAGAGTGCAAAAACGATTGCCAGAATAACCCGTATAACGCGGTCGGTAGATCCCATGTTCTTTTTCATAATAACAGATTTAGTTTATGTATTGAATGACCAGTGCTATTAATACAGCAATGGCTATACAGGTAAAACACATGATGATGAATTTTTTGTAAGCCATCGTGAACATCACTGATGGAACAAAGGTATAGGTGGGGTAGGGGGTAAACTTGTGACTGTGGTCACATCAAACGAGAATTTTTATGCCATCGTGTCCAGAACTGATAAAACCTTCGGATTCGAGTCGTTTGAGGAGTCGGGAAATCACTTCGCGACTACTGGCCAGGTCGTTGGCAATTTCGCGATGCGTAATATGTAAATCTTTTGTTTTTAAAACGCGTGCCCGGTTTTGTAAATATTGCCAAAGTCGCTGGTCAAGTTTTTCGTAAGTCAGCACACTTATGGTGTCTATTAAATCGCGATATCTGTCGTTATATAAATCCAGAAATAATTTATTTAAGGATGGAAAAAGCGTAAGCCATTTTCTGATGTCATCAGCCTGTAAGAGTAACAAGGTGGTTTCAGTTTCGGTAAATGCAGATACATTGCTTGGTTCGTTAGAGAGGCCGAATGCAAATGACATGATACAGCTATCGCCCGGTTTGATATAATATAAAAGCAAGTCTTTTTCTCCCTTGCCTTTAATAACTTTTAATAACCCGTTTATCACGATGGGCACTGTTTTGATGTATTGCCCTTCGCGCACTATCTGCTGCTGACCGGGGATTGTTACTTCCTGACTTTTATCAAGAATCTCCTGCAATAAGTCGGCCTCAAGAAAGGGTAATTGACTGCGTAATTGTTCTACTGAAATCATAAGGTTCTGGCGCGCTTGCGCATGGTTTTTAATTTTTCTTTTTTAGTGGCAGTCAGTTTTTCTGATGCTGAACTAAATGCAATTGAGGAAAGGTGTGCATGATATTTTTCCAGGAATGCATATGTTTCTTTCGGATATATATGTCCGGTTTCACGTAGGCACCAGCCTATGCCTTTTTGTACAAAAACATCTTTATCGGCAAGCAAAGGTTTAACCAGAGCTGTGATTTTGGTAAAGGGCGGATATTTTTTTCTGAAGCGTGCATAGTCTAACAAACTGAGTACGGATTGGCGACGTTCCCATGCGTTTGCCGAATTATTCCACTGTTTCAAAACCGGATAAACAGCAGAGGGCATGCGTTCGTGCAAGGCTGCAAAATAATGTGTCATTTGATCGCTGTGCGCCCAGTTGTCGACCCGCTGGAGCCATTCCTGCATTTCCTGAAAAAAGAAATCAGGTTCGGCGTATTTGATATATCTGTCGCAAAAAAATAAGGCCTGAGTCATGACATCAAAATTCTCGCTGCTGAGCCAGATGTATTTCCAAAACAGATATTGCTCATCTGATTCAAGGTGGCTGAAACTGTAGCCTTGTTTCGATAATTTTCTGGCAACAGGCATTTTCACACCCCAAACCTCTAATCGGGTGCCGATATATTTCTGCAAATCGAAATAGTCATCTTCTTTTGGAATGCGACGGTGGGGATGCAAAGCACTTTCCACTTCCTGTTTTGCCTGTATGAGTTCTTTAGTAGTTGGCATAGCTTAACAAATATTAACGCCAATGGCATTTACAGCAATAATAATAGAATTATATTTAAATTAAAATAACGATTATGCATAAACTGTTTACTAAATGGGTAATTGCAGGATTCTGCATGCTGCCCTTTGCTTTGCGGGCGCAACTTACACTTCCGCCAAGTGGTGACAATCAACAGTCCTCCGTAACACAATGGATGGGACCGGTGGAGGTTGAGATTCGCTATAGTTCGCCTGATGTGCATGGCCCTAACGGTGAAGACCGGACGGGTCACATTTGGGGAGAACTGGTGCCATACGGATTAGCAAACCTACAATTTGGCTATTCAACAGAAAGCAATCCATCTCCCTGGAGAGGTGGTGCCAATATGAATACCACCATTCGGTTTTCTCACGATGTACTTGTGGAAGGAAAACGGCTTGCCGCCGGAACTTACGGGTTGCATTTTATTCCGGAAAAGGATGAATGGACAATTATTTTTTCGTCGAACAGTACGGCATGGGGAAGTTTTTTTTATAACCCGAAGGAAGATGTTTTACGTGTAACAACAAAACCGGCTGCAAATACTTACACCGAATGGTTGACTTACACTTTTACCGATAGAGAGCCGGATGCCTGCACTGCAGAATTAATGTGGGAATTATTGCGGGTGCCAATGCATATTAAAGTGCCGGATATTGTGCAGGTGTATATTGCGCAATTCAGAAAAGAGCTGCAATCAGATATCGGATTTGGATTTCAGGCATGGGTTGATGCGGCTAATTATTGTGTAGCAAATAAAACAAATTTAGATGAAGCCTTAACCTGGGCAAATTATGCTATAGAAGAACCTTTTTTTGGGCGGAAAAACTTTGCCACCCTCAGTTGCAAAGCGAATGTATTAGCCGCCATGGGTAAATTGACACAGAGCGACAGCATTATGTTGGTTGCGATAAAAGATCCGTCTGCAGCGCCACTGGATGTGCATTATTATGCACGTGGTTTGCAGGCTCAGCAAAAGCAGGCTGAAGCTTTAGCGGTTTACAAAATTAATTATGAAAAATACCCTAATCTGCCGGTTACCAATTTAGGTTTGGCCAGAGGGTATTCTGCAACGGGCGACTACAAAGCAGCCTTGAAATATGCAAAAGCCGCTTTAGCCCTTAACCCTGATCCGCAAGTGAAACAGACGCTTGAGCAGGCTATCAAATCCTTAGAAGCGGGGAAGGATTTTAATTGAGAACATCATGCATGATGGATTTTGGTTATACAAAAAATCCCGCTCCTGATGAGAGCGGGATTTTTTATGCTTAATAATATTCTTTATTTACCTGCGATATGCATTTTTTGGAAGGTGTCATCTTTCAGTGCTTCCAGTGCCCGTAAATAGGCCTTGTCATCGCTGTTGCTCACAATCCAATAGGCTTCAAAATTATACAGGTCGCGTGCAATTACTGATTTCAACACATTAGCTAATTGAGCTTCGCATTTATGGAAATCAGTATCATCTTTTTTAACGCTATCTTTTTCAGCATAGGCGAAAAAAGTATCCCACAATTTCGTATCTACTTCAAATTTATCTCTGAAAGCAAATGCATCAGCATATTGCTTAGTCAGCATTTCCCGATTTTCATTTACGTATGTAAGTGCAAATTGATTAACTATTCCTTTGCCCACTACTTCAGCATAATAGTCTGTTGCCCAGCTGGTGTCTAAAGGAATATAGATGTCAGGCATAATTCCTCCACCACCATAAACAGTGCGTTTATTGCTCGTGTAAAAGGTGAGTGAATCCGGATAATGGAAAGTAGTATCAGCAGTTAATTCTCCATCCACATACCGGTCATTTAATTCGTTGTGATAAGCATCAATACCGTTGGCATAAGATTTTTGAATGCAACGTCCTGAAGGCGTATAATATCGTGAAACCGTTAAACGCATTGCAGAGCCATCTGTTAAATTAAAACTGCGTTGCACAAGTCCTTTACCAAAACTGCGACGGCCAATTACTAAAGCGCGATCCCAATCCTGCAAAGCTCCGGTAACAATTTCGGAAGCGGATGCAGAACCTTCGTCGATTAATACAATTATTTTACCATCCTGCAACATACCTGTTCCACGTGAGAAGGCATCCTGACGCGGATATGCGCGACCTTCGGTGTATACGATTAATTTATTGGCAGGTAAAAATTCGTTGGCCATGTCAATAGCAGCATTTAAATAGCCACCACCGTTTCCACGTAAATCGAGGATAAGGTTTTGCATGCCTTTCGCTTTCAATTCTTTGATGGCTTGTTGAAATTCTTCAGTTGTGGTAGCCGCAAATTTGCTCACACGAATATATCCGGTTGCCGGATCAGCCATATATTTAGCATCAATGCTGTACAGTGGAATTACATCTCGTGTGATTTTAAATTCCAATACTTTTTTTGCACCCTTACGTTCAACAAACACATTCACGTTAGTACCTTTTTTTCCACGTAAGCGGTCAGTTACGCCTTTATTGGTCATGCCAATACCGGCAACAGGTTCTTCGTTAATTTGTACAATTTTATCACCGGCCAAAATACCCACTTTTTCGCTTGGCCCGCCGGATATAACACTCACCACGATAATGGTATCGCGCAGCAAATTGAATTGAATGCCCACGCCTTCAAAGTTTCCTTCAAGAGGTTCGTTGGCTTCTTCTAATTCTTCTGGGGTAAAATAAACGGAGTGCGGGTCAAGTTGTAAGAGTACTTCGATGATGGCATCTTCCACTAATTTACCTGCATTCACATCATCCATATATCTATCATCGACAATGGATAAAAATCGTTCAAACTTTTCCAGAGCTTCTTCCTGGGTAAGTTCCTTTTCTGGTGCAGGTGTTGATGTCGTCTGACTGAAGGCCGAAATCGTAACAGTCAGTAATAATAAAGTCAGTAAATGTTTAATGTTTGTCATATTCGTTCAAGTCCTGAATGGTGTTAAAATTAGGCTGATTTTTATTGTTAAACGATTATCGTGCCAAAAAGGGTGCGTTTTAACAAGTTTTAACCGCCATTTTTCGCGGAACTATTCCCTCCCGCTAATGTTTATATGGTGATAACTACCTCCATTTTCCATATCCGGAGGCTGTTACTTTGTCATACTCTTGGAAAGGTCAACGCATACACGAGCCGTGTATTTCATGATTCTGAGCACGTTTTTGTTCAGCATTATGAATGTGCTGGTGAAATATTTACACAGACTTCCCTCCCACGAATTAGTGTTGTTCAGGTCGCTGGTAATGTTTTCGATTACGGCGTTTATGCTCCGCCGGGCTCATCTCAACCCCTTTATCTGGAAACCTCGGTGGATATTAATCGGACGGGGTGTTGCCGGGTCACTGGCACTATTGATTTATTTTTACAGTATACAGCATTTGCCGCTGGCTTCGGCGGTCACAATCGGATATTTGTCGCCCATTTTCACCATTATTTTCGCGAGTTACCTGCTCAAGGAGTCCATGCGATTTATTCAATGGGTCTTTTTTATTGTTTCATTTGTCGGAATTGTCCTCATGCAGGGTTATTCGCCGGGTGAGGAAATCTGGATTGTATTACTGGGTATTTTAGGCGCCTCTTTCAGCGGATTAGCCTATAATGCATTAAGAGCATCTGCAGCTTTGGTGCCCACCCTTGTTGTCGTGTTCTTTTTACCACTTTGCACCATTCCCATAGTATTGCCTTTCTGTCTTGAACATTGGATTATGCCGCAAGGCTATGAGTGGCTGCTCATTATTGCAATGGGTGCAGTTACTCAGGTGGCCCAGATTTTAATGACGAAAGCCTATCAAATGGAAAAGGCCGGCGCAATAGCCAATTATGCTTATTTAGGTGTTGTCTTTGCCCTGATTTTCGGGTTCCTGTTTTTTCAGGAGCACTTTTTTCTCACCGAAATCATTGGCATGGGGGTCGTAATTCTAGGAATACTCCTCAATTTTCTATACGTGAACCGGGTAACCAACTTAAGGCGATTACTCGTGTATTTCCGGTGGATTCCGGGACTATAAACGCATTAATAAGTGAAGGTGCCCTTCTCTGTAGTTAGAGTAACCTGTTTGCCGGTCATGGCTTCTGTGTAACCGATAATTTGGGTGTCGATGTTGAAAGACTTCCCAATTTCGACAAGCGCAGTTGCTGTTTGCTCATCTGTATACACCTCCAGCCGGCATCCCATATTGAAAACTTTATACATTTCCTTCCAGTCTGTTTTACTGGATTCCTGAATGAGTTCAAACAATGGAGGGGTACTAAAAAAGTTATTTTTTACAATGTGCACATCGTCAACAAAGTGCAGCACTTTAGTTTGACCACCGCCGCTGCAATGTATCATGCCCTTAATGGCAGGGCGATGATGCTCAAGGATAGTTTGAATAACAGGTAAATAGGTTCGGGTAGGGGATAATACCAGTTTGCCGAGTGTTATGGAAGAGTCGCCAATTTCTATGGTGTCGGTCAAACGTCTGTTTCCGGTGTATACAACAGCCTCAGGTATTTCTGGGCTGAAGCTTTCAGGGTATTTTTCGGCATATTCCTTGCCAAACACATCGTGTCTTGCGCTGGTAAGGCCGTTGCTACCCATACCGCCATTGTAGGTGGTTTCGTAGGTGGCCTGACCATAACTCGCAAACCCGACAATGACCTGTCCGGGTTTTATTGCATTTACAACCAGTGATTCTCGTTGGATACGGCCAAATGCAGTGATACCCACATCAATCGTTCTCACAATATCGCCCACATCTGCAGTTTCGCCACCTGCGTGATGAATGTGGATGTGGTTGTTGCGCATATTGTCCAGGAAAGTATTCGTGCCATTGATAACGGCAGCCAGCACTTGACCGGGAATTAAGGCTTTATTTCGGCCGATGGTGGATGAGATGATGATATTGTTCGTGATTCCTACGCAGGCCATATCATCCAGGTTCATCACGAGGGCGTCCTGGGCAACGCCTTCCCAAACAGATATATCACCTGTTTCTTTCCAATAGATATACGCAAGTGAGGTTTTGGTGCCTGCTGTATCGGCGTGCATTACGTTACAGTAATCCGGATCGCCGGCGGCCAAATCGGGCAGGATTTTACAGAAAGCAGTGGGGAAAAGGCCTTTATCCATTTTACTGATCGCCTTATGCACTTCTTCCTTTTGAGAGGAAACTCCCCTTAAGCCATACTTATCCTGTTCCATGGTGCAAAATTACAGAATTGCGTGTGAGCACTTTGTGTTACCTTACCAATAAATTAACATTAAATTGAGTTTAGGGTCATATTGAAGGGGCGAATTACCTGTAATTTAGCGGTGAAATAGGATACAGTAAAAGCAGTGTTATGTCGGTGAAGAAAACGAAGCAAAAGAAGTATAAGGTCATAAACAGGGATATCAGTTGGTTATCATTTAACGAGCGTGTGTTGCAGGAGGCTGAGGATAAGCGGGTGCCGTTGAATGAGCGTATCCGTTTTCTGGGCATCTTTTCGAATAATCAGGATGAATTATTCCGTGTGCGGGTGGCGGTATTACGACGGATGATGCGCCTGCAAAAAGCGGATTTGAAACAGGTTGATACCAATCCGGCGAAAATTCTGAATCAAATTCAAAAGAAGGTGTTGGTGCTGAAAAACCGTTTCGACCAAGCCTATTTGACGATATTGGAGGAGCTGAAAAAGCATAAAATATTTATCCTCAACGAAAAAGAGGTAAACTCTCAGCAGGGAGAAGTTATCCGTCATTACTTTAATGAAACCGTAAGGCAATGGTTGTTTCCCATCATGATAGATGAGAAAAAGAAAATGCCTTTGTTGAACGATAAAAGTATTTATCTGGCCATTCGCATGGTAAAGAAAGATAAGCCGACGGCCACGCGATATTCGCTGATTGAAGTGCCTGACGGAGAGCCTAAACGTTTTTTTATTTTACCGGATGATGGCGATAAAAAATTTATCATTCTGTTAGATGATATTATCCGGTATAATCTGGATTCTATTTATTACATATTTAATTATGACAGAATAGAGGCGTATACCATAAAAATTACACGAGATGCTGAATTAGAAATTACGGCAGATTTATCGCAGAGTGTGTTAGAAATGATTCAGAAAAGTGTAAAACACAGGAGTCGTGGTGAAACCACCCGTTTTATTTACGATGCGCAAATGCCTGAAGAAATGTTGCAGTTTTTTGCAAAAAAACTGAAATTGCAACGACAGGATCCCATTATTCCGGGGGCACGTTATCACAATTTTAAAGACTTTATCAATTTCCCGGATTTAGGCAGAGAGCGTATATCGAACGATAAGCTGACTCCGCATCATCATCCCTTATTAAATCAGCACAGCAGTATTACCAGTGTATTGCGGAAGCGTGATATACTCTTACATTTCCCCTATCAAAGTTTTCATCATATTATTGATTTATTGCGTGAGGCAGCTATTAATCCAAATGTCACTAAAATAAAAATGACCTTGTACCGTGTTGCGCGTCATTCGAGTGTGGTGATGAGTTTAATTAATGCCGCCAGAAACGGAAAGGATGTTACGGTGATCATGGAATTGCAGGCACGGTTTGATGAAGAGAATAATATTTTTTGGGCAAACCGATTGCAGGAAGAAGGTGTCAGAGTGATATTTGGTGCGAACAATCTCAAGGTGCACGCCAAGTTGTGCCATATTACACATAATCATGAAGGTAAACATGTAGAATATGCCATCATAGGCACCGGAAATTATAATGAGAATACAGCACGTATTTACACAGATTTATTTTTGTTAACAGCAAAGCCGGAGATTACAAAAGAAGTTGCGAAAACATTTCAGTTTATAGAAAATCGATTTGAAGTAGGCAAGTACAAACACCTGATGATTGCACCCATTAATTTGCGCGCACGTTTAAAGGCTTTGATAAATCGTGAAATAAAATTTGCCAAACTCAAGAAGCCGGCAGAAATATTTATTAAAGTAAATAATCTGGTGGACAAGGAGATTGTGAGAAAATTGTATGAAGCGAGCAATGCAGGTGTGAAAATCCGACTGATGGTGCGTGGCACTTGTTCTCTTGTTCCGGGTATTGAAAATCAGAGTGAGCATATTCAGGCGATCAGCATACTGGATCGGTTTCTTGAACATCCGCGCATTTTTGTATTTCGCAACAACGGCAAAGAAGAAGTTTTTATGGGAAGCGCAGATATTATGGAGCGCAATCTCGATCATCGCGTAGAGGTTATCACACAACTACTCGATAAGGACATTTGCAAATTGCTGAAAGAGATTCTGGAACTGCAGTGGCGCGATAATCAGAAAGCCAGAACACTGGTGCAAGGCCATCTCAACGAATATGTGCAGCCGGGTCCTGGTGAAAAAGCCATTCGCAGTCAAATGGCATTATATGATTTTTTTGAAAAGCAGGCCCTGGCTGAGCGCCTGCGTATAAAATAAAGAGTGACATGAAATTTGCGGCGATAGATATTGGCAGCAATGCAGTTCGGTTATTAATTGAGAATGTGTACGAAACTGCAAAAGGACCTGTTTTTCATAAAGACAGTCTTATCCGTATTCCTGTTCGGCTTGGAGAAGATGCATTTTTGGATGGAGCCATTTCAGATGAGAAAATTGAGATGTTGATTAAGGCGATGTCTGCCATGCGTAATATCATGGATATACATAAAATTACATCGGTAAAAATTGCAGCTACTTCTGCAATGCGGGATGCTTCAAACAACCAGGAAATTGTGGCTCGTGTATTCAAGGAAACCGGATTGCAGATTGAAGTGATTTCAGGCGACAGCGAAGGGAAAACAATGTTGCAATTACCGATGGAGCAAATAGGATTGAATCCAACTCAGCATTACTTATATATTGATGTAGGGGGCGGTAGTACAGAGTTAGCTTTTTTTTCAAAAGGAGAGTTGTCGGTAAATAAATCGTTTAATATAGGCACCTTGCGACTTTTAAATGATCAGGTTTCCGATGCTGATTGGAAGGTGATGCTCGACTGGATTAAGAAGAACAAGAATTACAATTTTGACCTGAGTGCGATAGGTGTGGGTGGAAATATCAACCACGTGATGAAACACTATGGCAAAGCAGGCCGACCTTATTTAAGCATTAGTATTTTAAAGCGTGTCATGATTTATATCGATGGGTTATCGATGGGTGATCGTGTGCGCACTTTAGGCTTAAAACCAGATCGCGCAGATGTGATAGTGCCAGCTTTGAAAATATATATCAATGTGATGAAATGGTCGGGAATCGATAAGATTTACGTGCCTAAGCAGGGTTTAAGCGATGGATTAATTGCACAGGCTTATCTGGATTGGAAAGCACAGTCGGGTCAGTCTGTTTAACATCAACACACCGCTCAGCGTTTAGGCTGCACGGGTTGATTTGCCCGAATGTTTTGTGCAGCCAGTCGTATAGTTTCAGCAATTCGTTTCGCGCGGGTTTCTTCTTTTTTTGCATGGCTGATCCATTCCAGAATGGCACGTTTGGCAGATTTTGGAAATGCTTCCCAATAGTGTAATGCTTTCTTATTTTTTTGAAACGCTTTTTTTAAGTCGTCAGGTATTGTACCTGCTTCAACCTCATTAAGTGCATCCCAGGTGCCTGTTTGTTTAGCCAGATTAACCATCGCCATACCGGCAGGGGTCATTTTTTTATCGAGCAGCAGTTGTTCCACCTTGGCTTTATTGATTGCACTCCATTTGCTTTTAGGTTTACGTGGACTAAAGTACTGATAATACGAATCTGCATCTCGAGAATTGGCCACACTATCGATCCATCCAAAGCATAGTGCTTCATCTACAGCCTCCGACCAGTTCAGGGAAGGTATGCCGGTATGTTTTTTGAAGAAAATCAACCACACGCCATCTGCGGTCGTATGATTTTTTTCCAGCCATTTTCGCCAAGCCTTGCCGTTAGCGGCTGAAACAGCCGGCTTGTTTTTATATTGCTCCAGAATGGATTTAGCCATAGCTTTCAAATATATAGGTATTTGACCGTTTCGTTTATCCGTACTGCCATTTCCAGTGTATGTAATAAAATTGCTTAAGCAATGTTTACTGAAAATGAACAAGGTAAAATTAAACTTAATTCGATTGCCTGTTTAATCTGATTTAATGAAGTGTTGACATCAAATACATATAGTAACCATGAAGTAACCTCTGCTTAAAACAGGAAATACAATTTAGTGTTTTAACAATAACTTCTCCTCAATCC
>ERZ795044.4074-NODE-4074-length-12108-cov-6.760060_pt1 | contig 12108 bp, 10 predicted proteins | sample MGYA00375128_ERZ795044 | MGnify/ENA primary metagenome ERZ795044 (study PRJEB30173, sample SAMN05720213) | anaerobic digester metagenome | isolation source: active sludge of municipal wastewater-treating anaerobic digesters | place: USA | collected 2014-12-22 ... | reverse complement strand
CGCCGGGGCGCTGCTGGTGCTCCTTCAGGCCTCCGGCAACGCGATCTTGAACAAAAACCGCTGAATCCCAGCGTCGAATGGTCATCAGGCGCTATCGTTTTCGGTAGCACTATCGACGGCCGCCTCACCCTCCCCGGTTGCGCATCCAGTCCGCCGTCTGGAAGAAGCTGCCACGCAGGCGCTCGCGCAGATCGTCCGGCACGCCGGTCTCGCCCATGGCCTGGTCCATGCAGGCCAGCCACTGGTCGCGCTCCAGGATGCCGATGGAAAACGGCATGTGGCGCATCTTGAGCCGGGGATGGCCGAACTGGTCGGTGTAGTACGACGGACCGCCCAGCCAGCCACAGAGAAACCAGAACAGCTTGTCGCGCGCGCTGGCCAGGTCTGAGCCGTGCGCGGCACGCAGCTCGCGGTAGGCGGGCTCCAGGTCCATCAGGTCGTAGAAGCGCTCGACCAGCGCTTTCACGCGCGCTTCGCCGCCGATCCACTCGAACGGGGACTGTGTGGGGGTGTTTTCTTCGGTTTCCATGGTTATTTTGGCCTCTTCCCAGCGTCGAATGGTCGTAGTCAGCTATCAACTCAGGAGCATTCCGGGCGCTGATCTCCCGGCACCTTGCGATCGCTACTCGGCCGCACGCCGCAGCGTCTCCACCACCGGGCGGCGCAGCACGTCGCGCAAGCCCCACCAGCCGGCCGCCAGCGCCAGCAGCGCCCCGGCCAGCGAACCCAGCAGCGGCACCAGCGGCGTGGCGGTCCACTCGAACTCGAACACGTAGTGCGCCAGCGCCCAGCCCACCCCCACGGCCACCGTGCTGGCCAGGAAGCCGGCCAGCAGGCCGACGCCGGCCAGCTCCGCGCGCTGCACCTGGCGCAGCAGGCTGGCGCGCGCGCCCACGGCGCGCATGATCGCGAACTCGCGCGCCCGCTCCTCGCGCGTGGCCGTGACGGCGGCAAACAGCACGATCAGCCCCGCCAGCAGCGCAAAGCCGAACAGGAACTCCACCGCGCGGATGACCTGGTCCAGCACGCGCTGCACCTGGTTGATGGTGCTGCTCATGTCCACGCTGGTGATGTTGGGGAAGGCGCGCACCAGGCGGTTGTCGAAACCGGGGGCCTCGGGCGCGCGGAACGAGGCCATGTAGGTGGCGGGCACATCCGCCAGGCTGGCCACCGGGTACATCACGAAGAAGTTGGCGCGCATCGAGCCCCAGTCCACCTTGCGCAGGCTGGTGATGCGGGTATCCGACGCCACGCCGCCGATGTCGAAGCGCAGGCTGTCGCCGAGCTTGAGGTTCAACGTCTTGGCGATGCCCTCCTCGACGCTGACCGCGCCGGCCTCCCCGTCGGTCCAGCGCCCGGCGACCACCTCGTTGTGCGCGGGGCGGGTGGAAGCGTTGGACAGGTTGAACTCGCGGTCCACCAGGCGCTTGGCGCGGTCCTCGGTGAAGTCGTCGGGCGTGACGGCGCGCCCGTTCACGGCCACCAGCCGCCCGCGGATCATCGGGTACCAGTCGTACTTGCGCACGCCCGCCTCGCGCAGCGCCTTCTGGAAGGCATCGGCCTGCTCGGGCATGACGTTGATGACGAAGCGGTTGGACGCATCGGGCGGGGTGGTGCGGCGCCAGCTGGCGACCAGGTCGGTGCGCAGCAGCACCAGCAGCACCAGCGCGAGCAGCCCCACGGCCAGCGCGCTGACCTGCACCACGGTGTAACCCGGCCGGGCGGCGATCTGGCGCGTGGCCAGCACCAGCCAGCGCGGCGCGGTGGCCTCGTTGACGCTGGCGCGCAGCAGTTTGACGGCCAGCCAGCTCAGCGCCGCAAACAGCGCCACGGCGCCGGCAAAGCCGCCCACGGCGATCAGGCCCAGGGTCAGGTCGGAGCTGACGGCCAGCAGCAGCGCGGCAAAGCCTGCCACGCCCAGACCCAGCACCGCCAGCGAGGCCGGCTTCAGGCCACCGAGATCACGCCGGATCACCCGCAGGGGCGGCACCTTGGCCAGCTGCAGCACCGGCGGCAAGCCGAAGGCCACCAGCAGTGTGAGTCCGATACCCAGGCCGAACGCGGCCGGCCACAGGCTGGGCGCGGGCAAGGCGCTGTCCACCAGGCCCGCCAGCAAGACCACGAACACATGGTGCACGCCAAAGCCGATCGCCACGCCCAGCAGGCTCGCGGCCAGCCCGACCAGGGCGAACTCCAGCGTGTAGCTCAGGGCGATCGTGCGCTGGCTCTGGCCCAGCACGCGCAGCATCGCGCAGTCGTCCAGGTGTCCGGCCGCGAAGCCCCGCGCCGCCAGCGCCACCGCCACGGCGCTGAGCAGGGCGGCCAGCAAGGCCACCAGGTTCAGGAATTTCTCGGCGCGGTCCAGCGTCTGGCGCATCTCGGGGCGCCCGCTCTCCAGCGACTCGACGCGCACGCCGCGCACCTCGCCCCGCTTGACCTGTTCGGTGGCCCAGGCCACGAACTCGCGCACCCGGCGGTCGTCGCCGGCCACCGCCACGCGGTAGGTGACCCGGCTCGCGGGCTGCACCAGACCGGTGGCCGCGACGTCGCGTGCATTGATCATCACCCGCGGCGCGAAGTTCATGAAACCGGCCCCTCGGTCGGGCTCGTTGACGATCAGGCGTGCGACGCGCAGGCTGGCATCGCCCAGCAGCAGCGCATCCCCCATCTTCAGGTTCAGCGCGTCCAGCAGCGGCGCATCGACCCAGGCCTCACCCGGCGCGGGAATCTCACGCGTGGTCCGCCCCGCATCGCCAGGCTGCTGGCCCACCGTCAGCTGGCCCCGCAGCGGATAGCCGGGCGGCACGGCCTTGAGGGCGACGAGCTTGCTGGCGCCGCCTTGCGCGTCGGTCGCCCGCCCCATGGTCGGAAAACCCACCGTCTCAGCCGTGCTCAGGCCGAGCGCGCGCGCCTTTTCCTGGAACACGGCGGGCGGCGGGTTGTCGCTGGACACCACGGCGTCGCCACCGAGCAGCTGGCGCGCATCGCGCTGCAGCCCGCCCTTGATCCGGTCGGCAAAAAAGCCCACCGCCGTCAGCGCCGCCACCGCCAGCGCCACCGCGACGATCAGCAGGCGCAGGTCGCCCGCGCGCAGGTCGCGCCACAGGCTGCGCCAGCTCAGGGCCCAGATCGAGGGTCGGTGAAGGGTGTTCATGGGCGCTACCTTAGCGCATGTGGAGAGCACCCATGCGCCGCCCCGGCACTCGGCGCTTGCCAGAGCGCTCAGCCGGCGCCGGACCGCCCCAAGCCGGCTACGTCGGCCCGTCGGGAGGGCAGCGAAGCACGCGCCCTGGCGAGTGTGGGGGTGGTATTCAGGCCGCTGTGCGCAGGCGCGGTCCGGCCAGCTCCGGCTGCAGTTGCAGGCGCTCGGCGCCCGCGTAGCAGACGAAGCGCCGGTTCATGGCCCGGCCGATGGCGCACAGGCCCAGGCGCTGGGCCACCTCGTGGCCCATCTGCGTGATGCCGCTGCGCGAGACCACGATCGGCACGCCCATCTGCGCGGACTTGATCACCATCTCGCTGGTCAGCCGGCCCGTGGTGTAGAACACCTTGTCGGCGCCGGACAGGGCCATTTCGGACAAGCCCCCGAGCGACGCACACGCAGTGGCCCGCGTGGGGGCCTCCTGCTTCATCCACATCCAGCCCGCAATGGTGTCGATGGCGTTGTGCCGGCCCACGTCTTCCACGAAGACCAGCATCTCCTCGCCGCGAAACAGCGCGCAACCGTGCACCGAGCCGGCCGACTTGTAGGTGGACTCCTGCAGCCGGATGGCGTTGACGATGCCGTACAGCTGGGCCTGGCTCAGCGTGGCCGGTGGCAGTTCGATCCCGTCGATCTCGTCCATCAGTTCACCGAACACGCTGCCCTGCCCACAGCCCGTGGTGACCACGCGCTTCGCGGTCTTCTCTTCGATCCGGTCGATGCCGCGATGGGTCTTGACGGCGGCCGCACCGACGTCCCAGTCCACGGTGATGGATTCGATATCAAAAGGCGACGTCAGCAGACGCTGGTTGCGAAGGTAGCCCAGCACCAGCAGTTCGGGGTGCGCGCCCAGCGTCATGAGGGTGACGAGTTCACGCTTGTCCACGTACACGGTCAGCGCGCGCTCGGCCGGAATGGAGAGTCGCTCGGTTTCGCCGAACTCATTGACCGCGAGGATCTCCCCGGTCAGCGGCGCCTGGGCGCGACTCAGACGCGGCAGCACGGTGCCGTGGTCAACAAAAGGGGACATGACAAAGTGCCCGTGGGGCCCGCCCCACGGGCCTCCGGTGTGACGGACATCGAGAGAATCAGGGCTTCTTGGCCGCCAGCGCCGGAGCCGCTGCTGCGGGTGCTGCCGCAGCCGCTGCGGCCACCACGGGCGCCCCTGGCGGCGAGTAGACAAAGGGCCCCGGATCGACACACGCGGGCGTTTCGACGGGGGCCGCCGTGGGCTTGCCCTCGGCCTTGGACGTCTTGTAGTAGAAGGCCGCCACGCGGTCCTGCGACTTGCACAGCTGCCAGGCTTCCACCTTGCCGCTCCAGGCGGTCTTGGCCGCGGCTTCGGCCGCTTTGGCCTTCGCTTCGTCGGTGGGAGGGGGTAGCTTGGCCAGGGCCGCGGAGGCCAGCAAGCCGGCGGCGGCCAGAATGATCAGGGACTTCATGTCGGACTCCCGTGTGGGTTCAAACCTGGACGGTCGGGGCTGTGACCGTCTGTTGCGAGCGTTGCGCCGGAACGCGCCCCGCCTGGATGTCTTCAAGCCAACCTTCGTGGTGCTCCCTGGCCCAGGTTTCGTCGACGTAGCCGGTCTTCATGCCTTCCAGCGCGCCTTCTGTGATCCAGCCCAGGTAGATGTGGCCCATGAAGATCACCATCATCAGGATGTTGGAAACGGAGTGCACCATGTGCGCGATCTGCATGGTCTGGCGCTCGTAGATCAGGCCGGGGATCAGCTTGTCGAGCACCAGGCCCGACGCCACGCCCACCAGGCCCAGCACGAACACGCCGGCCCAGAACACCACTTTTTCGCCGGCATTGAAACGGCCCGACTTGATCTCGTGCCCGGACAGCATGCCGCCGCCCTTGAGCAACCAGGTCAGGTCACCCTTGGCCGGCAGGTTGTCGCGCACGAAGGTCACGATCACCACCACCAGCGAGACCGCGAACACCGGGCCGGCGAAATTGTGCACATTCTTCAGGGCATAGGCCAGCCAGCCGAACAGCGTGTGGCCGAAGAGCGGCAGCAGCACATACTGGCCGAACGCCATGACCAGACCGGAAATCGCCAACATCGAGAAGGCAATGGCATTGGCCCAGTGGGCCGAGCGCTCGAACGGGGTGAAGCGCTCCAGCTTGCGTCCTGTAGGCGCACCCTTGAGCTTGATGGTTCCGGCACGCCAGTAGGCCAGCGCCAGGCCACCCAGCACGATCAGCAGCAAGGCACCACCATAGGGAATGATCCAGCCGTTGCGGACCTGCCGCCAGGCCTCACCGGCGTTGGTCAGGCGCGAGCCAGGGTACTGGACAAAGGGCTGGATCAGGTTGCCCGCCTCGGGCGCCTCGCTCTTGGGCAGGCTGCTGTAGCCGGTGACGCCGCTGCCCACCTGGCGCCACATCGGTGCGTTGTTGCCGGGCTGCACCTGGGCGCGCTCGCCGTTGTTCTGCTTCGCGTAATTCGGATCGGTGCTGGCATCGGGCGCCAACTCGAACACATTGGCGCTCTTCACGCCGGCTTCGGCCGCGGGTGCTGCCGGCGCAGGCTGCAGCGCGGCGGGGCTGCCCTGGGCCTGCGCACCCAGGCCCAGCACCAGCAGTGCGGCGGCAATCAGGGGTCGGATCATGATCGTCTCCCGGGTTCAGTTGCCGACGCGCGTGTATTCATTCTGGCCATACTGGGTGCGGGCGCGCATCTCGCCTTCCCAGCTGGTCTTGTCGCCCACTTTCCAGCCCGGCGCCGTGAACGCGGCCACGCCCGTGCCAGCCCAGGGCGCCACGCTCTTGCGGCCTTCGCCGAGAGACTGGGGCTTGTCGCCGCACGCGGCCAGCAGAAGAGCAGCCGAAAGAACCAGAAACATCGCCTTCATGATTTGCCTCCCGCGTCCTTGCCACCGGCCTTGGAACCGTAGGCGGTGCCCCAGCCCCAGACTTCCGCGCCTTTGCCGCGCTGGACGACCCGGGTGCGCAGGATGTCGGCCAGCACGTCACCGTCACCGGCCAGCAAGGCCTTGGTGGAGCACATCTCGGCACAGATCGGCAGCTTGCCCTCGGCGAGGCGGTTGCGTCCGTATTTCTCGAACTGCGCCTCGGATCCATTGGCCTCCGGACCGCCGGCGCAGAAGGTGCACTTGTCCATCTTGCCGCGCACGCCGAACGTGCCCTGCGACGGGAACTGGGGCGCGCCGAAAGGGCAGGCATAGGAGCAGTAACCGCAGCCGATGCAGACGTCCTTGTCGTGCAGCACGACGCCTTCGTCGGTGCGGTAGAAGCAGTTGACCGGGCACACCGCCATGCAGGGCGCATCGGAGCAGTGCATGCAGGCCACGGAGATCGATTTTTCCCCCGGCTGGCCGTCGCTGAGCGTCACCACCCGGCGGCGATTGACGCCCCAGGGAACCTCGTTCTCGTTCTTGCAGGCGGTGACGCAGCCGTTGCATTCGATGCAGCGCTGCGAGTCACAGATGAATTTCATTCTTGCCATCGTGTTCCCCTCATGCCTTCTCGATATTGCAGATCGTCGTCTTGGTTTCCTGCATCATCGTCACGGCGTCGTAGCCGTAGGTGGTGCCGGTGTTGACCGCCTCGCCACGCACGATGGGGTGCGCGCCGGCCGGGTAGTAGGCCAGCAGGTCTGCGCCCTGCCAGTGTCCCGAGAAGTGGAAGGGCAGGAACACGGTGTCGGGGCCGACGCGCTCGGTCACCAGGGCCTGCACGTTCAGCCGGCCGCCGGTCGGGGTGGTGACCCACACCCGGCCGCCATTGACAACACCCCGGTCGGCAGCGACCTTCGGGTTGATCTCGACGAACATCTCCTGCTGCAACTCGGCCAGCCAGGGGTTGGAACGGGTTTCCTCGCCACCGCCCTCGTACTCGACGAGGCGTCCCGAAGTCATGATCAGCGGGAATTTTTCGTACAGCTTGTCCGCAAGGTTCTTGTCCTGCAGGCTCTTGAACAGGGTCGGCAGCCGCCAGAACGCCTTCCTGTCGGCCGCGGCCGGGTACTTGGCCGCCAGGTCGGGCCGGGTGCCATACAGGGGCTCGCGGTGCTGGGGAATCTGGTCGGGGAAGTTCCAGACCACCGCACGCGCCTTGGCATTGCCGAAGGGATGGCAGCCGTGGACCTTCATCACCACGCGCTGGATGCCGCCGGACATGTCGGTCTTCCAGTTCTTGCCCTCGGCGGCGGCCTTCTCGGCATCGGTCAGGTCGTTCCACCAGCCCAGCTTCTTGAGCAGGATGTGATCGAACTCCGGATACCCGGTGGTGATGTCAGCGCCCAGCGAGCAGGAGCCGTCTTCAGCCAGCAGGCTCACGCCTTCGCGCTCGACACCGAAGTTCGCCCGGAAGTTGCCGCCGCCGTCCATCACGTGTTTGGAGGTGTCGTACAGATTGGGCGAGCCCGGATGCTTGAGCTCCGCCGTGCCGTAACACGGCCAGGGCAGGCCGAAGTAGTCGCCCGTGAAGTCGTAGCCGGTTTCCTTGTCCTTGCCGCCCTTGGCCTTGAGCGTCTTCACGTCGAAGACATTCATGTTGCGCATGTGGGCCTTCAGCCGCTCGGGGCTCTGGCCGGTGTAGCCGATGGTCCAGACGGAGCGATTGATTTCGCGCAGGATCTCTTCGGGCATGGGTTCGTCCAGGCCCTTGACCTTCTGCATCTTGTAGTTCTTGACCAGCTCCTTGCCGAAGCCCAGCTTCTCGGCAAACTGGTACATGATCATGTGATCGCTGCGGCTGTCCCACAGCGGCTCGATGACCTTCTCGCGCCACTGCAGCGACCGGTTCGATGCGGTCGCGGAACCCGTGGTCTCGAACTGGGTCGCCGCCGGCAGCAGGTACACCGCGCGGTTGGGATTCAGGTCCTCGGGCTTGCCCGGCATGGCCGCCATCGCGGCAGTGGCCGACGGGTACGGGTCCACCACGACCAGCAGATCCAGCTTGTCCATGGCGCGCTTCATCTCCAGGCCGCGGGTCTGCGAATTGGGCGCATGGCCCCAGTAGAAGATGCCGCGCAGGTTGGAGTCCTGGTCGATGAGGTCGTTCTTCTCGAGAACGCCGTCGATCCAGCGCGACACCGTGATGCCCGGCTTGGACATCATCGCGGGCGACGCGAACTGCTTCTTGATCCACTCGAAATCGACACCCCAGGCCTTGGCGAAGTGCTTCCACGCGCCCTCGACAATGCCGTAGTAGCCCGGCAGCGAATCCGGGTTGGGGCCGACGTCGGTGGCGCCCTGCACGTTGTCATGGCCGCGGAAGATGTTGGTGCCGCCGCCGCTCTTGCCGACGTTGCCCAGCGCCAGCTGCAGGATGCACGAGGCGCGCACCATCGCGTTGCCGGTGGTGTGCTGCGTCTGGCCCATGCACCAGACGATGGTGCCGGGGCTGTTCTCGTGCAGCATCGTGGCGACCTTGAGCATCTGCGCTTCCTTGACGCCGCAGGCCTCCTCGACCTTGTCCGGCGTCCACTTGGCCATCACCTCGGCCTTCACTGCGTCCATGCCGTAGACCCGGTCATGGATGTATTTCTTGTCTTCCCAGCCGTTGTTGAAGACGTGATACAGCAGGCCGAACAGGAAGGGAATGTCGGAGCCCGAGCGGATGCGCACGTACTCGTCGGCCTTGGCTGCGGTGCGCGTGAAGCGCGGGTCCACCACGATCATCTTGCAGCCGGTCTCCTTGGCGTGCAGCATGTGCACCATGCTGACCGGATGCGCCTCGGCGGCGTTCGAACCGATGTACAGGGCGACCTTGCTGTTCTGCATGTCGTTGTACGAGTTGGTCATCGCACCATAACCCCAGGTGTTGGCCACGCCGGCCACCGTGGTGGAGTGGCAGATGCGCGCCTGGTGGTCGCAATTGTTCGAGCCCCAGAAGCTCACGAACTTGCGAAGCAGGTAAGCCTGCTCGTTGCTGTGCTTGGACGATCCGACGAAGTAGACGCTGTCAGGCCCGCTGGCCTTGCGCAGCTCCATCATCTTCGCGGTGATCTCGTTGAGCGCGACATCCCAGCTGATGCGCTGGTACTTGCCGTTCACCAGCTTCATCGGGTAGCGCAGGCGGTATTCGCCGTGGCCGTGCTCGCGCAACGACGCCCCCTTGGCGCACAGGCCGCCCATGTTGATGGGGGAGTCGAACACCGGGTTCTGGCGCACCCAGACACCGTTCTCCACGACCGCATCGACCGCGCAGCCGACCGAGCAATGGGTGCAGACCGTGCGCCGCACCTCGACCTTGCCGGTGCCCACCGCAGTGGCGCTGGCCGCGTCCGCCTTGCGCACCAGGCTGAGCTGGCCGGCCGCGAGGCCCACCCCGACGCCGAGGCCGGAGCGGCGCAGAAAACTGCGGCGGTCCATGGTGGGCAAGGCCGCGGAGAGGCCGCGGCGAAGACTGTGCACAAAGGGCGATGACGGGGTGCCACCGGGCAAAGTGCCGGACTTTCTGGTCAACAACATGGACAACTCCTGGCCGACGGGCCTAGATGCGGGCGGTCTGGTAATACTGACGGACGTGATCGGACAGGCTGTAGCCCCCACCGTTGGGGGGCGCTTTGGGAAGCGCGGCGGTCGCCGGCGTGGCTTCACGCACCCCAGGCAACAGGCTGGCGGCCGCAGCAAGGGCACCGACGGTGCCCGCTCCGACAAGGGCGGTGCGGCGCGACACCGGGCTGGGAGGTTGATTCATGCAATGTCTCCTGAAGGGCTCCACGTAGGAACCGTTGTGCATATGCGAACCAATATAGCAAGGCCTTTCCATCCGGGCAAGGGTGGATTACGCGAAGTCGTGTCTCCTGGGCGCACCACGGCAACGCGAGGAAACTCCTGAATCAGTAGCAGGAAACGACCCTCTCACGCTGGGGAATGGCCAGATATTCACGAATCCCTTTTCACCGGCGCCGGAAACCAGTCCTCGGGCTTGACCACTTTCGCGTCGTGGGGATCGCCCATGTAGTGCGGCGACATGATCTGCACACCGTACTCGTTGAAGACATCCTGGATGTTGGCGTGAAGCATGCTCATCACTTCCGCGCGGGGACGCGGCCGGCTGGGCACGGCCTGCGCGACCAGACGGTACTCCGGGTAATAGTCGGACAGGGCCACCTGAAAAACCGTCGGCGCAGGAGACTGAAGGATGCCGGGGGTCCGCTTCGCCGCCTCGACCAGCATCGCCTCCACCTGGCGCCAGGGCGTGTCGTAGCCGATGGTGACCGTGGTATCGACGACGTAGCCGTCGCCTTGCACGGAGCGCGAATAGTTCTTGGTCACCGTGCCGGTGATCATCGAATTGGGCAGCGTCAGCTCCTCGCCCAGCCCGGTGCGAATGGTGGTGGTGAACATGCCCATCTTGACCACGGTGCCTTCGTGCTCGCCAATGCGCACGTACTCGCCCTGCCGGATCGTGCTCGTGTAGGTCAGGATCAGTCCGGCCGCGCCCTGACCCACGATGCTGGACGCGCCGAGCGACACCATCACGCCCAGCAGCACGGACAGCCCCTTGAAGGCGTCCGTCTCGGCGCCCGGGAGATAGGGGTAGGCCATGGCGATGGCAAACAGCCAGATGCCGATGCTGAACAGGCGCCGTGTGGTGGGCATGGTCTCGCGGCTCAGCCAGCTGATCGACGTGCCGGCGCGGACCATGCGCTCGAAGAAGCGGCCCAGAAACCCGATGAAGACGCGCGCCAGCATGAAGATCGCCAGCGCAATGCCCAGACCTGGAACGGCCTCCAGCATGCTGTGCAGGATCACCCCGATGACGTTCAGCAGGTAGTCGTTCAGCCGCTCACCCCAGGCTCGGGTGTAGGGAAAACGCGAAAGCAGGAAGCTCGCCCATTCATAGGTCAACAGCAGGATCACCAGCCCGCGCAGCGCCTTCAGCACACGCTGAAGAAATGGCACGAGTTGATGCCCCTCGATGATCTGGGTGCCGCCGATCTTGAGATTCCTGACCCGCGTCTCCACGCTCGAAACCAGGAGCTTGTCCAGCCAGACGCGCAAACGCACAACCAGCCAGACCATCAGCCCAAAGACGAATGTCGCGATGGCCGAGATACCCAGCGCCGTGAGCAGCAGGTGCAGATCCCGCGCTTCGCGATTTTCGGCAATGATCAGTTCCAGCTGACGCGCAGCCTGGCTGGCCGTTGCCTTCACATCGTCCTGCCGCAAGGGATCGACGTCGCCGGCCGTCACCACGAAAGCCAGCCGCTCATCGATCATCAACAACTGCCCCTCCGGGTTGTTCTTGACGGACACGGCGAGCTTGCCACCCTGGTTCAGCGCTTCATTGATCGAAAAACGCGCCCTGTCGACACGCGCCTTGGGCGGTGCCCCCAGCAGACTGGATCGAAACACCACCACGGGCCGGTTGAACATGACCAGCGTGGCCGCATCGCTCGATGGCTCGGCATTGGCGGGTTTCGCTGACGGCGTGGCCTGGGACCAGGCCGACCCCATGAGCAGCAGGGTCAGCACCAGTATGGTCAGGGCTCGCAAAACTGATCGCATTTCAAGGCTCCGGTTTTCGTTCACCCGCAATATAGTCCGCCCGGCACGAAAAACCGGCCGTACACAGCATATTTCGGGATCTTTTTGGCCTCTTCCCAGCGTGGAATGGTCACAGACCGCTATCAAAACAGAATCAGCAGGGACGCGCCCGATCAGCTCAGTCCATCGCGCGCGTGCCGCGGCATCGGGTTTCGCCAAAGCGGCTGCAGCCCCAAAAGCGCTTGCCGGCGTTGGGTCCGTTGCGGGCCTGGCGCTGCCTTGCTAGCAGCAAGCGCGCCCCGCTGAGATGTCAATGGTCGATCAAGCTATGTTGCCCGCCATTGAACCAAGTGGCATCGAAGCCTTGTGTCAACAAAATCGCCTTCGCCGAGGATTGCCCAAGCTCATTGAGCCGGGCAAGGTATTTTGCGAGC